>Ga0187815_10000155_pt1 | contig 34401 bp, 31 predicted proteins | sample NC_S_5_FD_132962 | JGI IMG/M metagenome (GOLD analysis project Ga0187815, IMG submission 132962) | Wetland sediment microbial communities from Neuse River Estuary, North Carolina, USA - ASW-S_5 | ecosystem: Environmental > Aquatic > Freshwater > Wetlands > Sediment | place: USA: North Carolina... | reverse complement strand
GAGCGACGCCAACGCGAAGGCGCGAAAGCAGGCCTGGGAGCGATTGAAAAGCCTCCTCGAGGAAAATAATCATTAAAACTCTGGCTGTGACCAGACCAGCAGCGCGATCGCTGCACATTGTGAGAAGGAACACGAATGCCCTTCCAACCTAAACGTGTCCTCCTGACAGGCGGAGCCGGTTTCATCGGCTCTCACCTGGCACAAGAACTCCTGCGCCGCCGCATCCAGTTGCCAATCGTCGACAACTTGGACCACTTCTATTCCCCGCTTCAAAAGAAGGCGAACCTGAAGCAGATCAACCACGCTGGCAAATTCAAGTTCGTCAACCAGGACATCCGCATCGCAGGCAAACTGCGCGAAGTAATCGCTCGAGCACGCCCAGACGCCATCATTCACCTCGCCGCTCGCGCCGGCGTTAGGCCTTCCATCGAGCAGCCCCTGTTGTGCGAACGGGTGAACATTGGCGGAACGCTAAACCTGCTGGAGTCTGCGCGGCAGCTCGGCGTTGGTAAATTCATTTTTGGGTCATCCAGCTCAGTTTATGGAGCCACGAGCAAAACCCCTTTTTCGGAGGATGGGCGGAACTGCGGCCAATTTCCCCTTACGGCGCAACCAAACTCGCGGGAGAAATGCTTGGCTACACTTACGCGCATCTTTACGCGTTGCCGGTGATCGGCTTGCGTTTCTTTACTGTGTACGGTCCGCGCCAGCGTTCGGATCTGGCCATACACAAATTCACCGCACTCATCGAGGCGGGAAAACCGCTGCCCATTTTTGGCGATGGCTCCACGGGCCGCGACTACACCTATGTCGACGACATTGTGGCCGGAGTTATGTCCGCGCTGGCGTACGAACTGCCTACCGGAGCCGGCGCGCCGTTTGAGATTTTCAACCTGGGAAACTCGCACCCCATCACGCTCGCCGAGCTAGTGCGCCTGCTGGAGGAGACAACCGGGCGCAAGGCTCTTCAAGTCCAAAAGCCCATGCAGCCGGGCGATGTGCCGATCACTTGGGCCGACATTTCCAAGTCTTCGCGTGTGCCAGGCTATCGTCCTTCAACCCGGTTGGAAGACGGGCTGAAGAAGTTCGTCGCGTGGTATCGTTCGGAGAAAGGCCGCAGCTTCGTGTAGCGCAGCAGGTTCATTGACTTCCGGCCGGCGAAGCGCAACTTTGGGTATGTCATGTTAGGTTCCGCCAAGTCAGAACAAATCCCCGCCTTCGATCATGAGAAGGCACACGCGTTCTTGACGCGTAACGACGAGCGTCTCGCCCGACTGATCGAGCGCGTAGGCGGATTCCAGTTCAAGCTTGACCAATGCGATAGCGTCTCCGAATCGTTGCTCGAGGCCATCGCCTATCAGAGTATCTCGCGCATGGCTGCGGCCGCGATTTTCGCCCGCGTCAAGGCTCTGGGTTCGAATGGAAATTGTCCGACTCCAGAGGAGTTGCTGTGCGTTCCTACGCGAACGCTGCGCAAAGTCGGGCTATCCAAGGCGAAAATCCTGGCCGTTCGAGATCTGGCCCAGAAAACCATTGACGGAATTGTGCCCACGCTCGCTGAGGCAGAGAAAATGTCGGACCAGGAATTGGTTGACCGCCTCATTTCTGTGCGCGGCATAGGCGCGTGGACTGTCGAGATGTTCCTGATCTTTCGCCTCGGACGACCAGATGTTTTGCCCATTCACGATTACGGCGTGCAGAAGGGATTCGCGCTGACGTACGGGAAACGACGTATCCCTAAGCCCAAGGAATTGCTGAAGTTTGGCGAACGCTGGCGGCCATATCGCACGGTCGCGAGTTGGTACATGTGGCGAGCGGTGCACTTGGCCGGAAAAGCGGGACGAAAGCTCACAAAAGCGAACGCAAAGCGATCTACCAAGAAGGTGACGCGGCGCCCACGGCGAAGGCTGAAGGGTCGCTAGGCAGAAATAGTGCGAGGTTGCAGGCAAGCGGAAAAAGGGCCCGATTTTGTGCCGGTAAAAATTAACAATCCATTGATATTGCAAGGTTTGTAGCGCCGAGTCCCGGCAAACGGTGTCGGGAGAAATCGGTCATCGCGACGCTCGCAAAACGAATAAATAGCGAATATTAATGACCGTACGGTCAGTCCCGCCGCGCGCCCTGCTGCTCTCAGCCAAACCCGAACCCGCCCTGTTCTCATGCACCGGCAAAAAGCAAATCTGCCGATGACGAATCCACGACAAACGAGCGCGGGGTTGTCGTGGCTGCCAAACCGTAGACTTGAGATTCGCTGAACGACTATGAACGGAAACTGCGCGCGGTGAAGAAAAGCGCGGCAATGCCGAGGAGCAGGGTTGCGCCTTCAAGTTGAACTGAAACGCGGTGCAGGCGGTCGAAGCGGACGCGCAGCGGATTTTCGGGCGGCGTGGCGTCGACGGACACCATTTCGGTGCGCAGAGCGGCCATCTGCGGCCGCACAGCATGCTCGGAGATGAGGGTCAGTGCCAGCATCGCGATGACGAGAATTGCCGCCGGCGTGACCGGCCATTTGGCTGATTTCGCGAGTCCCAGTCCTGCGATGAGGTAAACCAAAGCCCCGATCAGGCCAATGAGATGCAGCCGCGTCAGCGAATAGCCAACAATGTTCCCAGCCTGATCGCGATTCGAGAGAATGCCGAACACTCCCGGCGCAACCACGAAACTGAGGTAAATGATGCTGCCGACCCAGGTTCCGAGCGCGAAGATTTGCAGGAAGCGCAAAGTGCTGGTCATGTGAGAAAGGATATCACTGGAGGACGTTGAAAACTTCAAAGCGAGGGCGTGTGGGGAATGCGGCGGACTGGAGATGCAAACATGAGCAATCGCGGAGAGCCAGGCTTCGCGAACGGCAAAGCGGTGGCAAGCCACCGCACTCCCAAAGGGACCGAGGCGAAAACCATGCCGTTGCTCGAAGGCCGCGGCTAGTGATAATCGGGCGTCACGACCGAAGAATCGGAAACGGGGAGGATTTCGGGGGGCCGCGCGACAAAACCCTGGGGACCTGCACAGGCGAGGGCGGCTGCCGCTTACTAGAGCTTCCGCACGTAGAACGCAGAAATAAGCAATCCTAGAAACAGCGATATCGCTGTTGAGATCGTCAGCAACAGTTGCTGCGTTGCCGATGGCCAATCCGCGTGGTCGTGGAGGAACAACTGGTTGTGACCCAGCGCTAGGAGCCCCGAAATCACCATCGCCCAGCCCGAAAAGCGGTTTGCGCGATACCAAATCTCCTCCGATGAAAATGTCTTGCGGGTTCGATAGCCGTAGAAGCGATTCGGCGGAATCATTCCCAGCGCCATGGGTATCCCGAAGATGATGCCCAAGCCGGGAAACAGATAAGCGACGAGAGCAAGTCTGATGTCCATGCGCGCGAATCCACTATAGCTGACCTGAAATGGGGCGAAGGAGTTGATCGACCTTGTGCGGGTGCAACTACTTGTCGGCTGACGGGCGGTAGAAACTCCTAAACGCAAGTGCAAAGGCCAGCGCGAACACGGACACTACGGTGAGCGGCAAGGCGGCCAGTGGGAGCCCGTAATTGTGGAGCAGTGTCACTAGGTCCCATCCCACCTCGCCGTTCTGTGGTCCACTCCTTGGGGCAAGGGCAATAAGCAATACGATCGCGGCGACAATCCCGGCGAATGTCGCGATAAGAACGGCCGCGATGCCCACGAGCGCACTTCGGAGGGTCACGACGAGTAGCTGGGCGCGTCGCGAGGGCATGGTGCCCCAATGGTACACCCACCCACTGCCGTCATAGGCGTAAGGGTTGGCCCGGCCCTGCTGGAAGTGGCCACTCGTTGGGCACAGCTGAACGAAATGAGGGTGTGAAGGGGCGGATGCATGATGGCAGAATGGATGTGGCGGATGACGGCGGGGCGAAGCGAATGGTGGGCGACCAAGGACTTGAACCTTGGACCTCTCCCGTGTGAGGGGAACGCTCTAACCAACTGAGCTAGTCGCCCAAAACAGCGGTGACCGAAAAAGCGCGCGCAGCATGCAGCGCCGTTACATCTCCGCACGGCCCCGGCACACGCTAAAGTATGGCGGAGCCACAAAGGTTTTGTAGCAGAAGGACTGGGGAATTGCAAACGGGGGGAGTCGCGGAGGAGGAGACCTCGCGGAAGGCAAAGCGGCGGCAAGCCACCGCACTCCCAAAGGGACCGAGGCGAAAGCCATGGTGTTGCTCGAAGGCAGCGGCTACCTACAATCGGGCATCAGAACTGAAGAAATATGACACTGACGAGCAACACGAAAACGGGTGCGGCGGGCCCTCCAGGGTCAACTCTAGAGTCTGCTGCGGCGCGCGGCGCTAGCCGCACAGGTGCGAGCCTCGCCGACTTGCAGCGGTCGATTGGGCGGGTGGTGAAGGGCAAGCAGGACGTGATCCAACTCGCGCTGACGGCGCTGCTGGCGAGAGGTCACCTGCTGATCGAGGACGTGCCTGGCGTCGGCAAGACGACGCTGGCGCAGGCCCTGGCCCGTTCCTTCCAATGCTCGTTCCAGCGCATTCAGTTCACCTCCGACATGCTGCCGAGCGACGTGATCGGCGTGAGCGTCTTCAATCCGGCGGCAAAAGAGTTCGAATTCAAGCCCGGGCCGATCTTCGCAAACATCATCGTGGCGGATGAAATCAACCGCACGACACCGAAAACGCAGTCCGCGCTGCTGGAAGCGATGAACGAATCGCAAATCACGGTCGACAACCACACGCACCCGCTGCCAAAACCGTTCCTGGTGCTGGCCACGCAAAACCCGATCGAGCACCATGGCACGTACCCGCTGCCTGAATCGCAACTGGACCGCTTCTTGATGCGCATTCGCATGGGTTATCCCGCGCGCGAGAGCGAGAAGGAAATCATTCGCAATGGGTCAGGACACGCACCGGCCGAGAAAATTGGCCCACTGATGGACGCGGCGAATGTAATCGGGATGCAGGAAGAGGTCGCCAGGGTGAAAGTTGAAGACAGCCTGCTCGACTACGCGCTGGAAATCATCGACCGCACGCGCCAGACGGAGCAGTTGAGCCTCGGCGTGAGCCCGCGAGGCGCGGTCATGCTGCATAGAGCTGCGCAGGCGCGAGCGTTTCTGGAAGGGCGGGATTACTGCCTGCCGGATGATTTCAAGCGTCTCATCATTCCCGTGTTCGCGCATCGCGTGGTGGTGAGTTCGCGGTACGTGTCCACGCAAAAGAAATCGGAGCAGGCGGAGGCCATTTTGCGGGAGATACTCGAGACGACGCGAGTGCCGATCTAGCGGCGCGGCAGCTGTTCGACTTCGCTCAGGATATACAAGCTGCCGCACTCCCAAAGAACACCGGCGTTATTCAATCAAATGTCAGAATCAATGATGGCGAGGATGTGGCGCGGGCGGGACAGGCCCGGGTGGCGCAACTTTGGGATTGCCATGCTGGCGCTGTCGTTCGCGCTGGTAGTGGCGCTGTTCTCCGCAGCGGCGGCGCAAGCGGGGCGCTTTTGGGTGGCCGTAGCGACGACGTTCCTCGCCTTGGGCATCGCCGCATGGGTGGGGATTGCCATCGTTCCGGCGCTGGCGCGACGGACCAGCCTGCGCTGGTTCTTTTACCAAATTGACTACCGGCTGACGCGCGAGGGCGTCGTCTATCTCGCAGCCGTCTTTATTCTGATTATTGCCGCCGTTAACACGGGCAACAACCTGCTTTTCATGATGCTGGCGTGCATGCTTGCCGGGATTTTGATTTCGGGCGTGTTGTCGCGCGTGGTGTTGACTGCGCTCGAGCTGAAATTCGATCTGCCCGAGCACATCTTCGCCGAGCGCCCGGTGATCGCCGAACTCGAGTTGCGCAATGAAAAGCAGATGTGGCCTTCGTTCTCGCTGAGGGTGGTGGGCGAGAACAAAGAGAATCACGAGCAAATTCTCACCACACCCGTATTTTTCCCCTACATCCCGCGGCTTGGCTCCGCGCGGCAGAAGGTGGAATTGAATTTTCCGCATCGCGGCGTTTATCGCCAGGACGCCTTCGGAATTCGCACCAGATTTCCATTCGGATTCCTGGAAAAAACGCGCCGCGTTCCCTCCGATATCGAGATGATCGTGTACCCGCGCGTCGAGCCCGCCGAACAATTCTACGAGGTTTTGCCGCTTCTGAGCGGCGAGATGGCCAGTTATTTTCGAGGGCGCGGCCACGAGCTCCATTCGCTGCGCGCTTATCAGCCGACCGACAGCGCGCGGTTCGTCGACTGGAAGATCAGCGCGAAGACGGGGCAGTTGATGGTTCGCGAATTTGCGCGCGAAGACGAGCGGCGGGTGATGATCGTGCTCGATCCATTCATCGGAGCGCCGCAAGAATCGGGAGAACGTGTGGAATTGGAACATGCCGGGCGATTCGAGCGCGCTGTGTCGCTGGCCGCTTCGATTGCCTGGCACTTTCATGAAATTAGCTCAGTCATTCAGTTCCGCACCGACCGTTTTGTGACGCCGATGGCGCCAGCGGGCGAAATCATTTACGACGCGCTGCGCGAGCTGGCGTGCATTCAGCCGGACACTTCGGCCGCCGGCGGCGCATTCCTCGATGAACTGGTCAGCGAGCACGAGATCTTCAAGATCATCCTCACGGCACGTTCGCAACACACGATTCCTACAGCGTTGTGGTCTTCGTCCTACATCGTTTTCGTCAACACGCTGTGACTCCACCGATCCCCTTCAAATCTTTGGTTCAAGCGATCATCAGCAGCCGCGGGGATGGGCCGCCCGTGTCGCTCGCGCCGAGCACGACAATTCGTGCGAGAATACGCGCGCATGCGACGATCCGAACAGTTGACGCCGCGATCTCCAGCGAAACTCCGGGAGAATCTGCTGCACTGGTTTCGCGCGCACCGGCGCGAACTGCCGTGGCGAGCGAGCCGCGACCCGTATCGAGTATGGGTAGCCGAAATCATGCTGCAGCAGACGCGGATTGCCGCTGTGCTGCCCTACTACGAACGGTTTCTTGCGCGCTTTCCGAATATTGAATCGCTGGCGAAGGCACGGGGAGACGAAGTACTGAAGCTGTGGTCCGGGCTGGGGTATTACAACCGGGCGAGAAATTTGCACCTCGCAGCCAAGGAAATGGTTTCGCGCTACGACGCACAATTCCCGCGCGGATTAGATGACGCGCTTTCGTTACCCGGAGTCGGGCACTACACCGCGGCCGCAGTTCTGAGTATCGCTTACGACGTTCCTTTGGCGGCGCTCGACGGAAACGTGGCGCGAGTGCTCGCCCGAATTCGCGCGGTTCGCGGCGATTTGCGGGCCAATGGCCGATGGCAGAGGCTCGGCGAAACAGCACAGAAACTACTCGCGATGGATGCACCCGGTGACTGGAACCAAGCGCTGATGGAACTTGGCGAAATCGTCTGCACGCCGCGTTTGCCACGCTGCGAAGAGTGCCCGATCGCCAAATCGTGCCGGGCGCGAAGTTTGGGCTGCGTCGGTAGAATCCCTGCGCCGAGAACGAAGCGCGCGCCGGTTCGAATGAGAATTGCGGCTGCAATCCTGCGCGATTCGCGGGGCAGAACGCTGCTCGTGCGGGATCCAGGCGTGCACGATGACGTGCTGTTCTCGCGCATGTGGCAGTTCCCTGCTGTCGCGGTTTCGCGCGACGCAGAGGCTGAACTCACCGCGCATCTTCGCGGACGATTTGGAATCGAGTGCACGAATGGCGCGGGACTGGAACCTTTGCGCGCGGCGCGGCACGGAGTCACATTTCGAAATATCACGCTGCTGCCATTCCTGGCGCGTGTTGCTGAATTGCCGCGACTTCCGCGCTCGCGAATCATCGCTCTCAACAAGCTGGGCGAGTTGCCCATTTCAAGCGCGACGCGGAAAATCGCCGCGGCTCTTCCTCCGACCTGAAGGTCGATTACCTTCACACTACTTCGCTCCTAGCGCAGCCGCATGAGCGCAACGAAGCAGTGGTACGATTGTTTCAGGGCCATGGCTTCCGCAGCGCGCGCCACAGTGCCGCCAGTTTCGGCGGTGCAACGCTATTTTGAGATATCGCTGTACCTGCTCGTCTCGACAGGCGTGGCATCGGTCATCTCGACCGGGAAGCTCGACCACATCGCGCTTTTTATTCCGCCGATAGCTTTGGCGTACAAGGGCATTCGTCTACTGCGCGGACGCGGGCCGGAGATTTCACAACGGGTAGCCACCTGGCTGGTGCTGGCCTACTTCCTGGTTTTTCCCGCTGACCTTTGGGTCTTCTCGCGAAATCTGGCCGAAGGCGCGCCTAATCCGACGCTTTACGCCGCGTTGCTTGCGGCAATCCATCTTTTGCTCTTCGCGATTCTGGTACGGCTGTTTTCGGCGCGCACCAACCGCGACTACGGCTTCCTTGCGGTGCTGGCGGTGGCAGCAATGCTGGCCTCCGCGATCCTTACAGTTGAAACCGGATTTCTCGTCGCTCTCGCCATCTTCCTCGTGCTGGCTGTATCGACCTTCGTTGCGCTGGAGATCCGGCGCGGGGCGACCGGGGCCGTTTCGCCTCCCGTCGAACCGGGATCGCCGCTCGCGCGGCAACTCACACGCGCGCTGGGCCTGACCTCGATTTTGGTTGCGGTGAGCGCCTTAGTACTTGGCGGCGCAATTTTCTTCATGATTCCGCGCTTCACCGCAGGTTATCTGAGCGCACTGAATCTTCAGCCCGGTGCCATGACTGGTTTCAGCGATGATGTGTCGCTCGGTGAGATCGGCAAGATCAAGAAGAACAGTTCCGTCGTGATGCGCGTGCGCATCGACGGCAGCCCCGCACGAGGCGCGGACGTGCACTGGCGAGGGATCGTGCTCACCAATTTCGACGGAAAGCGCTGGTTCACCCCGTCGCGCGACGAAACGATTCTTACGGTGGATGCAACTGGGGATTACCTTCTGAACCGCCGGACATTGCCACGCGGGGAGTACGCTTCGCTGCACTACACGGTACTGTTGGAGCCTATCGCCACGGACGCGCTTTTTCTCGCAGCCGAACCAGTACAGTTGCGCGGCCGTTTCGGCATGGATGACGGCACCGCCTACCAGGTGCGACGAACATACCTGTTCGTCGACAACACGGGATCGCTATTCAATCCGTCCCGCAATTTTACAAAAGTTCGGTACGAAGCAACTTCGGCCATCCCCATGGTGATGCCGGAAGCGTTGCGCAAGGCGCCCAGCGCCTATCCGGAGGAAATTCTCGCGACTTACTTGCAACTGCCGCCGCTCGATCTCCGAATCAAGAAGCTGGCCGACGAAATTACCGCAAAATCCGGCAATGAGTACGACAAAACGGCGAATCTCGAGCGATACCTGAAAACCCGCTACGGCTACACACTCGATTTGACGGGGCCGCACACGGATGATCCGCTGGCCTACTTCTTGTTTGGCCGCCGGACAGGAAACTGCGAATACTTTGCGGCGGCAATGACGGTGATGTTGCGCGCCGAAGGGATTCCCGCGCGGTACGTCACTGGATTCTTGCCCGGCGAGTACAACGATGTTGGCGGCGACTACATCGTGCGCGAAAGCGACGCACACGCGTGGGTCGAAGTGTACTTTCCGGGTTATGGATGGCTCACATTCGATCCGACCCCGGCCGATCCGAATGGCAAGCGAAGCGGCATTCTGGGGCGCATGGGGATGTACTGGGATTGGTTCCAATTCGCGTGGAGCGAGTGGGTGGTGAACTACGATTTCGTGCATCAGATGAGTTTAGCAAAGGACCTGCACAAATCATCGCGCGACTGGAGCGAGCGCGCTCGGACGTATGCGCGAAAAAGAGAGCAACAGGCCATGCGTTTTCTGCTGGCTCTGGACCGCAGGGTTGAAGCGTCACCTTACTTGCTGCCGTCAATCCTGGTGTTTCTGATTGCGCTGCTGATTTATGTGCGAGGCGGCTCGATGATTCGGTACGCGGTGGCGCGATGGTCGCTGCGCGCCGGCCACACGGGCGATCTAAGCGCGCCACTGGCCGCGTTCGAGTACCGCGAGATGTTGCGCGTGCTCGAAAAGCGCGGCTGGAAGAAAGCGGAATCGCAAACGGCACTCGAGTTCGCGGCGAGCATACCGGAAATGGAAATTGCCGCGCCCGTTGCGCAGTTGACTGAGCTGTACCAGTCGGCGCGATTCGGCGATGGGGCCACGCGCGTCGAGCAAATCTCCGCAGTGCTTCGCTCGATTCGCGAAATGCTGCGCTCGCGCAAGCGCGCGCCGCGATGAGTGGGCGAACCTCGGGACATTGTCACCGCAATTTCTAACGGGTGGCGTTGGCATGCTGAAAGCCCGCACGCTTTGCCGTCGATTGCCCCACCGATCGCATAAGAGCGTCATGCTAGAATGAGCGTTTACGCTGCGCAGGAAACACGCACTGATATGCCTAAAGTCGGATTCGTGAGTCTGGGATGCCCGAAGAACCTCGTCGACAGCGAGGTGATGATGGGAATTCTTGCGCGCGCGGGGTATGAGATCACGCCGCGAGCGGGCGAAGCGGACGTACTGGTCGTGAACACGTGCAGCTTCATAGGGCCGGCGCAGCAGGAGTCCGTGCAATGCGTCCTGGAAATGGCGGAATACAAGAAGTTCGGGCGCGCGCGGAAGTTGATCGTGGCCGGGTGCATGGTGGAGCGCTACCGCAACGAAATTCGGGAGCAGATTCCGGAAGTTGACGCCGTGATTGGCACGGGCAACGTCGACAAAATCGTGGAAGCGTGCGAAGGAACGCTACGAGACGATCCGAACGGCTATGTAGCCGAACCGCCAACATTTCTGTACCACGATCTCACGCCGCGCATCCTGGCTACGCCGCGACATACGGCCTACATCAAGATCAACGAGGGGTGCGATCATCCGTGCACGTTTTGCGTGATTCCGCAACTTCGCGGAAAATTCCGGAGCCGGCGCTTCGAGTCGGTCGTGCGGGAAGCAGAAAACCTAGCCGCGGCGGGCGTGCGCGAAATTTCGCTGATCGGCCAGGACACAACCTTTTACGGCGAAGATCTCGGAATTCGCGACGGTCTAGCAACGTTGCTCGAGCGGCTCGCGCACATCGAGGACTTGCACTGGATTCGGTTCCTGTACTGTTACCCGAACCGAATCACGCCGCGCCTGCTCGAAACGATTGCCGCGCACCCGCGGCTCGCGAAATACCTCGATGTGCCGCTGCAGCACGCCAGCCGCAGCGTTTTGGCGCGCATGAGGCGCGGTTCGAACGGCGACGCGTTTCTGAAACTGCTCGAACGCTCTCGGCGCACGATTCCCGGCGTTTCGATCCGCACGTCGTTCATCGTCGGCTTTCCGGGCGAGACGGAAGCAGATTTTCGCGAGCTGTGCGATTTCGTGCGCGCCGCGGAGTTCGACTGGATGGGCGTCTTCGCGTACTCGGATGAAGACGCAGCCAAGAGTTTTAGTTATGAAAACAAGGTAGACCCGGAAACGATCGAACGAAGGCGCGAGATGCTGATGGGGATTCAGAAGAAAATTTCTGCGCGCAAGCTGCGCAAGCGCGTCGGCCAGCGCCTGAAAGCATTGATCGAAGGCCCCTCGAAGGACACGGATCTCGTTTGGGAGGCGCGGCTCGAAGGCATGGCGCCCGAAATCGATGGCAAGGTTTACATCACTGAATTCGAGGGTGTGGACGACGCTGCCGCGTTGCCGCCACCAGGCACGCTGGCCACGGTCGAAATTACAGAGGCGAAGGATTACGATTTGATCGGGCGCGTGATTGGATTTGAGGCGAGTCGCGTCGAACAAGCCACCGCAACTGCGAAGGACCTCTTCCCCATTCTAGTTTGATCGCTGACACAGCGGGCGGGTCTTAGACCCGCCCCTACAACTCCATAACGCGAATCGCACTCGCGCCACAACAGACGGCAGTGAAACTTGCGGGGATCGGGGTTTGCGGTATTCTCTGGGTATGAAGTGGCAGTGCCCCATTTGCCGTAAGCCGACCGACTCCGACGCGAATCCTGATTTCCCCTTTTGCAGCGAACGCTGCCGTTTGCTCGATCTCGGCAACTGGGCGAGCGAGAAGTATAAAATCAGCGAGCCGGTGATCGACGAATCGACTCCCGAGGATCCCCAACGAGACGCGGATGAGCGCAAAGACTGAATCGCCCGCGTCCGCCAACCCCGAAGGGGACGCGGCCGGCTCTTCGGCGACGCTTTCGAATCGCAAGCCACGATTAGCGCTGTTCGTCGCGACCGCGTGTGGCCTCGGCTATCTCCCGGTTGCACCGGGCACATTCGGTTCCCTGGGTGGCCTCCTAATCACTTTCTTACCCGGATGGTTCTTTCTATTCATGGCCATTATGATCGGGGGCGCCTACGACGGACTCATGGGAGGAGTGTCGTCGCAGGGGCTGGTGGACCCGCTGGCAGCTTCACACGTGGCGCTAGCTCTCGCCGTTGCAGCGCTGGGCGTGTGGAGCGCGAACCAAGTCGCGTCGTATGAAAGTGCGAAGGATCCGCAGCATGTGGTGATCGACGAAGTTTCCGGCCAGCAGCTGACACTGCTTCTCGGCTGTGGTGTACCCGTATGGTGGCGAGTGCCGGGATGGCCCTGGGGCCGCTTCCCTCTCGGTGCCGTGACGATTCACACGGCGCTTAACTGGAAATATTTGGTGCTGGGTTTTATACTTTTCCGAGTGTTCGATATTTGGAAGCCGTTTCCTGCGAGACAAGCTGAATCGTTGCCGGGCGGTTGGGGAATCATGGCGGACGACTGGGTAGCGGGCATTTACGCCGGAATCGGGTTGTGGATCGCGCGCGCGGTGGGATTGTGACACGTAGCCTGAGAAAAACTCTCAGTTTTGTGAGACATGAAACAGTTTCCTGAGCGGCTTCGCCCCGCTGATCGAGTTGGTTGCAGTTGTACTTTCAACTCTAAACTCTCAACTGTGAACTTGTTCTGGTTTTGCTTTCAAGTCTAAACTCTCGACTGTAAACTGATTTCCGCATGAACAACACTCCACGAATCGAGAGCGTGAAGCCGGCTGCGGCGCTTCCCGGCGGCGAAATTGCCATCAAGGGGAGCGGGTTCGCCACGCGGAATCATTCGCGCCCGCAAGTGCAGTTCGGCGCGGCCGAAGGAAGCGTTGTCATCGCGGCGGAGGATTTCCTGGTTGCGCGCGTTCCCGAGGGCGCAGCGGGCGGCGCGGTGCGCGTGCGCACGGGGAGCGTTGAAAGCCAGCCGTTTCCCATGGCGCTGGGCGTGCAGATTGCCGACAACTTGCATCCTGTCGGAAATCCGGCGGTAGACAACGAAGGCAACGTCTACGTGACGTTCAGCGGGCAACGCGGCCAGAAAGTTCCCGTCTCCCTGTACAAGGTGACCGCCAACCATAACATCAAGCCCTTCATCACCGAGCTGATGAATCCTACCGGTCTGGCGGTTGACCGCGAGGGCCATCTGTTTGTGTCATGCCGAAACGACGGAACGGTGCATCGCGTGTCTTCGGACGGCCGCGCGACGCAGTGGGTCGAGGGCATGGGCATTGCGACCGGACTCGCTTTCGATAAGGCGGGCAATCTGTACGTCGGCGACCGAAGTGGAACGATTTTCAAGATCGGCCCTGACCGCGAGATTTTCGTGTTCGCCACGCTCGAGCCATCGGTTGCGGCATATCACTTGGCCTTCAGCCCAGCAGGAGAACTGTTCGTTACAGGCCCGACGACCTCGAGCTTCGACCGCGTCTACCGAATTTCGCCCGCAGGAGAAGTCAGCATTTTCTATCGCGGCTTGGGACGCCCGCAGGGACTCGCCTTCGATCGTTTCGGCAACCTGTATGTGGCAGCATCGCTGCACGGCCAGCGCGGCATCGTGCGGCTCACGCCGACGGCCGAACCGGAGGTGGTCCTGGGCGGCAACAACATCGTGGGAATCGCGCTTCTGCCCACGCGCCGCGCGCTGATCACTACGAACAACGCGCTCTACACACTCGATTGGGATATCGAAGGACTGCCCCTCGAGGGCTGATCAAGTACATAGGGAGGTCGCGATGAGCGCGGCTGCGAGCGGATTGATGTCCGATCTCACCTATGCCCTGCGCCAGATTCGCAAGAACCTCCGGCTGACCCTCCTCAGCGTGTCCGTGCTCGCCATCGGAATTGGGGCAACCACGGCTGTTTTTGCCGTTCTGTATCAAGTGCTGCTGAAACCTCTGCCCTATCGCGATGCAGGACACATCGTCTTCGTGCACAACGAATTTCCGTTATCGCAACTCGGACACACAGTGGCGTCCGCGCCTGATTATGCGGACCTGAGCGCTCATCACGAGATTTTCAGTGAGACTGCGGCCTATTACTTCAACGATTTCACCATCACAGGTGTAAGCGGCTCCGGATACGCGGAGCATGTGGACGCGGTCAATGCGTCAGCGACTTTATTCCCGATGTTGGGCATGCGGCCTGAGCTTGGACGCACTGTTCTCGCCGACGATGATCGCTACGGCGCGCCGAAAGTTGCGGTGCTGAGCGATTCATTATGGAAGAGCAAGTTTGGCGGCGATCCGAAAGCGATTGGCAGAACGATTCAGCTCGACGAGATTCCGTATCAGATTATCGGAGTCATGCCGGCGGATTTCAATTTTCCTTATCCCGCAACGCAGATGTGGGTGCCGCTCGCTCTTCCTCCGGCTGAGCATGCGCCCGGCGCACGCGGGAGTAAGTGGTTGCGCATGCTGGCACGCATCGCTTCCGGCGCGACGCTGGACCGCGCGAACGCGATGCTCGGCTCGGTGAGTCACACTCTCGCGGTTCAGTACGCGGAAGATTATCCGGAAAGAGCTGGCTGGCATTTTTCGATTCAGCCCATACTCGCCGAACAGACGAAGGACGTGCGGCAGTGGTTGCTGCTCGCGTTTGGCGCAGTGATTTGCGTGTTGCTGATTGCGTGCACCAACGTTTCGGGCTTGCTGCTAGTTCGCGCTACCGTGCGCAGCCGGGAATGGGCAGTGCGTTCGGCGCTGGGCGCAAGTACCGGCCGGCTCATTCGCCAAATTCTGACCGAGACTGCGGTGCTTGTGGTGATTGGCTGTAGTGCAGGCCTCGGGCTGTCCTTCGCGCTCGTTCGATTGATCAACACGTATGGCCCCATTCATCGGACGCAAATGGAGCCCTGGGCGCTGGTGTTCGTTGTGGCGCTGTGCGTCGTGTCGACCGCAGCTTCGGGCCTTCTGCCAGCCGCGCTCTCTTCGAACGTGCCGATCGAGCAGATGTTGAAAGCCGGCACAGGTCGCACAGTGACGGGGCAGACGCGCTGGCGTGGCGCTCTGGTCGCCGGGCAAATCGCTGTTGCTATCACGCTGCTGTTCACGGGCGTGATGCTGAGCCGCAGTTTTATCAAACTGCTGGCGGTTTCTCCGGGATTTTCTGCGGACGGAGTGTGGACTGCCTCGGCCGGACTCCCGCAAAAAAGCTACACGACCAGCGCCGCGCGCGCGTCTTTTTTCCGCAGTTTGATCGGCCGGATCAAAGCGCTGCCAGGCATCGAGTCCGCGTCCGCATGCATTTCCCTGCCTTTTAGCAGCGGCGGATACACGGCGGACATTTACTTCCCCGGCCGGCCGGAGTCCACGACGCGCCCAGCCGCGCGGATGGACGATGTCCTGCCGGATTATTTCGATACTCTGAAGATACCGCTGCTGAAAGGCCGCACATTCACCGCGCACGACGACGCGAACTCGTCGTCTGTTGTCGTTGTGGATCAACAATTCGTTCGCGCGTATTTTCCCAGCGAGGATCCCATCGGCAAGCTCGTTGCGAACAACTGCTGCCACGACCAGCCAGCTACGATTATTGGTGTGGTCGGAGATGTCGCTGCGCGGGATCTGGGAGCGCCGCCGCGCCCGGAAATGTATTGGCCGGAGCTTCAGCACGGAAATTCCGCAATGTTTCTTGTGGTCCGCGAGGCTGGGCGCACGGACGTAACGTCGGCGGTCCGCGAGATTCTGCACCAGCAGGACCCATCGGTCGCACTATTCGACATCGAGACGATGCCGCAGCGCATTATGGATTCGGTCAAACTTCGGCGCTTCGTAGCCTGGCTGCTGAACAGTTTTGCGCTAATCGGCGTCATCCTGGCGGCGCTGGGGCTGTACGGCACGTTGTCCTACCTTGTTCAATTGCGACGCCGCGAGTTCGCTATACGCACGGCTTTTGGTGCGACACCGCGTGATGTGGCCGCGTTGGTGGCGAGGCACAGCGCCGCCCTAGTGCTGGCGGGCCTCGTTCTTGGCGCGAACTTGTGCGCACTGGCTGCGCGTGCCACAGCCGGCTTTCTTTTCGGTGTTGCCTCTCTTGATCCGTGGACGATCGCCTGCACAGCGATTGGCTTGGTGGTGCTGGTGGCAGTCGCAACCGGGCCACCTATTGCCCGAGCCACAGGCATAGACGCTCTCGAAACGCTGCGCGAGGAATAACGGGCCCCGCTCGGCCGATTTGCGCAAGCGCATGAGCGCACTTGCGAGCGGCGCGGCGCATCAGGTACAACAGTCTCGACGCCATTTCAGGCGCGCTCAACCACCATGAACGCGGAGATTATCGCAGTCGGATCGGAACTGCTCACTCCATTCCGGTTGGATACCAACTCACTCTTCCTCACTGCTGAGCTGAATCAGCTTGGCATACGCGTAATTCATAAAGCGGTAGTGGGCGATGCGCCTGCAGAAATGCGATCGTCCTTCAGCCATGCGCTCGAGCGCGCGGAACTGGTCGTCGCCTCGGGCGGGCTGGGTCCGACTGATGATGACCGCACACGCGACACAGTTGCGGAACTCCTGGGACGGAAACAGCGGCTCGATGAGGACATCCTGCGGCATATACAAGAGCGTTTTCGCCGGTTTGGCCGCGCCATGCCCGAGATCAACAAGCGCCAAGCCATGATTCCCGAGGGCGCGACGGTGCTGCCGAATCCGCGCGGGACCGCGCCTGGATTGTGGCTCGAATCGGAGGGACACATTGTGGTGCTTCTGCCAGGAGTCCCGATAGAATTGCGAGCTCTGTTCGAGACGGAGGTTCGGCCGCGTCTTGCGAAATTGAACCATCGCGAGCGGCTCTACACGCGCGAACTGCGAATTTTTGGGTTGACGGAATCGGAAGTCGAGCAGCGTGTCTCTCCACTCTATGCCTTGCATCCCGAGACAGAAACCACCATCCTGGCCACCCACGGGGGCATTCAGCTTCATCCACGCACGTGGTCCGATGATCCGGCAAAGGCGGAGAAATTGCTCGACGAGATCACCAGCCACATGGCTCTGGCGCTGGGCGAGAACCTTTACTCGATGAGAGGCGAGACGCTCGAAGAGGTGGTGGCGCGAGTCCTCACCGAAAACCTCGCCACGATCGCGGTTGCGGAGAGTTGCACGGGCGGAATGGTGGCGGAACGGCTGACGAACGTCCCCGGTAGTTCCTCCTATTTTCTTGGTGGTGTCGTTTGCTACAGCAACGAGCTGAAGACTTCGCTCGTGGGCGTGCCGAAGGAAATGATCGAAGCTAAAGGCGCGGTCAGCTCGGAGGTGGCGCTCGCGCTCGCGGACGGGATCCGGAAGCGTTCGGGCGCGAAAATCGGAGTTGGCACGACAGGAATTGCGGGCCCCACGGGCGGAACGCCGGAAAAGCCGGTTGGACTCGTGCACATTGGACTCGCGGACGAGGGAGGCGCAGTGGAAAAGGCTTTTCGCTTTGGCGGCGATCGCGACCGCATCCGGCAATTCGCGACGCAAACGGCCCTGGACATGGTTCGTCGTCATTTTCCGCGTTCCGCGCATGGGCGAGGGTGACGCGTGCGCCTGTTCGTCGCGCTCGACCTGCGCCAGGAAGTTCGCGAGGCGATTCGCGACCTGATTGCGCGCCTGAAGCCAGCAAGCCGAAACGCCCGCTGGGTTCGTCCCGAAGGAATGCACGTCACTTTGAAATTCATCGGGTATGTGGCTGCCGAACAACTCGACCCGATTCGCGCGGCGCTGTCGAGGATCCGTTCAGATCGGCCGGTTGAAATGCGCTTTCGCGGAATCGGATTTTTCCCGAACGAAAAGCGCCCGCGCGTGATCTGGTGCGGGATCGAAGCTTCGGCGAACTTGGCGCCGCTTGGGGCAGACATCGAATGCTCGCTCGAGCCGCTCGGAATCGCGCCCGAATCGCGCGAGTTTGCGCCGCACCTGACGCTCGCGCGTTTCAACCCGCCGACGCGGGTGGATGAACTTGTGCGCGCTGCCGCGGAATTGCAGTCAGTCGAGTTGGGATCCGCACGCGAAACCGAATTCCACCTTTTCGAAAGCATCCTCCGGCCCACGGGTGCCGAATATAAAAGGCTGGCCGACTATTCCTTCGTGCAAGGGGCGGCGTGAACGTTTACTGGTTCATTCCTGTGATCGCGTATGTGCTGGGGTCCATCCCGTTTGGATTTCTGATCGTCAAAGCGCGCGGGGAGGACATACGCCAGACGGGCAGCGGCAACATCGGGGCCGCAAATGTAGCGCGGAACGCCGGACCAGTCGCGGGTGCGCTCACCCTGGTTTTCGACGCAGCGAAAGGTTACTTCGCCGTCTGGATCGCCCATCACTGGACGCACGGCAACATTCACTGGATGATGCTCGCTGCTGTTGCCGCCGTCGTGGGCCACATGTTTCCCGTTTGGCTTCGCTTTCGGGGAGGCAAGGGAGTGGCCACGGGACTTGGCGTCTTCCTGCCGATCTGCGCGACGGCGGTCGCTGCGGCGGTAATCCTATGGCTCGTGGTGGTCGCGTTTTGGCGATACTCGTCGCTGGGCTCGATTGTCGCGACCGTAGCGCTGCCCATCTTCGTCCACGTGTTGTACGCCCCAAGACACGCGCCGCCCGCGACGGTTACGGTTGGCACCATCATGATTTCTGTGCTCGTGCTGGTGAAACACCGGTCGAACATCGAGCGTCTCATCGCTGGAACCGAAACACGCCTAAAATTCCGGCGGTAGCAGCTCCGGAAGGAACTTGCGGCTCTCTCGCTGAAAAAGCGGACTGTTCCTAAGTGCCAATACGCCCATAGCTTATCCGCTATCACAGTACTTCGGTCCCGTTGTGCCCGCTCGATGCGTCCGATAGCATTTCAAGGTCAGGGATTTTTGTGCCCATACAAGCTCTCAAGCATTTCACAACGCGGCGGATGCGCATCCTCTGGATCGTGCTGGGGGCGCTTCTGCTCGTCAGCGTGATGCCTCTTTGGTTGTATCACCGGCAGGTACTGCGGCTGAGCGAGGAGAAGCTGCAAGACACGGAGCAGGTGCAGCAAAACGAGACGACGCGTTCGCTAGCCAGTGAAACACTGGAATTCGAGCAGGAGCTTCGCGAGCAACTCGTGACGCAACGGCAGGTGCTGACCCTCACCGGCTGGATCCATGACGTTGACGATCCGGCTGCTGCGCCCCAGTTGTCGCGGCTTCTGCAGCAATTCGCGGAAGACAATACCAACATTCTTTACGTCACTGCAGTCGACAAGCAGGCCAAAGGACAATCCGCCGGCAGCTTCAGCGCGGACCAGGACCCGTTCGTGGGAGCGGCCCTGAAGCGGGCGTTCCAGGCGAGTTTTCAGGGCTTCGATTCAGTGAGCGAGCCATTCGCGCTTGGGCAGGACAACCATCCTGCCCTGGTGATGTCTGTGCCGCTTCTGGCGGACGGCCAGTTCAGCGGAATGTTTGCCGCGGTCGTATCGCTGGACCGGCTGGAGACGCGCTTGCGTGAAGTGAGCGTGCGGCATCGCATCGTGTTCATCGTCGACATGCACGGGCGCATCGTGGCGTATCCGGACACGCGTGAACTCGTGCCCGGGCGGGACATCACGTCGATGTCGCCGCTGGTCAAGCAGTTCAAGGAATTGCCGGCGTTGTTGCGCGCCACGCAAACCACGAATTTCGCAATTTTCGACAAGGAATCGAAGCGCAACGTCGAAATGATCGGCACGTACAGCACGATTCCCGAGTTGCGCTGGGCGGTGGTGGCGCAGCGCAGCCTCGACGACGCGCGCGTAGATGCGGGCGTTCGGGAGATGCGCGCGCAAGCCCTGAGTTTCGTCATTGGCGTGACGTTTGTGGCGCTTGCGTTCGGGTACCTCTTCGCGGTGGGGATCACGCGGCCTATCCGCGGCCTTGTGGAATCGACTCGCGCCATCAGCCGGGCGGAATTTCACGAGCGCGTCGAGGTGCGCGGCGCCGCGGAAATCAGCGAGCTGGCCGAAACATTCAACCACATGGCGGGCGACATCGAGCGATTCGTCGAAAAGCTCAAGCAAGCCGCGGCCGAAAATCGCGAGTTATTCCTGGGCTCCATCCGCATGCTCGCCGCGGCCATCGACGAAAAGGATCCGTACACTCGCGGCCACTCCGGTCGCGTCGCAAAATATTCCATGATTATCGGCGAATACCTCGGCATGAGCTCTGAAGACCTCGACCGGCTGCGCATTTCGGCGCTACTTCACGACGTCGGCAAAATCGGCGTCGATGATCGCGTTCTGAAAAAGCCGGGCAAACTGACCGAAGAAGAATTCGATTTGATGAAGCAGCACACGGTAAAAGGCGCGAATATCATGCGGCCTGTCGCCCAACTGAGGGAAGTTCTGCCCGGCATCGAACTGCACCATGAGCGCATGGATGGCGGCGGCTACCCGTACGGGCTGCAAGGCGACCAAATTCCGCTGATGGCGCGCATCATTGCTGTCGCGGACACGCTGGACGCCATCACCACGAACCGGCCATATCAGTCCGCCATGGACCTGGAATACGCGCTCGGACGCATCCGTTCGCTGGCCATCTCGAAATTCGATGCTTCTGTCGTCGCAGCGCTGGAAAAGGCAGCCAGCTCCGGCCGGCTCCGCCTCAGCGCCACTCTCGTTGAGGTTTAACCCGCCTGAGCTTCGAGTCTCCTCCTTTGTTAGAATGGTCTGCTTCATAGTGAGTAGCGGGAACTCATGATTACTCTGTTTGGCAAGCCAGAACCGACTTTACTCGAGCGGCTGAAAGAATCCGTCAGCAAGACGCGCTCGGAGCTGTCCGCGCGTGTCGAGCAGATTCTGACGGGCGACCGCCCGGTCGATCCGGAGCTGCTCAAGCAGCTCGAATCGGCGCTGCTCAGCGCGGACATTGGCGTGCACACCACGAAAGAAGTGCTCGGCGCGCTCCGTGAGCAGGTGAACCAACATAAACTCGAAGGGTCCGATGCGCTTCGCCGCGAGTTGAAGAATCAGGTATTGCGAATCTTGACGGCTCCGCTCAACGGCTCGAACGGAAAGCCTGACGTCTCGCCGCGCGTCCTGTTTGTGGTTGGCGTGAACGGCACCGGAAAGACAACCACAATCGGCAAGCTGGCCAACCGGCTGAAAAAAGAAGGCGCGAACGTGGTCTTGTGCGCCGCAGATACTTTCCGCGCTGCGGCCATCGAACAGCTCGAAATCTGGGGCCGGCGCGCGGGAGTGGAAGTGGTCAAGCAAAAATCGGGAGCTGACCCTTCGGCCGTCATCTTCGATGCTCTTTCAGCCGCCAAGGCGCGCGCAGCCGACGCAGTGATTGTGGACACGGCAGGCCGTCTGCACACGAAATCGAATCTGATGGCCGAGCTGGAAAAGATGAAGCGCACGGCGTCGAAGCTCGTCGCCGGCGCGCCGCATGATGTTTTGCTGGTGCTCGATGCAACGACGGGCCAGAACGGCCTGAACCAGGCCCGCGAATTCTGGAGCCATGCGGGCGTCACCGGCATCGTGCTGACAAAGCTGGACGGCACAGCCAAAGGCGGAATCGTGGTGGCGATTGCGCGTGAATTGAACCTGCCGATTCGTTTCGTAGGAACTGGCGAGCAGATGGACGATCTAGTGCCGTTTGACGCGCAAACGTATGTCAACTCGCTCTTCGACTAGCGAGGCGGACGAGCGATGGATGGCTCGCGCGTTAACGCTGGCGGCTCGCGGCGTGGGTCTGGCGCACCCCAATCCGGTGGTGGGCGCCGTGATCGTCAAGAATGGCCGCGTGATTGGCGAAGGCTTTCATGAGTATGACAAACGCGACCACGCGGAGATCGTCGCACTAAAACGGGCCGGAGACAAAGCCCGCGGCGCTACACTTTATTTGACTCTCGAACCCTGCTGCCGTACCGGCCGCACCGGGCCTTGCACGCAAGCGACCATCGAAGCTGGCATACGGCGCGTCGTCGCTGCAATGCCGGACCCGAATCCTGCGGTGGCCGGCAAAGGCTTCCAACAACTCCGGCGCGCCGGCATTCGCGTTGATGCAGGACTCCTTGAAGAAGAGGCGCGGGAGCGGAACGAAGATTTCGCGAAATGGATTCGCACGGGCCTTCCGTTCGTCACATTGAAGACGGCGCTGACGCTCGACGGGCAGATTGCCATGCGCCCGAGCCATTCGACGGCGATTTCGACCAGCCCTTCGCGCGATTTCGTGCAGAATCTGCGGCACAAATCCGACGCGCTGCTCACCGGAATCGGCACCATCCTGGTTGACGATCCGCTGCTTTCCGACCGCACAGGCGCGCCGCGTTGCAGAAAACTTTTGCGCGTCATCATGGATTCGCATTTGCGCCTGCCCCTAAAATCACGGGTAACAAAATCCGCAACGGACGACGTGCTGGTATTCACGACGGAATCTTCTGATTCGCGAAAAGCGCAGGCGCTGGCCCGAGTTGGCGTAGAGATATTTCATGTTCGCTCGAAACGCGGCCGCGTCGATCTGCATGAGGTGATGCGCGAACTAGGGCGGCGGGAGATGCTAAGCGTGCTGCTCGAAGCAGGGGCGGACTTAAACGGCGCCGCAATCGAGGCCGGAATTGTCGACAAGATGATTCTCTTCTATTCTCCCAGGATCATGGGCAATGGCGTCCCGATGGCGCGACTTTCCTCCGGCTCGTTCGCCAAACGACCCGCATTGCAGAATTGGAAAGTTGCACCTTACGGCGAAGACTTCATCTTCGAAGGACACATTCACGATGTTTATCGGGCTGGGAGGCGTGGCTAAATGTTTACAGGGATTATCGAGGGCGCAGGAAGAATTGATTTGCTCGATCGCAGCGCGGAAGGCGGCAGGCTCCGCGTCAGCCTTGCGAACGCGCCCGAAATAGGCGCAGGCATGAAGATCGCCGACAGCATCGCCGTGAACGGCTGCTGCCTGACTGTGGTCGAATTCGACGGCGAGCGGTTTTCCGCGGACCTGTCGGGTGAAACGCTGCGGCGCACCTCGTTCGGCGAAAAGAAGGCCGGCGACACCGTGAATCTTGAACGCCCACTTGCTGCCAACGCCCGCCTCGGCGGTCATTTCGTGCAGGGCCACGTAGACGGCATCGGTCGAGTCACGCGACTAGCGCCCGAAGGCGAGAATTGGTGGCTGTCGGTGAGCGTGCCCGAAGAGTTGTGCCGCTACGTGGCGGAAAAAGGCTCGATTGCCATCGATGGAATCAGCTTGACAGTCGCCCGCTGGCAAGACGGCGTCGCCGATATCGCCATCATTCCCTTCACGTACGAGCACACCAATGTGAAAGGCATGGTTCAGGGCGACGCTGTGAATTTGGAAACGGACATCCTTGCCAAGTACGTCGAGAGCCTGCTCGAATCGCGCCACACGCCCGCGGTCTCGCGCCTCAGCGTCGATCAGCTCATCGAAGAAGGATTCTGATGCACGACCGCCGGACCTACGACGTGGTCGTGATCGGCGCCGGCGTGTTTGGTTCCTGGACTGCGTATTTCCTTCGAAAATCCGGCCCAACTGTGTTGCTGCTCGATGCGTACGGTCCCGCCAATGCCCGCGCTAGTTCCGGCGGCGAGTCGCGCATCATCCGCATGGGCTACGGCGCGGACGAAATCTACACGCGCTGGTCCATGAACGCGCTGCCGAAATGGAAGGACCTCTTCGCGCAAGCCGGGCATCCCGAACTTTTCCAACCCACAGGTGTTCTGTGGATCGAGCACGAAGGTCAACAATACGCTCTCGACACGCTGGCGACGCTCCAGCGAGTCGGGGTTAGATTCGAAAAGCTCTCGCTCGCTCAACTGCGCGACCGCTACCCGCAAATTGCGTTCGAAGATGACTGCTGGGGCATGTTCGAGCCCGACAGCGGCGTGCTGATGGCGCGATGCGCCGTGCAAGCGGTCGTTGAACAGGCGCAGAAGAACGGCGTGGTCTACCGCTACGATGCCGTTCCCAGTCCGTACAGCAAAACGTGCTTGGCCGAGATCACCACGGCAAACGGCGAGAAATTCTCGGCCGCAAGCTATGTGTTTGCGTGCGGGCCATGGCTACCGAAACTATTTCCCACTGTGCTTGCAAACCGCATGTTCATTTCCCGGCAAGAGGTATTTTTCTTCGGCATTCCCGCAGGCGATCTCCGCTTTGCGCCTCCACTGATGCCAACATGGCTGAAAGTGAAGGATGAGTTTTATGGGATGCCCGACCTCGAGAATCGCGGATTCAAAATTGCGCACGACCATCATGGCCCCATCGTGGATCCAGATACTCAATCACGCGCAGCAACTTCCGAAGCGCTCGAAACAACCAGAAAATATCTCGCGCGGCGCTTCCCTGCCCTGCGCGACGCGCCCGTTTTGGAAACGCGCGTCTGCCAGTACGAGAACACCTGCAACGGAGATTTCCTCATCGACAAGCATCCGGAAATGGACAACGTTTGGCTGGTGGGTGGCGGATCAGGCCACGGATTCAAGCACGGTCCATTGCTCGGAGAATATGTCGCGGCGCGCATAAGCGAAGGGGGCGCGGTTGAGCCACGTTTTTCGCTTGCAACGAAACAAGCTGTACAGAAACGAGCGATTTTCTAGCGCTAGGCAAGATCAACAGAAGAACGCTAGCTGACGGACTTTGGAACGACCTGCTCGAGCCCGCGTCCGTGCGGCCCTGTTTCTCTGTTCCGCAGGAGGAAAGCGAACGTCATCCCTAAAAGGCCCAACACCGAAAACGTCCACATGCCCAGGTGATACCCGGCAGGATGCTGCGGACCTGCGCCCGAAATATCGTTTTCCCAGCCGATAAGCAGGTTAAAGCCCAGCAAACCGATGTTTTGAATCATGGTCATGACGCCATACGCTGTCCCCAGCTTGGCCGGGTCGACAATGTACGCTACGGACGGCCACATCACGGCCGGAATCAGCGAGAACGCAATTCCCATCATGGCCATGGGGATGTATAGCGACATGCCCGAATAGGCCATGATGAGATAGACGGGAATGAGAAGCAGCGAACCGAACATCATGAACAGCGCGCGCCTGCCAACCTTGTCCACGAGCAACCCGAACAGTGGCGTGGCGATCATGGCGAACAGGGTCAATATGCTGGAGAGAAAGCCTCCCATTTCGCGGGTTGTTCCGTGTGCGTCCATGAAGAACTTCACGGCAAACGTCTGGAAAGGAAAGATCCCGGAGTAAAAGACGATGCACAAACCCACGATGTACCAGTAGGAGACGCCAAACTTGAAAAGATCCTTGAACACGACTTTGTCGGTCGCTCCGGCCGCTTCCAGTTGATAGTGCGTGTTCGCGTAATTTTCTAGTCCCCAGTAGATGACCGCGCCAATGATGCACAACGTCGAGGCACCCACTGCAATCAAGAACGGATAGCGCCAGCTGACATATGCGGACCGCGCCCAGGTCGGCGAGTTCAGCGCGGCAAAGGTGCCCAGGCGCGTAATGGTCAAGTTCACGCCGAAGGCGAAGCTAAGTTCCTTGCCGCGAAACCACTTGGCGAGGAGTGTCGTGACAGAAACGATCAGCGACTCGGCCCCCATTCCAAAAACCAGCCTCCCCGTAGCCATCACCCACAGATGCGGGCTTAGCACAGTGATGACTGCGCCTATGAAGCAAAGGCATCCGAAAAGCAGAGTTGATTTCTTTACTCCGATGCGATCGATGATGATCCCGCCGATGGCAACGGTGAAAATGTTCGGGAAGCTGTAAATACCCTGCAAGAGCCCGATGTTGGAATCGGTGAAATGAAGTTGCTTGACCAAGAGATCGGCGAGAGGGCTGAGCGCGTCGTAGACGTAGTAATTTCCGAACATGGTCAAGCTGACGAACACCAGAACAACCCAGCGGTAAAACAGGCTTGGAGCGGGGCGCGCGTCTGCCGGAGGAGCGGCATCTGTCATGAGCGGAGCGTCCGTCATGAAATGTCGAGCTCCTCCTGAGTGAAGCGCTGCATTCGCATTCGGAGGCGTGCGATCAAAGATTGTACGAGAGCGGGGAACATATCAGAGTGATGCCACCCATGCAAGAGAACCTCATCCAGCGGCAACGTCCAAGGCAGGGATCAACTCGTCCTGAAGCAGGAAATTGCGCAGGAACGGATCCTGCGACTTCTCCAGTTCCGGCCAGGTTCCGAAGAAAGTCACGCGACCTTCTTGCAGAAAAATAACTCGATCCGCGAGCTTCTTCCCCAGATGCGTGTCGTGCGTGACGACGATGGAGGTCTTGTGGAATTTTTGCTTCAGCTTCAAGATCAAGTCGCTGACGTGCGAGGCCATCACCGGGTCCACCATCGTGGTTGGCTCGTCGTACAGAATTGCGTCGGGATCTTCCGCCAATGCGCGCGCGATGGCTACAGCGCGTTTCGTTCCAGTGCTCAAATCCGCAGGCAAGCGATCGGTGTATTCCGCCACTTCGAGCATTTCCAGCAATTCGCTGACGCGTTTTTCGACTGCTTGGGGATCGCGATGATCACCCCGGCTGAGAATTGGAAAAGCGACATTTTCGGCGATGGTCAGTGAATCGAAAAGCGCGCCGGATTGAAAAACCATGGTCACCCGGCGCCGAATCTCGGAAAACTGATGTTCGCTCCAATTCGTGACATCCTTTCCCGCGACGATGATTTGCCCCTCATCCGGCTGCAAAAACCCTAGCAGCAGCTTCAACGAAACGGATTTCCCCACGCCGCTGCGTCCCATGATGACGGCGGTCTCGCCTTCGTCGACGAAGAAGCTAACATCCTTGAGAACGCTGTTCTCGTCGAAAGACTTCGAAACATTGCGGAATTCGAAATAGTGATCGCTCATCCGCTTACCCAAGTTCGCCATCCGGCTCGCTCGAATCGGCCGTCATCACTCAAATCATCTCGTCTTGCAATTATCAGTGTTTATCTGCGTTCATCTGTGGTTTCAATAGTCGTTTTGCTTCCTCATAATCCCGCGCGGAATTCATATTCTTGAATAGCAATCCGTCGGAATCAAAAACTTTCCACTCGCTCGGTTCCAGGTACTCGACCTGAAGGTGCGCCAGGCCGTCGGTAACCTTGCGCACACCACGATCGAGTGCCAGCCAAACCGGCGCCTCACATGTTTTGTTGTACATCGCGCAAAGCGGCTCCGCGCCCCCTGCGCTCATGGGCAGAACCGCATCTGCTTTCGACCGTTGCGCGCGATCGATCAAGAACGCCAGCCACTCTTTCGTGAGATACGGCAAATCACACGCCACGATCAGGTTCCATGCCGCCTCCGACGCGCGCAGCGCAGTCGCAATGCCGCCGAGAGGGCCTGCGCCCGGCCAGTCGTCGCGAATCGCGCGCAGCCCAAGCCGCTGATAAGTTTCAGGCGAGCCGATAATCGTAGGAAGTCCTGTAACTGATCTCAGCAGACGCGCGGTGCGGACGATCATCGACTCACCCGCCAGTTCGAGCAGCGCCTTGTCGCGTCCCATCCGCGAACTCTCGCCTCCGGCAAGGATGAACCCGGCGATATCCGCGTTCGAATTTCGCTTGTGATTCGTGGTTCTCGAGCACCTTGTTACAATCGACGCAGCCAGTTCTGCACCGTGAGACCATCAATTCGACGGAACTCTTTCTCGTTGTCCGTTACGAGGATGCAGCCAAGTGCGACTGCGTGAGCAGCGATCAGGAGATCATTGGATCCGATTGACCTACCGGAATCTTCGAGGCCCTTACGGAGCGAGGCGTACACGTTCTCGGCCGGAGTTTCGAGCGGCAAAACCTCCAACCCACTGAGGACCGCCTCGACTTGTCCCGTCAGTTTTGGTGATCCCCTCTTGACAGCCCCGAACAGCAACTCGGCCGCGACGATGATACTCGTGCAGACGTGACGTTCGCCAACGTCCCGCACACGCTCAGCCGCCCGCCCTCGGGGATTACGGACTAGATCCGACACGATGTTGGTATCCAGCAGATACCTCATCACAGTTCCACGGGGTCAGGAGGCTTATCTTCGATCTCCGGGAAGTCCTCTTCGAGAGGTTCCAGCTTGGCCAGCACGGAAAGCAGTGATTTCGACCCAGCGGGCTCGATGATGAGCCTATCCCCCTCCTTGCGCATGATTGCGTCCTCGCCGGGAAGTTCGAACTCTCGAGGAATCCGCACGGCTTGGTTTCGCCCATTCTTGAAGAGCTTGACGTGCCTTTCCATGTTTACCTTCGGTGGCATATGCCATAGCATATGCCGAGGCGGCTCCTTCCACAAGCGCAAAATCGTGATACTCCCGAATGCCTATTTCCCGGGGCGCTGGATACCTAATTCCCTCAGTTTTTCTTGCAGGCTTTGGCGGTGCAGACCCATTTCGGCCGCAGTTTGCGACACGTTCCACCGATGTTCCTCCAGCTTGCGCTTGAGGTAGGCAATTTCGAATTTGCGCTTGGCCTCGCGAAAATCACGTTCCCCCAGGAATGACATTGCCGCGGCGTCTCGCTGAGCGGGTCCGCCAAGGTTATGCCGAATCTCCTCAGGCAGATCGGCAGCGCCAATTTCCTCTTTTTCACAAAGCACGAGGCTGCGCTCCAGCGCGTTGCGCAGTTCGCGGACGTTCCCCGGCCACTCGTAGCACCGCAGCAAGTCCATGGCTTCGCGGCTAAGGCGCGCGTTTCGTCTGTGACGTGAACCTAACTGCTCGACAAATGCCGACGCGAGCAGGGGGATGTCTTCCTTGTGTGCGCGGAGCGCCGGCAATTCCAAGGTGACGACGCGAACGCGATAGTACAAATCCTCGCGAAACCGATCCGCGGCAATTTCGCTTTGCAAATCGCGATGGGTCGCGCTGATCACGCGCACGTCTACATCGATGGGGCGCAATCCGCCTAGCCGTTCTACTTTGCGTTCTTCCAGCGCGCGCAAGACTTTCGCCTGGGTTAGCGGATTCATGTCTCCTATTTCGTCGAGAAACAGCGTGCCACCCGAGGCAAGTTCGAACTTGCCTTTTCTCTGTTGTGCTGCGCCCGTGAATGCGCCTTTTTCGTATCCGAAAAGCTCCGATTCGATGAGGTTCTCCGGCAGCGCCGCGCAATTGATGGCGATGAACGGCTTACTCGCCCGCGGCGACCGCTCATGAATTTCCTGCGCCAGCAGTTCCTTTCCTGTGCCGCTCTCGCCCAGAATCAGCACCGTTGTGTCCGTCGGGGCTACACGCTCGGCCACCTCGAAAACGCGCTGCATTGCCGCTGAGCTGCCGATCATCCGGCCAAAGTGGCCGTCCGCGACCAACTCGCGCCTCAAGCGCTCATTCTCGGTGCTCAGTTCGGCGAGGCGGAGGATATTTGCCGCGCGCTTGCGCAGCTCCTCGATGTCGAATCCCTTCACGATGTAGTCCGTCGCCCCGCTCTGCAGCGCTTCCACGGCCGTTCTCGCCGTATCCAGCGCCGAAACGACCAACACTGGCGTGTCGTCGCCGCTTTCGCGCAAGGAGCGCAGCAAGCTCAGGCCATCTTCTTGGGGCATGATGAGATCGAGCAGAATCAGATCCACATGCCCCTTTGCGAGCGCGGCGCGCGCCGTATCTGCAGACTCGGCCTCGAGAATCTCGTATTTGCTTTCGAGTGCGCGGCGCATGCCGTAGCGCGCCGGTGCGTCATCATCGACGATCAGAATCGTGCGCATCAGCCTCTTTTCCGTCCCCCCTGATCGGCAGTTCCAGCGTAAACCGAGTCCCTTTCCCGGCGTGAATTGGGCTCTCGCACGAGATCGCCCCGCCTATATCCGCGATACGCCGCGCAACGATCGCCAGGCCAAGCCCGGTTCCTGTCGCCTTCGTGGTGAAAAAAGGTTCAAAAACCCTCGACCGCGTCTGCGGCGAAATCCCTGGTCCATCATCCTCAACTCGAATCTCGAGATGCTCCTCCACCTGTGAAACACAAACCCGAACGCGTCCGCCATTTGGCTGCGCCTCGATTGCGTTCACGATGAGATTCGACAGCATTTCACTGAGCGCTTCCTCCGACGCAAGAACCGGAATCTCACCCGCCGGGCAATCGAATTCGAGGCGGATATTCCGGCGTTCCGCATCGCGGCTGAACAACGCAGCCGTTTGCTTGGCCAGAGCCACCGCAGCCACCGCCTGTCCGTTGACCGACGGCTTCGAGAATTTCAAAAGCTGTGCGAGCTTCGCGCTCATGCGGTCAATCTCGCCAACAACCAGCGCACAGTCGTGCCGAAGATCGAATGGCAGGTCGGGCTTTTCGAGCTGCACCTGCAGGATCGTCTTCATCGAGCTTAGCGGGTTGCGCAGATTGTGTGACACGCTCGCCGCCATCTGACCCAGCAATGCGAGGCGTTCCCGTTCGGCGAGTTCGCGCTCGAGCCGCAGCTTTTCCTCGAGTAGCCGGCAGAGATCGACCATGGCCGGCAACTGCTCGGCGAGAAATTCCAGCGCGGCGGTCGTTTCGCCAGTCAAATACGATCCAGTCGACGCGACCTCGATCAATCCTATTTCTTGGCCCTCTTTGACCAGCGGGATTTGCACCGCGTGTCCCAGGCCGCCTGGCTCTCGCAGGGCTTCTCGCGCCAGGTCGCGCGGCACGGAGATCACGACAGCGGCAAGTCCAAACTCCGCGCGGATCAGGCGTTCCGCCGTGGCGATCAATTGCGACAAGTCGCCGCGCCGGGCGCACTCCTGCAGTTGCACTGTCAGCCGCTGCAACCGCTCGACCCGTTCGTGAAATCGCCGGTGCAAAGCGGGACCGATAGCGCGTTCGAGCGGCTCGAAAAGGAAAACAAGCACAAAGAGAAGAATGGCCGCCGTCGCCTCGGGCGGCAGCACCGGCTCAAGCCAACCACTTACTCGCCGCACCAGCGCCAAATAGAGCAGCGCCAGGAAAGTTGCCGAAAGGGCATAGACAAGGTTCCGCTGCGCACCAAATTCCAAAAAATTGTGCCGCAGCGAATACCGAATCAGCAACGCCCCTGGCAGCACCCCGGCAACGACGACGGCTGGGAGCAAATTCCCCACTCCCGGCACGAACATGATCCCCGCCGTCGGGCCCATCAGCGGCGAAAAAACAATCAGCGCCGAAGCACCAGTCAACCACCAAAACAACCCACGTTCCGTCGCATCGCGGCTGGATCGCGCAATCCGCAACTGCAACACCGCCGCGATCACCGCCGAGACAGTCACGGCAAGACCTACCTGGCGAATGATCGAAGCCAGAAACCCCGCAAAACCCAGCTTCGGGTGCGCGCGAGCCGTCATCCCCGCGAGCGTCACCATGGTCACTGGCAGCGCGTAAAGCAAGTAGAACAAAGCAACGACGAACCTGGAAAGCGCCACGCCGCGGACCTGCCGCAGGTATTCCAAGTGCGTGTGGGCCGTCAGTGGAACGAGGAACAGCATTCCGAGTGCAATCAGAGCGCTATAGAACAGTCGGGTTGGCTCGGGCGGCGTGCCGTACTGCAATTGCGAATTTAACGCGAGCAAGCCGCCGGCGTACATCAGGAACAACGCCAGCACCAGGAAGAACAACACTCGCTCGAATCGCCGCGGGCGGCGATGGCCCAAAATTAACGCGATCAGAAACAGATAGACGATGGTGCCAAACGTCAGCCCAATCAACTGAACGTAGAACAGCATCGCTGCCGAACGCCTCTCGTTGCGCCCGATTCTATGCTGCACCCGAACGCAACTCAACATCCAAGTGCCGGAAAATTCTGACACATCATAAGTCATTGATTAAACGCCACTTACTATCGCGCCGAGCACAGAGCGGCTGAGCGTTTTTGTCAACTTTGCCCTTGACATGGATGTTTAGCCTGCCTATATTAGCACTCGCCTAGCTGGAGTGCTAATTCGCCACTCCCGCTAGGCAATTTCAGCAACCTACCGGAGGACTTGCAAAAATGGCTGTCAACATCACACCGCTACACGACCGCGTTTTGGTGCGGCGGCTGGAGGAGAAAGAGGTCGTCAAGGGTGGCATCATCATTCCCGACACGGCCAAGGAGAAGCCGCAAGAGGGTGAAGTCATCGCCGTGGGAAGTGGTCGCAGGGAAAAAGGCGAACTGATCCCGCTCGACGTGAAACCGGGAGACCGCATTCTGTTCGGTAAATACAGTGGCAATGACATCAAGATCGACGACGAGGAATACCTCATCCTGAAGGAAGACGAAATCCTCGCCAAACTCGGCCACGCGGCGAAGGCTGCTGGCGGAGGCAAGAAGTAACCTGGTTTGCATCGTTCTGAGCCAGAGGGCCGCTTCTGAGCCGGAAGAGAGATTCTTCGGGCCAGAAATGGGTCCTCAGAATGACAGGCAGGCTTTTGATGAGTCAGGAGGCTGCCCTCGGAATGACAACAAGCCTTTGATAGCGCAACGATTGATGTTCAAACCTTTTAGAGGATTCGAGGAGGAAAGAGGATCATGGCAAAGCAAATCGTGACTGGCGAGAATTCGCGTCAGTCGATTCTGCGGGGCGTCAACATTTTGGCTGACGCGGTGAAGATCACGCTGGGGCCAAAGGGACGCAACGCAGTCATCGAAAAGAAGTTCGGTGCGCCGGTCATTACCAAGGACGGCGTGACCGTAGCGAAGGAAATCGAGCTGAAGGATCCGCTCGAGAACATGGGCGCGCAGATGGTCCGCGAAGTCGCCAGCAAGACAAGCGACGTGGCGGGCGACGGCACCACGACCGCAACCGTGCTGGCGCAAGCCATCTTCCGCGAAGGCGTGAAGACGGTGGCCGCCGGGGCCAGCCCGATGGCGCTGAAGCGCGGCATCGAGCGCTCGGTGGAAGTCGCCGTGGACGAAATCAAGAAGCTGCACAAAGACGTCAAGGGCGAGATGATCGCGCAGGTGGGCACCATCTCCGCCAATAACGACAAGCAAATCGGGTCGATCATCGCCGAGGCGATGAAAAAGGTGGGCAAGGACGGCGTCATCACCGTTGAGGAATCGAAGACGATGGAGACGACGCTCGAAGTCGTGGAAGGCATGCAGTTCGACCGCGGCTACCTTTCGCCCTACTTCGTCACCGACCCCGAGCGGATGGAATGCGCATTGGAAGATGTGCGCATCCTGATCCACGAGAAGAAGATCAGCTCGATGAAGGACCTGCTGCCCCTGCTCGAGCAGATCGCGAAGATGGGCAAGCCTCTTCTGATCATCGCGGAAGATGTTGAAGGCGAGGCACTTGCGACGTTGGTCGTGAACAAGCTGCGCGGCACGCTGCAGTGCGCGGCGGTCAAGGCGCCTGGCTTCGGCGACCGGCGCAAGGCCATGCTCGAGGACATCGCCACATTGACCGGCGGCAAGGCCATCACCGAGGACCTCGGCATCAAGCTGGAGAACGTCAAGGTGGAGGACCTGGGCCGGGCCAAGAAGATCACGATTGACAAGGACAACACCACGATCGTCGAGGGCGGCGGCAAGGCCAGCGAGATCGAAGGCCGCATTAAGCAGATCCGCGCGCAGATCGAGGAGACCACCTCGGACTACGACAAAGAGAAGCTTCAAGAGCGCCTAGCGAAGCTGGTCGGCGGCGTGGCAGTGATCAAGGTCGGAGCGGCGACCGAGACCGAGTTGAAAGAGAAGAAGGCTCGCGTCGAGGACGCCATGCACGCCACACGCGCTGCGGTCGAGGAAGGCATCGTGCCGGGTGGCGGCGTAGCTCTGCTGCGTTGTCTCCCTGCGCTCGAAAAGCTAAAAGTCCACGACGACGAAGCCACTGGCGTGAACATAGTGAAGCGCGCGCTCGAAGAGCCCACGCGCCAGATTGCCCAGAACGCCGGGCAGGAGGGCGCGGTGGTTGTCGGGCGCATCCGCGACTCGAAGGATGAGAACTTCGGCTTCAACGCAGAGACCGGCGAATTCGGCGACATGGTCAAAGCTGGAATAATTGATCCAGCGAAGGTCACTCGGCTCGCACTGCAGAACGCTGCGTCCATTGTGGCCTTAATGCTGACCACAGAAGTCTTGATCGCCGACATCAAGGAAGAGAAAGAAATGGCCGCCGTCGGCGCCGGCCAGGGTGGCGGCATGGGCGGGATGTACTAAAAAGTTTCAGATCCTTTGGAATGTCCGCCCCTTCGCGGCTTCACTCAAGGTGAGGCCGAACCTCGCAGGTCGTTCGAGCTTGCGAGTGAAGCTCCGAGGACCGAACAGATTGATCGGGAGGTGACTCACATGCGTGTCTATTGGGAACGAATCGGTGTACTGGGTCCCATCTATCGCTTGGTTGG
>Ga0187815_10000154_pt1 | contig 34629 bp, 30 predicted proteins | sample NC_S_5_FD_132962 | JGI IMG/M metagenome (GOLD analysis project Ga0187815, IMG submission 132962) | Wetland sediment microbial communities from Neuse River Estuary, North Carolina, USA - ASW-S_5 | ecosystem: Environmental > Aquatic > Freshwater > Wetlands > Sediment | place: USA: North Carolina... | reverse complement strand
TTCTACGTCAACGGAGTCTTAGCTGGCGCAATGGGTTTAGCGTCGAGCGTCTTCGTTTCCACGGATTTGATTTCGACTGGCGTTCCAGTCGGCTCGAGCTTGGCACCATTAGTTCCCAGCTGAGAAAGTCCGAGTTGCGAAAGGACTGTTGGAACGTCGAGGCCCAGCGCCTGCAACTGTTGCAGCAGGCTGAAGACCAGCGCCGGGCCCGTACGCGCGACGCGTCCGATCGCGCCGGTGTCGCTGCCCGATCCGTTCCCTTGTTCGATGACAACGACCTTGTCGATATTGCCGAGTGGCGCGGCTACGGCGCCAAAAATTCCGGCTGAAGCTTGCAGCACGCTGGGCAGTTTTTCGAGGATCGTCTGCAGGCGCGCGGCGTCGTTGAATTGCTTCCACGCCTCGGCCTTTTTGAGGATGGCCTGGGCTTCAGCCACGCCTTGCGCTTCAATCGCACGCGCTTGAGCGAGTCCAACGGCCTCGACCTTTGCAGCTTCCGCGCGGCCCTCCGCTTCAACCGCAGCGGCGCGTCCCATTCCTTCCTGCCGCAGCTTTTCCTGATTTGCTTCCGCCAGCGCAATCTGCGCGGCCTTGGAGCCTTCGGCCTGCAGGATGGCCGCTTGTTTCGAGGCTTCGGCCCGCAAAATGGCGGCTTGGCGGTCGGCTTCGGCGGCCTTGATCACGGTGGCTTCGAGTTCTTTTTGCCTGCGCAGGACTTCCTGCTCTTGAACGGAAATCTGTTCCTGAGTGCGCATTTTCTCCACGCGCACTTCCTCGACAACGACCTGTTGCTTGGCCTTGGCTTCGGACAAAGGACCCGCTTGTGCGGCGGTGGCCTTCTGAGTTTCAACTTCCGCGAGGAATTGCGCCTGCTTGATTTGGAAATCGCGCTGTGCGCCCGCTATATTCGCGTCCGCATCGAACTTGGCCTTCTCGCCTTCCTGCATGGCTTGGGCGGACTTGATCTTCGAGTCGCGCGTCGCTTCGGCCTCGCCGATGGTGCCGTCGCGTTTCACTTCGGCGGTGCGCTTCTTGCCGAGCGCGTCGAGATAACCTTCCTCATCGCTGATTTCCTGCACCGTGAGTACGTCGACGCCAATGCCCATGCGTTCCAGATCCTGCGCGGCTTCGGACGTGAGCTTCTGCGCGAAACTCTGGCGGTCACTGTTCACTTCTTCGACCGTGAGGGTTCCGAGGATGGCGCGCAGGTGGCCTTCGAGCGTCTGAAAAATCACTTTCTGAATCTGATCGGGCGGCATGCCGAGAAACCGCTCGGCGGCCGCGCGAAGCGATGTATCGTCGCTCTTGATCTTGACGTTGGCGACAGCCTTCACGGAAATGGGCACGCCTTTTAACGTGTAGGCGCGCTTAATTTCGAGTGGAATGGTGAACACATTCAGCGAAAGATAGTCCACCTGCTCGAGCAGCGGAAAACGGAATGTCGCGCCGCCATTCACGACTCGATAGCCGACCACCTTGCCGTCGGCAGTTTTGCGCTTCCGGCCGCTAAGGACGGCAACCGCGTTCGGCGGAACCTTCAAGTAGTTCCGGCTGAAAAGCGCCATGGCAATCATGAGCGCCAGAACAACTCCGAGAACGATGATGGGAATAAAGAATTGGGTAAACATGAGATCCCCTGTTGAAATGACCAATCGAAACTCTGTTGCCGCACGAGCCGCCAAAGCCCCGAGCGGCTGCGTCACACGGCGAACCCTTAATTCTTTCTACGTTTTCTTACGCCGAAATCTTTCTTGCTCGGCTCAAAAAACTGAAACAATTACCAATCATCCTCCGCGCCGGACGAGAACCGTGTCGCCGACCACGGATTCGATTTTCACCACCGTGTTTGCAGGCAGCGGTCCACCATCCGGAGTGCGCGCGATCTTCTCCACCATGCTCTCGCCTAGCGAGCAGCGAACCTGGCCGACACCGTTCTGCGGAATCGCGACGATCACTTCCGCCGTCCGCCCGACAAGTTCGCTCACGCGAACGTCGCTTGAAGCTTGCTGGCTGTAGAGAAAACTCGCAAAACCATAAATCATCGCGCCGAATACCACGCCGCCGACCAGTCCGAGAAGCGTGCTGGTTTCCGTGCGATAGCCGAGGTGGATGCCGATGGCTCCGAATCCGCCAAAAGCAGTGATGAAAACGCTCACGATGCGCGTGCTGAAAACGCTCACACCGTGAACATCGCCGTGAACGTCTCCATGGAAATCGGCGTCGTGGCCGGCGAGATCGCCATGACCAAACAGTTCACCGAACGCAAAACTCACAACCAAAAACACGAATCCGACCAGCGCAATCGCCAGGAATACAGTGAATGCCGAAATGCCAACGAGGGACATGCCAAGCTCCGACATTCTAGAGAGGTATCCTCGAGGTGCGCACCCGATTACCAAAAGGGAAACCCGACTCTAGACCGCCGCGAGTGCGAAGTCAAGCAGTGGGAGCAACCGAGAAGTCAATTCCGGTGCGCCACTCAGGCCTCTTGCGCTAAACTCCCGCAACAGCTTTCCACTTCAACTACAGGGGGGACACGCGTGCTTCGACGACAGGTTCTCTCGAAAATTTCACGATTCGCCGGATTGGCATTTCTTGGGGCGGGTTCGGCTGGTTCGCAAACGGCGCCGCAGAAGAAGCTGAAGATCATGATGAAGACTGCGTGGGGTTCGGACGACCCCACCAGGGCGTCATTTGCGTTCGTTCATGGCCTGGCACTGGCCGACGCGGGGCATGACGTGCAGATTTTCCTCACCGGTGAGGCTACCTACTTAATGCGAAAAGCAACCCTAGACGCCATCTTTCCGGTGGGCTGGCCGCCGCTGAACGCAACTCTGGGCAGAGTCGTGGCGAAGCACATTCCCATTTTTTCTTGAGGGGCCTGCTCCCGTGCCCGTGGGGTTACGGAAACAGACTTGAGCCAATGGGGAGCAAAGTTCGGCAGCCCGGAGGTTTTTGTCTCACTGGTTGAATGGGCTGACCGAATTATCACCGAATGATTCCGGCCGCGAATGTAAGGCTCTGCGAAGGATTCTCAGTGTCTCGCAATCTGGATGTGAGGAGCTGCGCCCTAGGCCACTGGTTGAATTAGGAGCGACGGAAACAGCGCCTCGTGATAACTTTAGACGATTCAGCGCGTCCATAAGGTCGGGGGCCGCACAGGCGAGGCACCGGGAAACACAGCGAAGGGGGAGGCCATGAAGCGGAGAGAGTTCATTCGGCGGGCAGCTTGTGGAATCGGCGCAGCTTGGCTGGGTAAACGCGCTTTCGGCTCGACGGCATGGGGACAAAACATCCTGGCGGCACCGGTGCTGCCCAGGAAATTCGAGGCCTCGGACACGGTAAGCCTCGGGAAAACTGGCATTCGAACGAGCCGGCTAGCCATGGGAACCGGAACCGTCGGCTACGCGCATCATTCGAATCAAACTGCGCTGGGGATTGACGGCCTCTTGAAACTTCTGCTGAATGGCTACGATCACGGGCTGCGATTCTTCGACTCGGCCGATTCCTACGGCAGCCACCCGCACGTGGCCGAGGCGTTGAAGCACGTGCCCCGCGACAAGGTCACCGTGATGACCAAGACGTGGTCGCGCGATGCGGCGTCTGCGCGCGCCGACCTCGACCGCTTCCGCAAAGAGCTAGGCACGGACTACATCGATATTTGCCTGATGCATTGCCTGACGGAAGGGGATTGGACCACGCGTTTCCGAGGCGTAATGGACGTGCTGTCCGAGGCGAAAGAGAAGGGAATCATCCGCACGCACGGTTGCTCGTGCCATAGCATCGAGGCCTTGCGCGCGGCGGCAAAATCCCCGTGGGTGGAGATCGACCTCGCGCGGGTCAATCCCATTGGGTCGCATATGGATGCGGACCCGAATGCCGTGGTGACCGTGCTGCGCGGGATGCGCGCGTCGGGCAAGGCTGTGGTAGGGATGAAGATCCTGGGCCAAGGAGACATGAGCGAACGGCAAGACGAAGCCCTGCGCTACGCGCTGTCGTTGGACGTGCTCGATGCGTTCACCATTGGCGCGGAGAGCAAATCGGAACAAGAAGACTTAATCAGGCGGATCGCGTTGGCTGCATAACCGCTGATCGCTGTTACCCGTACGGGGCTGTTCAGCGTGCTGCTCTACGCGGCCTTCGTTCGAACATCTCCGCCCTTGCACCGCGCCCCGGAACAAAATCGACGCGGCGGTGTCTATCATGGATGGGAATGACCACGAATACCCTAGTGCTTCCAGCGTACGTCGTCTTCTCGACCTGATCAAAAAACAACCGTTCAGGAGAAGCTTCGATGAAAGCAAGCGTGCTCTACAGGATTGCCGGTGTCTTGCTCATTGTGTTTGCGGCAGGTAACACGTACGGCGTCTCGAGATTCCGGCAACTTTCGGAGTCGATGAACCGTGTGCATTTCCGAGTCGGGCACTCAGGCTTTACTTACGCCCAGTTCGTTGTTGCCCTTGAACTGTTCTGTTCTTTGTGTCTTCTGTTTGCGGCATATCTGGCTTGGCATTTGGCGGCCCTGGCTCGAACAACTCCTCAAGCCATTGGCGCGTTGGGGTGGGTCCTTTTCGCGTATGAAATCGTTGGGCTCTATATAAGTTGGATTTTCTTCTCTGGTTTTGTGCTGGTTCTTTCGGCTGGTATTGCTATCTGCACAGGCCGGGCTACTTGGTTAGTCCAGAGCGCGCCGCCAGCGTTAGCAGCGGCAAAATGAACGAACGCTGGGTAAACGAGTGTTCCCAGGCTGCACAGACGAGTGCGGCTCATGAGCTGGTCGCTACTCGGAGACGCAAAATGGCAAAAAGTCGCGTATTGGATCACAACCGTGATCGAAGCTAGGCTATCCCTGCTTGCGGTGCGCGAGCCAGCGAGCGATACATCGCCATCTGCCGCTCGACGTAGTGCTCGAGCGTGAACTGGCTCTCCACCTTCTGCCGTGCAGCTTCACCCATTGCGACAAGTTCATTGGGATGGTTGTAAGCCCACAAAATCGCGTCGGCAAGTGCTTCGATATTCCGTGGAGGCACGATTGACCCTTCTTTGCCTTCGGTAACACAATCCTGCGCGCCTGATGTTGTGGTCGCCACAACCGGCAGACCACAGGCCATCGCTTCCAAGAGAACGAGCGCCAAGCCTTCGCTTACCGACGGAAAAACGAAGAGGTTCGATTCCCGATAACACGCGGCGACTTCCGCTGGCGACAACTGCCCGGCCAGCCGGACGTTGTAGCTCGAACAGTCGCGAACAACTGATTCCACCTCCGGCCGAATTTGGCCTGCGAGAACGAGTTCGGCGCGCGGCAGGCGCAGTCGTTTCCACGCCTCCAGCAAGTAGACAATTCCTTTCGCCATTTCCACTCGGCCAACGTAGCAAACTCGGAAGACAGACGGTTCTTCTTTCGCGCGCGGCGGTTGGAAGAACTGATGATCGACACCCGGCCAAACCACGACAGTCTTGGAGCCGTAGCCAAGTTCCTCGAAGCTTCTTCGCGCGACCTCCGACGGCACAATGATCTTGTCGCACATCTGGAATTCGCGTTCGCGCCGCTTGATGATAGATACGGGCAAGATAGTGTCGCAGTTGCGCGGGCGAATGTGAGCTCGATTGCATTCGGCGAGCACTTCGCGCTGCCAGTGCTGTGGGTGCAACATCGGATTTTCGATTAGCGTGACGCTATTTCTGTGCTTTGCAACGCGCAAACTCGCGAGGCTCACCGCGGTCCAACTATGAAAAATGCTGCAAGGTGGAAGATTCCCGGCAACCAACCGGTCGGCCAGCCATGAAGTCGCCACGATGGGGAGTTTTGTGCGTCCCGTGCCAGGCAAGCGGGTCCACACGCCCCACAATACGCGGTTCGCACTGTGATAAACCCGGAAGCGGCGCACCAAGTTCAACGAGCCGCTGACGTCTGGGTCGAACATCTCGAGGTTGATGCCGAAACGGAAAAGGCGCCGGAGCATGCCCGCCCGCGCGAGAGCTTCAGGTAGCGTTTGCTGATACCAGCCGGTGCCGGTCGCAAGGATGACCGAGATTGGGGCTGCGTCGTGCGGATGGCTAAGTCGAGGCATGCCGATTTTGTGGCTCTGGTACCTAGTATGCGGCCGCCGCGAAAGAGCAATTTGGCCGCCGAAGTAATATGAAAATACTAGAAAACAGGCACTTTGTGCGGCGAATCACGCGCATCCGTTAGCGCGGTCACAGCCGCATTCTCTGGCCTCCTTCTAGTCTGCATGCGGTGATCGCGAACCCTCACTGGAACGGGCAGTTCTCTTCTCTCGAGTCGGCGGCGAAGAGTCACGCGCGCCGCCCCACTATCGTTCACGTCGGCGATCTGGTGATAGGCGACGGCAGCTTCGTCGTCATGGCTGGGCCGTGTGCTGTTGAGTCGGAAGCCCAACTCTTTCGAACGGCGGAAGCTGTTGCCGAAGCCGGAGCGCGCGTGCTGCGCGGCGGAGCGTTTAAGCCGCGGTCGTCTCCGTATTCGTTTCAGGGGCTTGGCGCCGAAGGGCTCAAGCTCCTGGCCAAAGCGAGAGAGCACACGGGACTGGCTATTGTGACGGAAGTGATGTGCAGGGAAGAGGTCAGTCTCGTTGCGGAGTATGCCGACATCATGCAGGTCGGAAGCCGCAGCATGGAGAACTACTCGTTGCTCGAAGCGGTGGGCAGTTGCGGGCGCCCGGTTCTGCTGAAACGGGGAATGACGGCCAGGCTCGACGAGTTGCTATCTTCCGCGCAAGTGATTGCCGACAGCGGAAACCCAGACATTATCCTTTGCGAGCGAGGCATTCGGACGTTCGAAACAGCGACGCGCAACACGCTGGACATTGCCGCCGTGCCGGTGCTGAAGGCGGTTTCGGACCTTCCGGTGATCGTGGACCCGAGCCACGCGGCCGGCGTGCGCTCGCTCGTACCGGTGCTGGCCCGCGCGGCTGCCGCTGTCGGCGCCGACGGGTTGTTGGTCGAGGTCCATCCTGATCCGGCGAAGGCGTGGAGCGACGGCATGCAGTCACTCACCTTCGACCAGTTCCAGGAAATGATGGACGATCTGCGGCAATACGTTTGCGTTTCGAGAGGCGATGACGTTCGGGCAAGGACATCCGTTGCAGCAGGCAGGGCCTAGTGGGCTCCAGGGCGGCCATTCTCTTCGTTTGCACTCTGATTTTCATCGCGGTGGCCTTGCGTTCTCGCGTGCAAGGCGCCTCTTCGTCACATATCCCACTGCTGTATACCGTCGCGCGCGAGTACAACCCCCTCGCCTGGATGCACGGAGGCGAGCAGTTCCCGCAGGGTGCAGCGATTTTCGTCCGAGATGGCGCACAACGACATGCGCTCGCGCCGGAATTCGCCGCGTCGGCGGACGCGAATGTGTCGTTCGACGGCAAGAGCATTTTGTTTGCTGGAATGCAGCGCGCGAACGATCACTGGCAAATTTGGGAGACTCCTGCGCCGGCGGCGGGCGCAGCGCGATCGCAAGAGCCGCGCCAAATCACGCAATGTGACGATGACTGCGTGCGGCCGCTGTATGTTCCCGCCGACCGAGTCGTCTACGCCCGCAAAATCGGCGGAAACTTCGTCTTGGAAATTGCTTACCTCAGTGCGGGAGGCGAGAAGCCGGTGCAACTGACGCGCGCGCCGGGAAATGTGCTTCCTGTCGACGTTCTCCACGATGGCCGCGTGTTATTCGAAGGACCGTACCCGCTGGGCGAAAGCGCAACACCCGAGCTGTACACTGTCTACACGGACGGCAGCGGGGTCGAATCGTATCGCTGCGATCACGGTCACTCCCGATATGCCGGCAAGGAGATTTCCTCGGGCGACATCGTGTTTGCTCGCGAACGTGGGCTGGGCCGCTTCACGTCGGCTCTGGCGCACGAAGTCGCCATCCCCGCGCCGGCGGGAATCTACAGCGGCGATGTAGTCGAGACGCCGTCGGGCGAATGGCTGGTTAGTTGGCGCGCGGGAGCCGAAAAGAAGTTCGAACTTCGCAAATGGAAACCCGGTACAGCGATGCTCCAACCTGAAATAACGGAAAACGGCGCGAACATTGTTGAGCCGGCGCTCCTCGCGCAGCGAGCCACTCCGAACCGCTTTCCCTCCGGCCTGCACGAATGGTCGTACGCGAATACGCTGTGCTTGAACGCGTACACCTCGAAAACGCATTTCGCCGATGGCTCGATCGCCAATGTGCGTTTTTACGCCCCAGGACCTTCAGGTGCCCCGCAGCTGCTCGGGACTGCCCCGGTCGAGAAAGACGGATCGTTCTACGTGCGCGTTCCTGGAGACCGGCCGCTGAAGATCGAGTTGCTCGACGCCTCAGGGAACACATTGAAGAAGGAAGCGGGATGGTACTGGATGCGCGGCGGCGAGCAGAGGATCTGCGTGGGTTGTCACGCGGGACCGGAGACCGCGCCGGAGAACGTCGTGCCCGCCGTGCTGCTGCGCACGATCGTTCCCGTGGATATGACCGGCGGCAAAGCGTCATCAGCGTCATCACAGGGGGGCCACTAACATGATGGTTCGGCTAGCGTCGATTGTGCTGCTGTTCGCTTCTGCGGCGCTGGCACAAACGCCGATACAGACGCAAGCGCAACCGACCGCGCCCGCACAATCGGAAATCGCGCCGCCTGCGCAATCGACAGCTTCGCCTGCGCCGATCCGTTTCGAAGATGCGACGGACCGATCAGGCATTCAATTCACTCACAGCATCGGCGCAGAGAAGCTCGGCTCGCTGCTCGAGGCGACTGGGGCGGGCTGCGTTTGGTTCGACTACAACAATGATGGCTTGCCCGATCTATATGTGGTCAGCGGAAAGCCGCTCGAAGAAGGAATGCATCCTTACCCGCTGAAGCATCCGCCCGCGACGCCTCCTCACAATCACCTGTACCGAAACAATGGCGACGGCACGTTCACGGACGTAACGGACAAAGCCGGCGTGGCCGCGAACATCTATGGGATGGCAGCGATCGCAGCGGATTACGACAACGACGGCTATGTCGACCTGTTTGTGACCGGCTATGGCCGCTCGATTCTGTACCACAACAACGGCGACGGCACGTTCACGGACGTGACGGCCAAGGCAGGAATCAATGTCGACGGCTGGGCCATCAGTTCCGCTTGGCTCGATTACGACCGTGACGGTTGCGTCGATCTGTTCGTCGGCCGCTACGTGAAGTTTGATCCCAAGTACCGCACCTACTATGCTGCCGACAACTTTCCCGGGCCGCTCGATTACGAAGGAACCACCAACCGACTCTTCCACAACAATTGCAACGGCACGTTTACCGATGTGACGGACAAGTCAGGCATCGGCGCGTTCAAAGGCCGCACGATGGGTGTGACCGCGGCGGACCTGGACGGCGACGGCTGGCCGGACATCTACGTCTCGAACGACAAGACCGAAAATTTCTATTTCCACAACCGGCACGACGGAACGTTTGAAGAACGCGCGGCCGATATGAGCATCGCCTACGGGCAAAACGGCGAGATGACGTCGTCGATGGGGCCCGTGGCCGCGGATTTCGAAGGCAAAGGTTCGCTCGACTTGTGGGTGACGGATTCGAAGTACGACCGCCTCATGCGCAATACCGGCAAGCTCGGGTTCGAAGACATTACCGCAAACGCGGGAATCTCGGCGCTCAGCGGCCAGTATGTGAGCTGGGGCAGCGGAGTCTACGACTTCGATAACGACGGCTGGCTCGACATTCTCATCTTTCATGGCGGGTTGATTCACATGATCCCGCAGGAACATTCACTGTTTCGAGGAATTGGAAACGGGAAATTTATGGACGTGTCGCGGCAGGCTGGGCCGGTTTTGGATACGAAGACGGTTGCGAGGGGCGCGTGCTTCGCCGATTACGACAACGACGGGAAGATCGACGCGTTCGTGGTGAACCTGGGTGGGCGCGGGACGCTGTTGCACAACGTCACGCAGAACAAAAATCATTGGGTCACCGTCGCCTTGAAGGGCACGAAGAGCAATCGCGACGGCATCGGTGCGCGTCTCGAAATACTCGCCGGCGGGCGCAAGCAAATGGCCGAGCGTGTGGCTGGATCGAGTTATCTCTCGCAGGATGACGGCCGAATTCACTTTGGCCTCGGTGCAGCTTCTCGCGTCGACAAGCTGACGATTCATTGGCCCAGCGGTCGCGAGCAGGTCCTCACCAACCTCGGCGTCGATCGCATTCTCAAAGTCGAGGAGCCCAGATGAAGTCGCAGCTCCCCGCGGCGATCCTCCTCGTGCTCGCGTGCATTCTGGCACTGGCGGCGAAGCCTGCGAGCAATATCGCCGCAGCGAGTCACGCCAGAGCTGCGAATGATGAGGATCGTTATCTCTCGCCCGGCGAAATGGTCATTTCGCCCGATGGGCGCCGGCTGTATGTGGCTTGCGAGAAGAGCGATGAGCTTCTTGCGGTTGACACGGAGACCGGAAAGGTGATCAAGCGCGCCAGTGTGGGGCACGTGCCACGCGGGTTGGGACTATCGCCGGACGGCAAGCAAGTCTATGTCGCGAACTCATGGAACGACACGGTTTCAGTCATCGACGCGGCGAGCCTGGAAGTTACTCGCGAATTACGCACGGGATTTGAGCCGATCAGCGTTGTGTCCGACCAGCAGGGCAAAACGCTTTATGTGGCGAACCGCCTCAGCAACGACATCTCGGTCGTCGATTTGACGACGGGAGCGGAGATTAAAAGGCTGTCGGCCAGCCGAGGCGCCAGTTATCTCGCCGTTTCGGCAGACGGCAAGCAGATTTTCTGCACTCACATCTACCCGGCGATTGGCACGCACCGCAAGCCGCCCGTCTCAGAAATCACGGTAATCGACGCCGCAACGCGCCGGGTGGTTGAGCGCAAGCCCTTGTTCAACTCCGCAGGCGTTTTCCATATCGCACTGTCCTCCGATGGCAGATTTGGAGTGGCCGCCCAACTTCGGCCAAAGAATCTCATTCCGCTGGCGCACGTCGAACACGGCTGGGTTTTCGACGACTCGCTCGCCATTTTTGGCGCAGATGTCGGTGGCGACGCCGGGACGGTTGTCAATGTCCCCATCGACGAACTCGATCGCTACTTCGCACGGCCTTTCGGCGTGGCGATCACGCCCGACAAGTCGAAGCTGTTCGTCAGCACAGACGGCTCCGACAGCGTCACCGTGGTGGATATTCCAGCGCTGCTGAAGTTCACCCGAGCCAGTCATCATTCATTTGCGAACGACCTTTCGGCCTCCGCGAACTACGTCAAGACGAGAATTCCTGTCGAGCAGAATCCGCGCGGAATTGTGCTGTCGCCTGACGGCAGACGCCTTTACGTTGCGACGCGCATGGACGACAGCATTGCGGTAATCGACACGAGTGCTGACAAGCTTTTGGCGTCACTCGACCTCGGCGGTTCGAAAAAGAGCACGGCGCTGCGGCGTGGCGAACAGCTCTTTTACAGCGCACGGTTTGCATTTCAAGGGCAGTTTAGCTGCGCGAACTGCCACCTCGATGCCACCTTTGACGGGTTGCAGTGGGACCTGGAGCCGGATGGTTTCGGAGTCGACATCGTTGACAACCGTTCGATTGAAGACCTGATGGGCACGCAGCCGTTCAAGTGGAACGGCGGCAATCCTGATCTGCCGACGGAATGCGGGCCTCGCACAGAAAAATACTTCTACCGCTCACAGAGCTATGACGGCAAGCAACTGACAGACCTGGTCACGTTCATATTGTCGCTTCCGGTTCGGCCCAACCGGTATCGCCAGCCGAATGGCGAACTTACGCCCGCGCAAGAACGCGGCAAAGCCATCTTCGAACGGGTTCGCGACAAAGCCGGGCATACGATTCCCGTGAAACGCCGATGCACCACGTGCCACAGCGGTCCTAAGTTCACCAACAACCACAGCGAAGACGTAGGCACCGGCAAGTGGACCGATCGCTCAGGGATGCTCGACACGCCGCATTTGCCCGACATTGCCTACTCAGCGCCCTACTTGCACGACGGCTCGGCGCGGTCACTCGAAGAAATCTGGACGATTTTCAATCCCAAGGACATTCACGGCGTCACCAACGATTTGACCAAAGATCAGCTCAACGACCTGATCGAGTATTTGAGGACGTTATGAAAAAGCGCCTCGTTTTGATGATCATTTTGTTCCTCGCGGCTCCACTGCTCGCCGCGACGCCGGACATGCCCAAGTTTCGCTGGGTAAATTTCACGATTGCGAACGGGCTCCCCGACAACCACGTGTTCTGCGTCCTCGTCGATGGTGATCGAGTCTGGGCTGGCACCGAAAATGGTCTGGGTCTTTACGAGAACGGCAAATGGAAGGTGTTTGGCACGGCAGATGGACTCGGACATCGCGCGGTTCTTTCCCTCGCGCTCGACCACAGTACCGGCGACGTTTGGGCCGGCACCATGGGCGGATTGAGTCACCTCTCGGCGGGGCGGATGGACACTTACACGCAGCTCAACTCGGGCTTGAGCAATGACATCGTTTATGGCGTCGGCGTACAGGGCGAATACATTTGGACCGCGACCGCAGCAGGCGCCAGCCGCCTCAATACGCGCACCGGCCAGTGGTCATTGTTCAACGAGCGCAACACTCCGATGTTCGAGATTTGGACTTACGCTGTCAGCGTGGGAAGCGACAAGGTGTACTACGCGGTGTGGGGCGGCGGCGTGCTCGAGTACACAATCGAGACGGGCCAGTGGAAGGATTACAACGATCCCGATGGCGAAACGGAGCTGGTGCTGTTCAAGGACCAGGGCCTCATCCATGAGATCACCACGTCCGTCAGTTATGTAGACAAAATCCTTTGGGTCGCAACTTACTTTGGCGCCAGCCGTTATGATGGCCGAAATTGGCACAACTTCCTGAACAAAGATAGCGGTCTGCCCAGCAATTTCCTGAACCAAATCAAGGGAGTGGACGCCGATCGGGCCTGGTTTTCCACGGACAAAGGCCTCGCGTACTACGACGGAACGAATTGGGCTGTTTACCGCCCCGCGCTGGACACAGGCAAGCCGGAAATGCTGGTGCGCGATGCGGACGGCAACACGGCACGCATCGAAGTCAATTCTGCTCCGGCGCACAACTATATCCTCGGCGTGGATTTTCAAGGCGACGACATCTGGGTCGCCACGGCAAAAGGGCTAAGTCACGGAATCAGGCAAAAGTGAACTGAGTAATGCGGGAGCGCAAGAATCCCAGGAGGAACCATGATGACAGTCTCAGATCTGCTTCAGGAAGTGGCAGTCGCGCCCATTGAAAAACGGGCGATCACCAACTTGAATGTGCTGAACGAGGCCTACGATTACGGCAGCGCCTTTTCGCGTGGCATGCGCATCGAGTTGGGCAACATAGTTATTTTGCTGATTTCGGGCACAGCCAGCATCGACGACGAGGGCAAGACGGTGCACGTGGGCGATCTTCGCGCGCAGACTCGGCGCACATTCGACAACATCAGCGGCCTGCTTGCCTCGGAAGGCGCAACCTGGAAGGACGTGGTCCGCACCACCTGCTACCTGCGCGACATCGAACGCGACTACAAAGCGTTCAACGAGGAGCGCGCGGGCTTCTACGCGCGCCAAGGGCTGAATCCTTTGCCGGCTTCGACAGGCATTCAGGCCATTCTGTGCCGGCCCGATTTGCTCGTCGAAATCGAGGCGATTGCCATGTTCCGGCGGGAAACGCCGAAGGAGTAATTTATGCGGCGCGCGCTGCTACTTGCCGTCGCCGGACTGCTGGCCTGCACAGCGTCGGCGCAGACTCCCCAGACCTGTTCGTGCGGCAGTTCTCCGCCGGGCCGGCCCGCACCGCGCAGCTTCAAGCCGTACACGGGTGCGCCGGACGATCTGCGTCCATACTCGAAATTCACCGAGCCGTACTACCAATACTATACGGATCTGATCGAATACAACGGCGCCGCACGCGATGTTCCTGATCCCGAACTCAAGGATCTCAATGAGATCCGCATCGGTTTTCTCGCGCCGCTCTACGATCACCCGGACCAGGAACTCGGCAAGCGCATGCTCAATGGCGCGCAAATTGCCATTGACGAGGCCAACGCGGCCGGCGGCTACTGCGGCAAACCGTTCCGGCTCGTCGTCCACAACGATTATGACAACTGGCAAACCAGCAGGGCAGCCTCTGGTGACGTTACCAAGGATTCGGCTATCTGGGGCGCGGCCTCGAACGATGCCGTCAAAATGATCTATGACGATCACGTTTGGGCCATCTTCGGTTCCATCAGCTCGGAATCCACTCATATTGCGTTGCGGTTGTCGCTGAAGGCGGAAACGCCGATTGTGAACAGCGCGTCGACCGACCCGACGATTCCGGAAACGCTCGTTCCTTGGTACTTTACGGTCATTCAGGACGATCGCGTGCAGGGCTACACGCTGGCACGGCACATCTACACGGAACTCGGGCTCAAGCGTATAGCGCTTTTGCGCGTGAACGATCGCTACGGCCGGTTCGGCGTTCTCAAGTTCCGCGACGCTTCGCGGCGCCTCGGCCATCCGATCGTCATAGAACAGAAATTCATGCCGGGGGACGCAGATTTTCGCAGACAGCTCCGCATCATCCAGGATTCGCGTGTGGACGGAATCGTGCTGTGGACGGACGTCAAGCCCGCCGCCTTGATCCTGCAGCAAATGCAGGAACTCGGGATGAAGCAGCGCGTTTTCGGCAGCCATCGAACTGTTGGCGATGAACTCGTGCGCCTGGCAGGTCCTGCGGCCGAGGGATTTGAGGCTGTGTATCCGTACGATCCGACGCAGAGCAGCCAGCCCTGGGTCGATTTTGTGGGACGCTTCGAGGCTCGCTATCACGAGAAGCCGGATCACTTCTCTGCACTCGCCTACGACGCGATGCGAATCCTGCTGCAGCAGATTTGCCGCGCAGGACTTAACCGCGGCCGCATTCGCGATGCCCTTACGGGCGTCGAGAACTACCGGGGCGTTACGGGCGAGATGACCTTCGACCCCAACTGCAAAAACATCAGCCCGCTGTTTCTTGCCGCCGTGCGCAACGGCGCCATCACGTACCGTCGGATCACCATGGAAAAGCCGTACGCTACGGTTGGCGAAGATGGAGTGACTTACGCAGGCCCCGCAACACGCGATGTTTCGTCGGGCCCGTTGAAGATTGCCGTCTTCGGCCCTCACGCCGATCAAGTTGTGCAGGCGCCCGAAATAACGCAAGCGCTGGCGAAATCAAGAGACGGAGCCAGCAATTTCTCGCTGGTTCCGATTTCTTCCGACGTCTCCTGGGGAAAGGCCTCAACAGCGCTCGTGCAGGCTGTCTACCAGGATCGAGCGCTGGGCATCATCGCGCTCGACCGCAATTCGAGCCACCTGGCGGAACAAATCGGAGTCAAAGCCTTTGTTCCGGTGATCTGCATTTCCTCGGACAAGATGCTTACGTCGACGAACATTCCGTGGGTCTTTCGCATGCCGGAGGGAACTCCGCTGTCGAAGGCGATCAGGATTCTTTCGGACGCGGCGCAAGCCGCAGGGCCGAATCGAGGAAAAATCCGGGACCTTCTGGCGTCAGGCCAATCGATCGACGGAACGAGCTTCCAATCAACGGGAGAAATGCGGTGAGTGCCGGGACGCTTGGTGCACCGGGCTTTTGAGGCTGCTGAAATGAGGCACCTGCAAAACGCGGCTTTGGCTGTTGCGCTGTTGTTCTTCGTCCGCTCAGCGCCAGCGCAAACTCCAGCCCCGATTGCCGAACATCAGGGCCTGCAAGCGACAAGCGACTGTTCACGTTGCCATGCCAACAAAACCACCGGCAAATCCGTGCACACTGCGATGGAATTGGGCTGCGCGCGGTGCCATCAAGTCGTCACCGAGGGTAACAGTACGAACATTCGTTTGGCGATGCCGAAGGTCCAACTCTGCCTCGCGTGCCACCTGAAATCCAGCGACGAGATTTTGCACGATCCCTACGTGAAGGGCCGATGCACGTCCTGCCACGATGCGCATAGCAGCGACTATCCCGTGCATCTGCGAGCTGAAAGCAACGGGCTTTGTCTGCAGTGTCACGCATCGCAGCGCGCGCAGGCGAATTCAGCCGCATCCATGCCCGAGCAGCCTCTTACGGATGGGACGCCCCCGAGCGTCGTCTCTGCGACAACATTCGAGTCCGCGCTGCAGGCCATTCACGACTCGGCTGAATCTTTTCTGACCATGATCTTCGCTCTTCAGGATCGCCACCAGCCAGTGCTTTGCCTTAGCTGCCACGCTCCGCACAGTTCGCAGCAAGGCAAGCTCTTGCGTGCAACAGGACCCAGATTTTAGTCGCGCACTCTTACCATCGCGAAGGAATTCCTCCAATTGGCGCACTCGAGCCTGCATTACCAGCGAATTAGATCGTCAGGATCCTCTACTAAGACGACTTCATACTTCTCTAACATCGGCATCAGCACGTTCTCCAATTCGCGCTTCCAGAGCTCGCCTTCATAGAACTTTGCCTTCATTGGCTCGCGCGAAGCCAGGTCGGGAAATCCGCGCATGAAGAAGAATGTGTCGGGGTCTTCAAGCGAAAGAAATGGCCCCAGTATTTTCATGCCGATTTCTGCGTGCGCGGGAATCGACTTGCTCCGAAATATGTCGAGGAATTGCGAGCGGCAGCCGGGCTTCGTCTTATATGTCCGCATTTCAACGATCATTGCCGCGCCTCCGGCAGGTTCAACCTCAGGATGTAGAGGAACTTGTTTCGCCGAATGAACAAACGCGTGGGCATCACAACATATTAGAGCGCGCCCGCCGTTGTGCGTAAGACGAGAACAGTGCGGCAGACAGGTCAGTGAGTCGCCACCAAAGCCGGTTCCGCGGCGTGCAAGCCAGCAGCAGTCAGGATCAGCGATTCGGCACGTTCCAGCCCGAGGTCGGAGTTCACCATCAAATGGTACAAATGGGGGTTCGCCCAATCGCATTTGTAATACTGCCGGATGTACGACGCGCGCGTGTGGTCGAATTCGTTGAGAGCCGCTTCGCATTGCTCAGGCGTCGGGCGACGGTTCAGGATCCGCTTCAGTCTTTCCTCGCGTGAGGCGTAAACAAACACGTGGAACGCGTCGTTGCGATCCCGCAGCACGCACTGTCCTCCGCGACCCACGATCACGCACCGCCCGAGCTTCGCCGCCTCGCGAATGACCATCGCCGTCAGCTCAGCCACATAGTCCGGATCGACAATATCGGTCGCTGGGCCGTACCACGGATATGCGTTGCCCAGCCAGAACGCCTTCAGCATTCGCGAAATGAACGAGCCCGGGTTCTCGTCCATCTGCTCCATATCAGAAGGCCGGACATGGGCCCGGCGCGCCAACTCCAGAATCAGTTCGCGATCGAGGAGTTTCCAGCCCAGTCGCACAGCGAGTGCCTGCCCTATGGCAGCTCCGCCGCTGCCGTACTCACGCGCAATGGTAATGACTCGAACGTCTTTCATGGTTTATCCCAGTGCTAGCGTGGCTCCCGGCGAGGCAAGGTTCAGTGATGGGGGTCACCGCCAAGGCTGATCCAGGGCCGCCACTGCCCCCAGGCCAATCGGGCCGTAGCCTAGTCGAGTGATTTGTGGAAACGCAAAATGCTGATGCTCAGCATAACCACAGCAAAACCAGCCATGAAGGTCACATTGGGCCAAAGCACATCCAGACCTACGCCCTTCAAGAAGATGCTGCGCAAAGTGAAGACGACATGGCGAAGCGGATTCAAGTAGCTTAGGCGCTGGAAGAAAACAGGCATGCTGCTAACCGGCGTGCCGAAGCCTGAAAGGGTCGCCATGGGCATCATGAAAAAGAAGGCCGTGATCATGGCCTGCTGCTGGGTGTGGGCCAGCGTGGAAAGGAACAGACCAAGCCCGAGTGCGGCGAGCAAGAAAGTGGTGGCGCCGATGCTGAGCGCCAGAACGTGTCCGCGAAACGGCACGTGAAACCAGAACGTTCCCACCAGGGTCAACATCGCTGCATCGAGACAGCCGATCAGGAAGAAGGGAACGGTCTTGCCGAGGATAAACTCCCAGCGGCGGATCGGCGTCACCATCACCTGCTCGAGGGTGCCGATCTCACGTTCGCGGACGACCGCGAAAGCCGTGAGGTTCATGGTCATGATCAGCAACAAATTGCCGACCACTCCCGGCACGAAATACCACTGACTTTCGAGATTCTCGTTGAACCACGGGCGCGTCTCGACCGTTACTTGCGGCATGAACGACATCATTCCGGGCGCGACACGCTGCACGTGGTCGCGCTGATAGTCTTGCGCGAAGTTCGCCCCAATCTGGCTGAGATAACCGATCGCGACCAGCGCAGTATTTGAATTCGAGCTGTCGACGATCACCTGTACCGATGCGCCCTTCCCATTGCGCAGGCGCTGCGCAAATCCCGAGTCGATTTCGACGGCGAGGACAAAATTGCCGCGATCGATGCCGTCGCGGAGCTCATCGCGCACTCTTGCGTATTTCGCGATCGCGAAATAGTGGCTGGCGGAGAAGTGCGAAATCAACTCGCGGCTTTCTTGCGTGTTGTCCATATCCAGGACAGCCATCGAGACGTGCTCGATTTCCATCGTCGCGGCGTAACCGAAAATAAACATCTGAATCAGCGGCGGGCCAAACAGAAGCCAGCTCGTGTGACGGTCGCGCAGCGTCTGAATGAATTCCTTCTTCAGCATGTGACCGATGCGCGCGAGTGAAGCGAGTAATTTCATTCGAGCCTCTTCTGAAACGCGCGAGTCGAGAAGAAAATCAAAACAGAAGCGATCACACCGAGCGCGAAAATGTGCCCGGCAAGGATTTTGAAGTCGGTTCCTTTCAGGAAAACGCTGCGCAGGATCTCCACATAATACCGGGCAGGCAGAATCCTGGTGACCCATTGGACGACGAGCGGCATCTGGTCAATGGGAAATATGAACCCGGACAGCAGAAACGTCGGCAGAAATGTCGCAAGCAATGCGAGTTGGCACGCGCCAAGCTGCGATTTTGCCGTCACCGAAATGTAATAGCCCAGCGACAGAACGACCACGAGAAAAAGCGCCGAGCTGCCGAACAGCACAGTCCATCGCCCGCGGAAGGGAACTGCAAACCACCACAACGAAACCGCGGCGCAAAGGGCGGTGTCGGCGATTCCAATCAGGAAGTAGGGAGCGAGTTTCCCGATCTGTATTTCGAGCTTGCCTACAGGCGTGGAAATGAGCTGCTCCATGGTGCCGCGCTCCCATTCGCGCGCAATCGTCAACGAAGTGAGGAAGGCGCCGACCACGGCCATCACCAAGGCGACGATTCCGGGAACGAGGTTCGCCATGCTCTCGAGGTCCTCGTTGAACCAGGTTCTGGCCTGAAAATTCACGCTGGGTGTGCTGGAAGAAAATCCACGCGCGCGTATCGACGAAACCTGCAGGTCTGCCGAATAAGTTTGCGCGATGCTTTGGGCGTAACCCATGCCCACCATGGCGGTGTTGTTGTCGCTCGCGTCGAGGAGCAACTGCACGCTTGCCTTGCCGCTCGAGCGGAGGTCTTCGGAAAACTGCGGCGGCACTACGACTGCAACAGTGCAAACGCCATGATCGATGTTGCGCACCACGTCGGAATAAGAATCCGATACGCGAACGATCTGGAAGTAATCCGTGGCCTGAAAGTGCTTGAGGAGATCCTGGCTCGTTTGTGTGCCGTCGCGATCGTAAACGCAAAGCGGAACATGCTTGACGTCGAGGCTCACCGCGTACCCATAGATGAAAAGCTGCACCAGCGGCATCGCCAGAACGATCAGCAGGCTGCGCGGGTCGCGCCAGATCTGGATGATCTCCTTGTGCATGATGGCGGAGATGCGGCGCAGGCTCATGCGGCTCTCCCTTTTTCGCGCGCCGAGGTCAACGAAACGAACACATCCTCGAGCCCGGGCGAAATTTCTTCGACGTGAGTGACGCGCAGACCATTGTCGACAAGGAGCCGTCGCACGCCCGGTATCGCCGTGGCCGCGTCGGCTACGACCGCGTGCACCGAATTCCCAAACACGGCCGCATCGAGAATATCGGGCGCAGTCTGCAACACTTCGAGCGATGGCCCGAGCGGCTGCGATTCGACCAGCAGAAGGTGTCCTTTCATATGCTGCGTCTTCAGTTCCGTCGGCGTACCCATGGCGACGATGCGGCCGCGATCGAGCAACACGAGCCGGTTGCAATATTCTGCTTCGTCCATGTAGTGCGTGGAGACGAATACCGTGACGCCTTCCTCGATCATCTGGTGAATCAAATTCCAGAATTGGCGGCGCGAAACGGGATCAACGCCGGAAGTGGGTTCGTCGAGAAATACGATCGGCGGACGATGCAGAACGGCGCAACCCAGCGCCAGGCGCTGTTTCCAGCCCACGGCGAGCGAACGTGTCGGCGAATTCTCGCGGCCTTCGAGCCCCGCCATGCGCAGCGCCCAAGCCAAACGCTCGGGCAGCTCTTTCGCACTGACGCTGTACATTCCGGCAAAAAAGCGCAGGTTCTCGCCGACCCGCAGATCGTTATAGAGAGAAAACTTTTGCGACATATAGCCGATCCGCGTGCGCACCGCCTCCGGATTGTTGAGGACGTCAATTCCGGCCACGCGGGCTCGTCCGGAAGATGGGCGAAGCAGTCCGCAGAGAATGCGGATCGTCGTGGATTTTCCGGAACCATTGGGGCCGAGAAACCCGAAAATCTCGCCTTTATGAACTTCGAAACTGATGTTGTCGAGGGCCGTGAACGCGCCAAATCGCTTCACCAGATTCTCGACTACGACCGATGGAGTCGCGTTGTTCATGACCGCCCGCCCACAACAACTTCCTCGGGTTTTTCTTCTTCGTTCTGAGTCTTTTCGGGCTTCTCTTCGACCGCGGAAACGAAAAGGTCTTCAATGCTCGGCGAGCCGGCTTCGATCGAATCGTAGGGGACGCCGTTCGCGTCGAGATAGCGACGGATCTCTGGCTGGCGGCGATCAGCGCTATCGACAAAGGCGTGAACGCGGTCGCCTACCAGCAGCCTGCTGCGCAGCGAAGAACAATTTGCGAGCGCGTGATGGACGCGCTCCGGGTCGGCAGCGCGAATTACGATCACCGCGCCAGGGAATTTCTTCTTCAACTCATCAGGCTGGTCGCAAAAAAGCATTCGGCCGCGATAGAGGAGTCCGACTCGATGGCAGCGTTCGGCTTCGTCGAGGTAGGAAGTCGAAATCAGGATGGCCACGCCGCCTGCAACAAGCGAATACAGAATGCGCCAAAAATCCCGGCGCGAAACGGGATCGACGCCATTGGTCGGTTCATCAAGGAGAATGACGCGCGGAGTGTGAATCAGCGCGCAGACGAGGCCCAGCTTCTGTTTCATTCCGCCCGAAAGATTTCCTGCGAGGCGCGAACGAAATTCGGACAAGCCTGCGGCGTTCAGCAGCTCTTTGGCCCTTTCGTCGCGCAATTTGCGCCGAACGCCGAACAAATGCGCATAGAAACGGATGTTTTCGTCGACGGTAAGGTCCTCATACAGCCCGAAGCGCTGCGGCATGTAACTGAGGTGGTGCTTGGCGCCTTCCGGGTCGCGGCGAATGTCGTAACCGGCGACGATCGCCGAACCCGAGTCCGGCGCGAGCACGCCGGCCAACATGCGGAGCGTGGTCGTTTTGCCCGAGCCGTCGGGCCCGACCAGCCCGAAGATTTCGCCTTCGTGCACCTCGAGCGAAAGTTGATCGACGGCGCGAACGTCGCCAAATGTTTTGCCGAGATCCGAAACGGTGATAGCCGCAATGCTCATGACACTTTCACTTGACCTTGATGTAGGCATCCGCCGGCATTCCGGGCTTGAGTTCGTAATTCGGATTCTCGACTTCGATCTTGATGCGGTAGACGAGCGTGACGCGCTCCTTCTCCGTCTGCACGCTCTTCGGCGTGAACTCAGCCTCGGAAGAAATGAACGAAATGTGCCCACGGTAATTCTTGCCGGAATATGTGTCCGTCTGCACGTTGACGTCCTGGCCCCAGTGCACCTTCCCCAAATCCGTTTCCGGAATGTAGACGCGCAGCCACAGATGATCGAGATCAGCCAGCGTAATGATGGGCGTGCCTGCGGTGACCACTTCGCCCAGTTCCGTTTGCCGCACCAGGATTACGCCGTCAAACGGCGCGCGCAGCACCGTATAGCTAAGGCGGATGTGCGACATCGCAAGATTCTCGGCGGCCTGATGAAGATTCGCGCGCTGGACGGCAAGTTCTTCCTGACGCGTGCCCTCCAGGAGTTCGTTGTAAACCTGCTGAAGGCGCTGCAGGGCCGCTTGTGCGCGCTCGACGGCCGTCGCCGCTTGATCGCGAAGTTGTGCGGCAATTTCGCCCTTTTGATACAGCGCTTCATAACGCGCAAAATCCTTTTTCTTTTGCTCGAGATCAGCTTGTGCGTCGACGATGTTTTGCCGGCTCGCCTCAATTTCCTGCGCGCGCGTCCCGGCCAGACCCAAAGTGAGCTGCGAGTGGCGCACGCTGGCGTTCGCTTCGTCGACGGCGACCTGCTGGCGGTAATCGTCGGCATCAAGCCGTGCGATCAGCGCTCCTGCCTTCAGCGTCTGCCCTTCGTCTACCGGCAACTCAACGATGCGGCCGGGCACTTTGAAGCTGACAAGGCTTTCGTGCGCTTCGATGTTGCCCGACAGCTTCAACTGGCTCACGTCCGCGGGCTTGCTGAACCACTTCGGATAGAAATGCACGCCCGCGTATGCCGCTAGACCAACAACCGCAATAATGAGTGCTCGCTTCATGGCAATTTCACCTGATCAGGAATTTGCTTCATTTCCAATCTCCGGGCCACTTCAAAGGCATTGGAAAAGGACGTCGCGACACGCTCATGAGCTCTTCTCGTTCTCGCGATACTCAGCGCCGGGTGCAGCGCCCGGACTGCCGCGCAGCCCGCTCAACACGAATTGCAGATGCGCTTCACGGTACGCTTCGAAATCGAGGGGATGCCGGTCGCCGAAGATCAGCGACCACAAGACCGCAAGGATTCCGGGCGCAAGCAGAATCTGAGGGAACTCAGTTACCGCTTTGGGTTCGAACTGGCCTGCAGACGCGCCCTTTTCCAGGATGTGGCGAATCGTGGATACGCCGGGCAAGACGATGTCGTTGTAGTAGATCTCTGCGAGCTGCGGGAACTTGTGGCTTTCCGAGATCAGCAGGCGAATGATGGAACGAGCTTTGGCGTTTCCCACCAGCTCCGAGTATTGCCGGACGAGCAGCTCGCGAATGAGGTCCTCAGAAGAGACGGACGACGTTTCGGCGTACTCCGCGAAGTCCCGCAGGACGTGCGTGATCTGGTCGCGCAACACGGCGCGAAACAGCAGCTCCTTATTTTTGAAGTAGAGATAAATCGTCCCTTTGGCGATTCCCGCGCGCTTGGCCACATCTTCCAGGCGCGTGGACTCGTATCCGCGCGCTGCGAATTCTTCGAACGCGGCATCGAGAATCTGCTGGTGTCGCTGCTCCTTCCAGGGCTGAGGCTGGCGGGGTCTTGGGGGAGTGATGACGGCCGAAGGATGAGGGGAGTGCATAAGGTGCTCCTGGTGTTGATCGTCTGACTGAATGTTCAGTCAGAATCCAGCCTAAGCCTTTCCCCTGCACACCCACTGTGCCTTGGGTCACATCGGAATGTGACCCGCGCTCCGCCTTTCGGCACCCCTTTAATCGGATGATCAAACCTGAGGCAAACCGTGTCGCTTGACTTAGTTCCGGGCGCGGCGGCCATGCGCCAAAGAGATCATCGCAGCGTCAACCCGTGGGTCGTCACGTGTGCCGTGATGCTGGCGACGTTCATGGAAATTCTCGACACGACGGTGGTTAACGTCTCTATCCCGCACATTGCAGGCAACTTATCCGCCACGGTCGAGGAAGGGACGTGGGTAGTCACCTCCTACCTCGTTTCGAACGCGATCATCCTGCCCATGTCCGGCTGGCTGGCGAACTACATGGGCCGCAAGAGGCTGCTCCTGACCTGTGTCGCCGGATTTACGGTGACGTCCTTGTGCTGCGGCTTGGCCACCACACTGCCTATGTTGATCCTGTTCCGTGTCTTACAGGGACTAACAGGCGGGGGACTGCAACCCTTGGCTCAGGCCATCCTCCTCGAGACATTTCCGCAGAAGAAGCACGGGCATGCCATGGCCGCTTTCGGAATCGGCATCCTGCTGGCGCCAATAGTGGGTCCAACTCTCGGCGGCTGGATCACCGACAACTACTCCTGGCGCTGGATTTTCTATCTGAATCTTCCAGTCGGCATCTTCTCGCTGTTCATGATGAACTGGTTCGTCTTCGATCCGCCTTACATTCGCCGGAAAAAGGGAGGCATCGACCTCTGGGGCATTGGTTTTCTTGCCCTCGGATTCGGCACGCTTCAGATTGTCCTCGACACCGGCCAGCGCAAAGACTGGTTCGCTTCTCACTACATCCGGTTCTTTGCGGCACTTTGTGTGGTGGGGCTCGTGCTCTTTCTGGTTCGAGAACTCACTACGGCTCATCCCGTAGTCAACTTACGCGCTCTTCGCGACCTCTCGTTCAGTACGGGTGTGTTTCTCATCAGCCTGCTTGGATTCGTCCTCTATGCCAGCCTTGTTCTGCTGCCGATTTACCTGCAGACGCTGCTCGGCTATCCGGCGTATGAAGCAGGACTCGCCCTCTCACCGCGCGGTGTCGGCTCGCTCGCAACTACCCCGCTGGCAGGCTACTTGACCAGCAAGACCGACCCGCGACGCCTTATCGTGTTCGGCCTCGTCCTCGGCGCCATCACCATGTTTGATTTCTCGCGACTCAATCTCAACGCCGGCTATCAGGACATCCTCTGGCCTCAAGTCCTGCAAGGTGTGGCCCTTAGTTTCCTTTTTATTCCACTCATGACGTCCGCGATGAGCCGCATCAGCAAGGAAAACATGGGCAACGCCACCAGCATCTTCAACCTCATGCGCAACATCGGCGGCAGCTTCGGAATTGCCGCTATGACCACGCTCCTGATGCGCCGGTCACAGATGCATCAGACTCGCCTGGTGGAGAAAATCAATCTCGGTAATCCGCAGGCGAGGGCGATGTTGCAGCAGATGCAGGCTTATTTTCATGTTCAAGGGTTCGACAATCACACTGCGTCGCGCAAAGCGCTGGCTGCACTTTACGGCATGGTGCAGCAGCATGCCTCCATGCTGTCGTTCGTTGAGGCGTTCTGGATTATGGCTATCGTGTTTCTGTTGATGGTCCCCTTCATTTTTGGTCTGCGTAATCCTCGAGCGAAACCTGCTGCCCCCGGCGCTCAGTCGCCGGCCCGCGAGGCCGCGCGCCCGACAGCTCAGGCGGAAGAAAAAGAACAGGAAGAAGAAGAAGTCGTTCTCGTAGACTAATGAGCGAAGGTCTTTTTCGTGCCGTGCTTCTTGCTCTGTATTGTCTGAGGTAGAGCTTGAGCCCGTTATGGGACACTGACCCGCGAAGGCGTTCTCCGTGTCCTCGGGTTGTGCTCTGTGTTCTCTGTGGTATGGTTCTAGATTTTTCTGGCGGGTTTACGCGAATTTGTGCGCAGCGCGTGCGCGCTCTACGTAGCGGCCGGTCTTTGAGTCCACCCGCACCATGTCTCCCGGAGCAACGAACAGAGGCACCCTGATCTCGAGACCGTTCTCGAGCGTCGCCTCTTTTCCAGCGTTGTCTTGTGGCGAGTGCGAAGCCGGCATTGTTGTAGCCACGCGCACCTCAACCACGTTGGGAAAGATGATGCTGATCGGCTCACCCGCAAACAGATTCACCGGCACTTCCATGCCCGGTTCCAGGAATTTTGCCGCGAGCCCAACGACTACGCTGGGTATCTCAATCTGGTCGAATGTATCCGGACGCATGAACGTGCAAACGTCGCCTTCGGCGTACAGAAACTCCATCATGCGGCGTTCCAGTTCCAATTCTTCCAGTCTTTCGCCGGGACGAAAGTGTGGCTCCACGATGTGACCGTTTCGCACATTGATCAGCTTCGTTTTGACCACGCCGGTCATCTTCGCGGCGCCGGCTTTGGACTCAACCTCGAGGATTTTGTAGATTTGCCCCTCGAAACGGATCGCCATCCCTTGACGCAGTTCGGTCGCGAGTATCATGGTTGAGTACCTCGCATGCGGAATCCGTCACGACCTCTCGTCGTGCGACCCCGCCGTTCATCGTTTCCGCCTGCCATTCTTTAGTCGACGACCCGTTCTCTGCAGTGATCGGAATCACCACATTCGCAATCCGAGGTTTCTGTCTGGTGGGCTGGGGCTCCCGGACACATAGGGCCTAGTACTCCGCATTTCCAGTGCTCTGCGTCACTGCAACACAGCTCCAGATGTGTTAGCCGGAGGCCACTCGTGCAGCCAGAGACTCAACGCTGCGGCTCAGTTGCCGAACCGGACGCGAATGCGGCAATCTCGGTGCCTGAGCTGCACGTGGCTTCACGAGCGAAGCATTGGCAAACAGGAGGCTGCCATGGCGATCGCAAGTCTCAAGGAGTATTTGGACAAACACCTCGTCAAGTACATTGTGATTTCCCATTCACCCGCTTACACGGCGCGAGGTATCGCCGAGCTGTCGCACATTCCTGGCAGAGAATTGGCCAAGACCGTGATCGTGAAGCTCGACGGGGAATTGGTCATGGCGGTGCTTCCCGCCTCGCTTCGCGTCGACCTTGCGCTACTGAAGAGGGCAACAAACGCGAATACCGCAGAGCTTGCCTCCGAGAAGGATTTCAGGGAACGCTTCGAGGAGTGCGAACTGGGCGCAATGCCGCCGTTCGGGAATCTTTACGGAATGGACGTCATCGCCGATGAGACCCTGGCGCAGGACAAGGAAATTGCATTCAACGCATGCTCTCATCGAGAGTTGATTCGACTTGCTTGGGAGGACTTCGAGAGGCTGGCCAAGCCGAAGATTGCCAGATTTGCTGCCCGTGCGGCCGTCGACGCGGCGTGAGCAATCGACCGTTGCCCGCTCAGCATTCCTCGCCTATCATCTTCCGCCAGCGGATGCAGCGCGGCGGTACGTTTCCGTTGCAGATCGCAAGCGCACACTGACATGGGAGCGCCAGATGAAAATCCTAGTTGCGATTGACGATTCCAAATCCTCCGAGCAGGCCGTTCCGAAGATTTCCTCTCACATTCAGCCTAAGGGCACCGAGGTTCGTGTCCTGCATGTCTTGCAGCCGATTACTGTCACTCCGCCGCCGCAAATGTCCGCGGGGTACGCGCCCGAACTGGAGGCCCAAGCCAAGGGAGCGCAAGAACTAGTGAAACGGGCTGCCGAAGCGCTGGCCGCGGCAGGTTTCAAAGTCGAGACTACGATCGAAAAAGGCGATGTGAGGCTGAAAATCGTCGATTCGGCGGCAGAGTGGGGCGCCGACTTGATCGTGGTTGGTTGTCACGGCCGCGGCGGCATTCCGCGACTATTGCTCGGCAGCGTTGCGGAATTTGTCGCTCGCCATGCGCACTGTTCCGTCCTGATTGTGCGCGCCAAGAAATAGCGCTCGTCAATCCGCTATAGAACTGTTGTGACCGGCACCTTCGCGCTGGTTGGCGCTACCGCCTCTCGCTTCGACTCGATAGAGCTTGCATGCGCTGCCGCAATCGCCGCTATATTCACGATTTCTTCGACTGTCGCTCCCCGCTGCAGCACGTGCACCGGCTTCGACAGCCCCATCAATATCGGCCCCAGTGCTTCCGCCCCGCCCAGGCGCAGCATCAGCTTGTACGCAATATTCGCCGACCCCAGGTCCGGGAAGATCAGAACATTCGCGCCGCCCTTCAGCGTGGAGAACGGGTACTCCTTCTCGAGAACTTCCGGCATCACGGCTATATCGGCCATGATCTCGCCATCGACCATGATCTCCGGATGCGCCTGTTTCACAATTTCCGCTGCGCGCCGCACCTTTTCCGTCTGTGGATGTTTTGTGCTGCCGAAGGTCGAGAAGGAAAGCATGGCGATGCGCGGCTCGAACTCGAAGTCACGCGCCACTTCAGCCGCAAGCAGCGCGATTTCCGCAAGGTCCTCTGCCGTGGGCTCGATGTTCACCGTGGTATCGGAGAAGAAATAGACGTGCTGCTTCGTCAGTATGACGTACACGCCCGAAACGCGATGCACATTCTCGCGCACCTTGATGATCTGTAGTGCCGGCCGGATCGTCTCCGGGTAATTCTGGGACACTCCGGCCACCAGGCCATCCGCATCTCCTACGTGCACCATCATGGCCCCAAAATAGTTCGGATTGAGCATTTGTTCGTGCGCCTCGGTTCGTGTGACGCCGCGCCGCTGCCGCAGCCGGTAATACTCTTCGACGTAATCCTCGAAGCGGTTCGAACGCGCCGGCTCGATGATCGCCGGACTGAAATTGTGCAGCCCTAGCTCCGCCAGTTTGCTCTTCACCACCGCCGGACGCCCAACCAAGATCGGGTTGACGATCCCTTCCTCGATCAGTTGGTACGCCGCGCGGATGATCTTTTCGTGCTCGCCTTCCGAGAACACGATGTGCCGCTGCGCCGCCTTGGCCCGGTGACGCACGCCCTGCATCACCTCGTACGTGCGGCCCAGACGCCGCGAGAGCGCTTCCTTGTATTCGACAATGTCAATCGGGAGTTGCGCCACGCCGCTCTGGATCGCCGCTTCCGCCACCGCCGCAGCCTCCCAGATCAACACGCGAGGGTCGAAGGGCTTGGGAATGATGTATTCGGGGCCGAACTGCAAGTGACCCAATCCGTACGCGCGCAGCACGGAGTCAGGAACGTCCTCCTTCGCCAGTGCCGCGAGCGCCTTTGTTGCGGCCACCTCCATCTCGTGATTGATCGTCCGTGCGCGCACATCCAAGGCTCCACGGAAAATAAACGGGAAGCCGAGAACGTTGTTCACCTGGTTCGGATAATCCGACCGTCCCGTCGCCATGATGATGTCCGGCCGCACTTCCTTCGCCACCTCGTAGTCAACTTCCGGTACTGGATTCGCCATCGCAAACACGATGGGCTGCTTCGCCATTCCGCGCAGCATGTCAGCCGTGATGCAATTGGGCCCTGACAATCCGACGAAAACGTCGGCGTCCCTCATGGCTTCGCCTATCGTCCGCGCGTCGGTTTTCGCGGCGAGCCGCGCTTTGTACGGGTTCATGCCCTCAGTTCGCCCTTCGTACACGACGCCCTTCGTGTCGCACAGGATGATGTTTTCGCGCCGAACTCCCAGCCGAATGTAATGCTCCGCGCTGGCGATGCCCGCCGCACCGGCTCCGCTGAAAACGACTCTGATTGCGCGAATGTCTTTGCCCGTCAGTTCCAGTGCATTCAGCAGCGCCGCGCCGGAAATGATGGCAGTCCCGTGCTGATCGTCATGCATGACGGGAATCTTCATCGTTCGCCGCAGCGTCTCTTCAATCTCGAAGCATTCGGGAGCCTTGATGTCCTCCAGGTTGATCCCGCCGACGGTGGGCTCCAGAAGCTGGCAGAATCGGATGACCTCCTGCGGATCTTCCGAATTCACTTCCAGATCGAATACGTCAATATCCGCAAAGCGCTTGAACAGCACCGCTTTGCCTTCCATGACCGGCTTGCCCGCCAGTGCGCCAATGTTTCCCAGCCCCAGCACAGCAGTGCCATTGGATACTACGGCCACAAGGTTCCCGCGCACTGTGTACTCGAAACACAATTCGGGCGATTTCGCGATTTCGAGACAGGGTTCAGCGACTCCCGGAGTGTATGCCAGGCTCAAATCCCATTGCGTGCGGCACGGCTTGGTCGCAACGGTCTCGAGCTTCCCATGCCTTCCCAGGCGATGATAATCAAGCGCATCCTGCTTTCGAATATTCATTCTCGACTCCCTCCACGGTGAGGCGTCAGTGCATCACACGACGACGGAGTCAGTACAAACCAACTTCACAAAACCGGCCGTGATAGGTGTTGCTTGACCGCGTGATTCCAATCACAACGCCCTCGCCAGCCTAAGGCCAGCCTCCCTGGGCATCTTTCTCCCATCCGTTCGATCCTGCTCCCCGAACACGCAGGCAATTTGGTGACCTGGATCACAACTGTTTGTGCCAGCGGCCACGGCTTTCTCTCGCCCCAAAGCCCAATCTACGGTTTGAAGGTCTGGGAGGTCCTCGATGATTCCCATTCATCGGTGGGTCCGGCCGTTCGGGACCCACTTAGATGACCTTGCCGATGCTCTCCCGCCTTCGCATTTCCCGACTCCCAGCCAGCCCTTCAATCCAGAGATTCCTTCCGGGGAATTGAGGCAGTGGCTTGCGCGCTTCCGGAGGGCTGCGAGATTGGCGGTCGGGAAAGTCCGAGATGGCCTGGGCCGTAGGACCAACTGGCGGACCTGATCTGGGTCGCGTACTTGAAGCACAAGAGGAAAGCCGATGTCGTGGGAAAGTGAATACGAACAGAAGCTGAAAACCGCGGATGACGCGCTACAAGCAGTGCGCTCGAACATGCGCATATACATCCAGCCCGGGTGTGCCGAGCCGGAGACGCTGGTCGAGGCGCTGTTGAAGCGTGCGCCATTTGTGGAGGACGTCGAAGTGGTTCACATGCTCACCCTCGGCAACGCGGATTACGTCAAGCCGGAGATGGCCCCTCACTTTCGCCATAACGCGATGTTCATTGGCAGGAACGTGCGTGAAGCCATCAACGACGGCCGCGCCGATTACACGCCAATTTATCTGAGCGAGATCGAGGAACTGTTCGAAAGCGGAGCCATGCCGCTGGACGTTGCACTCATCGAAGTTTCACCTCCTGACAGCCATGGTTTCTGCAGCTTCGGCGTAGGCGTGGACACTACGCTCACGGCGGCAAAGTGCGCCCGGCACGTCATCGCCCAGGTCAACGACCAAATGCCGCGGACCTACGGGGACAGCTTCATTCACGTCAGCGGGATCAGCGCGTGTGTCGAGTCGTCCCGCCCGCTTTGCCAATTGCCCCAGGAAAAGCTCAACGATATACACTTGGCCGTCGCCAAGAACGTCGCCAGTCTCATCGACGACGGCGCTGTGATCCAGACCGGCATCGGCGGCATTCCCGACGCAGTGCTTTCGTTCCTCGGCGATCGCAAAGATCTGGGTGTACATTCGGAGCTGATTTCGGACAGCGCTGTGCCCCTGATCGAATCCGGCGTGATTACGGGCGCGCGCAAGAACTTCAAGCCACGCAAGATCATCGTGGGTTTTTGCTTAGGCACGAAGAAACTGTTCGATTTCGTGGACAACAACCCGATCTTCGAATTCCACCCTACCGCCTATACGAACGATCAGCTCCTGATCGCTCGCAACGACAACATGGTGGCTATCAACTCCGCTCTTGAGGTCGACCTCACAGGGCAGGTCTGCTCCGACTCGATTGGCACCGAGTTTTACAGCGGTATCGGCGGCCAGGTTGACTTCCTGAAGGGCGCTTCTCATTCCAAGGGCGGCAAGCCCATCATCGCTCTGCCTTCCACGGCCAAGGGCGGCACAATCTCGCGCATCGCGCCCATGCTCGAGCCTGGTGCCGGCGTGGTGACCTCGCGAGGGCTCATTCGTTACGTCGTAACGGAATATGGCGTCGCCTATCTGCACGGCAAGTCCATTCGCGAGCGCGCCAAAGCACTGATCGAAATTGCGCATCCCAAATTCCGCGCCGAGCTTTACGAATACTGCGAAAGAACCAAATGGCTGCAGCGTCCAGTTCATCCGCTGACTGAAGTGAGGTGATCATGCCCACAGGACCGCGAGGCAAAGTAATCATCCGCGTCGATGAGTGCAAAGGCTGCGGGCTTTGCGTGGACTCATGTCCGCCAGAGTGTCTGCACTTGGCGCATGAACTGAGCGCCTACGGCGTGCATCCCGCCACTTATGACGGGCAAGGCTGCACCGGATGCGGCATTTGCTTCTACTGCTGTCCCGAGCCCGGAGCCATCATCGTCTACAAGTTGCGAGCGCCAGAAAAAACTGTAGTTCCCCAACCGAGAGAAAACTATGCGCCAGCTTTGTAAAGGAAACGTCGCAGTCGTGAAAGGTGCGATTCTTGGCGGGTGTCGCGCCTACTACGGTTACCCCATCACCCCCGCCAGTGAAATCGCTGAAGCCGCCGCTTTGTATTTGCCGCAGGTCGGCGGAACCTTCCTGCAGGCCGAGAGCGAAGTCGCCGCGATCAATATGGTGTACGGCGCAGCTTCCGCCGGCGTTCGCGTCATGAGCGCATCGTCGGGCCCTGGCCTCAGCCTAATGCAAGAGGGAATGTCGTATCTTGCCGGCGCGGAATTGCCCTGCGTGGTTGTCGACATCGTGCGCGGCGGCCCAGGTCTCGGCAATATCGCTCCCGAACAAAGCGATTACTTCGCCACCGTAAAAGGCGGAGGCCACGGCGACTATCGCACGATCGTGCTCGCTCCCGCCTCCGTGCAGGAAATGGCCGACCTCACCACGCTTGCTTTCGTATTGGCGGACCGCTATCGCAACCCAGCCATCATCCTTAGCGACGGCTTCGTCGGCCAAATGGTCGAGCCGATTGATCTTGAATTTCGCGAGACGCCTGCACCCGAAAAGCCTTGGGCCGTGCGCGGCACTCCTGAAACCCGCCAGAATCTCATTACTTCGATTTTCCTCGAGCCCGACGACCTCGAAGCGCATCAGCACAAGCTCGAAGCGAAATACGCGCTGGCCCAGCAACGCGAGCCGCGATACGAAACGTACATGGTCGACGATGCCGAGGTGCTGCTCGTGGGCTTTGGCATTGTCTCGCGCGTGCTGCGTTCTGCAGTTGACGCCGCGCGCGAAGAAGGTGTGCGCGCCGGCCTCTTCCGGCCGATCACGCTGTGGCCGTTCCCGTCTGTCGCTTTGCGCGAAGCGGCTGTGTGCGTCAACAAAATTCTGGTAGTCGAGCTGAGCAACGGGCAAATGCTCGAAGACGTGCGGCTCACGGTCAACGGCCGCGTGCCCGTCGAATTTTACGGCCGCGTGGGCGGCAATGTGCCGTCCATCGAGGAAGTGCAAGAGCACCTGGCCGCGGGCTTCGTGGCCAAACAAGCCGTGTGAGTGAGGACGCCGATGCCTGATGAAACGAAAGTAGTCTTGCAAGAACCGAGCGTCGCGACCGACAATTTCGAAGTCACGCACTCGAAGTCCTCCGTCTTCTACCCGCTCTACGAACGCAAGTCGGAACTCCAGCACCAGACTCACTATTGCCCCGGGTGCGGACACGGCGTCATCCACAAGCTGATCGCCGAGGCCATCGAGGACATGCAGCTCCAGAACCAAACGATCTTCGTCAGCCCCGTAGGCTGCTCCGTCTTCGCTTACTACTATTTCGATTTGGGCAACGTTCAGGTCGCACATGGCCGCGCCCCTGCCGCAGCCACCGGCATCAAGCGCGCCTGCCCCGACAAAATGGTGATCGCCTACCAAGGCGACGGCGATCTCGCCGCCATCGGCACCGCCGAAATCGTTCACGCGGCCAACCGCGGCGAAAAAATCACCGTCATTTTCGTGAACAACGCCATCTACGGCATGACCGGCGGGCAAATGGCGCCCACTACGCTCGTCGGCCAGAAGACCACAACTTCACCTTTCGGCCGTCGCCCGGTCAACGAAGGTTTTCCGCTGCACGTTTGCGAACTTCTTTCGCAGCTTGACGCTCCCGTCTACATCGAGCGCGTCGCGCTTTCCGACAACAAAAACATCATGCGTGCGCGCCGCGCCGTTCGCAAAGCCCTTGAAATTCAGCGCGACAATCTCGGCTTTTCGTTCGTCGAGATTCTTTCGCCGTGTCCCACCATTTGGGGCATGGACCCAGTGCCCGCGCGCAAATGGGTGGGCGAAAAGCTGGCGCCTGTTTTCGCGCAGAAAGTTTTCCTCGACCGCAAACCTGCTCCCATTCCTGATACTCCGCCACCGATTCGTCCCGTGCCCGACGTCTTGGAGATAAAAGCGACAGCGTCAGTGGCAGCGCGCAACTCGGAAGAGCATTCGCATCCGTTTCAGCAGATGACCTTCAAGATTGCCGGATTTGGCGGCCAGGGCGTCCTGCTTTTAGGTCAGCTCCTTGCGGAAATGGGCATGCGCGAAGGCCTGGAAGTTAGCTGGCTTCCTTCCTATGGACCCGAAATGCGCTCGGGCAGCGCGCACTGCCACGTTTGCTTGTCGAAAGAACGCATTGGCTCGCCTCTCGTCACGCATCCCGACGTGCTGATTGCCATGAACGAGCTTTCACTCCGCAAGTTTGCTCCTACGGTCGCGCCCAACGGCCTGATCCTTTACAACGGCTCGAAGCTTCCCGAGGGCATCGATGCGCCCACCACGCGCATCGTTTGCATCCCTGCATCGCAAATCGCCGACGAACTCGGCTCGACGAAGGTGTCGAACGTCGTCCTCATGGGCGCGCTTCTCGAAGAGACGGGCTGCCTCTCGACCGAGACCGCCAAGCGCACAATCGAGGAGAGAGTAAAGAAGGTCGAACTCCGCGACGTGAATCGCAAGGCGCTCGAGGCCGGGCGCCAGTTCATCGACCGTGACGTGTGGGTTGGCGCCGAACCTCAGCCCGACGGCTTCCCCTATTAGCCTCGGACATTCGGACGGCAGCGCGCTGGAAGAACCTGTGGTGCGCTGAAGTCCGCAGCGCTACATTTAAATCTAAAAATAGCCAAAGATA
>Ga0187815_10000153_pt1 | contig 34742 bp, 26 predicted proteins | sample NC_S_5_FD_132962 | JGI IMG/M metagenome (GOLD analysis project Ga0187815, IMG submission 132962) | Wetland sediment microbial communities from Neuse River Estuary, North Carolina, USA - ASW-S_5 | ecosystem: Environmental > Aquatic > Freshwater > Wetlands > Sediment | place: USA: North Carolina... | reverse complement strand
GCCCTCCGCCCTGCGGGCCAGCTGCGCTGTTCGCCGCCGCTCCGGCGGCGGCGTGGGCCAGCAAAGAGAAAGAGAAGGAACTCGGGCGCCGGAAGGCGACCGAAAGCCCGCCGCAGGCGAGCCAGGTTGCGGAACCGAAAGGCTGTCGCGAGCACCCATCTCTCCTCTGCTCCGCGGGGAAGGGGGCAGCATTTCGCGCGGCAACGCGAGTCATTCGGAGACATTGAGCGGGCTCTGGCGATTTCGCAGCGGTGGCCGTCCGGGCCGTGTTCGTCCGGTTGTCCGAGAAGTGTCCGCGGACACCTCGGTGGTGGCTGTGGATTCATTGCAAGATACGGAAAAATAAAATGTTTTTTCCACGTCCTAGGGATGGCACGGGGCTTGCTGAGGAGAGGGTGGGGCCGCACTGTCCGCGGCTAGGGAACGCACGATGATCCGCGATACTTCCGCTCAAGACCGCATGGTCGAGGTCAAGCCCAACCGCAAGCGCCGCCTGCTGTTCATCGGCGGTGGCGTGGCCTTGCTGGTGGTGCTGGCGCTCGCCATGCCGGGCATCCTTCGCCTGTTCTCCGCCGACGCTTCGGTGAGCGCGTCGCGGCTGGCCTTCGCCACCGTCGAGCGCGGGCTGTTCGTGCGCGACATTGCCGCCGAGGGCAAGGTGGTGGCGGCGAACAGCCCCACGCTCTATGCCACCTACGGCGGCGCCGTGAAGCTGCTGGTGCATGCCGGCGATGCGGTGAAGAAGGGCCAGGTGCTGGCCATCGTCGACAGCCCCGAGCTGCGCAACAAGCTGGCGCAGGAACAGTCCAAGGCCGACGCGATGCAGGTGGACTACCTGCAAGCGAAGGTGGATGCGCGCACCAAGCAGGGCGAACTGCAGAAGGCCTACGACAACGCGCAGATCGACGCGAAGAGCGCCGCCAACAACCTTGACCGCGAGCAGAAGGCCTATGCCGCCGGCGCCTCCACCGGGGTCGCGGTCGACAAGGCCAAGGACGACCTGGAGAAGGCGAAGATCACCTTGGCGCATGCCAAGGCCGATCTCGGCATGAGCAATGACAGCCTGCGTTTCAACATCCAGGCGAAGAAGCTGGCACACGACAACCAGATGCTGGTGGTGCAGGACCTGCAGCGCCAGGTGGACGACCTCAACGTGAAGTCGCCGGTGGACGGCCAGGTCGGCCAGCTGTTCATCGCGCCGGTGGCCACCGTGGCCAAGGACGCCCAACTGCTCAGTGTGATCGACCTCACCGCGCTGGAAGTGGAAGTGAAGGTGCCGGAGAGCTTCGCCCGCGACCTCGCGATCGGCATGACCGGCGAGATCAGCGGCAACGGCAATACCTGGAAGGGCCTGGTCAGCGCAATCTCGCCCGAAGTGGTGAACGGCGAAGTGGCTGCCCGCGTGCGCTTCGAGGGCTCCACGCCGAAGCAGCTGCGCCAGAACCAGCGCCTGTCCGTGCGCATCCTGCTCGACAAGCGCGACAACGTGCTCACCGTGCAGCGCGGCTCCTTCGTCGACGAATCCGGCGGCAGCTACGCCTACGTGGTCAAGGACGGCATCGCCACCAAGACGCCGATCCGCGTGGGCGTGAGCAGCATCGACAAGGTGGAGATCCTGCAAGGACTCAAGGAAGGCGATCAGATCGTGATCTCCGGCACCGACAGCTTCAAGGGCGCGCAACGCGTCGCCATCAGCAGGTAACCGCGGTACTCCCTCCCCTGCGCGCAGGGGAGGGCTGGGGTGGGGTGCTCTGTTGCACGCCACCGAAAGCACCCCCTCCCAGCCTCCCCCTGCGAGCAGGGGGAGGGGAAGAAAGAAGAACCATCCACCACCACCGAGGAACGTGAACCATGCTCAAGATGACCCACCTGTCCAAGGTCTACCGCACCGAAGTGGTGGAGACCTACGCGCTGCGCGACTTCAATATCGACGTGAAGGAGGGCGAGTTCGTCGCCGTCACCGGTCCGTCCGGTTCGGGCAAGACCACCTTCCTCACCATCGCCGGCCTGCTGGAAACCTTCACCGGCGGCGAGTACCACCTCGACGGCATTGAGGTGAGCCAGTTGAACGACAACGCACGCTCGAAGATCCGCAACGAGAAGATCGGCTTCATCTTCCAGGCGTTCAACCTGATTCCCGACCTCAACGTGTTCGACAACGTGGAAGTGCCGCTGCGCTACCGCGGCATGAAGGCGCCCGAGCGCAAGCAGCGCATCATGGACGCGCTGGAACGCGTGGGCCTGGCCTCGCGCTTCAAGCACTATCCGGCCGAACTCTCCGGGGGCCAGCAGCAGCGCGTGGCGATCGCCCGCGCGCTGGCCGGTTCGCCCCGCCTGCTGCTCGCCGACGAGCCCACCGGCAACCTGGACACGCAGATGGCCCGCGGCGTGCTGGAACTGCTGGAGGAGATCCACCGCGACGGCGCCACCATCGTGATGGTGACCCACGATCCCGAACTGGCCGCACGCGCCCAGCGCAACGTGCACATCATCGACGGCCAGGTGGTGGACCTGTCCGAGGATCCGCGCTTCCACAGCAGCGTGGCTGCCGCACGCAGCGCCAACCCGGCCTGAAGCGGCCCGTAGACTATCACCCTGCGAGTCCAGTCCCTATGCGTTTGAAGCTGCTGCCTGTGCTGCTCCTGCTCGCCGTCGCCCCCGTCGTGGGGCACGGCGAAGACCTGATGGATGCCTATCGGCAAGCCGTCGCCAACGATCCGGTGCTGGCCACCGCCGACGCGAATCGGCTGTACGTTGCCGAAGGCGTGCCGGCGGCCCGCGCGGCACTGCTGCCGCAGCTGTCCGCGGGCCTGTCGCTGAACCAGATCCACGGCGGCGGCAGCCAGACCACCGACAGCAGCGGCAACATCGTCAGTACCGGCGGTGGCGGCCATACGCGGGACCGCAGCCTCACCGGCAACCTCAGCCAGCCCATCATCGACCTGTCCGCCATCGCCAACCTGCAAGCGGCGCACGCGGCCGACGATGCACAGGAGCAGAGCTACCGGGCCGCGTTGCAGAACCTCTACGTGCGCGTGGCCAGTGCCTACTTCGGCGTGCTGCAGGCGCAGGACATACTGGACATCGACCGCTCCTACGAGGATTCCTACAAGACGGAGTTCGACCAGACGTCCGCGCGTTTCAAGAACGGCCTGTCGATGGAGGCGGACGTCAACACGACCAAGGCGCTTTATCTGTACTACAAGGGCGTGCGGATCGGTGCGGAAGACAACCTCAAGGATGCGCGCCGCGCGCTGCAGCAGATCACCGGCAAACCGACCGGCGAGTTGAAGAAGCTGCGCGACGACCTGCCCATGCAGGCGCCGCAGCCGAACGACGAGCAGACCTGGGTGGATGCGGCGCTGAAGACCAATCCCACCGTGCTCGCCGCGCGCTACGCCGTGAGCAGCGACGAGCACAAGGTATCGGCGGCACGCGCCGGCCACCTGCCCACGCTCATCGCCGGCGTGGGCTACAACAAGTTCGGCCAGTGGTCGAACGCGATGCCGGGCACGGGCGCCTACGGGCCGGCCACCACCACGGTGGGCCTCACGCTCAACATCCCGCTGTTCAGCGGCGGGCTCACGCATGCGCGGGTGAAGCAGGCGCTCTACCAGCGCGACGCCGACCTCGGCACGCTGGAAAGCCAGCGCCGCCAGGCTGCGCGTGACGCCGCCAACTATTTCAACCTGGTGAAGGACGGCATCAAGCAGGTGAACAGTGCGCGCGAATCGGTGGACGCGGCGCAGAAATCGCTGGCCTCGATGCGTGCGGGCTACACCATCGGCACGCAATCGATGACCAACGTGGTGTTCGCCATCGAGTACGTAGCCAATTCGCAGTTCCAGTACGCCGCGGCCAGGTACCAGTTGGTCCTCGACAAGCTGCTGCTCAAGCAGGCCGCCGGCACCATCGACCTGCATGACCTGGAAGCGGTCAACGGGTTGCTGCAATGAGCATGGAGGGCTGAACGATGTTCACCTACTACTTCCAGCTCGGCCTGCGCAGCCTGCGCCGCAACCCGGCGCTCACCACGTTGATGGTGATGGCGATCGGCTTCGGCGTGGCCGCGTCGATGATCACCTACTCCGTGTTCCGCGCGGTGTCGGGCAACCCGATCCCGGACAAGTCGGCGCAGTTGTTCACGCCGCAGGTCGACGCCTGGGGGCCGCAGCAGAACCTCAGGGGCGAGCCGGCAGAAGCGCTGGGCTATATCGACGCGACGGCGTTGATGCGTGCGCACGAGGCGAAGCGTCAGACGCTGTTGTACCGGGTGCAACTGTCGGCGATACCGATCGGCAACCTCGACATGCCGTTGAATCTCATCAGTTACGCCGTCACCAGCGATTTCTTCAGCATGTTCGAGGTGCCGTTCCGTTACGGTAGCGGCTGGAGCCCGCAGGATGACGACGCACGCGCCGGCGACGTGGTCATCAGCGACGTGCTCAACCAGAAGTTGTTCGGCGGTGCCAACAGCGTGGGGCGGACGCTCGACCTGAGCGGTCACGATTACCGCATCGTCGGGGTCACCAGCCACTGGAATCCACGTCCCCGCTTCTACGACCTATTCAGCACCAGCGGTTTCGCCGACGAACCGGATGTCTACATGCTGTTCAGCCGCGCGATGGATCTGAAGATGCGCCCCAACGGGCGCAACAGTTGCCGCGGTTCGCTCAGCTTCACCACCTGGCAGGGCTACCTGCAAAGCAACTGTGTCTGGATCACGCCATGGGTGGAGCTGGACAGCTCCGCCGAAGTCGCCAGCTACCGCCGCTTCCTCACCAACTATGCCGCCGAGCAGCAACGTGCGGGCCGCTTCAACTGGGCGCCGAACGTGCGCCTGCGCGATGTGATGCAGTGGATGGATTACGAGAAGGTGGTGCCATCGGAGAGCCGTATCTCGCTCGCCGTGGCGCTGGGCTTCTTCCTGATCTGCCTGGTCAACACCATCGGCCTGCTGCTGGCGAAGTTCATGCGGCGCGCCGGCGAAATCGGCGTGCGCCGTGCGCTGGGCGCAACGCGTGGCGAGATCTACACGCAATACCTGATCGAGGCCGGCACCGTCGGCCTGGCGGGCGGCTTGCTGGGCCTGTTGCTCACCGCGGTGGGCGTGGGCGGCATCGGCGTGCTGTTCCGTCCGGAAATCGCGAAGCTGGCCCGGCTCGATCCGCCACTGGTGGCACTCACGTTTGCCGTGGCCATCGTCGCCACGGTGCTCGCGGCGTTTTATCCGGCATGGCGCGCGGCGCACGTGCAGCCGGCCTGGCAATTGAAGTCGAGCTGAGGAGCACGCCATGAATATCCAGATCAGGCCCATCCTCGTCGCCTTGCGCCGGCACAAGGCGGGCACCTTGCTGATCGCGCTGCAGATCGCATTGACGCTGGCCATCGTATGCAACGCGTTGTTCATCATCCATCAGCGGCTAGCCAACATGAACCAGGCCAGCGGCGTGGACGAAGCCAATGTGTTCGTCATCACCAATATGTGGGCCAACTCCGACCTATCGACATCGCAGGTCGATGCGCAGGTGAGTGCCGACCTGCTCGCGTTGCGGCAACTGCCTGCCGTGCTCGATGCCACGCCGGGCAGCGGATACCCGCTGAAGGGTGGCGGCTGGGACAACTTCGTCATGCTCACGCCCGACCAGGTGCAGCCGACCTCGGATGCAGCGGTGTACACGGGCGACGAGCATTTCGTCGACACGCTGGGCCTGAAGCTCATCGCGGGACGCAATTTCCGCTCCGACGAGGTGATGGTGATGGGCACCCAGCAGGCCATCACTCCGCCGTCGGTGATCGTCAGCAAGGCGCTAGCCGATCGCCTGTTCCCGGGTGGCCATGCACTGGGCAAGAGCTTCTACTCGATGGGCCCGATGCCTACCACCATCGTTGGCATCGTCGACACACTGCAACGACAGGGCGTGGATCAATACGCCCAGTCGCACGCTGGACAGTCGCTAATCTGGCCGCTTCGCGCGGACGACTCGCGCGGCATCTACTACATCGTGCGCGCCAAACCTAGCCAGCTTGCCGCAGCGATGCGCGAGGCGCCCAAGGCACTGTTCGCACAAAGCCGCATGCGCATCATCGACCCCAAGGACGGTATCCAGGACTACGCCACCATCCGCCACAAGGTGTACGACAGCGACCGCGGCATGGCCATCCTGATGGGCATCATCTGCGCCGTGCTGCTCGCGATCACCGCGGCCGGCATCGTGGGACTCACCAGCTTCTGGGTGGGCCAGCGCCGTAAGCAGATCGGCGTGCGCCGCGCGCTGGGCGCGCGGCAACGCGACATCCTCGCGTATTTCCTCACCGAGAACTTCCTGATCAGCGCGGCGGGCGTGGTGCTGGGCACCGTGCTGGCGATCGCTTTCAACCTGTGGACGGTGACCCGTTTCGAGATGAGCCGCATGTCGATGGCCTACGTGGGCATCGGCGTGGTCGTGCTGCTGCTGCTGGGGCAGGGCGCGGTGCTGGCACCGGCGCTGCGCGCCTCGCGCGTATCGCCGGTGGAGGCGACGCGTTCGGTGTAAGCGATGAACACCTGTAGGAGCGCACCTTGTGCGCGAAAGACTCTGGCGTCAATGCACATCTTTCGCGCACGGGTGCTCCTGCAACAACGAAGGCTTCGCGCACAGGGTGCGCTCTTACAGACATGCGGCAACGGAGAGACGAAATGTTCGCCTATTACCTGGATCTGGCATTGCGCAGCCTGAAACGCAGCCCCGGCCTCACCGTGCTGATGGTGCTGGCGATCGGTTTCGGCGTGGCCGCGTCGATGACCTCGTGGTCGGTGTTCCGTGCGGTGTCGGGCGACCCGATCCCGTGGAAATCCGCGAAGCTGTTCGTGCCGCAGATCGACAACTGGGGGCCGACTGGGCGCAATCCCGACGGCGATCCGCCGAACGCGGTGAGCTACATCGACGCAACGGCGCTGATGCGCGACCACCGCGCGAAGCTGCAATCGGCGATGTACCAGATCTCGCCCTCGATCGTGCCCGCCGATGCCGCCAGGCATCCGATCAACGTCAGCGGACACGCGGTGTACGGCGAGTTCTTCCCGATGCTGGACACGCCGTTCCTGTACGGCAGCGGCTGGAGCGCCAGCGACGACGCCAACCGCGCCCAGGTGGTGGTGATCAGCAGCAAGCTCAACCAGAAGCTGTTCGGCGGCGCCAACAGCGTAGGCAAGATGGTCAACATCGAGCGTAACGACTACCGCGTGGTCGGCGTGCTGAACGACTGGAACCCGCAGCCGCGCTTCTACGACGTGGTCAATTCGGGCGGCTTCAACACCGAGTCCGACGACGTGTTCCTGCCGTTCCAGACGGCCATCCAGGCCGCCATCCCGAATGACGGCAACACCAACTGCAACGCGGTGCCCAAGGAATCCGGCTTCGTCGGCCTGCAGCATTCCGAGTGCGTGTGGATCGCCTACATGGCCGAGCTGGACGACGCGGCGGCGGTGACGACCTACCGCGACTACCTGCAGGGCTATGCGCGCGAGCAGCAGCAGGCGGGCCGCTTCGGCTGGGCGCCGAACAACCGCCTGCGCGACCTGCGTGCCTGGCTGGACAACCAGCACGTGGTGCCCAGCGACACCAAGGTCTCGCTGCTGGTGGCGCTGGGCCTGCTGCTGGTGTGCCTGGTCAACACGGTGGGCCTGCTGCTGGCGAAGTTCCTGCGCCGCAGCGCCGAGATCGGCGTGCGCCGCGCGCTGGGTGCGCCGCGCAAGGCGATCTACCTGCAGTTCCTCACCGAGGCCGGCATGGTCGGCGTGGCCGGCGGCGTGCTGGGCCTGCTGCTCACCTGCGCCGGCGTGGCCAGCGTGGGCTGGGTGATGCCGAAGGACATCGCCGACCTGGCGCGGCTGGACGTTTCGCTGCTGGTGCTGACCCTGCTGGTGGCGGTGGTCGCCACGATGCTGGCCGGCCTTTATCCCACCTACCGCGCCTCGCGCGTGCAGCCCGCGTGGCAGTTGAAGAGCAATTAGGCCTGCGGACGTGCCCAACACTCGCGAAACCTTTCAATCCGTCATCCCCGCGAAAGCGGGGATCCAGTGGCTTTCGGCGCAAACGGCCAAGGCACTGGATTCCCGCTTGCGCGGGAATGACGAAGCCATGAGGACATCAAGATGAAACTGCATCCCATGATCGCGGCATTGCGCAAGCACAAGGCGGGCGTAGTGTTGATCGCGCTGCAGATCGCGCTGACCCTGGCGATCGTCTGCAATGCGATCTTCATCATCGGCCAGCGCATCGACCGGGTGAATCGCCCCACCGGCCTGGACGAGAGCAACCTGCTCCTGGTCAGCCAGCAATGGGTGGGCGCGCCCAGCGCCGACACACCCGACGGCGTCGCGAAGCTCGACGCCATGCAGAAGGAGGACCTCGTGGCGCTGCGCAACCTGCCCGGCGCGGCCTCGGTGGCGGCGATCAACTCGGTCCCGCTGCTGAACTCCTCGTGGACCGGCGCCGCGTCGCTCAAGCCCGACCAGCAGTTCAGCAAGGACCTGACGCGCACGGCGTACTACTTCACTGACGAGCAGGCGCTGTCCACCCTGGGCCTGCGCCTGGTGGCGGGGCGCAACTTCACCGCGGCGGACGTGCAGAACCACGGCTTCCGCGACCAGTTCGCCCGGCCCGTCGCGATCCTCAGCCAGGCGCTGGCGGACAAGCTCTACCCGAAGGGCAACGCGGTGGGCAAGGTGGTCTATCTCGACGGCAGCGCCTCGCCGTCCACCATCGTGGGCGTGGTGGCGCGCATGCAGACGCCGGCCACTGGCAGCTTCGGCAATGACTTCGCGTGGAACTCCACCCTGGTCCCGGTGCGCTTGGACGCAAACTTCGCCCGCTACGCGGTGCGCACCAAGCCGGGCCAGCTCGACGCGGTGATGCGCGCGGTGAAGCCCGCGCTGTACCAGGTGAACCCGCTGCGCGTGCTCGACGACGACAGCGTGAAGTCGTTCGCCGACATCCGCGCCAAGGCGTATCGCGCCGACGTGGGCATGGCGATCCTGATGGGCGTGATCTGCCTCGTCCTGCTCAGCGTCACCGCGGCGGGCATCGTGGGCCTCACCAGCTTCTGGGTGGGCCAGCGCCACCGGCAGATCGGCGTTCGTCGCGCGCTGGGCGCACGCAAGGCCGACATCCTGCACTACTTCCAGCTGGAGAACCTGCTGATCGCGGGCAGCGGCGCGGTGATCGGCATTGGCATGGCGATCGGTCTCAACCTGGTGCTGATGCGCTACTACGAAATGGATCGCCTGCCGGTGTTCTACGCGTTGCTCGGCGTGGTGGCCGTGCTGGTGCTGGGCCAGTGCGCAGTGTTCGTGCCGGCGCGGCGCGCGTCCAACGTGCCGCCGGTGACGGCCACGCGCGCGGCGTGAGCGGCGCTGCTCCCCTCTCCGGCAAACGGGCGAGGGGAGTTCAATCAAGGAGGCATGGAATGTTCGGCTACTACCTCGATCTCGCCCTGCGCAGCCTGAAGCGCAACCGCGTGCTCACCGCGCTGATGGTGCTGGCGATCGCGGTGGGCATCGGTGCGAGCATGACCACGTTGACGGTGATGCACATCCTGTCGGGCGATCCGTTGCCTGGCCGCAGCCAGCACATCTACTACCCCCAGGTGGATCCGTCGCCCAAGCCGGATCCGCAGCACCACCCGTGGGACATGATGGACTACAGCTCAGCGATGGACCTGTGGAACGCGCATCGCGCCGATCGCGAGGCATTGATCGCCCATGCCACGCTGAAGCTGCGCGCGCCCGAGGTGAATCAGCCCCCGTTGATGGCGTCGACGCTGGCCACCACCAGCGACTTCTTTTCGATGTTCAATACTCCGTTCGAGTACGGCCAGGGCTGGAGCGCCGACGACGACGCGAAAAATGCCCGGGTTGTGGTGATCTCGGACGGCCTCAATCGCAAGCTGTTCGGCGGGGCCGACAGCGTGGGGCACACGCTGCGGCTGAAGGACAGCGACGTGCGCATCGTTGGCGTGCTTAAGCCGTGGCGGCCGTCGCCGGCGTTCTTCGACGTTGCCGGCGGACGTTACACGAACGGTGACACGGCCAGTTTCTACGGCAAGACCGAAGACGTGTTCCTGCCGTTCGGTACCAGCCAGGACATAGCGCCCACCGGCCTCGATCCGTTCACCTGCTGGGGCAAATGGGATGTTGGCAGCAAGCCCTTGCAGAACTCGCCCTGCCTGTGGGTGACACTGTGGGTAGAGCTGGACAGTGTGACGAAGTTGCATGAGTTCCGGAGCTTCCTCGCTGGTTATGCCGCCGAGCAGAAGCAGCTGGGGCGCATCGGAAACGCCGATAACACGCGGCTGATGAGCCTGATGCAGTGGCTGGATTTCAACCGCGTGGTGCCCAGCGATGTGCGCCTGCAGACCTGGCTCGCGTTCGCCTTCCTTGCAATCTGCCTGTTCAACACAGTGGGCCTGCTGCTGGCGAAGTTCCTGCGCCGCGCCGGTGAGATCGGCGTACGCCGAGCGCTGGGCGCCACCCGCCACGCGGTGTTCGCGCAATGCCTGGTGGAGGCTGGGCTGATCGGCCTGCTCGGTGGTGTGGGCGGCTGGCTGCTCTCCTTGCTCGGCCTGTGGCTGGTGCGTCGGCAACCGGTGGAATACGCCGGTCTCGTGCACCTGGATGTCGCGATGTTCCTCACCACCTTCCTGCTAGCCATCGCGGTGAGCCTCATCGCCGGCGCGTTGCCCGCGCTCCGTGCCAGCCGCATCGCACCCGCGTTGCAGTTGAAAACCTTGTGAGGTCAGTCGACATGCAAACAAGATTGATCCTTGCCGCGCTGCGCAAACATCGCCTCGCCACCCTGCTGATCGCGCTGGAGATCGCGCTGGCCTGCGCGGTGTTGTGCAACGCCTGCTTCATGATCGCCCACCGCCTGCAATTGACCCACGTGAACAGTGGAGTGGACGAGGCAGCACTGGCGGTGCTGCAGGTTGGCGGCTTTGACCCGGCGCAACCCGGCGACCTCAACGCCCGCATGATCGCAGGTCTGCGCGCGATCCCGGGTATGCAATCGGTGAGCGTGGTCAACACCGTGCCGTTCGGTGTGCCAACAGGCAACGCTGGCATCATGCTGGACAGCGCCGGCAAGCGGTTCGGTGGCGTGGTGGGGCTGTACACCGATGGCCCCGGCAGCTTCGAGGCGCTGGGCTTGAAGCTGGTGACGGGCCGCGCGCCGCAGGCCGAGGACTTCCAGCCGATGGCCACGTTCGCGCCGAACGACTCGCAGGTTCTGGTGAGCCGCACCCTGGCCGACCACCTGTGGCCGGGGCAGAACCCACTCGGCAAGGAGTTCTGGAGCGGCGGCTTCCACTTCCGCGTGATGGGCGTGGTGGCGCACATGGCGCGTCCCGGCGCGGGCGAGGGCGGCACCGGTACCATCGAGTGGTCGGTGTTCGTGCCCACGCTGCCGGGGCATAACCTGGCCGGCACCTACCTGCTGCGCGCCGATCCGAAAGAACTGCCGCGCGTGCTGCGCGACGCCAAGGCCGCGGTGGCGAAGATCGCCCCCGATGTGGTGCTCGACCACGGTGCCAGCCGCACCATATCCGACTTGTGCGAACGCTACTTCCGCAACGACCGCGCCATGGCCGGCATGCTGGTGGGCGTGATCGCCGCGCTGCTGGGTGTCACTGCGCTCGGCATCGTGGGACTGGCCAGCTTCTGGGTGGCGCAGCGGCGCAAGCAGATCGGCATCCGCCGCGCGATCGGCGCGACGCGCGGCGACATCCTGCGCTACTTCCAGACCGAGAACTTCCTGATCGTCACGTTAGGCATCGCGCTGGGCATGCTGCTGGCCTTCGTGCTCAACGCAGTGCTGATGAAGTTCTACGAGTTGCCGCACCTGCCGCTGTACTACCTGCCGGTCGGCGCGCTGGTGCTGTGGGGGCTGGGCCAGCTGGCCGTGCTCGGCCCCGCGCTGCGCGCCGCGGCGGTGCCGCCGGTGGTGGCGACGAGGAGCGTGTGAGGTTTTGACACGCTCCCCTGCGTGCAGGGAAGTGTGAGGTTTTGACTCCCTCCCCTGCGCGCAGGGGAGGGAAGGGGTGGGGTGCTTTGTGTCTAGTGCAAGGCGCCTCCTCCCGACCTCCTCCTACAGACAGGGGGAGGAGACCAGCAACGGGGAGACGACATGTTCGGCTACTACTTCGATCTGGCCTTGCGCAGCCTCAGGCGCAACGTGGCGCTCACCGCGCTGATGGTGCTGGCGATCGCGCTGGGCATCGGCGCGTCGATGACTACGCTTACCGTGCTGCACGTGCTGTCCGGCGATCCGCTGCCGGGGCGCAGCGGCACGCTGTACTACCCGCAGATCGACCCGCGCGACAACAGCGGCATCATGGCGGGCAAGGAACCGCCGGATCAGGTCACCTACATCGACGGCCTCAACCTGCTGCACGCGAAGCGGGCGGATCGCCAGGCCTTGATGACGGGCGGCTCGGTACCGATCCAGCCGGACTCCGCCGCGATCGATCCGTTCTACGTGGAGGCGCGCTACACCACGGCGGATTTCTTCGCGATGTTCGGCGCGCCGCTCCGTTACGGCCACGGCTGGGACGCTGCCGACGACGAGGCGAAGGCGCGCGACGTGGTGATCGGCAGCGAGCTCAACGAGCGCCTGTTCGGTGGGGCCAACAGCGTGGGGCGCACCCTGCGCATCGCCGACAGCCTGTTCCGCATCGTGGGCGTGCTCGGCGACTGGGCGCTCAGTCCGCATTTCTACGATCTCAACACCGGCTCCTACGGCTATGCCGAACAGGTGTTCATGCCGCTGCAGACGGCGCTGGACCTGCACATGGGCCACAACGGCTCCACCGATTGCTGGGGCAATGGCACCGGTGGCGTGGGCAGCATCTATCCCGCGCCGAGTTGTGTGTGGATGCAGTTCTGGGTGCAGCTGGACACGCCGGCCAAGGCGGCCGACTACAAGGAGTTCCTGGTCCATTACTCGGAGCAGCAGAAGGCGCTGGGCCGTTTCGTGAAGGGGCCGAACGTGCGCCTGCGCAACGTGATGCAGTGGCTGGCCTACCAGCAGGTGGTGCCCGACGACGTACGCCTGCAGACCGGGCTGGCCTTCGGCTTCCTGCTGGTGTGCCTGGTCAACACGGTGGGCCTGATGCTGGCGAAGTTCCTGCGCCGCGCCGGCGAGCTCAGCGTGCGGCGCGCGTTGGGCGCCTCGCGGCGTGCGCTGTTCGCACAGCTGCTGATCGAATCGGGTGTGGTGGGCCTGGTGGGCGGCTTGGGTGGCCTGCTGCTGGCCCTGCTTGGCCTGTGGGTGGTGCGGCACCGGCCGTCCGACTACGCCGCGCTGGCGCATCTCGATCCCGCGATGCTGCTGACCACCTTCCTGCTGGCGCTGGGCGCGAGCCTGCTGGCCGGCCTGCTGCCGGCCTGGCGCGCCTGCCAGGTGGCACCCGCGCTCCAGCTGAAGAGCAATTGAGGATACGACGATGGAACTGCGACCGATACTTTCCACGTTGCGGCGGCACAAGACCACCGCGGCCTTGCTGATCTTGGAGATCGCGCTGACTTGCGCGATCGTGTGCAACGCGGTGTTCATGATCGGCCACCGGTTGCAGCACATGCACATGAACACCGGCATCGACGAGCACGCGCTGGTGCAGATCCAGCTGGCCGAAATCGCGCCCACGCCTGACATCTTCGCGCGGGCGCGGGAAGACCTTGCCGTGCTGCGGCAGGTGCCGGGCGTGCAGGCAGTGGCGCTAACCAACCAATTGCCACTGCAGATGTCTTCGTCGAACGCCAGCCTCAAGCTGGATCCGGCGCAGCGTGCGCCCACGGTCAGCGTCGGCACCTACTTCGGCGAGGACATTCCACAGGCCCTGGGCGCACGGCTGGTGGCGGGTCGCAACCTGCGGTCCGATGAGATCGTCAACGCCGACGTGGTGGTCAAGGCGCTGGCCAGCGGCAGCACGAAGGGCCTGTCCGCGGTCACGGTGATCACGCGGGCGCTGGCCGACCGCCTGTGGCCGGGGCAGAATCCGCTGGGCAAGACGATCTACCTCACCGACCGGCTGGGCGTGCGGGTGGTCGGCGTGCTGGCCGACCTGGTGCGCGCCAACGCCTACAACGATGCCACCGCGCATTACTCGGTCGTCCTGCCGCTGTTCATGGGCGCGGGCAAGGATCAGAGCTACATCATCCGCACCCGTCCGCAGGACCGTGAAGCCGTGCTCAAGGCTGCAGTGGCTGCGCTGAAGAAGGCCGACCCGGAGCGGGTGGTCACCCAGCAGCGTACCTACGACGAGCTGCGCGAGAAGTTCTTCGCCAACGACCGCGCGATGGCCGGCGTCCTGGTCGGGGTGATCGTGGCGCTGCTCACGGTGACCGCGCTGGGCATCGTGGGCCTGGCCAGCTTCTGGGTGGGGCAGCGCCGCCGCACCATCGGCGTACGCCGTGCGCTGGGCGCCACCCGCGGCGACATCCTGCGCTACTTCCAGACCGAGAACTTCCTGCTCGCCACGTTCGGCATCGTGCTCGGCATGGCGCTGGCCTATGGCATCAACCTGTTCCTGATGATGCATTACGAATTGCCGCGGCTGCCGGGCATCTACTTCCCGATCGGGGCACTGGCGCTGTGGATCATCGGCCAGCTCGCCGTGCTCGGCCCCGCGCTGCGCGCGGCGGCGGTGCCGCCGGTGGTGGCGACGCGCAGCGTGTGAGGTTTTCCCCTCTCCCGCTTGCGGGAGAGGGTGCCCCGGATGGGGCGGGAGAGGGCACGGGTGGAGCATGGCGCTGCGCGCTGACCGAACCCTCTCCCCCAGCCCCTCTCCCGAAGGGAGAGGGGAGGCCAATGACGGAGGTTTGTGATGTTCGGCTACTACCTGGATCTCGCGCTGCGCAGCCTCAGGCGCAACCAGGCGCTCACTGCGCTGATGGTGCTGGCGATCGCCTTGGGCATCGGCACAAGCATGACCACGCTGACGGTAATGCATGTGCTTTCAGGCGATCCCATTCCCGCGAAGAGTTCGCAACTGTTCCGCGTGCGCATGAACGTGGTTCCCGACGATGCTTTCAAGCTGGGAGACAAGGTGCCGGACAACCTGACCCGCCGCGATGCCGAGGCACTGCTGCACGACGCGCGCGCTGACCGCCAGGCGATGATGTCGGCCGGCTCGATGGTGGTCGTGTCCCCGCAGGGCGATCCGCTGGACGTGCAGGCGCGCTACACCAGTGCGGATTTCTTCCCCATGTTCGACGTACCGCTGCGCTACGGGCATGCGTGGAGTCGCGATGACGATGCGAGCCACGCGCAGGTGGTGGTGATCTCGCACATGCTCAACCAGCAACTCTTCGGCGGCGCGGACAGCATCGGCAAGATGCTGCGGGTCGGCGATCAGTCGCTGCGCGTCGTTGGCGTGCTGGGCGACTGGGACATGAACCCGCGTTTCTACGACCTCAGCGACGGCCAGTTCGGGGACAGCGAAGACGTATTCCTGCCGCTGTCCACCGCGCTAGACATGAAGCTGTCCACCAGTGGCCAGACGTGGTGCTGGGACAACGGCAAGAACGTACATGGCGCTGATGCCCCTTGCATATGGTTGCAGTACTGGGCGCAACTGGACACGCCCGCGAAGGCTGCGACGTACCGGCAATACCTGCGGAACTACATCGCACTCCAGCAGAAAGCAGGCCGCTTCACTCATTCCGGCCAGCTCGAACTGCAGGACGTGATGGAGTGGCTGGACGCCAAGGGCGTGGTGCCCTCCGACGTGCGTTTGCAGACGTGGCTGGCGCTCGGTTTCCTCGGCATCTGCCTGCTCAATACCGTGGGCCTGCTGCTGGCGAAATTTCTGCGCCGCAGCGGCGAAATCGGTGTGCGCCGCGCGTTGGGTGCTTCGCGCCGCGCGATCTTCCTGCAGTGCCTGGTCGAAGCCGGCCTGATTGGGTTGGCCGGTGGTGTGTTCGGCTTGGCTCTGGCCGGCCTGGGGCTGGTGCTGGTGCGTCACCAGCCGACCGACTACGCCGCATATATCCACATGGATCTGCGCATGCTGCTGGCCACCTTCGTGCTGGCCTTGCTTAGCAGCTTGCTGGCCGGCCTGCTGCCCGCGTGGCGGGCGATGCATGTGGTGCCCGGCGTGGCGTTGAAGTCGAACTAGACCGGAGAGCGCTCATGCATTTTCGCCACATATTCAGCGCCCTGGGCCGCCACCGCATCGCGGTATGGCTGCTGGTGCTGGAAATCGCCTTTTCCTGCGCGGTGGTCTGCAATGCGCTGTTCCTGATCGGCAACCGGCTGGAGCGCATGCACCGGCCCACCGGAGTGGACGAGGCGCACCTGGTTCAAGTCGGCGTGCGCGGTGTCACGCCCGGTTCGACGGACGCGGTCATGGCGCAGACGCGCACCGACCTCGCGGCACTGCGAGCCATCCCTGACGTAGCCAATGTGTCGGTCGTCAACCAGGTGTTGTTCGGCGACGGAGTCAGTTTCAGCGGCGTCAGCCTCCGCGATGACGCAAAGGCACCGAGCATCCCGGTTACACAGTACCTGGGCAATGCGCAGCTGGCCGACACGCTAGGCGTCAAGTTGGCAGACGGCCGCTGGTTCAAGCCGGACGAGTTCGTCAGCTATGCACAGCTGGAAAGCAGCGGTTCCGGCGTGCCCGTCATCATCACCAAGGCGCTGGCAAACCATTTCTTTCCGGGTCAGTCAGCCGTGGGCAAGACCATCCACGCGTTCGGTACCAACCGCGTAGTGGGCGTGGTGGACCGGCTGGTGCAGCCGCGCGACTACGGTCCGGCCGGGTATTACGGCTACGCCATGCTGTTCCCGGTGGAGATGCCGTATTCGCAAGGCAGATACCTCATCCGGGTCAGAGACGCGTCGCAGCGGCAGGCGGTGATCCAGGGCGCATTGCGTGCACTGAAGGCGGATGGCCCGCTGCGGCTGATCTCGTCCAAGTACGCCACCACGCTGGAAGCGGCGCGCGACAAGTACTACCGCAACGACCGTGCCATGGCCTGGATGCTGGTTGGTGTGTGCTTGCTGCTGCTCGTGGTCACCTCGGTGGGCATCGTGGGTCTCACCAGTTTCTGGGTGGCGCAGCGCCGCCGGCAGATCGGCATCCGCCGCGCCATCGGTGCGACCAGGGGCGACATCCTGCGCTACTTCCAGACCGAGAACTTCCTTATCGCCACGCTGGGCATCGCGCTCGGCATGGTACTGACCTATGGGCTCAACCTGCTTCTGATGGCGCATTACGAACTGGGGCGGCTTCCCGGTTATTACCTGCCCATCGGCGCACTCGCGCTGTGGGCGCTCGGCCAGCTCGCGGTGCTCGGTCCCGCGCTGCGCGCGGCGGCGGTGCCGCCGGTGGTGGCGACGCGCAGCGTGTGAGGTTTCAACGCTCCCTGCGTGTGGGGAGCATGTGAGTTCAACCCCCTCCCAGTGTGCAGGGGAGGGTGCGAGTCCAACTCCCTCCCCTGCGTGCAGGGGAGGGCTGGGGTGGGGTGCTTTGGGTCCGGCGTAGAGCACCCCCTCCCGACCTCCCTCTGCGAGGCAGGGGGAGGAGGCAAGCAATGGAGAGGCGATATGTTCGGCTACTACCTCGATCTCGCGCTGCGCAGCCTCAGGCGCCACAAGGTGCTCACCACCTTGATGGTGCTGGCGCTCGCGCTGGGCATCGGCGCCACGATCACCACGCTGACGGTGCTGCGGCTGCTGTCCGGCGATCCGCTGCCGCAGAAGAGCGCGCAGCTGTTCTACCCGCAGGTGGATCCTTATCCGGCGGATCAGCCTTTCTCGCGCAGTGGCAAGAAACTGCCTTGGCTGATGAGCTACGTCGACGCGATGAACCTGTTGCACGCGGGCAAGGCACAGCGGCAGACGGCGGTGGCGCTGGCGCAGGTGAAGGTGATGCCGAAGACGGCGGAGGGCAAACCGTTCTATGCGGATGGCGTGATGACGACGGCGGAGTTCTTTCCGATGTTCGACGCGCCGTTCCAGTACGGCGCGGGCTGGGCCGCGGCGGACGACGACAGCCGCGCACAGGTGGTGGTGATCGCCAGCTTCCTCAACGACAGGCTGTTCGGCGGTGCGAACAGCGTAGGCCGCATGATCCGCATCGAGGATCACGACTTCCGCATCATCGGCGTACTCAAGCCCTGGGCGCCGCAGCCGCGCTTCTACGCGCTGCACCTGGGCAGCCGCAATTACGGCAAGGGCGAGGGGGTGTTCATGCCGCTGCTGGGCGCGCGTGCCGACGGCATCGAGCCGAGCATGATGATGTCCTACGGCCCCGGTTCCAGCATGGCGCACCTGGAGACCTCGCCTGCGATCTGGCTGGGCGTGTGGCTGGAGCTGCCCGATGCCTCTGCGGTTTCGGCCTACCGGCGGTTTCTCGCCAACTACGCGCAGCAGCAGGTGGCGCTGGGGCGGTTCCAGAAATCCCGCACGGCCTTGTCGGGCTTGATGCCATGGCTGCGCAGCGAGCACGTGGTGCCGGACGATGCACGCCTGCAGACCGGCCTGGCGTTCGGCTTCCTGCTGATCTGCGTGGTGAACACCGTGGGCCTGCTGCTGGCGAAATGCCTGCGCCGCTCGCGCGAAATCGGCGTGCGCCGCGCGCTGGGTGCCTCGCGCGGCGCGATCTTCGCCCAGTTCATGGTCGAGGCCGCCATCGTGGGTATGGCAGGCGGCGTGCTGGGCCTGGTGTTCGCCGAGCTGGGGCTGTGGGGCATCCGTCACCAGCCGGCGCAGTACGCCAGCCTCGCGCACCTGGACCTGCCGATGTTCCTGTTCACCTTCGTGGTGGCGCTGGCGGCCAGCCTGGTGGCCGGCCTGCTGCCTGCGTGGCGCGCCTGCGCGGTGGCGCCGGCCCCGCAACTCAAGGCCAGTTGAGGAGATGCATATGGAAATCCGCCCGATACTCGCCAGCCTGCGCAAGCACCGCATCCCGGCCACGCTGATCGTGCTGGAGATCGCGCTGGCCTGCGCGGTGCTGTGCAATGCGGTGTTCATGATCGGCCAGCGCGTGGCCGACATCCACTGGCCGAACGCGATCGACGAGCTGGGGATCTCGGTGGTCACCGTGAACGGCGCCGACCCCAAGCTCGCCGCCAGCGATATTCCGCGCGACCTCGCCGCCCTGCGCGGTATCGCCGGGGTGACGGCGGTGGCCGCGGCGACCAGCATGCCGCTGGATCAGAACCCCGCGCTGTCGGACTTCACCACGACGCCGGATGGCAAGACCTCGGTGAACACGTCGATCTATTTCCTCGGCAGTGGCGGCGAGCAGGCGCTGGGCCTGCATCTGCTGCAAGGACGCTTCTTCAACGCCGACGAGTACGCGGACAGCGGCTTCAAGGACTTCAGTTCCACCGGCCACGTGATGCTGATCGCGCAAAGCGACGCGCAGCGGCTGTGGCCGGGGCAGAGCGCGCTGGGCAAGACCCTGTACGCCAATAACCAGAGCTGGACGGTGGTCGGCGTGGTCGCCGACGTGCTGGCGCAGGATCCGAAGTTCAGCGGGCCGGGCGGCCGCTACTCCAGTGTGTTCTTCCCGCTGCATCCGGACGGGGCGATGGGCGACTACCTGTTGCGCAGCGCGCCGCAGGATCGCGCGCGCGTCCTGCGCGAGGCGATGCGGGTGCTGGGTCGGCTGGAACCGGGGGCGGTGGTGCAGGGCTCGACCTATGCCAGCATGCGCGGCGACTATTTCGCCAACGCCCGCAGCATGGCCTGGATGCTGGTGCTGGTCTGCGTGGTGATGCTGGCGGTGACCGCGTTCGGCATCGTCGGCCTCACCAGCTTCTGGGTGGGGCAGCGGCGGAGGCAGATCGGCATCCGCCGCGCGGTGGGCGCCACCCGCAGCCACATCATGCAGTACTTCCAGACCGAGAACTTCCTGCTCGGCACCGCCGGCGTGGTGCTGGGCATGGCGCTGGCCTTCGGCATCAACCTGTACCTGATGCAGCACTACGAGATGACGCGCATGCCCTGGTACTACCTGCCGGTCAGCGCGCTTGCGCTGTGGGCGCTGGGCCAGCTCGCCGTGCTCGGTCCCGCGCTGCGCGCGGCGGCGGTGCCGCCGGTGGTGGCGACACGGTCCGTGTGATTTTTCCAAGGTGTGCGGGAAACTGCCACCAATCGTTGACCCTGATGGAGTGATGGATGAAGAAGATTCGACAGGCAATCGGCACCATGCTGGCGGCAGCCATGTTCGCGGCGACGGGCGCCGCGGGTGCCAGCCCGGCGCAATACGATGCCGCGCACTGGATGACGCGTGCCAAGGTCACCGGGATCATTGCCGACAACCAGAAGATCGTCTCGCCGAACGGCATCCAGGAACAGGTCAAGCTGCACATCGACGGCATCGACCAGTGGCTGACGATACGCGGCCGCGACCTGCGCAATCCGGTGCTGCTGGTGCTGCACGGCGGGCCGGCCTCGCCGGACATGCCGCAGGCCTGGACGTTCGAGTCGCCGTGGCAGGACTACTTCACCGTGGTCGAATGGGACCAGCGCGGCGCGGGCAAGACCTACGCCGCCAACAGCGAGGCACAGATGGCGCCCGGCATGAGCATCGACGGGATGACCGACGATGCGGCGAAAGTCGCCGAGTACCTGCGCCAGCGCTTCCACAAGCAGAAGATCTTCGTGATGGGGCATTCCTGGGGCAGCGTGCTGGGCGTGGAACTGGCGCAGCGCCATCCGGACTGGTTCTACGCCTACATCAGTGTGGGCCAGATCGTGAACATGCGCCGGAACGAGGAGGACGGCTACGCCTTCGCCCTGCGCGAGGCCAAGGCGCACGGCAATGCCGCGGCCGTGCACGAACTGGAAGCGATCGCGCCTTATCCGGGGCCGAAGGACATCACCCTCGACCAGATCGGCGTGCGCGACAAGTGGGAGATGTACTACGGCGGCCTCGCCTGGGGGCGCCAGGACTACCAGTTCGCAGCGGACACGTGGAGCCTGTCGCCGGATTACCGCGAAAGCGACCTGCACGCCATCGACAAGGGCAGCATGTTCTCGCTGCAGCATCTGCTCAAGCCGCTGCTGGCGGTGGATTTCGACCACACCACCCGGTTCGGCTGCCCGGTGGTGATGTTCGTCGGCGCGCACGACAACACCACCTCGCACGTGCTGGCCGGGCAGTGGTTCGACAAGTTGCAGGCGCCGTCCAAGCGGCTGGTGGTGTTTGCCGATTCGGCGCACATGATCATGCTGGAGCAGCCTGGCCGCTTCCTGGTCCACCTGGTGGACGACGTGCTGCCGTATGCGCAAAAGGCAGGCGATGCGGCGCCGGCCGAAGTGCAGCGCGATCGCTGATTCTGGCGATGCCGCCGTGATGCCGAGGCATCACGGCGGCGGTCGGGAAGTTTTGGGGCACGCAGGCGTATGGGGGAACCATGTTCAGCTATTACCTGAATCTCGCGCTGCGCAGCCTCAGGCGCACGCCCATCCTCACCGCGCTGATGGTGCTGGCGATCGGTTTGGGCATCGGCGCGTGCATCACCACGCTTACGGTTCTGCACCTGCTGTCCGGCGACCCGCTGCCGGACAAGAGCGGGCAACTCTTCTATCCGCAGATCAAGCCGGATACGCGTTCGAAGACCGAGCCCGAAGGCGAGTACACCTACATCGACGCCACCAACCTGCTGCGCGAACACCGCGCCGACCGGCAGGCCATCGTGGTGAGCGCGAAGCTGAAGGTGTTCGGACCGCAGCCGGGTGCGCGGCCGATGTCGCTGTCCACGGTGGCGACCACCACGGATTTCTTTCCCATGTTCGACGTGCCGTTCCGCTATGGCGCGGGCTGGGCGGTAGCGGACGACGACGCCCGGGCGCGCGTGGCGGTGATCTCGCAGGCGCTCAACGACAAGCTGTTCGGCGGCACCGACAGCGTGGGCAAAAGCATCCGGCTGGAAAAGTGGGATTTCCGCATCGTCGGCGTACTCAAGCACTGGCGACCGGTGCCGCGCTTCTACGACCTGTTCGGGCAGGGCAGTTTCGCGGGCGGCGACGGTGTGTTCATTCCGTTCGCCACGTCGCGCGACCTGGCGGATCTGGGTATCCAGGGCAGTTCGCTCGACTGCTGGGGCCAGCTCACCGACCAGGTGCATCTGGAAAACCAGCCCTGCCTGTGGCTGCAGTACTGGGTGGAGCTGGACACGCCAGCCAGGGTGGCGGCGTACCGCGAGTACCTGGTGCATTACTCCGAGCAGCAGAAGGCGCTGGGGCGCTTTCAGTACAAGGACAAGCCAATCACGGCGCTGCGCGGCCTGATGGACTGGCTCAGCTACAACCAGGTGGTGCCCAGCGACGTGCGCCTGCAGACCTGGGTGGCGTTCGGCTTCCTGCTGGTGTGTCTGATCAACACGGTGGGACTGCTGCTGTCGAAGTTCCTGCGGCGCTCGGGCGAGATCGGTGTGCGGCGGGCACTGGGCGCGTCGCGTGGCGCGGTGTTCGCCCAATTGCTGACCGAGGCCGGCCTGATCGGCGTCGCCGGCGGCATGCTCGGGTTGCTGTTGGCGCTCGCGGGGCTGTGGGCGGTGCGGCGTTCGCCGACGGATTACGCCGCGCTGGCGCACCTGGACCTCGGCATGTTCCTCACCACCTTCGTGTTGGCCCTCCTTGCCAGCCTGCTGGCGGGCCTGCTGCCCGCGTGGCGCGCCTGTCTGGTGCCGCCGGCGCTGCAACTGAAGAGCAATTGAGGATACCACGATGGAAATTGGACCCATCCTTTCCGCGCTGCGCCGGCACAAGCTGGCGGCCGGCCTGCTGGTACTGGAGATCGCCGTGGCCTGCGCGATCCTGTGCAACGCCGTATTCATGATTCGTCAGCGGCTGGCGGAAATGCAGGTGCACACCGGCCTCGCAGAGAACGGACTGGTGTGGTTGATGACCGACGGTGTGTCGGGCGATGACGCCACGCCGGTGACGGAGCGCAATCTGGTTGCGCTGCGCGGCATTGCCGGCGTGCAGTCCGCCGTGACCGTGGTCTCACTGCCTTTGTCCAACAACAGCATGAACTTCAACCCCTCCATGGACGTGGACGGCACGAAGCATGGGCCGAATGCGCAGCTGATGCTGGGTTCGCCCGGTTACCTGCAGACGCTGGGATTGAAGCTGGTGGAAGGGCGCGACTTCGACGCCGACGAATACGCCGGCATGGAGGTATGGTTGCCGCAGTCGTCCTCGATGATCGTCACGCGCGCGCTGGCTGGGCGCCTGTGGCCGGGCAAGGATGCGCTGGGGCAGGTGTTCTGGATCGGCAAGCGGCGCTTCCAGGTGATCGGCGTGGTGGATCACATGGTGCGCGGCGAATTGCGCGGCACCGCGTCGGAATACGTGGCGCTGTTCGCCGCGCGACCGGCTTCCGCACTGTCGGCCCTGTACGTGCTGCGCACCGACCCGGCCTCGCGCGACCGTGTGCTGCGCCAGGCTGCCGACAAGCTGATGGCGCTCAATCCGCAGATGCTGATCAACGACAAGGGCACCTACACGGGCCTGCGCGACCACTACTTCGCCGGCGACCGCGCCATGGCGTGGCTGCTCGCCACGGTCTGCGTGGCCTTGCTGGTCGTCACGGCGCTAGGCATCGGCGGCCTCGCCAGCTTCTGGGTGGCGCAGCGGCGCAAGCAGATCGGCGTCCGTCGCGCCATCGGCGCGACCCGTCGCGACATCCTGCGTTACTTCCAGACCGAAAACTTCCTCATCGTCACCGGCGGCGTTGTGCTGGGCATGGCACTGGCCTACGCGATCAACCTGCTGCTGATGGCGCATTACGAACTGCCGCGCCTGCCAGCCAGCTATTTCCCGATCGGCGCCCTGGCGCTGTGGACCATCGGCCAGCTCGCCGTGCTCGGCCCAGCGCTGCGCGCCTCGCGGGTGCCGCCGGTGGTAGCGACGCGCTCGGTGTGAGTTTTCTCCCTCCCCTGCGAGCAGGAGAGGGCTGGGGTGGGTGCTTTTTGGTTTGGCGCAAAAGCACCCTCTCACCCTGCTGGCGCAGGGAGAGGGGAGCAAGCGACGAAGGAGTGTTGGATGTTCGACTACTACCTGCGACTGGCCTTGATCCGCTGTCGGCAGAACCTGCCGATGGTGAGCCTGCTGGTGTTGACCATGGCTATCGGCATCGCCTCGTGCATGACCGCGATGACCGTTTTCCGCGCGCTGTCCGGTGCACCGCTGCCGGGTGTCAGTCCGTATCTCTACGTGGCGACGATGGACGCGCGCGAGGCGGTGGACAAGGACGACCCCGGCTACAAGCGGCCGGACAGCCTGCTCAAGCTGTTGGATGCGAAGGCGCTGGTGGACGCGCACCACGCCGCGCAGCAGGTGGCGGTGGCGGTGGCGCAGAGCCTGGCGCAGTTCGGCAGTCCGGACGGCAAGAAGTCCACGAGGGCCTATGGACTGATGGCCTACGGGGCGGCGCTGCAGGCCTTCGGCGTGCCGCTGCGTTACGGGCGGCCGTGGACCGAGGCCGAACAGTCCTCGGATGCACCAGTGGTGGTGATCGACACGCACGTGGCGCAGAAGCTGTTCGGCATCGACGATGCAGTGGGTCGCAGCGTCACGCTGGGGAAACGCAGTTTCCGTGTGATCGGCGTGATCGCGCCGTGGAAGCCGCGCATGCAGATCTTCAACCTGGGCCAGAACTCGGGCAGTGTGATGGGCCAGGACGAGAACTTCTTCGTGCCGGCGCAGGCCTCGCTGGACGCGGGCGTGGGGCCGTTCACCTCGGGCGAATGCGGCAAGGGGGCGCCGGTGATCAGCTTCCAGTCGGCGGCGGTGACGCAGTGCCGCTGGATGGAAACCTGGGTAAGGCTGGACACGCCGGAACAGGCGAATGCCTACGGCCAGTTCCTCGCCGGCTACGCGAATGCCCAGCACGATGCCGGCCGTTTCGCTTATCCGCCACGGGCGAAGCTGTATGGCACGCAGGCGTGGATGACGCAGAACCACGCAGTGCCGGACGACGTGCACCTCAACCTGATGCTGGCGGGCGGTTTTCTGCTGTTGTGTCTGGTCAACGTGGCGGGGTTGCTGGCCGCGCGCTTCCTGCGCCGCCAGGCCGACGTGGCGATCCGCCGTGCGCTGGGTGCGTCGAAGCGCGACGTGTTCGTGCAGCACCTGGTGGAGACCGGCTTGCTCGGCCTGATCGGCGGCGTGTTGGCGCTGCCGCTTACCTGGCTTGGGTTGTGGATCGTGCGCATGCAGCCGGTGAGTTACGCGGATGCCGCCCATTTCAGTCCAGGCGTGTTCGTGATCCTGTTCGCGCTCTCGGTGGCCGTGGGCCTGCTGGTCGGCATCCTGCCGGCGTGGCGTGTGTGCCGGCAGCCGCCGGCGTTGCAGATCAAGCTGGCCTGAGGGGAGCCGCATGCGACACATCGTCAAACCGCTGTTCCGCCACCGCATGATGCCGCTGCTCGTCGTGCTGCAGGTGGCGCTGGCCTGCGCCATCGCTTGCAACGCGCTGTTCCTGCTGCAGCAGAAGCTGGTGCCCATCGTGACCCCGGACGGCGTGGGAAACCCGGATCGCCTGGTCGTGGCGTGGAACATCGCGCCGCGCGGACAGCCCTGGCCGACCAGCCGGCTCGGGCAGGTCGTGTCGGAGCTGCGCGCCATCCCCGGCGCGGCTTCGGCCAGCGTGGCCGGCTCCTGGCCGATGGAAACCATGGCGCAGATGAATGGCGACGTGTTGGGCGAGGGCACCCATGCTGCCAAGGCCGATGCCGCGATCTACATCGGTATTCACCTGGTCGACACGCTCGGTTTGAAGCTGGTGGCGGGGCGCGATTTCAGCGCGACCGAGGAAGGCGTGGCGTACAAGAACATCGGCATGGGCGCGAGCGGGCCGGCGATCATCACGCGTGCGCTGGCGGATCGGCTGTTTCCCGATGGCGATGCCCTGGGCCATGTGGTGCGCATCGGCGATCAGGCCGGTGCAGGGCGGCGCACCGTGGTCGGCGTGGTCGAGCACCTGATGCGCAACAAGTTCGGCCAGGACGATCGCGAGGATGTCGACTACAGCATGCTGTTCCCGGGCGTCCCGTCGAACTGGCCGGTGCCGGTGTTCGCGGTACGGGTACGCTCGGTCGCGCAGGTGGGCGAAGCGCTCAAGGCGTTCAAGGCCACGATCAAGCGTGACCTCGGCCCCGACATGGTGCAGGGCTTCGATCCCGTCCTCGAGTCGTACGGCGATCTGCGCGACCGCGCACTGGCGCAGTCGAAAGCCGCGGTATGGCTGCTGGCCGGCGTCAGCCTGGTGGTGCTGATCGTGACCCTGGTCGGCATCATGGGCCTCACCAGTTACTGGGTGCAGCAGCGCACGCGCCACATTGGCATCCGTCGCGCACTGGGCGCGCAACGCCGTCACATCCTGCGCGAGCTGCAACTGGAAAACCTGCTGGTGGTGGGCATCGGCGTGCTGCTGGGTCTGGTTTCCGCCTACGCGATCAACCTGTGGCTGATGCGCCACTACGAACTGGCGCGGCTGCCGTGGACCTACCTGCCGTACGGCGCGGCACTGATGCTGCTGCTCGGCCAGCTGGCCGTGCTGTCGCCCGCGCTACGCGCCTCGCGGGTGCCGCCGGTGGTGGCGACAAGGAGCGTGTGAAGCTTTTCGTTCCCTCCCCTGCATGCAGGGGAGGGCTGGGGTGGGGTGCTCTGGGCTGGCGCAGAGCACCTCCTCCCGACCTCTCCCTGCGAGCAGGGGGGAAGACCATCAAGGGAGTTCGGCATGTTCGGTTACTACCTGGATCTGGCCCTGCACAGCCTGAAGCGCAACAAGGTGCTCACGGCGCTGATGGTGTTGGCCATCGCGCTGGGCATCGGCGCGAGCATGACGATGATCACCGTGCTGCACGTGATGACGGCCGACCCGATACCGGGACGCAGCGGGAAGCTGTTCTATCCGCAGATCGACCCGCGGCCCATGGACAGCGACAACACAACGCCCGATCCGCCGGATCAACTCACCTGGATCGACGCGATGAACCTGCTGCATGCGGGCAAGGGCACGCATCAGGCCGCCATGTCAGGCGGTAGGGTGACAGTGGTGCCGCCACAGGGGGCCTCGCACGCCTTCAATGAAACCACGCGCTACACCACGGCGGACTTCTTCGCCATGTTCAACGTGCCGTTCGTCGACGGTGGCGGCTGGACGGCCAGCGACGACGACAAGCACGCACGCGTAGTGGTGATAGCCCGCGATTTCGCTGACAAGCTCTATGGCACGCCGCACGCGGTGGGCCGGACGTTGCGGCTTGGCAAGTACGACTTCCGCGTCGTCGGCGTGATCGATCACTGGAAGCCGGAGCCGCATTTCTACGACCTCACACTGGGCAACTATGCGAAACCGGAGCGGGTGTTCCTGCCGTTCGAGACGGCGATGGAATTGAAGCAGCCCACGATGGGCAGCATGAGTTGCTGGGGGGATTTTCCGGCGGATGGAGGCCTGACTAGGGCGGACGGATGTGCCTGGGTACAGTTCTGGGTGCAGCTTGACACGCCAAGGCAGGTGGCAGCCTATCGCGCGTTTCTCACCAGCTACTCGGATCAGCAGAAGTCGCTTGGCCGTTTTGCGCGGCCGCCGAACACGCACCTGCGTGACGTGATGGCGTGGCTTGATTACAACCAGGTGGTGCCGGGCAGTGTGCAGTTGCAGACCTTGCTGGCGATGGGCTTCCTGCTGGTGTGTCTAGTCAATACGGTGGCGCTGCTGCTGGTGAAGTTCCTGCGCCGCGGCGGCGAGCTTTCCGTGCGCCGGGCCATGGGCGCATCGAAGCGTGCGGTGTTCGCGCAACTTCTGGTGGAAGCCTCACTGGTGGGCGTGGCGGGTGGCGTAGTGGGTTTGCTGTTGGCGGCCTTCGGCTTGTGGATCGTGCGCCAGCAGCCGGTGCAATACGCCGCGCTGGCACATCTGGATGGCTCGATGCTTGGCGCCACCTTCGTGCTTGCCGTGTGCGCCACCTTGCTGGCGGCCTTGTTTCCGGCATGGCGTGCCTGCCGCATCCTGCCGGCTCGTTTGCTCAAGACTCAGTGAGGCCAAGGCCATGCATCCGATCATTTCCGCACTGAAGCACCACAAGACCACCTTCGTGTTGGTCGCACTTGAAATCGCGCTGACTTGTGCCATCGTCACCAACGCGCTGTTCCTGATCGGCGACCGGGTTGGCGCCATTCGCATGCCCACAGGCGTGGTCGACAACGAGCTGGTATGGGCTCGCGTCACTGGCCTCGACATCGGACAAGGCAAGCCTGCGGATGATGCCGATGCCGATCTGACGGCCCTGCGCGCCATACCTGGCGTGGAGTCGGTGGCGATGGTCAACTCGTTGCCGCTGGGCGGCAGTTATTCGAGCGTTGGTGCGTTTCGCCGTCCCGGCGACAAGAAGGATTATCTGGATAACGTGGTCGAGTACACGGGTACGCCAGGCATGCTGAGCACGCTGGGCGTCAAGCTGTCGGCGGGGCGCGACTTCCTGCCGCAGGAATACGTGCCATACACGCCTTTCTTCATTGGAAAGCCGACCACGCCGCCGACGGTCGTCATCGTCACGCAATCGATGGCTGCGCAACTGTGGCCAGGCGAGAACCCGCTGGGCAAAACCTTCTGGCTGGACAGCGACGGCAAGCAACCCGTGCAAGTGGTGGGCGTGGCGGAGCACCTGCTCAACCCGGTCATCAACAAGTACCAGGGCGTGGATCGCGGCATGATCCTGCCGGTGACCAAGGTGCAAGGTGGCATGTACGTGCTGCGCGTACGACCGGACATGCGCAGCGCGGTGAAGCTGGCGACACCCAGGTTGCTGCAACGCATCGACCCTGTGCGCATGGTGAAAGCCGAGATCTACACCGATACGGTGTCGAACTATTACCACGGCGACCGCGCCATGATCTGGGTATTGGTGGTGGTCACCGGCTGCCTGCTGGCGCTGACCGCGCTGGGCGTGGTGGGTCTGTCCAGCTTCTGGGTGCAGCAGCGCACCCGGCAGATAGGCATCCGCCGCGCCATCGGCGCCACGCGGCGCGACATCCTGCGTTATTTCCAGATCGAGAACCTGCTGATCGTCGGTGTGGGCATCGTACTGGGCTCGCTCGGCGCGGTCGCCCTGAACCTGTGGCTGATGAGGCACTACGAACTGGCGCACATGCCGCTGGCCTGGCTTGGCACCGGCGCCGTCGTGCTGTGGCTGCTTGGCCAGCTCGCCGTGCTCGGCCCCGCGCTGCGCGCGGCGGCGGTGCCGCCGGTGGTGGCTACCCGATCGGTGTAGGAGCGCACCCTGTGCGCGAATGCCTTGGGCTTCGACCGGGCACCGGAGCCATCGCGCACAGGGTGCGCTCCTACGAGGCAACATGCAGGTGGGATGGAGATTTTGGATTACGTATGTAATATGTTTGCCTGGCGCATGGGCGGAGGCGCCTCGCAAACCGGAGAGGGGACATGCTTCGCTACAGCTTCGAACTGGCCGTGCATGGTTTGCGACGCTTTCCGAAAAGCACCGTGCTGGTGGTGCTGACGGCGGCGCTGGGCCTGGCGGCGTGCATGACCACGCTGACGCTGCTGCACGTGCTGTCGGCCGATCCGCTGCCGGGGCGCAGCCAACACATGTATCTGGCGTGGGTGGATACCGTGCTGGCGAAGCCGAGCGATTCGGAGGACATGGCCTTGAACGGATTCAAAAATAAAAATTACCACCGGATCAAACTGGCCGATGCACAGGCGCTGCTGGCAGCGCGCCGTGCGGTGCGGCAGACAGTGGTGGTGGACATGGCTGCCGATGAAGTATCGGGCGACGGCAAGCATACACAGAGTCAACAATTCATTTTGGCGACGACCTCGGACTTCATTCCGATGTTTGGCGTGAGCCTACGCTATGGCCGGGACTGGACGCTCGCCGAGGATGCCGCCCGCACGCCAGTGGCGGTGATCGACACTGACCTGGCGCAGAAGCTGTTCGGCACGGCGAATGCGGTGGGTCGCAGCGTGCGACTCAAGAACACCTTGTTTCGTGTGGTGGGCGTGATTCAGCCTTTTGTGACGCAGCCACGGTTCTATACCCTGAGCGTGGGTGCCTACAGTGGCGATGGCGGGGAAAACCTCTACCTGCCATATACCGCCGCGCTGGATGCGGGTTTGGCGCCCTACGGTACGGACGATTGTGATGCCTCGTACAAGGGTTCCATCAATACTCCCATCGATCCAACGCGCTGCGCTTCGCTTGGAGTGTGGGTGCAACTCGATACGCCGCAACAGGTATCGGCTTACCGCAGCTTTCTGCAGAACTACGCGGAGCAGCAGACAGCATTGGCCGGTTTCGACAAGAAGCCGCGTTCGGAACTGATCGGTGTGGCCGATTGGCTGAAGCAGAACGACGTGGTACCGGACAGCGCGCGCTTGAACGTGTGGCTGGCCGGCTCGTTCTTGTTGTTGTGCATGGTCAACGTGGCGGGCCTGTTATCGGCGCGTTTCCTGCGTCGCAGTGGCGAGGTGGGCATACGCCGCGCGCTGGGCGCGCCACGACACGCGTTGTTCCTGCAACACGTGCTGGAGTCGGGGCTGGTCTGTCTGGTCGGCGGCGTGTTCGCGCTGCCGCTGACCATGCTTGGACTGTGGATATTGCGTCAGCAAAACAACGGGTTCTCGGGGCTTGCGCAGCTTGATCCGGCGATGTTCGGCGCATTGTTCGCGCTGGCATTGGCGACGGGCGCGCTCGTGGGTTTGCTGCCGGCGTGGCGGGTCGCGAGGGTCGATCCGGGCTTGTGCATCAAGAGCGAATGAGGAGTTCTGCCATGTCGCTTCGCACCCATGTTTCCACCCTGCGTCGGCAGAGCCTGATGCCCTTGCTGGTGCTGCTGCAGGTGACACTGGCCTGCGCCATCCTGTGCAACGTGATGTTCCTCACCTGGCAGCAACTGGAGCCGATGCTGGCGCCCAGCGGGGTGGATACGTCCAACCTGATCCTGGTCGACCAACTGAATGCTTCGACCGGTCAATGGACCGCCGTGGAGGTGCAGGCAGGTGCGCTGGCGCTGCGCGAAGTGCCCGGCGTGCGTGCAGTCAGTGCCGCTCACAGCTTGCCGATGGTGTTCGGCACCACTTATGCGTTTGGCATGCAGGGACCCTCCAGGGTCAAAGTGGGCGTCAATGTGTACGCTGGCGAAGGGCTGATGAAGACGCTGGGCATCCCGTTGGTGGCGGGGCGCGATTTCCAGCCCGACGAGTATCGCGGTCCGGGTGGCTACAAGGGCGCACCTATGCCGGTGATCATCACGCAGGCACTGGCACGCAAGTTGTTCGGCAACGTCGATGCGCTTGGGCAGCGGGTGGCCGATCCCGGAGATCCTGCAGGGGTCGGGTATCAGGTTGTCGGCATCGTGCGCCATCTGCTGCGCAACCAGTTCAGCATGGCAACGCAAGGGCGTGCCGACGACTCCACGCTGATGCCGCAGCGCGTGGGGGACACGCCGATGCCGGTTTATTACGCCGTGCGGGTCGATCCGGCCATGCGCGAAGTGGCGCTGCGCGGTGTGCGCAAGGCCATCCAGCGCCAGTTCGGTGCGCGGCTGACGGCGGGGGCGAAGGCGCAGGTCAGTTTCTACGACACACGTAGCAGTGTGGCCTTCAAAAGCCGCCGCGCCACGCTGGAGCTGTTCGCCGGCGTCGCGCTGACCGTTGTGATCGTCACCGTGATCGGCATCATGGGTCTCACCGGCTTCTGGGTGCAGAAGCGCACGCGGCAGATCGGCATACGCCGGGCGCTGGGCGCGCGGCGCAGCGACATCCTGCGCTACTTCCTCGCCGAGAACGCGTTGATCGTGGGTGTCGGCGTGGCCCTGGGCATGGCTCTGGCCTACTTCGGCAACGCCTGGCTGATGCGCTACTACGAGCTGCCGCATCTGCCGTGGACCTGGCTGCCGCTGGGGGCGGCACTGATGCTGCTGCTTGGCCAGCTCGCCGTGCTCGGCCCAGCGCTGCGCGCGGCGGCGGTGCCGCCGGTGGTGGCGACGCGGAGCGTGTGATGCGCAGAAATTTTCATATACGTAGGCCGGTAGTCATGGCAACCTTTTCGAACGGAGCCGCATCCATGCGGACATGTGCAGGAACAAGATGCGTACCGTACTGATCATCGACGACAACCCGTCCGTGGGCGAGGCGCTGTCGCTGCTGCTGTCGCTGCACGACGTCCGCCCGCGGGTGGCGCTGAACCAGGCCGAGGGGCTGGCCGCGCTGGAGCGCGAACGGGTGGACGTGGTGATCCAGGACATGAACTTCTCGGCCGACACCACCTCGGGCGAGGAGGGTGTGGAACTGTTCCGCGCGATCCGCGAGCGGCATCCCGATCTGCCGGTGATCCTGCTCACCGCGTGGACACACCTGGAGACCGCGGTGGAGCTGGTGAAGGCCGGCGCCGCCGACTACCTCGCCAAGCCCTGGGACGACAACAAGCTGCTGGCCACGGTCGAGAACCTGCTGGAGCTGTCCGAATCCACCCGCGAGGTGAGCCGCGCACGGCGCGAGCGCCGCCGCCGCCGTGAGGTGCTGCAGAACACCTACGACCTGGACAACCTGGTGTTCGCCTCCGAGGCGATGGCGCGCACGCTGGAGCTGGCCTGCCAGGTGGCGCGTGCCGAGGTGCCCATCCTCATCACCGGGCCGAACGGCGCGGGCAAGGAGCGCATTGCGGCGATCGTGCACGCGAACTCGCTGGTGAAGAAAGGGCCGTTCGTGGCGGTGAACTGCGGCGCGCTGCCGGGCGAACTGATCGAAGCGGAGCTGTTCGGCGCCGACGCCGGCGCCTATACCGGCGCGAACAAGGCGCGCGAAGGCCGTTTCGAGCTGGCCGACGGCGGCACGCTGTTCCTCGACGAGATCGGCAACCTGCCGCTGCCGGGCCAGATGAAGCTGCTGCGCGTGCTGGAAACCGGTCAGTTCGAGCGGCTGGGATCCGGCCGCACCCGGCAGGCGAAGGTGCGCGTGCTCTCCGCCACCAATGCCGACCTCAAGGCGATGATCCGCGCCGGCACCTTCCGCGAGGATCTGTACTACCGCCTCAACGTGATCGAGGTGAACTTGCCGCCGCTGTCCGAACGCACGGACGACGTGCTGCCGCTGGCCGAGCACTTCCTGGCCGGCCGCGCCACGCTGGGCGACGCCGCGCGCGAGGCGCTGCTGGCCTACCCGTGGCCGGGCAACGTGCGCGAGCTGAAGAACGCGATCGAGCGCGCCGCGCTGCTGGCCGGCGGCAGGCCGATCACGCCGGAGCTGCTCAACCTGCCGCAGTTCGCGCCGGCTGCCGCGCGCAACCTCGACGAACCCAGCCGCGAGGCGGTGGAGGGGGCGCTGCACCAGGCCGAGGGTGTGGTGAGCCGCGCCGCGCAGGCGCTCGGCCTGTCGCGCCAGGCGCTGTACCGGCGCATGGAACGTTATGGGTTGACGGCGTCGGCGTGATCTTGTGGCCGCCGCGGGTTTGCGACGAAACTGCATGTGCCATTGGTAGGAGCGCACCCTGTGCGCGATCGCCTTACGCTTGGTCGAAGCAAAAGCGATCGCGCACAGGGTGCGCTCCTACAGGGACGCCATCGGGAGAACGCCATGCGTATCCGCCACCTCGTTGCACTATCGCTCTGCCTGCCGGCCTTCGCGGCCGCGGCGCAGACGGCCTCCGACCAGTGGAAGGCCCCTGCGCCTGCCGCCAGCGTCGCTGCCGCACACGGCTATCGCCTGCACGACGGTGATGCCACGGCGAAATCCTCACCGTTCAAGTTCAAGAGCGGGCGCAAGACGTGGGAGAAGGAACCGCCGCCGCCGCGCGCCAACGACCAGAACGCGGTGATGGGCACCCAGCGCCCCTGGCAGAACGGCCAGCCGCCGGTGGATTGCGCGCAGACGCCGCACGATCCCGCGTGCCGCTGATGTGGCGCCGCCTGAATTCGCTGCAGTTCCGCCTGACCCTGCTGCTCGCGGTGGCCGCGGTGGCCGGTGCGCTGGTCTACGTGGGCCTGACCCAGTGGCCGTTGCCGCAGCTGTTCGACTGGCTGCGCAAGGACCTGTCGGTGTCGCTGCGCACGCCGGCGCAGTTGGGCATCTACGGCGGCCTTGTGGTCAGCGCGCTGGTGCTGCTGCCGCTGGCATGGTGGCTGGCGTACCTGGTGATGGCACCGGTGAGCCGCCTGCTGCGTGCGCTGGAAGGTGCGGTGGCGAGCTACCGCGACGGCGATTTCAGCTTCTCCATCGCCGCCAACCGACGCGACGAGCTGGGTGAGCTGATCCGCATGCACAACGCGCTGGGCCAGACCTTGCGCGAGCAGCGCCAGCATTTGGTGCAGCGCGAGCTGTTGCTGGAGACGGTGGTGCAGAACACGCCGGTGGCGCTGGTGCTCACCGACGGCAGCGGCCGCGTGGCCTATTCCAACATCGCCTCGCGGCATCTGTTCAACGACGGCAAGAGCCTCAACGGGCTGGACTTCGCCGGGCTGCTGGCCCAGGCGCCGGAAGCGCTGTCCCGCGCGGTGGAAAGCGGTGAGGATGCGCTGCTCAGCGTGGAGATGGACGGCAGCGAGGAAACCTTCCACCTGTCGCAGCGTGCGTTCCGCCTGCAGGGCCGGCCGCATCGGCTGCACCTGTTCCGGCGCATGACGCGCGAGCTGTCGCGGCAGGAGGTGGCGACCTGGAAGCGGGTGATCCGGGTGATCAGCCACGAGCTCAACAACTCGCTGGCGCCGATCTCCTCGCTG
>Ga0187815_10000152_pt1 | contig 34953 bp, 28 predicted proteins | sample NC_S_5_FD_132962 | JGI IMG/M metagenome (GOLD analysis project Ga0187815, IMG submission 132962) | Wetland sediment microbial communities from Neuse River Estuary, North Carolina, USA - ASW-S_5 | ecosystem: Environmental > Aquatic > Freshwater > Wetlands > Sediment | place: USA: North Carolina... | reverse complement strand
TTCTTGATCTTCTTCTTCAGCGCCTCGGTGCGCTCCTTGTAGGTGGCCACGGTATCCAGCACGGTGTCCAGTACGCCGGAGGCCTCGCCGGCCTGCACCAGGTTGCGGTACAGCTCGTCGAACTGCACCGGGTAGCGGCCCAGCGCCTCATGCAGCGCCTGGCCGCCTTCGAGGCCTTGCTTGACGTCCAGCAGCATATTCTTGAAGCGGGGGTTCTTCTGGCCGTCGGCGATGATGTCGAAGGACTGCACCAGGGGGACGCCGGACTTCATCATCGTGGCGATCTGGCGGCTGAACACCGCCACGTCGCGCGGCTTGACCGTGCTGCCGGTGGAGCCGAACAACGGCTTGGCGCGCTCGCGCACGGTCTGCGGGTTCATGCCCTGGCGGCGCAACTCGGCCTTGACCAGCGAGGCGTTCTTCGCCGGCATGTCGCCCTTCATGCGCTTGCCGCGCTTGTCCAGCGCCACCCACTCGTAGACGGTGAGCTTGCTGACCGCGGCACGCTCGGCGCCGAGCGCGCGCGGATCCTTCTTTGCCGTTGCGGTAGCCGTGGCCATGCGCTGTCCCCCTGGTGGTGCGTTCCGGCCGGCTCTTCAGGCCGCGGAACCGTTCTTGTACCGAAGCTTACGTCATTTTCCTGCCGCGAAACCGTGGCGGCCGCCGCAGCTTCGCGCCGAGGCCCGGGCGGCTGCATCTGCAGGAGCGCACCCTGTGCGCGATAGCCCCGGTTCCGATCGAAACCAAAAAACCATCGCGCACAGGGTGCGCTCCTGCACAGGACGACAACCTCAATCCTTGGTCACCCGGTCGATCTCGGTGAGGCTGGTAAGCCCCTGCTTCACCTTGAGCAGGGCCGAGGCGCGCAGGTCGTTGATGCCGGCGGCCTTGGCCACCTCGGCGATCTGCAATGCGTTGCCGCCCTGCAGGATGATCTTCTGGATCTCCTCCAGCATCGGCATCACCTGGTAGATGCCCACGCGGCCCTTGTAGCCCTCGTTGCACTCGTCGCAACCCGCCGCCTCGTAGACGGTCAGGCCTTCGTCGATGTCTTTCTGGCTGAAGCCGGCCGCCAGCAGCACCTGGGGGGGCAGGTTCTGCGGCTTCTTGCAGCTGTGCAGGCGGCGCGCCAGGCGCTGCGCGATGATCAGGGTGACCGACGAGGTGATGTTGTACGGCGCGATACCCATGTTCATCAGGCGCGCGATGGTCTGGGCCGCGTCGTTGGTGTGCAGGGTGGACAGCACCATGTGGCCGGTCTGGGCCGCCTTGATCGCGATCTCGGCGGTTTCCAGGTCGCGGATCTCGCCCACCATGATCACGTCCGGATCCTGGCGCAGGAAGGAGCGCAGGGCGCTGGCGAAAGTCATGCCGCGCTTGGCGTTCTGCTGTACCTGGTTGATGCCCTCGACGCGGATTTCCACCGGATCTTCCACGGTGGAGATGTTGCGCTCGGCGGTGTTCAGCATGTTGAGGCCGGTGTACAGCGACACCGTCTTGCCCGAACCGGTGGGGCCGGTGACCAGCACCATGCCGTAGGGCTTGTGGATCGCGTCCACGTAGAGTTTCTGCTGGTCCGGCTCGTAGCCCAGTTTCTCGATGCCGATCTTGGCCTGCGAGCCGTCCAGGATACGCAGCACGATCTTTTCGCCGAACAGCGTGGGCAGCGTGCTGACGCGGAAGTCCACCGCCCGGTTCTTGCTCAGGTTGAGCTTGATGCGGCCGTCCTGCGGCACGCGCTTCTCGGCGATATCCAGCTGCGCCATCACCTTCAGGCGCGAGGCCAGGCGGCTGGCCAGCTTCAGCGGCGGACTGGCCACCGCGCGCAGCATGCCGTCCATGCGCAGGCGCACCCGATACTGGGTTTCGAACGGTTCGAAGTGGATGTCCGAGGCACCGCGCTTGATCGCGTCCACCAGGATCTTGTTGACGAACTTCACCACCGGAGCGTCGTCCATGGCGGTGGCATCGATGCCGCCCGGTGCCTCGTCGCCGTCGCCGCCCTCGGTGTCCAGGTTCTCCAGGTCGTCGCCGCCCATGTCGGGCATCACGTCGTGCATGCTGCTCAGCGCGACGTCGATCGTGCGGTTGAGCTGGCTGCGCTCGACCAGGATGGGCTCCACCATGCAGTTGGAGTGGAACTTGATCTCCTCCAGGGCGTCGAGCTGCATCGGGTCGGCGATGCCCACGAACAGGCGCTTGCCGCGCCGGAACAGCGGCAGTGCGCGGTGCTTGGTCAGCAAGGCCTCGCTGATCAGGTTCACTGGCAGCTGCGCCGGGTTCACTGCGGCCGCATCCAGCATCGGCATGCCGAATTCGGCCGACGCGAGGCGCAGCAGCCGCAGCCCGTCCACCAGGTTCTGGTCCAGCAGCCACGAGGTCAGGGTGACGCGTTGCTGGCCGCTTTCCTGCACCGCGCGACGCGCGTCCGCCTCCGGCAGCAAGCCCTCGGATACCAGCCGGCGCGCGAGCCCGGTCAGTCCCGTGAGCGGCGATTGCATTGCAGATGACATGAGATGGCGGTCCCCGTACCTTCTGGCGCCGAATCTACCCCAGTCTGCCCCGCAGGTCATCCGGGCAGCGCGACTGGCCCGGCGGTCGTGACGCCTGCTTCACGTTATCATCCTTTCCAATCCCGGGGAGCCGACCGTTGAACCGCCTCAGCATCATCCTGCCCGCCAAGAACGAAGCCCCCGCACTCGCCGACCTGCTGCCGCGCCTGCGCGCCGCCCATCCCGGGGCCGAAATCGTCGTGGTGGACGACGGTTCCACCGACGAGACCCCGCGGATCTGCGCCGAAGCCGGCGTCATCTGCCTGTCCTCGCCGTACTCGATGGGCAACGGCGCGGCGATCAAGCGCGGCGCCCGCGCCGCCAGCGGCGACATCCTTGTTTTCATGGATGGCGACGGCCAGCACGATCCGGCTGACGTCGCGCGCCTGCTGGCCAGGCTGGACGAAGGCTACGACATGGTGGTGGGCGCGCGCGACTGGGAAGGGCAGGCAGGCATCGGGCGAGGCATCGCCAACACGTTTTACAACTGGCTGGCCTCCGAGATGACCGGTCACGCCATCCTCGACCTGACGTCGGGATTTCGCGCCGCGCGCGCCGACAAGTTCCGTGAATTCATCTACCTGCTGCCCAACGGCTTCAGCTACCCCACCACGAGCACCATGGCGTTCTTCCGCAGCGCCTTTCCGGTCGCCTACGTGCCGATCAGGGCCGCCGGGCGCGTCGGCAAAAGCCACATCAAGCCGGTGCGCGACGGCTTCCGGTTCCTGCTGATCATCTTCAAGATCGCGACCCTGTATGCACCACTGAAACTGTTCGCGCCAACCGCCGCCGCTTTCTTCGTGCTCGGCTGGGCGTATTGGGCTTATACCTTTCTCGAGTTCCATCGCCTGAGTCTTATCAGCGTGGCGCTGTGGAGTGCGTCGGTCATCATCTTCCTGATCGGCCTGATCTCCGAGCAGATCACGTCGCTGACCTATCGGCGTGACGCCTAGGCCGATCTGCATGATGCGGTCATGAAGAAAATGCGCGTGCTCGCATTGACGACGTCGTATCCGCTGCATCCGGATAGTTCCGCAGGCGTGTTCGTCCAGAGCGTCTATCGGTGCCTTTCGGGCGAATGCGCGCTGGACGTGGTCTGCCCCGGCGATTCGCGCCTCGCGAAGGCGACGCTTGTCGATGACACCTCGACGGACATCCGCATTCATGCGGTGCGCTACGCCCCCAGAGCGTGGCGCAGGTTGGCGCAGGAGTCTGGCGGGGTTCTTGCCGGCCTGCGGCGTGCGCCATGGCGGGTAGTGTTGTTGCCGGCGTTGCTGCTCGGCCTGTTCTGGCGTTGCCTGTCGCGCGCGGGCGACGCCGACCTGATCCATGCCAACTGGGCCATCTGCGGAGCCCTGGCGGGTCTCGTGGGGCGCCTGCGGGGGAGGCCGGTGATCACCACCTTGCGCGGCAGCGACGTGGCGCGCGCGACGGGCTCGTGGCTGGATCGGGCGGTCCTCGGCATGGCCGTGCGCAACAGCAGGTTCGTGGTCTGCGTTTCGGAGGCGATGGCCGAGCGGCTGCGCACGCAATTCCCGCACCGCACGGCCGACATCCATGCCTGCCTCAACGGTGCCGATGAGGCATTTTTCCGGATCGACAGGACGGCTTCCGGCACTTCCGGTCTGCAGGTGCTGGCGGTGGGCAATCTGATCCGCCTGAAAGGCTTCGATGTATTGATCGAGGCGGTCGCGCGTGCACGTCGACGCGAACAGATGCATGTCCGCATCGTCGGCGGTGGGCCCGAGCGGGAACCCCTGCTCGCCCTGGCGGCGTCACTAGGCGTGTCCGCCTGTTTCACGTTTGCCGGAACCGTGCCGGCAAGCGACATGCCGAAACATGTTTCCGAGGCGGATGTGTTCGTCCTTTCCAGCCGTTCGGAAGGACGGCCCAACGTCGTCGTGGAAGCGCTGGCCGGCGGTTTGCCGGTGATCTCCACCGATCTGGAGGGTGTGCAGGGAATGGTCAGGAACGGCGACACCGGCTGGCTGGTCGCAGTCGACGATACGGAGGCATTGGCTGCTGCGCTGGATCAGGCGGTTGCCGATCGCGAGGAACTTCGCCGCCGTGGCGAACGCGCGCGGGCCTTCGCCTGCGCCCGGATCGGAACGTGGGCAGACACCGCGCGTTGCTACCAGGCGCTGTTCCGGAAGGTGTTGACGCCAGGCGGGAGGCCGCGTTCCCCATGTGCGGAATAGCCTATCTTCGGGCCCCGGCGCTTTCATCCGGGGAGCGCCGCGAACGCATGGATGCCGCCTTGCAGCGTCTCAGGCATCGGGGGCCCGACGAATCCGGGTGCCTTGCCGGCGGCGATTTCGTGGCGGGGCACACGCGGCTGGCGATCATCGACCTCAAGGGCGGTCACCAGCCCATGCGCGATCCCGGCGGGCGCTGGGTCCTGGTATTCAACGGCGAGATCTACAACTACCGGGAGTTGCGGGCGCAGCTGGCGGGGCGATGGGATTTCCGGGATGACAGCGACACCGAGGTGCTGCTGGCCGGGCTGGTCACGGAAGGGACACGGTTTGTCGAGCGTCTGGACGGCATGTGGGCGTTCGTGCTGCACGATGCCGCCACGGGCGACGTGTTGCTGTCCAGGGACCGCTTCGGCAAGAAGCCGCTGTATTACCGCTGCGGGCGCGGCATGTTCGCCTGTGCCTCCGAATTGCCGGCACTGGCGGCGCTGGTCCCGGATGCGGCTCCCGCGGAAGACGCCGCAGGCATCGCGGATTATTTCCGCTACGGCTACACGCTGCCCGGAACGACCTGCCTGGCAGGCGTCAGGGAAGTGTTGCCGGCACACACGCTGCGGCTGCGCGCGGATGGCTCCATCGCCCAGGAACGCTATTGGGCGCCGTCGGTCGAGCCCTGGACCGGCAGCTTCGACGAGGCCGCCGGGCAGGTCCGCGAGCTGCTGACGCAAGCGGTGCGCAGGCGCCAGCTGGCGTCCGACGTCGAAGTCGGGGCGTTCCTTTCCGGCGGCGTCGATTCGACGACCGTGTGCGCGCTTGCGCAGGAATCGGGATTCGGAAGGCTGCGCACGTTTACGGCGGGCTTCGCCGAGCCGACCTTCGACGAGCGCGCGCCGGCGGCACGGGCGGCAGCCGAGCTGGGTACCCTGCATACGGCCGAAGAGATCAAGCCGGATATCGCGGCCACCCTCGCGACTGAGCTTCCGCGCCGCATGGGCCAGCCGTTCGGCGATTCCTCCCTGGTTCCCAGCGCGCTGGTCGCCTCGGTGGCGGCCCGCCACGTCAAAGTGGTGCTGACGGGCGATGGCAGCGACGAGATCTTCGGGGGCTACGCCAGGTACGCGGGGCGCCTGCTGCGCCAACGGTACCGCCGGCTGCCGGCCCCGTTGCGCTCGATCGTCGAGCGCGGCGTGCTGTCGACGCCCGAGCCCTACGCGCACCACAGCGGCAGTTTCCTGAAGCGTGCGCATCTTTTCGTGCGGCTGGCGCGGGAGGACCGGGATGCCTACATCGGGCCGCCGGCCATCCGCAAGGAGACGCTGGCGCAACTGGTGCCCGGGCTAAGCGCGGGGAACCCGATGCCCGATCTGCCGTGGCCCGACGATCCGGACGAACTCAGGCATATGCTCTTGATGGATTGCCTGGTCTACCTGCCCCAGGACATCCTGCAGAAAGTCGATCGCGCGACGATGATGTTTTCGCTCGAGGCCCGTAGCCCGTTCCTGGACAGGGAGCTTTTCGAATTCGTGATCAGGCTGCCCTGGCAATGGCACTTTTCCCGCCTGCGCGGGAAGTGGTTGTTGCGTGCGGCGATGCAGGGGCGTGTGCCGGATTTCATCTGGGACCGCCGCAAGCAGGGATTCGCCTCGCCGGTCAGCCACTGGCTGCGGAACTGGCTGGGAGACGATCTGCTGGCCCTGACGGATTCGGGGGATACCGGAGTCGTGGATGCGGCTGGGTTGCGCGTGCTGCTGCGCGAGCACCGCGCGGGGCGGGCCGATCATTCCCAGCCCCTGTGGCTGGCATATTCCTATCTGCGCTGGCGCGCTGGTTGACCGCGTGGCCGCACGCGCAGACCGCATATTGCTAGTCATGCCGAGCCTGGAACGAGGTGGCGGTGAACGTGTGCTGCTGCAGCTGGCAGGATTGTTCCAGGCCGCAGGGCGGGAGGTGCATGTGGCTGCGTTGCTTGGCGGCGGACCGTTAGGCCTGGCAGTCCCGACGACCGTGGTGCTGCATGAGTTGGTTGCCGCCGGCGAGCCGTCCAGAGGTCTTGTGCTGGCATGGAAGGCGCTCCCAAGGTTGGTGTCGCTCATCCGCACCGTCAGGCCACAAGCTGTATTGAGCACGATGACGGGCACGAATCTGCTGGTGACATTGGCAGGCGCGCTGGCACGCATCCCTACGCGTCTCGTCCTGCGCGAAGCGTCCAGTCTTGCCAACACGAAAAGTGCCTTGAAGCGACGGGCGATGCGCTGGCTCTACGGACGTGCCGACGTGCTGGTCGCGGTGTCGGCGGGCGTTGCACGGGATCTGCGCGGCCTGGGTCTGGTGGGTGACCGCATTCATGTCGTACACAACCCGGTGGACCAGAAGCGGTTGCGCTATTTAGCCCGTACAGGTCCCGCTTTGCAGGAAAACGAAGACACACCTTATGTAATTGCGCTCGGACGGTTGACCGAAGCCAAGGATTACCCCTGTCTGTTGCGCGCGTATGCGGCCAGCAAATTGCTTCACAGCCATCGCCTGGTCATCGTGGGAGAGGGCGAACAACGCGATACGCTGGAAAGTTTGGTTCGTGAACTCGGCCTTGCTGATCGCGTCCTGCTACCGGGGGCACTGGACAATCCGTTCCGCGTGCTGGCGGGCGCTGCCATGCTGGTACTTTCGTCGCGTTGGGAAGGTTACCCGAACGTATTGCTCGAAGCCCTGGCGCTGGATGTGCCGGTGGTCGCAACGGACTGCATGCACGGTCCACGGGAGATTCTCGACGGTGGCCGCTACGGTCGTCTCGCGCCTGTAGGTGATGAAACGGCGTTGTCTCGGGCTATGGACGAGGGGATAGGGCAACCATCAGCCGATGTCGAGGCGATCCTTGCGGTCCACAATCCGCAGGTCACGGCTGGGAGCTATCTGGCGCTGCTGGATGGCGCGAGTGCCGAGGACCGGCGCGGCCCTTCCGTGCCGACTCACGCGATTTGACGGCCGTGGAGTACGGTCGGGAAAAGAGGGCATCGAGGCGCATTCAGATGGCGCATTGCTTGCGTACGGTCATGCGTGTCCGGTCTGGCTGGTCGACTTGTTCGTGATGACTCTTGCGGGAACGCCCACAGCGACGGCGCCGCTTGGTACGTCGTGGATGACGACAGCGTTTGCGCCTATCCGCACGTTGTCCCCCACCGATATCCCACCGAGCAGCTTTGCACCTGTGCCAATGACGCAGTTGTTGCCGATGGTGGGCTGCGCATTGCCTGACGGGTCTTCAGTATCCTTGTTTCCAAAGGTGACTGAGTTGAAGACCTTGCAGTTGTCGCCGATGACCACATCCGAGCCGATCACAATATCCATGCCGTGCATGACGTGGAAATATCGCCCGATCCTTGCTTTGCAAGAGATATCGCTCGCGTAAATGACACGGATAAGATACTCGGTCACCGCGCCGATGACGTTGCCCGGTGCGCCGAGCCTGGAGCGGCTCCAGCAGCCGAATCTGATCAGGACCGTCATATGGAAAGTGTGGGTGCATAGCGCGGCTTTGAACGCGCGGAAACCTGAGGCGCGGTTTGTTATGGCCGACAGATCGGAACGGATATAGTCAAACATTGCGCACCCGCAACGCGTGCATGAAGCGAAGCCCGAGAACGAAGCGCGGTATGCCTGCAACACTGAACGTCTGGACGGATGCTGCGAGGAACATCCGCCAGGTTGGTCTGGCCTGGCGGAAATCCGCTACCAGGTAGGTCAGTGCGGCCGCATTTGTGCGGGCACGGAGCTCGGGGTATTTGCGTGAAAACAGCAGGAAGCATTCGCGCAGGATATCCCTCGTATTTCGGCCTTGGGAGGAGATTCCTATGCCCGTTCGGTATACGCCGTAGTATCCGCCGGCGACGAATCGTGCGTATCCGTCTCCTATTTGCTCGACATTGGCGTAGTAGTCGACGACAGGGAATGGCGGAATCGCATAGCCGCGAACCGACTTCCTGTACATCTTCGAGCTGTTCAATCCCACGGAAATGAACTGCAGTATGTCGCCGCGATCAAGCCGCATGCGCGAAAGCTCGTCGTCGGGAAGATGCGGCGGGCCGTCATGGAGCTTTTCGCCATTGGCCAGAATCCGCATGCGGTGCCAGACGATATTGCAGCCAGGGTCGGCATCCAGGAGCCGCGCCTGGCATTGCAGCTTGCCGGGCAGGCAATAGTCGTCGCCATCCACGTGCGCGATGTACTCGCCTGTCGCGTGGTCGTGCGTTGCCTTGTAATTCTCGCCCGCACCAAGGTTCTTTTCGTGGAACAGCGGCTTCACGATTCCCGGGTATCGTTCGGAGAATTCCGACACGATGGCGCGGGTGCCGTCGGTTGAGCAGTCGTCGCCGACGATTACGTCGAAGTCGAAATCGGTATCCTGGTCGACGATGCTTTGCAGACACTGACGGATGTATTTTTCCTGGTTGTAGGTAACGACGCAGACGGAAACCTTCGGCATGCCGGAAGCCTGGTTTTTGTGTTTAGGCGACATCGCGTTTCGCTCGATGCGGCATGGCGAGCCGACGGACCGAAGTCAGACGGTCGGCGGGCAAGTAGGTCACTATCATGAACGCCACGCCGGCGCCGACGAGTTCTGCGGCCAGCCATGTGCGGCTCTGACTCCATGCGACCAACCACGAGGCGGCTGCGGCAAGCAACAGTGCAGGCGTGCAAGGACGTGCGATGTCCCGCAATATCCAGCCCCAATGCAGGCCGGGAGCAAAATGGCGGTGCACCAGGGGAGTCCACAGCAGGAAGTAGATGATGTTGGAAGCCAGCCAAGCCCAGCCAGTACCGATCATCCCGTAGTGGATGGCGGACCAGATGATGGACGGGATCAGCAGCACGGCGAAAAAGACATTGCCGATGAGGTGAAGGCGAAGGTTACCTTTGGCGTACTGCAGGTAATAAGGGAATGCACCCACGGTGAGGATGCCGTAGCCGAGGGCGTACAGGCGGAGCACGGTGGCCACCTTGTCCACCAGCACGGTATCGCCCGTCCATGCCCACAACACCTGGCGCGGAAAACACGCCAGCACCAACGTGGCCGGAACAGCGGTGACCACGATCAACTGTGTCGCCTGGCGGTAGATGGCGATCAGCTGCGTGTGGTCGCCCCTGGCTTCAAGATTCGTCATGCGCGGCATGATGGCGCTGCTCACAGGACCGGAAACAATCATCAGTCCGCTGGCGACGAGGATGGCGGCTGTGAAGTATCCGTAGTCCGCCAGCGGCAGCAGCTTGGAGAGCACCAGCTGATCCGACTGGGTCACGAATACCCACACGGTGGAGGTGAAGGCGATGGTGAGCGCGAAGCCGAGTACCGGCTTCAGCGGAGTCCAGTCCCATTCCAGTTTCTGACTGGGTGGCACCTGGGGCAGCAGGCGGCCAGTCATCCACATCAGCCCGGCGATCTCGAACACTGCCGTGCCCAGTTGGAAGCCGAAAAACACGGCGGGCGCTGCGCTCACGAAGATCATCACCGGTACCACGGCCACGAAGCGCAGCGTCGCCACCAGTGCGGTGAACCCGCTCAGCCACACCTGATGTTCAGCTCCGGTCACCGCGCCACGGTACAGGCCTCCCATCCATCGCAGTGCGACGATGATGGCGATCATCTGCAGGCAAAACGCGACTTCGCCGAGTGGCAGAGACCTGACTTTCAGCCAATGCCCCCCAACCCAGTGCGCGGAGAGGAACAGCAGGCCGCCGCCAAACAGCGCCACGGCGAAGAAAATGCCTTCCAGCGCGCGCACCAGCCGCCGATAGTCCAGGGCGCTCAGGCCGCCGCCGTGAAATCGCGCGGTCTGGTGTGCCATTGTCGGCGTGAGCCCCATGTCCAGCACGTTGAACCAGCGCTGCAACATCGCATAGAAGCCGACCAGGCCGTACGCCTCGGCGCCCATATATTTGAGATACAGCGGCACCAGCACTACGCCGACGATGGCGATGTAGCCTTGGCTGAGGTAGTTGGCGGCGAGGTTATGCTTGAGTGACAAGGTGTGATACCGCTATTTGGCCGGCGCGCGCGGGTTCGTCCGCGTCCGCTGCGCCCGGAGGAGCCCTCCTGGCGGCAGCCGCACCCATGCCCAGGGCTGCCAGCGCGCCTGTGGCGACGGACTTTTCGCGGGCTTCGTGGTCGGTCGTCGAGTCTGCGCCTGCATATGCATGAACATCGACGTGCACAGTTGCGACTGCCCATCCGAAGTGGATTGTCATGACGCACCGGAAGTATCGATCAAGAGCGCGACGACTCGTTGAACATCCGCCTCGGTCAGGGCAGGGTGGATCGGCAGGCAAAGCACCTTGCCAGCGGCGGCGGCCGCAACTGCGAGATTGCTGCGTTCCGCCGAGGGCAGGCCGCGATACATGGGAAAATCGGAGATCAGCGGATAGAAGTAGCGGCGGGTGAAGATGCCGTGGCTCTTCAGCTTCTGGTAAAGCGCGTCGCGATTCAGCGGGTAGTCCGGCTCGATCAGGATGGGGAAGTACGCGTAATTGGCGACATGCTGACCGGCCTGCGGCAGGCAGCGGATGCCTTTCACGCCTTCGAGCGCCTCGCGATAGCGGGTGTCGACGGCGGCGCGGCGGCGCAGGATTTCCGGCATGTGCTTGAGTTGCAGCAGGCCAAAAGCCGCGTTCACCTCGCTCATCTTGGCGTTGATGCCCGGCGCGACCACGGTAGTCTCATCCACGAAACCGAAGTTCTTGAGGTGGTCGATGTGCTGCTTGGTCTTGGCGTCGTGGCAGACGATGGCGCCGCCCTCGAACGTGTTGAATACCTTGGTGGCGTGGAAGCTGAGCACGGAGAGGTCGCCGTGGCGGAGCACGCTGCCTTCGCTGTCCCGCACGCCGAATGCATGTGCGGCGTCATAGATGACGCGCAGGTTGTAGTTGTCGGCGATCTTCTGGATCGCCTCCACGTTGCAGGGATTGCCGTAGCAATGCACCGGCATGATGGCCGTGGTGTTTGGCGTGATGGCGGCCTCGATCTTTTCCGGATCCAGATTGAGCGTGCGGGACTCTACATCGACGAAAACAGGTCTGTTGCCGCGCCATAGCAGCGAATGGGCGGTGGCGACGAACGAGTATGGTGTCGTGATTACTTCACCGGAGACGCGCAGCGCCTGCAGGGCGGTGATGAGCGCCAGCGTGCCATTGGCGAACAGCGCCACGTGTTTTACGTCCAGATACTCGCACAACGCCTCTTCCAGCTCTTGATGGAAAGGCCCGCCGTTGGTGAGCGTGTGGCTTTGCCAGATACGCTCAAGATACGGGGCGAATTCCTCTAGCGGAGGCAAGAACGGCTGAGTGACGTAGATAGGATTGTCGGGCAAAAAAGTGCCTCCGCTGAGTGCTTCAGATCATTCTTGTCTGACTCTGGGATATGGTAGTGGTGTTGTCGGGGGCAGCAAACATTTCCCTGGGAACCATGGATGTTCCTGCGGCAACTCGGGCGGTGCGTTTTTTGGTTTGCGCGGCCAGGAAAGTCTCGGCACGGCTGTGCCGCCCCGTGCTGCTTGATGGGCCCGATGACCTGCTTCCAGGCGGGTGGCAGGCATTTATGTCCGCTCCCTGCGGTCGATGGATTTTGCGACCTCGCCTGATACGGCTACGCAGAGCGGATCAGTACGCATTGCCGGTCGTGCCGCTGTGGCCCGGTACCCTGGACATGCCCGGCAACGAGCGCAGTTCAGAAAGGTTTCGGCTCAACCGGTTGCCCACATTCAAGCGATAAAGTGATTGAAGTACTTCACGCGCCTTGTCGATATTGCCGGCCGCGACCAGCATGCGTACCAGGGTGATGCGATAGGCCGGTTCATCCGGGGCATCCTTCACGGCACCTTCGAGCATGCGGAGCCCCAGGGCGTGGTCATCCAGCACGTTCCATGCATAGTCGCCGTAGGTGGCTTGCAGTCGCGCACTGGGCCCGGGGTGATCCAGCGCAGCCTCGAAGGCTTGCACCATGCGGTCGCTGGGCAGGGGGCAGGCACCATCCCGGGCACATTGCGCCAGGGCGGCCAGCGAGCTTTCGTCTTGCACCCCGGGTTTCCGCGCCTTGAGCTTGGCGACCATGCTGTCCCACCACTGCGGCTTGAGGGGGAGGCCCATGCGCGAATTCATGAAGATCAGCGCCTGCTGCGGCAGGATCGAGGACTCGGGGAAGCTCGCGGCCTTTTCCAGCGGGGCATAGGCCAGCCGCGTATACGGCGAGGCAGGGTCGTAGTGCGAGTAGATGATGTAGGTGCGGCCAAGTTCGTACTGGGCGCGGGGTGAATCCGGTGCCCGTGCCGCCAGTTGCTGGGCCAGCCGCAATGGATCGCCCCAGGCATAGGCGGTAGCCGCGGTCAGCCCGCTCCACCACAGGAACAGGCAGGCCAGCAGCGTGCGTCGCGGCAGCAGCCAGCGGCGCCGGTGAGCGGATGGCTGTGTGGTCCGGGATGGCATCGCCGCCAGCCAGGGAACCACGGCCAGCAGCACGCCGAGGCTGGCGAAGTAGTTGCGGTGCTCGTAAACCAGTTCCAGCGCGATGACGGTGCCGGTCATCACATGGCAACCCAGGTACAGGGCGATTCCCAGCGCCACCAGCGGTTGCCGCCGGCGCAGCCGGAACACCAGCGCAATCAGCACGGCGATTCCGAGCAGGCCGAACAGGGTTGTCCAGGGCGACAGCAAGCCGGTCGAGACGCGGAACTGGTCGTGGTAGAAGGACAGCGCCTGCGGTGTGGGCAACAGCGTCCAGGCGATGTAGTCGCAGACTATGCGCGCCTCGCTCAGCAGGCGCGTGCCCAGGGTGAAATCGCGCGTGGCCCAGCTGGCGGCATTCAGCACCCTGGGCAGCAGCCAGGTCAGTCCCGCCAGCAGGGGCAAGGCCAGCACCGCCACGAACAAGCCCGCGATCCGCCAGTCCCACTCTTTGCGGGAGCGCACGCCATGAGCTGCCGGATCCCCGCCTGATGCGCTATCGCGCATCGGGTGCGCTCCTGCAGGGCGCGATGCACGGTCGAAGCGGAACAGTATCCATTCGACCAGGAAGGCATACAGCGGCAGCATCGCCGCCGTTTCCTTGGTCAGCACGCCGACCAGGGTTGCCAGGATGAGGCTCGCGGCGCAGAGCGCAAGGCCGCGCCACCCGTTCCCCTCCCGGGAGCAAAGCATGCTTCGCCGTGCCGCCACATATCCCGCCAGCCCGAGCAGCACGAACAGGTTCGCCATGCTTTCCTCGCGCTGCACCACGTACAGCACGGCGGTCAGGTTGATCGGCAGCAGCATCCAGGCCGCCGCGATCAGTGCGGCGACGATGTCCGACCGCCGTCTCTCTCCGTCATTTGCCGGCGGGCAAGAGGGCGAGGGCACCGCCGACAGCAACATGCTTGCGAGCAGGAACACCAGCACGCCGTTCAACAGGTGCACGACGAGGTTGAACAGCTTCCAGCCCCAGGGATTCAGTCCGCCGGCCAGGTAATTCGCGGCGAAGCTCAGCGAGGCGAGCGGCCGCTTGAATTCGCTGGCCGGCGAGGAGAGCGCGGCGCGCACCAGCGCCGGCAGGCTGACTCCGTGCGGTTGCACGCCGGGATTGTCGACGATGTTGGGGTAGTCGTCGAACAGCCAGCCGCCGGAGAGGCCGGGCCAGTAGGCGAAGGCGGTCGCGAACAGGGCCGCGACCAGCAGCCATGGGCCTGCCCGGCGACGAAGGTGAAGAGATGTCATTCGGCGCAGTCCATCGATCCTTGCAATGGGTGCAGGGTAGCAAGTGTCTAGTGTGCTTCCGTCGGGATGCGCGATTTCATGTCGCCGATCTCGCGATCGTAGACGCCGGCCTTGTTGAGCTTCTCGGCCAATGCGAGATGTTCGGCCGCCTCGCTCCGTTGCCCCAGCACGAGCGCCATCTTGGCCAGATTGAGCTGGAAATACGGGTTCTGCGGATCCTGCGCCGCGGCCGCCATCGTAAGGCCGATGGCTTGCTGCTGCTCGTGCGCCACGTTGAACAGGTAGGCGCCGTAATTGTTGAGGATCATCGCGCGGACAGGGCGGATGAAGTGGGGGTTGGCCAGGGCGGCCTGCACCAGCTTCGACATGTCGGACGGGGACAGCGAGAGCTTTTGCATGCTGGCGTTGACCAGCATGTCCAGGAACGGATTGGCCTGCACGTAGTTCGGCGTGTGTTTCAGGCGATCCGCCAGGTCGTCGATGGCGGCTTCGGGAACCTCGCCGCGGCTGGCCTGCAGCAGGACGAGGCTGGCAGCCGGGTAGACCTGGTGCTTGTCCAGCGCCGCGGAGCGGGCAAAATACGGAAGAGCCTGTTGTTCGGCCTCCGCCCGGGTGCCCTTCATCGCGCCGTCGATGACGATCGCGCGTCCCGCCTCGTACTGGGCGCGCGAAGACGCCGGATGGTGCTGCACCTCGTCCAAAGCCTGGCTCAAGGCGCTTCCGCCCCAGCTGGCCGCGCGGACCGCCGTCAGGCCGGCCATGCCCAGCAGCAGCGCCGCGCAGGCGATGCCCAGCGTACGCGCCGGCCATTGCCTTGGCACCCACGATGCCAGCAGGCACGCGACGCCCAGCAGCAGGCCGGCCATCGGCAGGTAGTTGCGATGTTCGAAGACGAGTTCCAGGGGCAGGATCGTCGATTCCATCGAATGGCCGATCAGGAACCAGGCCACCGCGAAGGCCAGGCCGGGGCTGCTCCTGTGCCACTTCCAGGCCGCCGCCACCAAGGCGATCAGGAACGCGATCGAGAACAAGGTCGTCCAGGGCGAGAGCAGGCCGGTGGAAGTCGCGATGTCGTCATGGAACAAGCCCATCCACGCCGGATTGGGCACGAAAATCCACAGCAGGTAGTCGCACAGGATGCGGGCCTCGCTCAGCAGCCGCTGGTACAGCGTGAAATCACGCACGGCGTAGCTGTTCGGGAGCCAGTGCGGGTGCAGCGCGAGGAAGGCCAGGAACAGCGCGATCGGCAGCGCCACGCTCAGGCCGAAGAAGGCTTTCAGCACCGTGCGTTCCCGGTGCTGCGGCGTGGCGAACCGGTAGCCCGTGGCTTCGATCACCAGGGCGTAGGCAACGATCAGTGCGCCGTTCTCCTTGCTGAATACGGCCAGCAAGCCGAAGCCGACCAGGCCGCCTAGCGCCAGTCGCAGGCCGGGCTCGCCACGCAGCATGCGTTCACGTCCCTCCGCATAGCAGAGCAGGCCGGCCAGCGTGAACAGCACCGCCAGCTCGTTCATGCGCTGCACGATGTAGAGCACGCCGCTGATGTTCAGCGGATGCAGCAGCCACAGGCCGGCCGCCAGCAGTGCGATGTTCCCGGGCGTGATGCCGGGATGGCGCGAGCCGCCGCCCAGCAGGTGCCTCGCCAGGCGCCGGCCGATCGCGTAGACCAGTGCACCGTTGAACAGGTGGACCGCCAGATTGACCAGCTTGAAGGCCATGGGATGCATGCCGAACCAGGCCACGTTGAGGCCGAACGACAGCATGCTGACGGGGCGGCGCAGTGCGGTCGTGTCCGACGACAAGGCGATCGCCAGCCAGTCCGCGGGTGCGTGGCCGATCGCCAGCAGCGCCGCGTTGTTGACGATGTTCGGGTAGTCGTCGAACTGGAAACCGCCGGACAGGCCGGCGGCGTAGGCCAGCACGCACAGCAGGGCGAGCGCCGACAGCATCCAGGCGGATCGGATCGAACGGTTGGGTGTGTCGTGCATGCGGAGGCTCGCGGATGATCGCTCGGTGACCAGTCTGTCTGTGCTGGCAACGGAAAAAAAGACGCCGCCCGGAGGCGGCGTCTCAGTTAAGCGATGTTACCGCTTAGCGGCAGGTGGCCGGCAGGTACTGCGTAGGAATGTTGGTGGGTGCAGCGGAGCATGACCACAACAGCGGCTGGCCAGCCGACTGGACGGTCGGTGTCAGCGCGAATACCTTGCCTTGAACAGCGGAGGTGAGGCCCGGGTCGTTCGAGGCCGTGACCTTGATCACACCGGTGTTTGCGGTGACATCCAAGCTTGCCACGTATTGGCTCGTTTGAGTGCTGCAACCAGAACTGATCAAGCTGGGAGGGAAGGTGCCCTGGGACTGGTAATACTCGGCAATCGAGGTCTTGCACGCATCGGCGGCCACGACCAGTTCCGTTACTTTGGAGCGGATGGTGTAGTTCTGGTACGCCGGCAGCGCGATCGCCGCCAGGATGGCGATGATCGCGACCACGATCATCAGTTCGATCAGGGTGAAGCCTTTCTGCATGGTCTTCATGGTGGTTCCTTCTGTTGGCTAGCTAGCGTAGTTGCCCCCTGGGTTCCGGCCCCGATACCCCCTAGGCGGGATCGAACCCCAACACGACTTGGTCAGGAACGACCAGGAAGCTGGCGGAAATCGAAGCATCTAACATGCCACGACCACCGCGCCCATATTGCCTCATGTCGCGGCGCTTGTGTGTTGTGCATGCGGTCACGAAAGGTTGGCACGGGTAGTGTGGAAGCCAGGTTTCGTGCGCTTGCTGGCACTTTGCTCGCTGCAGGAAGCCTGGTCATTTGGGGCAGCATGTGACGCAATTTGTCAGCTTGCGGCCAGTTGAGGTGACGCGGGCCATCAACCATGCCTGCTATGTGCCTCACCGGCGGCCTACCCGACGCGGTCCTCGACCGTCCCCGGCTTGCACCGCATTCCCGGTGTGCTTACCTTGCCCCTCGACCTTCACCCTGGGGAACGACCATGAAACAAGCCCTGACGGCCGCGTTGCTGCTGGCGCTGGCGGCGTCACCCGCGCTGGCGGCGGACACCGGCACGGTGGCGCCGATCGACACCGCGATCACGCTGGACCACGCGCCGCATCCGTTCAACGTGCGCGACCTGGTGATGATGGACCGGGTGAGTGATCCGCAACTTTCGCCGGACGGTCGCTACGCCGCCTACAGCCTGCGCAGCACGGACTACGCGGCGAACAAGGGCGTCAACGCGATCTATGTGCTGGACCTGGCGCGGGACGGGGCGAGCCCGGTGAAGCTGGTGAACATGGCGGCGTCCTCGCCGCGCTGGTCGCCGGACGGACACAGCCTGTACTTCCTCGCCCCGGTGCAGGGCGTGACGCAGCTGTGGCGGCGCAGCGTGGGCGATCTGCTGGGCGGTGGGCATCGTCCGCCCACCAGCTTCGCGCCGGTACAGGTGAGCCACGGGTCGCTGGATGTGCAGGCGTACAAGCTGTCGCCGGATGGCGGCAGCGTGCTGCTTTCCTACGCGGTGTTCACCGACTGCGGCACGCTGGCCTGCAGCAAGGCCAGGCTCGATGCCCGCGCGCAGGACCAGGCCACCGGCACGCTGTACAAGAAATTGTTCGTGCGGCACTGGGACACCTGGTCCGACGGCACGCGCAACCAGCTCTACCTGGGACGCTTCGATGCGCGGGGCCAGTTGCCCGTGGAGCCGACCCTGCTTTCGCGCGGCATCGACGGCGATATCCCCAGCAAGCCGTTCGGCGACGACGGCGAGTTCGCGTTCTCGCCCGATGGCCGCACGGTGTACTTCGACGTGCGCATCGCCGGCCGCAGCGAGCCGTGGTCCACCAACTTCGACATCTACAAGGTGCCGGCCGACGGTTCCGCGGCGCCGGTGAACCTCACCGCCGCGAACAAGGCCTGGGACGCCTGGCCGGTGCCCGCGCCGGACGGCAGGACGCTGTACTACCTGGCGCAGAAGACGCCGGCGTTCGAGTCCGACCGCTTCGCCATCATGGCGCTGGACCTGGCCACCGGCGCGAAGCGCGAGGTCGATCCGCAGTGGGATCGTTCGCCGGGCGGCATGGGCATCTCCACCGACGGCAAGACGCTCTACGTCACTGCCGACGACGAGGGCCAGCATCCGTTGTTCGCAGTGGACACGGCCAGCGGCAAGGTGCGGCAGCTGGTCGGTGACGGCGAGGTGGATGGCTGGTCGCTGGCCGGCTCGCGCCTGCTGCTGGCGCGCAACGATCTCAAGCACCCCACCGATCTCTACACCGTGGGCACCGGCGGCAAGGATCTCCGACAAGTCACCCGCTACAACGCCGACCTGCTGAAGAACGCGCACGAGGGCGACTTCGAGTTCTTTACCTTCAAGGGCTGGAACGACGAGCCCGTGCAAGGCTATGTGGTGAAGCCGGTGGGTTACCGGCCCGGCAGGAAGTACCCGGTGGCCTTCATCATCCACGGCGGTCCGCAGGGTGCGATGACCAACGGCTGGAGCTACCGCTGGAACCCGCAGACCTACGCGGGACAGGGCTTCGCAGTGGTCACCATCAACTTCCACGGCTCCACCGGCTACGGCCAGAAGTTCACCGACTCCATCTCGGGCGACTGGGGCGGCAAGCCGCTGGATGACCTCAAGCTGGGCTGGCAGGCGGCCTTGGCGAAGTACAGCTTCCTGGACGGCAACCGTGCCTGCGCGCTGGGCGCCAGCTACGGCGGCTACATGACCTACTGGATCGCCGGCGTGTGGAACCAGCCGTGGAAGTGCTTCGTCGACCACGACGGCGTGTTCGACATGCGCATGATGTATTACGCCACCGACGAGTTGTGGTTCGAGGAGCACGAGAACGGCGGCACCCAGTACGAGGTGCCGGCCAACTACGAGAAGTTCAACCCGCTCGACCACGTGAAGGACTGGCGCGTGCCGATGCTGGTGGTGCATTCCGGCCATGACTTCCGCATTCCGCTGAGCCAGGGCCTGGGCGCCTTCACCGCGCTGCAGCGCCGCGGCATCCCCAGCGAATTCCTCACCTTCCCCGACGAAAGCCATTTCGTGCTGAAGCCGCACAACAGCGTGCTGTGGCACGACACGGTGAATGCCTGGCTGAAGCAGTGGACGGCGGAGCCGGCGGCACCGGAACACAAGCGATCGTAGGAGCGGCTTCAGCCGCGAGTCCTCGGACCAGACGGCAGCCATAGGCTGCCGTCTCGTGGATGGGCCGTGTTGTGAGGCGTGTGATCGCGACTGAGGCCACTCCTGCAGCGACGCGGTTATCGCCTACGCATCGCATTGCATTCATCCGATGCGACGCCACGGGCGCGTCCATGGCATGACAGCGCATCCGTCGACCTCCATCTCGGCATGCCTCGCATCCACAACCACGCCCAATATCGGCTGCGTATCGGTCGTTGCTCGCTGCCCGGCCACGTCTATCTGCTCACCACCGTGACCCAACAGCGCCGGCCGGTATTTGCCGACACCGAACTCGCCCGCCTTGCAGCGCAGTGTATCGGGGAGTCTGAACTCTGGGTTCCAAGCCGCTGCCTGTGCTGGGTGTTGATGCCCGATCACTGGCACGGCCTTGTCGAATTGGGTGAGGGAGCAGAGCTTGCGCGTGTCATGCAGCGGTTCAAGGGCGTGCTCTCGCGGCGGGCGGGTCAGCAGGTTCGCCTCACCGGACCACTGTGGATGCATGGGTACCACGACCATGCGCTTCGCCGTGAGGAAGATGTGCGCGCAGCCGCGGATTACGTCATTGCCAATCCCGTGCGCGCGGGCCTGGTGGCTAGTACGGGCGATTGGCCGTACTGGGATGCGTGGTTTGTCGGAGCATAGATACGGCGTAGGGGCGGCTTCGGCCGCGACCAGCGTGGTTAATCGCGGCTGAAGCCGCTCCTACGGCCGCCCCTGCGCCCTGGCCCTACAACCACTTGGCCCGCTTCAATCCGATATAGATCCCGCCCACCACGCAAACCACCACGCCGATGATGACGGGGTAGCTCCATGGCTTGGCCAGCTCCGGCATGTGGGTGAAGTTCATGCCGTACCAGCTGGTGATGAGGGTGGGGGCGGCGAGCATCGCGGCCCAGCCGGCGAGCTTCTTCATCACCTCGTTCTGGCCGAAGGTGACCAGCGACAGGTTCACGCTGATCGCCGCGGTGAGCATCTCGCGCATCGAGCTGATGGCGTCGTTCACCCGCGTCACGTGGTCGTGCACGTCGCGGAAGTAGGCGCGCAGCTCGTCGGGGATCAGCTGCGGATGCAGCCGCACCAGCTGGCCGATCACGTCCTGCAGGGGCGATACCGCGAGGCGCAGTGTCATCAAGTCGCGCTGCATGTCGTACAGCCGGCGCACGGTGCCGCGGTTGAAGCTGGCGGCGAAGATGTCCTGCTCCAGCTCCTGCAGCTCCTCGCGGAAGGCGCGCACGATCGGCATCAGGTTGTCGACGATGAAGTCGAGCACGCCGTACAGGCCGTAGCTCGGGCCCAGCGACAGCAGGCCCGGGGCATGCTCGCAGCTGCGCCGCGCAGGCGCGTAGGAGAGCGAGGCGCCGTGGCGCACGGTGACCAGGTAGCGCGCGCCGAGGAAGATGTGCGTCTCGCCGAAGGCGATGTGGCCGCCGGTGAGCTGGGCGGTCTGCACCACGATGAACAGCGAGTCGCCGTACGCCTCGATCTTGGTGCGCTGGTGCGCGCTCTGCGCGTCCTCGATCGCGAGGTCGTGCAGGTCGAACTCCTCCTGCAGCTTCAGCAGCAGCGACGCGTCCGGCTCGTGCAGGCCCACCCAGACGAAGGTGTCGGGTTCCTTCAGCACCTCGCTGATCGCCTCGATGCCCACGTCGCCGATGCGGCTGCCGTCGTTGCGGTAGGCCACGCAATTGACCACCATGCGGATATCAGCTGGAGCGGCTATGACTGTCGTGGCCATGTCTGCATGATGCCGTTGCGGCGAGCCTCAGGGCAATGCCTGGGATATGAGCGGTTGTTCGAATGGGCACTCGGCATCCATGAAGTGGAGGATCACGGTCGTGATCGCTGCCCTGTACCATCACCACACTCATATTCGGGAGGACGGGGGCGCGGCGGATGAGGGGACATGAATATCGGCTAGGTTATCGGGCCGATCTGGAAGGCCTGCGCGCCTTGGCGGTCCTGTTGGTCGTGGCGGTGCATGCTGGTGTGCCATGGCTGCGCGGCGGTTTCGTCGGCGTAGACGTGTTCTTCGTGCTGTCCGGATTCCTGATCACCGGCTTGCTGGTGCGGGAAGTATCGGACACGGGGCGGCTCCGTTTCGCAGAGTTCTACGTGCGTCGCCTGCGTCGCTTGATGCCGGCGTTGCTATTGATGCTGTTGGTTGTCGGGGTGCTGGCTGCGTTGCTGTTGGCGCCGTCGGAACAACGAAGCCAATCATTCGCGGCAGCGATGGCGGCCTTGTGGCTGAGCAACATCCATTTCGCCTTTGCCCAGCTCGACTACTTTGCGCCAGGCACCGAGACCAACCTGTTTCTGCACACATGGTCGCTGGGTTTGGAGGAGCAGTTCTATCTGATTTGGCCCGCCCTGCTGGTATGGCTGCTCGGACGCGGCGGCACGCGTGGCATCACCCGCCTGAAAATAAACATGTGGTGGATGGTGGTGGCCAGCCTGGCGATCAGCATGCTGCTGACATACACGGCGCCGCAGCTGGCGTTCTACATGATGCCGATGCGAGCATGGCAGTTCGCCGCTGGTGCGCTGGTTTGGCTGTACTGCAAGGTACCGGACACTTCGGCAGCCACGCCGCGATGGGGTCGCTACTCCGCGGTGGCGGGATGGCTGGGCCTGGCGCTGATCGTGATGGCAGGAGGGCTGCTCAATCCCGACATTCCTTATCCCGGCGCTTATGCCTTGCTGCCGACACTAGGGGCGATCTGCATTATCGCCGCGGGCAGTGTGGCCGCGACGCCGACAGGCGTATCGCACTTGCTGTCTTGGTGGCCGCTGCAGTGGCTCGGTGGAATTTCCTATTCCTGGTACCTGTGGCATTGGCCAATCCTGTTGCTGGGGAGGGCGCTCATTGACTCGGATGCACCGGTCTATCGCACCTGTTGTGTCCTGTTGTCGTTGCTGTTGGCTTGGATCTCCTGCCGGTTCGTTGAAGTGCCGATCCGCAATCGGCGCGAATGGCTGTTGCGTCCGCGCATGGCGATCTTTGGTGTTCTGGCGCTGATGCTGCTGGCCAGCAGCCTTTGCATGCGCTGGTACAACCAGGTCGACATGCCGATACTGGCGCCGCATGTGCAGGACTATGCAGCGTCGCATTACGACGCGCCCAAGATTTACGACATGGGTTGTGACGACTGGTATCACAGCGACCGCGTGCGCATCTGCGCATTCGGATCGACCAACGCAACACATACGGCGGTGTTGATGGGCGATAGCCATGCCGCGCAATGGTTTCCTGCGGTAAGCAAGGTGTTCGACCGGGCGGGTTGGCGGCTGTTGGTGTTGACCAAATCGTCATGCCCGATGGTGGATGAGCCGATCTTCAGTTCCAGTATTGGCAGGGAATACACGGTTTGTGCGACCTGGCGCGAGCATGCCTTGAAACAGGTGGCTGCGCTCAGGCCGGACGTATTGCTGCTCGGCAGTGCTGGATATGAATTCACCGAGGCGCAATGGGTCGAGGGCACTGCCAGGGTGCTCGATACATTGAGTCCGGCAGTGGGCCACATCTATATCCTGCGCGATACGCCGCGGTTGCCTTTCGATGGACCGAACTGCCTGACGCAACAGGCAGTTCGTTCGGTGCGGCTGGGACTGCGGCGAACCTGCACCGCGCCAGCGGCGAGTTCCTATGCGGAACGAGTGTATCGCTGGCTAGGGCTGGCTGCCGCCCGATTCGCCAACGTCAGTATGCTGGATATGAGTCAGCATGTTTGTCCGGGAGGGGTGTGCTCGGCACAGTGGCATGGGAAAGTGGTCTTTCGCGACTCGCAGCATCTGACTGGCAGTTTCGCCGCCTCGCTGGAGCCGGTGCTGGCGCAGAAACTGGGGCTTGAAGCGGGCGCCAAGGGTGACGCAGGCGAAGTGTCGTCGAACCGGCTTTCGGTCACGCAATGACGCGCGCGACTTTAGTTGCGAATCGTTTGCCGCAAGCTCCACGCCAGCGCTAGCCATACCGGCAAGGCGAACAGGATCCACGGCTGGTTCTGTTGCACGGTGCCAGGCAGCAGGTGCAGCAGCACGGCGACGAGAGCGGCGGCCAGCTGCAGGACCAGGGTGGCGTTGGCGAGGCGCGACGGCGTGAGGCCGTGGCGCGCGCACCACACCGCGCGCAGCAGCAGGAACGCGAGCGGGCTGAACAGCAGCAGGTTCGCGTTGGCCCAGGCGGAGTGGTGGCTGGTGAGCGTCCACAGGGTCAGCAGCAGCAGGCCGACCAGCCCGGCGACGACCAGGTAGAGCGTGGCCAGCAGGGCGTGGAGGAGCCGTGCGTGACGTGCGGTGATCGCGAGCACGCCGGCGAACGCGAGCCCGGCCTCACCCAGGGGCAGGCGCAAGTCTGGTGCCTGCTTCGGTGGCACCGCCAACCGGTTGGGCGAGAGCAGCTCTTCGTCCTGCACCAGCGGCTGCATGCCGCCGTGGCCGTCGGGCACGTGGATGCCGCGCAGGTTGGTCTGCAGCTCGTAGGGCAGGAAGCTTTCGCTCCACGCGTTCATCGGCTGGTCCGCGTAGGGACCGAGGCCGAGGTCGAGCAGCAGCATCAGCCAGGGCTGCGCGCTCATCAGGCGGTCGGTCTGCTGGCGGTAGCTCATGCCGCCGGCCTGCGCGGCGAGGCGCGCCTTGAGGATGCCGCCCAGCGCCTTGTCCAGCGCGTCGCGCACGCGGGTGGTGCAGTTGTCGACGTAGTAGTCGTAGTTGTAGCCGGCGTTCTCGGGGCGCAGGTTCCACAGCAGGAAGTCGCGCAACGCAGCGGCCTGCGCCGGCGTGAACGCGAGGCGCTGGCGGGTGATCGAGCGGCCCACGTCGACGTAGTAGCTCTCCTCGTCGCCGGTGGGCTCGGCATCCATCAGGTAATGCATGCGGCCGCGCGCGAAGTTGAGGAAGAAGTTCTTCTCGTTGAAGTCGAACACCCCGTAGTTGAAGTTCACCGCCTCGCCGCTGACGGTGTCGCGCAGCTCGATCGCGTCGTGGCCGAAGCGTTCCCAGTAGATGTCGCCCGGGCCGTAGGTCACGAGCGAGACTTCCAGGTTCGCGCCGGGAGCGTTGGCGACGCTGGCATGGGCCGGGGCGATGGCCAGCAGGAGCAGGGCGAACAGGGATAGCAGCTTGGCTAGGGGCGGCATGGTGGTCCGTATTCGTAGGAGCGCACCCTGTGCGCGAATGCCCTGGCGGCCGATCGAGGCCCGGGGCGTCGCGCACAGGGTGCGCTCCTGCAGGGTCAGGCCTCGCGGCGCGTCACGCGGAACTGCTGCACGCGGCGGTCGTCGGCTTCGGTGACATGGAACAGGAAGTCGCCGGCGCCGGCCTCCTCGCCCGCCTCGGGCAGGTGGCCGAATTCGGCGGTGAGCAAGCCGCCGATGGTGTCGAACTCCTCGCTGGAAAACGCCGCGCCCACTTCTTCGTTGAAGTCCTCGATGGGGGTCAACGCGCTGACCAGCCACGAGCCGTCGGCCTGGGCGTGGACCAGCGCGGGTTCCTCCTCGTCGTCGTGCTCGTCGTCGATCTCGCCGACGATCTGCTCCAGCACGTCCTCGATGGTGATCAGGCCGGCCACGCCGCCGTACTCGTCCACCACCAGCGCCATGTGGTTGCGGCTGCGGCGGAACTCCGCCAGCAGCACGTTGAGTCGCATCGACTCGGGAATCAGCACCGCGGGGCGGAGGATCGCGTGGATGTGAAGTCGGCGCCGTTGCCGAAGAACTTCAGCAGGTCCTTGGCCAGCAAGATGCCGAGGATGTCGTCCTTGTCCTCGCCGTGGACGGGAAAGCGCGAGTGGCCGGACTCGACCACGGCGGCCAGGATGTCCTGCAAGGGGGCGTCGGCGGCGATCATCACGATCTGCACGCGCGGCACCATCACGTCGTCCACGCTCAATTCGGTGACCTTGAGCGCGCCCTCCAGCATGGGCAGCGTGTCGGCGCCGAGCAGGCCGTTGACCTGGGCGGTGCGCAGCTCGTCGATCAGTTCCGCGCGGTTGCGCGGCTCGCCGGAAAACAGGTGGCCCAGTCGATCCCACCAGGTGCGATGGGCCGGGCCGCTGGTACTGCCGGGGTCGTCGTTCATTACTCGGGTTGCAACTGCCCGATGCCGGGCGGAAATGCGAGTCTAGCGGAAAATCCGTGACAATTCAGGGCGTAGCAGCACGCCCGGGCGCGATCGCTCTGGCACTCGATCGAAGCCGGAAGCATTCCCGCACGGGATGCGCCCCTACGCGTAGGGATCGGCGAAACCCAGCCCGACGAGGATGCGCGTCTCCAGCGCCTCCATCGCCTCGGCTTCCGCTTTCACGACGTGGTCGTAGCCGAGCAGGTGCAGCGTGCCGTGCACGGTGAGGTGGGCCCAGTGGGCGTGCGCGGGCTTGCCCTGCTCGGCGGCTTCGCGCGCCACCGCCGGGGCGCAGATCACCATGTCCCCGATCAGCGGCAGCTTCAGGCCGGGCGGCAGCTCGGCCTCGAAGGAGAGCACGTTGGTGGCGTAGTCCTTGCCGCGGTAGTCGCGGTTGAGCGCGCGGGCCTCGTCCGCGCCGACGATGCGGATGGAAAGTTCCGCCGGCCGGCGCCGCTTCGCCCCGCGCAGCGCAGCCTCGACCCAGCGTCGGAAGCTCGACGGCGCAGGAATGCCCGCGCGCGGCACGGCATAACCCAGGTGTACCGTCGCCGCGCTCATTTCGCGTCCTCGTCCTTCTGCTCGAAGGCCTCGTAGGCGCGTACGATCTTCGCCACCAGGGGGTGGCGCACCACGTCGCGCGAGGTGAAGAAGGTGAAGCTGATGCCGTCCACGCCGCGCAGCACCTCCACCGCGTGGCGCAGGCCGGATCGCACGTTGCGCGGCAGGTCGACCTGGCTGACGTCGCCGGTGACCACCGCCACCGAGCCGAAGCCGATGCGGGTGAGGAACATCTTCATCTGCTCGACGGTGGTGTTCTGCGCCTCGTCCAGGATGACGTAGGAGTCGTTCAGGGTGCGGCCGCGCATGTAGGCCAGCGGCGCGATCTCGATCACGTTGCGCTCGATCAGCTTGGCCACCTTCTCGAAGCCGAGCATCTCGTACAGCGCGTCGTACAGCGGGCGCAGGTAGGGATCGACCTTCTGCGTGAGGTCGCCCGGCAGGAAGCCCAGCTTCTCGCCGGCCTCCACCGCCGGGCGCACCAGCAGCACGCGCTGCACGCGGTTCGCCTCCAGCGCCTCCACCGCGCTGGCGACGGCAAGGTAGGTCTTGCCGGTGCCGGCCGGGCCCACGCCGAAGCTGATGTCGTGGCGCGCGATGGCATGCAGGTAGCGCGCCTGGTTCGGGCCGCGGCCCTTGATCACGCCGCGCTTCACCTTGATGACGACGTCCTGCGCACCTTCGCCCGCGTCGTCGGCAAGCGCGTCCACGCCGGATTCGGCCAGGTGCAGGTTGACCTTCGCGCCGTTCAGGGTTTCGTTCCCGGTGACGGCGTACAGCGCGCGCAGCACCTTCTCGGCGGCGCGCGCGCCGGTTTCCTCGCCGATCACCCGGAACAGGTTGCCGCGGTGGTCGATCTCCACGCCCAGGCGCAGCTCGATCTGGCGCAGGTGCTCGTCGAACGGCCCGCACAGGCTGGCGAGCCGGGCGTTGTCTTCCGGGTCGAGGGCGAAATCGCGTTCGTTGAGGCTCGGGGTCATGGATTCGATGAAGGACTTGAAGGGTGGATCCTTCTCCCTCCGGGAGAAGGTGCCGACAGGCGGATGAGGGTACGGGCTGGGCGTGTCATTGAAACGTTTCGCCGGCCCCGGGCCCTCACCCCAACTCCTCTTCCTCGCTCCTCAAGGCAGGGCCATCCATGGCCCTTCCCCGCGTCCGGCGGGAGAGGGGCTTTTGTCAGGCTGCCGCCTCGGCCAGCGCGTGCACGCGCCCGCGCAGGGAGTTGGTCATGGCATCGGTGACCAGCACGTCGACGAAGCGCCCGATCATGCGCGCATCGCCCGGGAAGTTCACGTAGCGCATGTTCTCGGTGCGGCCGGCGAGTTCGTTCGGGTTCTTGGCGCTCGGCTTTTCCACCAGCACGCGCTGCACGGTGCCGACCATGGCCTCGTTGATACGCTTCGCGTTGGCGTTGATCGCGGCCTGCAGGCGCTCCAGCCGCGCGTGCTTCACCGCCATCGGGGTGTCGTCGGCGAGGTTCGCGGCCGGGGTGCCGGGGCGCGCCGAGAAGATGAAGCTGAAGCTCTGGTCGAAGCCGATGTCCTCGATCAGTTGCATGGTCTTGCCGAAGTCCTCGTCGGTCTCGCCGGGGAAGCCGACGATGAAGTCGGAGCTGATGCAGATGTCCGGGCGCACGGCGCGCAGCCTGCGGATCTTCTGCTTGAACTCCAGCGCCGTGTAGCCGCGCTTCATCGCGGCGAGGATGCGGTCGGAGCCGGCCTGCACCGGCAGGTGCAGGAAGTTGGCGAGCTTGGGCACGCTGGCGTAGGCCCCGACCAGCGAGTCGGAGAACTCCAGCGGGTGCGAGGTGGTGAAGCGGATGCGGCCGATGCCCTCGATCCGCGCGATGGCGTGGATCAGCACGGCCAGGTCCGCGATGCCGCCGTCGTGGGTGGGGCCGCGGTAGGCGTTGACGTTCTGGCCCAGCAGGTTCACCTCGCGCACGCCCTGTTCGGCGAGCTGCGCCACTTCCACCAGCACGTCGTCGAACGGGCGGCTGATCTCGGTGCCGCGGGTGTAGGGCACCACGCAGTAGCTGCAGTACTTGGAGCAGCCTTCCATGATCGAGACGAAGGCCGTGGGACCTTCGGCGCGCGGCTCGGGCAGCTTGTCGAACTTCTCGATCTCGGGGAAGGAGATGTCCACCTGCGGCTGGTGCGTGGCGCGGTTGGCTTCGATCAGCTCGGGCAGGCGGTGCAGGGTCTGCGGGCCGAACACCAGGTCCACGAAGGGCGCGCGCCTGATGATGGCCTCGCCCTCCTGCGAAGCCACGCAGCCGCCCACGCCGATGACCACCTGCCGGCCGCCCTGCTTGTGTTCCTTCCAGCGGCCGAGCTGGCTGAACACCTTCTCCTGCGCCTTCTCGCGGATCGAGCAGGTGTTGATCAGGATCACGTCCGCCTCGGACTCGTCCCGGGTCAGCTCCAGGCCGTGGGAAGCCTTGAGCACGTCGGCCATCTTGGCCGAGTCGTACTCGTTCATCTGGCAGCCGTGGGTCTTGATGAAGAGTTTGCCGCTCATGGTGCTGGTTACCGTGGTTGCGCGGGGCGCGGCGCGGATGGCGCCGAACCGGGCAGTTTACGCCGACACATCGATCGTCGCCAGCAATCCTGCCCGGCGGATCAGGGGCTTGGGGCCGCCCAAGAGCGGGCACGCCGCACGAAACGGCGTGCCCGCTCTTGGCGCGGAGGCGACGCAGCGGCACACTGCCGCCATGTCCGATGCCGTACGCCATGGGGGGAGTGCCGGCCGGCTCGTCGCAGACTCCCCGTCACACAGTCCGATCCCGCGGCGGATTGCGCTGGGCTGCGCCCTGCTGGCCGGGGTGCTGTGGCTGCCGGCGGTGCATGCGGGCAACCTGTATCACTGCATCGGCGCCAACGGCGAGTCGGTGTTCAGCGGCAGCACCGCGGGCTACCACCACTGCCGCAAGCTGGGCAGCTACGGTGCACCGGCGCGGCGCATGCCCGAGGTGTCGCTGCAGCGGGTGCGTGGGGGCGTGGTCGGCACGAAGCCGCAGGCCGAGGCCGCCGCGGCGTCGCTGGCGGCGGTGCGCGGCGGTGTGCTCAGTACCGCGAAGCTGCCGGCGGCCGATCCGCTGCCGCTCGCCGCAGCGGTACCTGCGGCCGGGGGCGCGACGGCGGTGCCAGCCGCCCTGCGCGGGCACTGGACCTACGCGCAGGCCAGCGGCGGCGCCGGCGCACTGGCCGATGTGCCGGCCGCCACGGCGCCGGGCGATCGCGTGCTGCGCGGGGCGGTGTACCGTATCGCGCGTGCCGACGGCAGCGTGGAGTACACCAACATCCGCCCGGCCGGCCGCGCCGCGCAGCAGGCGAAAATGCTGTTCAGCTACATCGCCACCTGCTTTGCCTGCAACCTGCATTCGACCATCCACTGGGGCAGCGTGCCGCTCAACCTCACCGCCTATGCCGACGCGATCCGCGCGGCCAGCATGGAGTACGGCGTGGACGAGGCCTTCCTGCGCGCGATCATCCACGCCGAAAGCGCCTTCAACCCGCGTGCGCTGTCGCTCAAGGGGGCGCAGGGGCTGATGCAGCTGATGCCGGGCACCGCCGGCGACATGGGCGTGCTGGACGCGTTCGACACCGGCCAGAACATCCGTGGCGGTGCGCGCTACCTCAGCCTGCTGCTGCGCGATTTCGGCGGCAACGAACGCCTGGCCGCCGCGGCCTACAATGCCGGCCCCGGTGCGGTGCAGCGCTACAACGGCGTGCCGCCGTATGCGGAGACCCAGGTCTACGTGCAGCGCGTGGACACCTTGCGCAAGCGCTACGAGGCGGCGCTGCATCCGCCGCTGGCGGCGGCGCGGCCGGGTTGAATTACTGCTGGGTGTCGCCGCCGCTCGTGGTCGCGGCTTCCACGCTCATCGGCGGTCGCTCGGTCAGCGTGGCGCTGGTGTGGAACGGGCTGCCGTTGCGCAGGCCGGAGATCTCCACCGTGGTGCCGGGCTTGATCGCCGACTCGCGCCGGCGCAGGTCGGCCGGATCGCGGATGTTGTCGCTGCCGATGCGCAGGAGGATGTCGTGCGGCTGGATGCCGGCCAGTGCGGCAGGACTGCCGGGATACACATCGGTGACCAGGGCGCCGCGTGCCGCCGCCGGCAGGCCGCTGTTGGCGGCCACCGGCACGAAGCTGTAGTCCGCGCCCAGCCAGCCGCGCACCACGTGGCCGGTCGCGACGATCTGGTCCAGTACGTTCTTGGCGGTGTCCGCCGGAATCGCGAAGCCGATGTTCTTGGTACTGGTGGTCCGGTTGATCAGCAAGGTGTTGATGCCCACCAACTGGCCTTCGACGTTGACCAGCGCGCCGCCGGAGTTGCCGAGGTTGATCGCCGCGTCGGTCTGGATGAAGTCCGCGGCGCTGGGGCTGTTCAACTGGCGGCCCACCGCGCTGACGATGCCCATCGACACGGTCTGGTTGAGTCCCAGCGGGTTGCCGATCGCCAGCACCACGTCGCCGGGGCGCGGCTTCTGCCTGGCCAGCCGGATCACCGGCAGGTTGCCGGCGTCGATCTTCAGCACGGCCAGGTCGGTCTCATCGTCCGAGCCGACCACGGTGGCCCTGGCCACGCGGCCGTCGTACAGCAGCACCTGGATGTCGGTGGCGTGCGAGATCACGTGGTAGTTGGTGAGCACGTAGCCCTGCGCGCTGACGATCACGCCCGAGCCCAGGGTCTGCTCGCGCCGCGGGTAGGTGGTCAGGGTGCCGCCCAGCAGCTGCTGCAGGATGGGGTTGTCGTACATCTTGATCGCCCGCTCGTTGACGATCTTGTCGGCGTAGATGTTCACCACCGACGGTGCCGCGGCGGCGACTGCGTCGGCATAGGAGGCAGGGGCGGAGGGGCTAGGCGCGCCGGCGGTGGGTGCGGCGGGCAACCCCAGCTTGGCGCGCAGGCGTTCGCCGCTGCCCGGCCAGAACAGCCCGATCACGAACGCTGCCGCGAGGCCGACGACGACACAGCGGGCGAGAAAGGCGAGCGTGCCGGCGGCATGTTTCATGTCGTGCTGCAATCCGTGACGGGCGGGCTGACGGTGGGGTAGGCTGGCGCCGGGAGGTAGCGTCGATACGCCGCGGCACTTTTATTGTACGGTGCAGGGGCTGACGCTAGACTAACGCGATTTTTAGGGGTTCCAACTTAGATGGGGCGCGAGCGCCCTTCCTGACGCATCAAGTACCGGAGAGCCTGATGGCGAACGAAGTCGTCGATCATGGCCGCCGCCGGTTTCTCACGACAGCCACAGCAGTGGTCGGCGGCGTGGGAATCGTCTCGGCAGCCGTGCCCTTCATCAAGTCGTGGGAACCCAGCGCGCGAGCCAAGGCCGCCGGAGCACCGGTCACCCAATCCCTCAAGAAGATCGAGTCGGGCCAGCAGTTGATCGTCGGCTGGCGCAGCCTGCCGGTCTTCATCGTCAACCGCACGCCGGAACAGCTGGCGGCGCTGCCGAAGCAGGATCCGCGCCTCGTCGATCCGAAGTCCGACGGCACCTCCGCCGCCCAGCAGCCGAAATACGCACAGAACGAAACGCGCTCGATCAAGCCCGAGTGGCTGGTGATGGTCGGCATCTGCACCCACCTCGGCTGCGTGCCGAACTACGTGGGCGAGATGAAGCCCGAGCCGTTCGACCCGAACTGGCAGGGCGGCTACTACTGCCCCTGCCACCATTCGCGCTACGACATGGCCGGCCGCGTCTACCAGGGCGTGCCCGCGCCCAAGAACATGGAGATCCCGCCGTACCACTTCATTGACGACACGACCGTGCAGATCGGCGTGGGTCCGGAGGGAGCAGCGTAATGGCCAAGGTATTCGCAAGCATCGGCGAGTGGGTCAGCGAGCGGGCGCCGGGCCTCGCGCCCGTGTACCGCAAGCACATGACCGAGTACTACGCGCCGAAGAACTTCAACCTCTGGTACTACTTCGGCTCGCTGGCGATGCTGGTTCTCGTCAACCAGATCGTCACCGGCATCTTCCTCACGATGAACTACAACCCGAGCGCGGCAGGCGCCTTCGACTCGGTGCAGTACATCATGCGCGACGTGGAGTGGGGCTGGCTGATCCGCTACATGCACTCCACCGGCGCGTCGCTGTTCTTCGTGGTGGTGTTCCTGCACATGTTCCGCGGCATCATGTACGGCTCCTACAAGAAGCCGCGCGAGCTGGTGTGGCTGCTCGGCATGCTGATCTTCCTGGTGCTGATGGCCGAGGCCTTCATGGGCTACGTGCTGCCGTGGGGCAACATGTCGTTCTGGGGCGCCAAGGTGATCGTGTCGCTGTTCGGCACCATCCCGGTGATCGGCGGCCACCTGGTCGAGTGGATCATGGGCGACTTCCTGCCCGCCGACGCCACGCTGAACCGCTTCTTTGCCCTGCACGTGATCGCATTGCCGATCGTGCTGCTGCTGCTGGTGGTGCTGCATCTTGCCGCACTGCACGAGGTGGGCTCGAACAACCCCGACGGCGTCGACGTCAAGCACGGCCCCCGGGGCAACCGCTGGAGCGCGAGCGCGCCGGTGGACGGCATCCCGTTCCACCCGTACTACACGGTGAAGGACCTGTTCGGGGTGGGCTTCTTCCTGATCGTGGCGGCCTTCATCATCTTCTTCGCGCCGACCTTTGGCGGCTGGTTCCTCGAGCACGACAATTCGATCGCCGCGAACAACCTGGTCACCCCGGCCGAGATCAAGCCGGTGTGGTACTTCACCCCGTTCTACGCGATCGTGCGCATGATCCCGTCGTTCGCGGGCACCGCCGTCTGGGGTGTGCTGGCGATGTTCGGCGCGATCGCGGTGCTGTTCCTGCTGCCTTGGCTGGACCGCGGCCAGGTCAAGTCGATCCGCTACCGCGGCACCGGCTACAAGGTGGCGCTGGGACTGTTCGTGGTCGCGTTCTTTGGCCTCGGCGCGGTGGGCGCGGGCATCACCGCGGAAGTGATTCCGGCCTGGTTCGGCAATGTCGACCTCACCGTGTGGGAGAACGCGTTCGGCCGCACGATGACGCTGATCTACTTCGGCTTCTTCGCGTTCCTGTGGGCGTACACATATTTCGGCTGGGAAAAGACCAAGCCGGTTCCGGATCGGGTGACGATGCATGACTAAGCCGACGCTCTTGATGAAACCCAGGCTCCTGGTGAAGCAACTGCTTCCCGCGGTGGCATTGACCCTGGGCCTGCTGCTGGCCGGCCAGCCGGCGGCACGGGCCGAGGGCGACGGGCAGCTGATGGCGTCGGGCTCCAACGTGCGCGACCAGGCCTCGCTGCAGCGCGGCGCCAAGCTGTTCTTCAACTACTGCGTGGGCTGCCACTCGCTGAAGTACATGCGCTACTCGCGCATTGCCGACGATCTCGGGCTGACCGAGCAGCAGGTGATGCAGAACCTCAACTTCACCGGCGCCAAGTTCGACGACCCGGTGATCTCGCACATGCCGGCCGACGATGCGGGGACGTGGTTCGGCAAGGCCCCGCCGGACCTGTCGCTGGAGGTGAGCGCGAAGGGTGCCGACTGGGTCTACACCTACCTCAACACCTTTTACCTCGACCCGAAGAGCCCGATCGGCTGGAACAACACCACGCTGCCGAACGCGGCGATGCCGTTCCCGCTGTGGGAACTGCAAGGCCAGCAGGCCGCGGTGACCAAGCCCGGCAGCGACGAGGTGGAGAAGCTCGAACTGGCCCATCCGGGCAAGCTGACCCCGGCGCAGTACCAGCAGGCATCGCGTGACCTGGTGAACTTCCTGGAGTACGTTTCGGAGCCGGCCGCCCTGCAGCGCCACCACTACGGCGTCTGGGTGCTGCTGTTCCTGGCGCTGTTCACCCTGCTGGCTTATTTTCTCAAGAAGGAATACTGGAAAGACGTGCACTGATTTCCGGGAAACACCCATCGAATGCGGCAGCCCCCCGGGCTGTCGCATTCGTGCAACCGCAACAGGGAATATCGCGCATGGTTCCAAGCGCCCGCTCGCGTACCGCACTCACCCTCTACACCACGGCCGACGGCATCCAGTGTCACCGTGCCCGTCTGGTGCTGGCCGCCAAGGGCGTCAGCTACGAGCGCGTACTGGTGGATCCGGGCAAGCCGCCGGAAGATCTCCTCGACCTCAACCCCTACGGCAGCACGCCGACCCTGGTTGATCGCGACCTGACCCTGTACGACGCGGGCGTGGTGTGCGAATACCTGGACGAGCGCTACCCGCATCCGCCGCTGATGCCGATCGATCCGCTGTCCCGCGCGCGGCTGCGCGTCGCCGCGGTGCGCATCGAGAAGGACTGGCTGGCCGAAGTCGACACCATCCGCGCCGGCGGCCGGTCCGCCGAGCCCGCGCGCAAGCGCCTGCGCGCGCACCTGCTGGCCGCGCTGCCGCTGTTCAAGGCGGCGAAGTTTTTCCTCAATCCCGAGATGAGCCTGGCCGACTGCCTGGTGGCGCCGGTGGTGTGGCGGCTGCCCTGGCTGGGCGTGGACCTGGGCCGCGAGGGCAAGCCGATCGTCGACTACGGCGAACGGCTCTTCCACAGCCAGGGTTTTGCGCGCAGCATGACCGAGCAAGAAAAGGCCATGCGTCCCTGATGAATGAAGCGACCCACCCGATGAGCTCC
>Ga0187815_10000151_pt1 | contig 35424 bp, 35 predicted proteins | sample NC_S_5_FD_132962 | JGI IMG/M metagenome (GOLD analysis project Ga0187815, IMG submission 132962) | Wetland sediment microbial communities from Neuse River Estuary, North Carolina, USA - ASW-S_5 | ecosystem: Environmental > Aquatic > Freshwater > Wetlands > Sediment | place: USA: North Carolina... | reverse complement strand
TCGACGGCAGCCATGCCTTCACCGCCAAGGCGGTCGATGTCGCCGGCAATGTCAGCACCGCCTCGGCGGCGCTCAGCGTCCTCATTGACACCACCCCGCCCGCTGCCCCGACCGTGGCCTCGTTCTCGCCCGACAGCAATGTGATTGGCGACGGCATCACCAACGCCAACAAGATCACGCTGAGCGGCACGGCGGCGGCGGGCAGCACCGTGCAACTGTTCGACGGCGCTACCCAGATCGGCACCGCGACCGCCAATGGCAGCGGCGCCTGGTCGTTCACGACGGCCACCCTGATCGACGGCAGCCATGCCTTCACCGCCAAGGCGGTCGATGTCGCCGGCAACGTCAGCACCGCCTCGGCGGCATTGCATGTGACGATTGATACGATCGCTCCCGCGACTCCCTCGGTGACTTCGTTCTCGCCGGATACGATGATCCTGGGTGACGGCTTGACCACCGCGGATCAAATACAGCTGTTTGGAACTGCGGGGGCGGGCAGCACCGTCTTGGTCTTTGACGGATCAAATCAGATCGGCACGACGGTCGCTGACGGCAAGGGTGCATGGTCGTTTGCAACGGCCACATTGTCTGATGGCAGTCATTCGTTTGCTGCCAAGGCGATCGATACTGCAGGCAATCTCAGCTCAGCTTCCACGCCGCTCACGGTTGTCGTCGACACGGCCTTGTTGATTGCCGTAGGGCCCTCAATCAGTACGGGACCCACCTGGACCGCGTCTGTCGGATTGGCGGTACCAGACATCCTGGCGGACCGGAGCGTGGCCGATCCTTTTGGAGTCCCTGGCAAAAGCGTGGGTAACGCTTATCACGACAGCCAATCTATGAATTGGCAGCCTGCAGAACGCGAGTTCATGTTCGGCCACGCCATCCAAGATTTGGGATCTTATTCGCCTCCTCCAGTTGTTGCTTTGGGCAGAGACACTTTTGCTTTTGATGATTGGATCCACTCAGGACCAGCAGGCGTGGTGCAGCCTCTACCAGCCGATCACTTCTCGGAAGCAATCAACCCCTTCATCCGTCTCTATCCATCCAGTGTCCAAGAGGTGCATGCCGTGCCTGACGTTGGTGCCGGCCTTGGTATGGTTCAGATGGCAATGCAGCATGTTGAGCTGCACTGGGCGGATTTCCTCGTTCGGTAGGGCTTCGTAATTCGGCGGGGCAGGCTCGAGATTTCGGTCCAGTCCGGAAGTGCCGGCAGTCGCTCGAGGAGCTTGCTAGAGGCCTTAGCCGGCTGCAAACGACCTGCCGCACTCGGTGGGGGTGCTGCTCTATGCGGGCCCAATCTCATATTTGAACAAGAATTAAATGCCGGCGACCGTAGCCCGGCGTCGGTTGCCAGGGCGCCCTCGCTGCCTGCCGGGCGTGGCCGAGCCTGGATTGGATCATACGGCACGCTCAAGCGGCAGCTGCCCCAGGGCGTCCAAATTTGCGTTTAAGGCGCCATTTTCACGGCTGGCAGCAGCGGCTGCCGACCCAACGAAGCTCGACGATTCCGTCTGGAAAGGAAGCATCTCGGCCGAAATCGAAGGCTTCCGAACAATCCAAAATGTGCAGCCAGGTATGGTAAAGATTAACCGAACGATGGTGGTTGATAATAGGGAAATAAATAGCTAAAGAATTGACAAAGCCGGCTGTCGTTTTCTAGATGACCGAGCGGCGTCTAACGATTTCGAAGGTGCAGCGGCCGTCTGCAAAGGAGCTTTTTGCTATGGGGTTTAGGTCTGCATTTTTGGCAGCTTCACTGGTTGCGGCGATGGGCTTTTCCGCTTCCGACGGTCATGCCGCCGTGCTCACGGGAAATTTGACCGCTGATAATCAGTTCTCAGTTTACATCAGCACGAGTGATTCCGTGCTCGGAGACCTGATCGGCTCGGGAAATGATTGGAAGACGACCTACTCGCTGACGCCAACCACCCTGACGAGCGGCACCTACTACTTGCATATCGTTGCTCACAACCTCTATGGCTCTGCCACGGGCGACAACCCGGACGCCTTGATTGGTCAATTCTCTCTCACCGGCAACTATGTCTTTGCCAACGGATCCCAGACACTGCTGACCAATACGACTGACTGGCGCGCCAGCGACGCGCCTTATTCGGGTCCGCAGCCGGCCAGCTGGTTTGCTCCGTCTGGTACGCCTAAAGGCTTGGGCGCCAACGGCGATACGAACATCTGGTTCAACAACGGCAATGGTGCGCGGGAGGGAATTGCGGTGAACGCGCAGTGGATCTGGTCGAAGCCGGATACGACCGGAGAGTCGTATTTTTCGACGACGCTGACGATGACGGCAGTTCCGGAGCCGTCCACCTGGGCCATGATGATTGCGGGCTTTCTCGGCGTAGGCTTCCTGGCATACAGGCGCAAATCTGCAGGTCCCGTAGCACTCAGGCTCGCGTAGTCGATCCCTCAAGTTTCTCATCGCGTTCGAGAGAGCCGTCCATCCCGACGGCTCTTTTGCTTTTCTGAAGCGAGAAGTGGTGCGCTGTCTTTGCCGGCTTGATGACCCCGGCGGGAGCCAGCGTCCTCTTGAACAGACAAGCCGCCTCCAGCAGTGCGAATCGCGCCTTTGCAACGCGTTCCGTTTGGCGCGCCTCGTGATATCATTGCAGGCAAACGGGGGTGCCTGCCTGTGCGGCGAATGACTCTGCTGATGGCGTTGTGTGTTGCCGTCGCTGCCGCTCCGTCGGCCGCGCAAGATGCCGTTCGCATCAAGCGAAAGCCGCCTAGCGCCGCCGAAGCCGACCGCATTGCGGCCGAGATGGCCATGAATGACAGCCTGCTCCGAAAGGGCGATATCGTAGCCACCGATCGTGGATTCCTGATGTTTCGCGGCGTGGCCGCGGATGGCTATACGTACGAATTTGAGCCGATCAAGAGCCCAATTCCGTTGGGCAGGAAGTAGCGCTGGTCGAGCCCTGGATACGCGCCGGCGAATCTCGGACGAAGCCACTATTGACTACGGAAGAGGTCAGTTCGACGCAGCCAAGCCGTCTTTGCGAGACGCTCTTGTTGATGGGATGCGAGATCGTCGCCTGCTGGCATCGGTCTCCAATCGACACAGACTGGCGGTGGGTCCGTAGTTGCGGTTCTATTTTTCACATCCGATAATTGATGCCCGTGCCGCGATTATCTCTTAATGGCCGGCAATAAACGGTAGAAATTTGACGAAGACGCTCCCTGTAGCGCCGGAAAACAGTTAATGCTGATTCCGTGCGTCTCGATCATTTATCGCAGTCATGATATTGAATTTACTAATGATTTAGTTTCGGTGGACCGCGAAGAGGAATGAAGTCGGGTATCGACATTGCCGGTTTTTCCCGCTAGGTTCTCCTTTAAGGAATTATAAATATTCTAATATGGGCTGCAGGATGTTTTTGAGGTTGCATAGCGTGGAGACAGTCATGTCGTTCAGATCTTTGATGTCATTCGTTGTTGCGATCGCAGCCGCCACATTCTCGTTCGGTTCAGGCGCACGAGCTGATTTCGTGAAGGCCGATGACCCGATCGGCGCGAACTTGAACCTGGACAAGGGAAAGTTTGGGGTAGGGGATGGCCTGTTTACCTCCAACTTCTTCACCGGCAAGGTCGGTACACAAACGATCTATTTTCAGTCCGATTTTGCAGGCAAAACAGCCAACGGTAATGCAGCGATTTTTGCAGGAGCCCCTAACCCCCATGACGGCGCGATCACCACGCTTTGGATCAAGCCAGCGGATAGCAGTGCTTTCGACGAGTTTTCGTTCCGCGGCGCGCTTTCCAGCAATCTCAACCAAACTATCCACGTGACGGTTTGGGACCAGAACTCACAGTTTCAGACGTTTGATTTCTTGGTCAGTGGTAATGGCGACTTCACCAGGATTGGTGTTAGCGCTGTGGACTTCTCAGGTGAGACCATCAAGCTGATCAAAATCACAGGGAGTTTTGATTACTTCAAGCAGATGGGGTTTGGGTATACGCCAGATCCAGATAGGGACCCCGGCAATACCCCGGCCGTTCCCGAAGCATCGACCTGGGCCATGATGCTGATGGGTTTCCTAGGCGTAGGCTTCATGGCCTATCGCCGCCGGGGCTCGGGTCACCAGTTCCGGGCCGTGTGATAACCCCGTATTCTGGCATCGTTTAAAGGCCGCCTGAAAGGGCGGCCTTTTTCGTTGAGCTTCAGCCGAACCGGAGCGAGCTCTGGAGTTCTCATGGAACTTCTGCTCGTCGCGGCATACCCAGGCCGGATCGGTCCGCGGGCCTTTAAGCCTGCATTAACCAAAAGTACGCAGATTCGAACGCCTGCGGACCTTGTGCTCATTGCCGCATCCAGGGTTCGCCATGGCCAGGTTGCTTCTTGTCTGCATTGCCATCGGTTTATCTCTGTCGGGCTGTGCTTCCGCGCCACCGGTGCAGACACCAGGCCGGGCGCGCATAGCGTGGGATGGCTTGGGACGGGATCCAAACAAGCCGGTGCATTCCAGGCATCGCCTGAGCGTCGCCTCGGCCTCCACAAGGCCAGCCAAGCCTGATTCAAATACCGAGCGGGAAAGGGTCCTGGCGACCCTTCGACCCTATTCCGCAGCCTGGTGGGTGGTCCAGGACGAGATTGAGGCTGAGGACCAGAAGCGTATCAATGCGAAGCTGGTGATTTGCCGGACCTGCCTTCCGCCGGCCGGTTCTGAAGACCACACGGCGTCCGTGCCTCGCTGAACAACGCCTTGCCACGGGCCAAATCCGGAAGTCACCTGGGACCCGAGGCTCTGCTGAGTTCACTAACGATCGCTAACTTCGCTCTTGCGATGAAGGGCCACAACACCAGGTGATTGGATATCAGTCGAACGCTGCCACGCATGCGTGGCCAGCCCGAATCACCTTCACAGCGCTGTTCGCCTCTGCCTCCCAAGGGATAATTGCAGTTTCCCTTCACGGCTCGCGAACCGTCGATCCAGCGTGAGCGGTATCAACGTAAGCGATTAACGGCTGTGCGCACTCGACCGTTAACAATTGCCGCTTCGAATCGAGGCCTTTTGGCCGGAATTTGCGACGGCTTCGAATTCCGAAGACTGCTCTATTAACAATAAACGAGGCGTGATCTCTTTTAATCCCGCCCCACGTTGACGCCCGCAGTAACTAGTTGGTAATAACTGACTTTGGCGTTTGATTTAATCTTTGCGCCAGCAGGAGTTGCAATTTATGTCGTTTCGGCTTGGTCTTTTCGCGGCACTTTCGTCGGCATTCCTTGGATCGACGGCGGCGTCCGCTGCGCTGATCGCCGTGACCAGTTACGAGATGAACAATGGTAATGGTGCAGCTCAGTTTACTGGCCCAACCGGTGGTCAGAACTACTTTGATTTCACCTATACGCAAACGGGTCAGAGTACCCCGCATGTGAATGCTGGCCGGAACGGGTCCGGCGACAACATGATACCGACAGCCTCAAATTCTAATGCCGCGCCCCTTAGTGGAGGCACGGGTCTGCTCACGAATAACGTCATTCCAACCGCCAATTATTCTGAGGTGAGTGGAATATCGTCTGGCCAATACGTCGGCTGGAAATATCAAGATCCGACGATCCTGTTTCATTTGGCCACCGGACAAAGTGTAAGTCAGATACAGCTGTTCGTGGCTTCGAACAATTCGGGTGGGCTAGTGGGCGCACCTCAAAACGTTACGGTTACTACGATCAATTCACAGACCAATCAAAGTACGCTTGTCGCAGCTACTATGACGGCTGCCGCTTATCAGAACTCGCCGTTCACCACGGTCATTACGTTGACACTGGATCAACCCCTGTCGTCCGACCTCGACTTCAGCTTGCAACTCTTTCGTGGACCGCTGCTCGCTGATGGACGTCAGTATTATGCCGATCACGTGCAAGGGTATGATCCGGCAAATCCGGCCGCGAGTTCCTGCGTAGGCTTTTGTGATCCCGATCCTGCTCCATGGGCCGATCCAAAGGTTGTCAGTGGCTTCCGGGAGTACGCGGCTGGTGGCATCTTTGGGCCTCTACCCGATGGTCCAGTTGGGCTCGAACCCTGGATTATGGTCAGCGAGGTGCGATTCCTTTCGGCCGTTCCGGAGCCTTCCACCTGGATGATGATGATCGCCGGCTTCGCCGGCTTGGGCTACATGGCGATGCGCCGCAAGCGCAGCGCCCTGGCCGCCTCGCCTGTCTGATGCGTTGACAAGCATTCCGTCAGGCGGCGCGCATCTCGCGCGGCCGGCTGGAACAAGCGCGACACTTACTTAAGCGCTATAGGCTTCAGTAGTTGAGCACCGTCTGCGCGAAGATGCCTTCCGCTCGCTGGTCGCCACCAACCTTGAATCGATATTGCAGGGTAAGCTCCCAGTAGGACGGGGGAGCCTTGTATTTGGTCTCGCCGAACCAATACCTCAGCGATCCGCCAACGCCGACCGCATAGGCATCTTTCACGGCATACGAGTCGTCATAGTTCGCGGCGACGACGGCATGGGGAAAGAACACGAGATTGCTGCTGATCGGGTCGAGCCGGAAGCTCCGGCCAAAACGGCCCTCGAAAATGCCCACGAGCTGGCTCTTCTGCAGGAACTTGTCGACTTCGGCATAAATGTACCAGGTCGGCCAGCTCGTATCGATGACGCGCAAATCCGTGCCTACCGTATAGGAATAAGCGGCCCTCAAGAGAGTGTCGTCGCGCGCCGCGCTGCCAAGCGCGATCAGCTTGTCGACCTCCAATACGAGGTTGTGATCCGAAAACGGCTTCCAGCGAGCGCCTACCATGCCTTGCGTCGTCGGCAATCCAGTGGGACCGCCTGACTGGTCGTAAAGGGTTTCGAACAGTCGGCCGAACACTTCAAACAGCGCGCCATTGCGATTGCCGAATTCCTCGGGGCGGTAATAGAATTCTGTCCCGAGTTGGGAGGTATAGCTACTACCGACTGGATTGTTGATCGTCAGAAATGGATTGGGCGCCGATCCCACCTTGCCGTAGGTAATCGCGCTGTTGATGCCCCAGACGCGCGTGAGGTCAGAGACCGTGCGGCGGGTTTCAAACAGCTTCTGGTCATCGATATTGATGAGACCGGCGGCCTTTGCATCGATGCCTTCCATCAGATAGGCGACGGCCTTGGGGTTCTGGAACTGGCGCATCGCCGTGTAGCCGGCATCGATCGACGCACGGGGCGGTAGCTGGCCGCGGGCGTGCGCCCGATCGAACCGCTGGAGCGCAACCTGGTCATTTCCCACGGCTACGGCGAGATAGGCCAGATCGGCATCTCGCATGGTCGAAAAAGCCCCTCGCGCGATGGCCTGGTCGAACAATGCCCGGGCCTCGGGTTTTTTTTGCAGTTCGAGGAGGGTGTTGATCTGTGCCCGCAAGGCCTCATCGCGCTGGACCGCCGTGATGGCGAGTCGCTCCGCTGTCCTGAATTCGGGAATCGATTCCTGCTTGCGGCCGAGTGCCTGGAGGGCATAGGCACGGCGGATCGCCGTTTCGTAACTTACCGGCAGCCGTTGAAGGGCCCGCAAGGCCCGTTGAGGGTCCTTTGCAGCCAGCGCGGCGTCCGCGAGGGCCAAGCGAACGTTGCGGGCCTGCTCGGCCCCGAGCCCGCGCTGCAGGGCGGTCTCCCAGTCGGCCATCGCCCCGCGGGAATTGTGCATCTGGTTTCGGGCGTAGCCGCGCTGGGCATAGATCTCGGCCGTCCCCTGACCTTGGGAGATGGCCTTGGTCGCCTCGGCCTCAGCGTCGGCGGGGCGGCCTGCGCTGAGCATCAGGTTAATCAGCAACAGCCTGTTCGCGACCACGTCCGGACTTGCCTCGACGGCCTTGTTGGCCTCCTCGATCGCAAGAGAATAGTTCTTAGTGCGGCTCGCCTGGTAGGCCTTGTTGGCAGCCTCGAATCCCTCAGCCGCCTTGTCGATCGGCGTGGCGATGCTCTGAACCAGAGGCGCCTCCAGGCTGCATACCGATCCATATGGCGTGTCGCGGCATGATTGAACGGGCATCGGCATCAGCTTGCCGTCGCCCTTCAACGTGGCTTTCTTGTCGGCGGCAGCGTCGGCATCGCCCAACCGGGTGACAACGGCCGGATCTGTGGTCGGATATCCACGGAGCAAATCACGCGCCGCGCGATAGTCGCCTGACGCAAGGGCTGCGTCGGCTGCGATCAATCGAATATTTTTCTTTTCGATGTCGGTAAGGCCTTGCAACGCGAGGGCCGCATCGAAATCTGCAATCGCCAGCGCCCGATTTCCGGTCTTCTGATAGAGATAGGCACGCCAAACCAAAGGCACATAGTTGCCGGGGTCGAGCTTTATCGCGCCTGTCGCCGTGGCAATCGCATCCGCAAGGCTGCCGTCGGCAAGCTGAGCGCTAAGCAACAGCAGCCGGTAGGACATGGACTCCGGCGCATTCTCAACCGCGCTTCGCGCTGCGCGCGCTGCCGCTTTTGCGTCGCCCTTTTCAAGGAGGCGGTAGGCGTCGCTGGCAGGTTGCTGGGCCAGACGTTGCCGAACGTTGGCGAGCCTGGAATCGAGCTCCGGATTGGACGGAAACGCCGCAGCGGCGCTCTTGATGGCCTGCTCGGCTTTTGCGAGGTCGCCTGTCGCGACGAGGGCATCGATCAGCAGGAGACGAAGCCGCAGGAGGTCGGGCCGTAGTTCGACAGCTTCCGCGGCACTTGAGGCCGAACTCTTGTAGTCGCCTTGACTGAAGGCCTTGTAGGCGGCGTCAGCCGCGACATAGGCGTCGCCTTCAAGGGCAGGGGCCGTGTCGTTGCCTTGCGCCCATGCGCCCTGACCAACGACCATGGCGAGCGAAAGCACTCCCAGCAGCATGCCGAGAGGGGTCAGCCCCGATCCTTTCCCACCCCCACCCATGCAACCAGCGATAAAACGATCCGATTAAACGACCCTCGAAATCTACCTGAGCTCCCAGATTCACGGAACGGAAAACAGGCCTCCAGGGGTGGCAGATGTTGTTCATCTGCCTCACTTTTTTTGCGCTGTGATGTTTTTGCCGCGGATTCCCACACGCGGAGCTGGCATTAACCACCGAGGTGATTATTTCAGAGCATCAATGGTCTGCGACTGCCAGTCGCTGTCCTTCATGATGCTGGCCGCAGCCCATTCGCCGATCGCGTTGGGGCCGTTCTGCAATTGGGCCTCATTAAACTGCCAAACCAGATAATTCGGGCGGTGATCCCTGAATTCGGCCGACCGCAGGTATTGCAGCAAGGTTGCCCAGGGACCCACATCGCCTGGATTCCACTTCAGCGCCACCGGTCGATCTATCCTGTGCGACAGCCGCTGTGGAAAGCCGAAATAGGGCTGCACAAAGCTGTTGCCGACCACGGCCACCGGCGCCGGATCGTTGTCCAGCAAACCCTTGTTGGTCTTGGCCGGCGTGCGGATTACGTAGGAGTCTGGACCGATGGCTCGCTTTCGCTCCGGCGAAAGAAAATTAGCGGCGAGGTCGCCCAAATGCCGATCGTTGATCCATTCCCCCAGCTGCATGCCTGAGCCCGGCCTGCCGGGCAGGGGAGGCCCGGCCGTGATCAGTGCGGCGACCTGGTCTGCGCTGGCTTCAGCGGCAAAGGTGGTCCAGTGAAAATCGGCGCGATAAAACACCTCTTTTTTGGCGGTGATAACCTCCTTCATTGCCTCTCGCAGATCGATCGTCGTGATGCCTGCGCCGCGCAACTCGGTCAATTGAGCGTCGTAACGCTTGCGAACATCCTCAGACATTGTGAGGCCGTCGGGCAGCAGCGCTTCGTAATACCGGGGCTTCAGCGGGATGATCATCACGATCAACTTGACGTTCAGCTGAGCCAGCCGCCGATTCACATCCGCTATCAAGCCGATCGATGATTTTTCCGCCGCTGGCTTGGTCACCGCCAGGTTTTCCCAGCCGGCGAACAACCAGTCGTTCTTGCCTTCAATGACGGCATCGCGGGCGCTGCTGCTCGCGCTCGCGAGCAATGCCACCAAGCCAATCAATATCGCAATTGCGCGGCTCACCTTACGAAAGACCCTTCAGCTTGCTGATCGCCTGCCGCTCCGCATCGCTCAGCGGGGCAACCAGCGATCGCATCGGCCACTCCCAAATCACCACCTTTACGCCGGTCAGCTTACCGGGGCTTTGTAATACTTTGAGGAGGGCGCCGGCAAACCCGCCGCCAACCTCGCTGACTTGGGCGACCTCGCGCCTAAGTGATGTCTGGAGATATTCGGCAAACCCCGAGTTCATTGAAAAGGAGGATCCGGCAAGGATCACGGAAGGGGTCTGTACCTCATCCAGAAGACCGCCGGACCGGGCGATTTCCGCCTTGACCAGGTCTTCGTATTCGGGTGCCGGCGCGAGCCAGCGCGGCGCTTCGCTCAGTTCGGCCAATCGCGCCAGGTCGCCGGGCCGCTGCCGCTTCTCGCCCTCTACCAGACGGACATCCTGATTTCCCGCGCCAAGGACCTTGTCGATTGCTGCTGCGACATGCTGGGCGGCAAACCGGGCTCCCACATTGTCCCAATGGGTATCCGTGCGCCAGTAACCGGGCCGCGGCCAGCCGTTTCTCAGGTCAATCTGATGGAGGTCGAGGCCGGCGGTGGCCTGCGCCCAATGCTGTCTTCGAAAACGGGAGCGGTCGGCCGAGAGACCGCAAAGTTCTGCCTCTACCTGTTCGGCCTTGTCGGGCATCGGCACGGCCACCAGCAGGACGTTCTGTTGTAAGGCGGCACGCATGAGGTACCGCAACAATTCGGCGCGCGCTGCAATCCGCTCGGCATCCTGTCGATCCTCCCGCAGTTCCTCGATCGAATAGAGCCAGTCACCGCAGCCTGCGCGCACCTGCGCTCCCGCATCACGAATGCCTCGATACATCAATCCAGCGGCAAAGCCGTTCAGCGCGGCGCTTCGCGGCACCGCGTCGAAAACCGCGCGATCGACCTTGCCGGCAAGCGCACCTGACAGGAAATCCCGAGGCTGCGCGGATCTGAAGACGGCCGAGAGTGCATCCGTGCCCCTCAGGACAACGGCTGATGCTCCTGCGAAGATGATGGCGAGCGCCGCCAGAATTTTGATGACGCGAGACATGTTCAGAACTGAAAATAGAGGAACGGGATGACGGTGCGACCTTGCATGACCCAGAGCGACCACAGCCAGAGCACCAGGGCGATCGTAAATGGCGGGCGTTCGATGATGGGCGCACAAGAGCAGACAACTCTGCTGAGCAGGGGCAGGTAGACGAGCGCGATCCCGGCAATCAGGCTCAGCAGCTCGATAGGCCGCGCGGCGACTGCAAAACCGCTCGACATGGCAAGGCCATTCTCGCCGGCTAGCCCCCTGAACATGCCGACAGCCGTGGCCCAATCCTGGGCGCGGAACAATGTCCAGCCGATCATGACGAAGGCGAGCGTGGCAATATGACCGATGACGACAGGAATTGCCGGCATTCGCATGGCTGTCCAGACCCGGCCGGCAACAAGCCCCAAGCCATGCCAGATGCCCCAAACGAGAAAAGTCCAGCTGGCGCCATGCCACAGCCCGCCTAGTCCCATCGTCACCATGAGATTGAAATAGACTCGTGTCCGGCCAGCGCGGTTGCCGCCGAGTGATATGTACAGATAGTCGCGCAGCCAGCTGGAAAGACTGATATGCCAGCGCCGCCAGAACTCGGTGAGCGAACTGCTCAAATACGGGTTGTCGAAATTTTCGGGAAATTTCAGACCGACCATCAGTCCAAGCCCGATCGCCATGCTGCTGTAGCCGGCGAAATCAAAATAGAGATGGAGGGTATAAGCCACGACCGTCAGGGCAACATCGGCGCTTGAGGGCGTCGGTAGCGCGTAGCCGGCCTCGACCATCGGCGCCAGTGTGTCGGCAATGAGAACCTTCTGGGCAAAACCCAACATGAACCGTCTCAAGCCTTCGGCGAATTCGTCGATGTCGAATGACCGCGCCTTCAACCGATCGGCAACCGACTGGTACCGCACGATGGGGCCCGCAACGAGGTGACCAAACATCGATTGGTAGGTTGCATAGTTGATCAGGCTGGGTTCGGCCGCGACCGTCTTCCTGAACACGTCAACCGAGTACGAGATTGCGCCAAAGACAAAAAATGAAAGGCCGATAGGCAGGGGAATCGGTGACCAGTCGTTGATGGGCGCGCCCAATGTCGTTGCGCTGTCGACAAGCAGGTTCACGTATTTGAAAAGCACCAGACTGCAGATCGGCGGTATGATGCCGGCGAGCAGGGCAAGATATCGTTCGCGCCCTGATGCGATCGAGATCCATCGCCCGGTGACCCATGACCAGAACGCGATGACGATGAGCAGCGGCAGAAAATCGAACCGCCACCAGCCGTAAAAAATCAGGCTGAAGATCAGGATGGTGAGATTGCGCAGCGATGCGGGAACGATCGCGTAGCAGATCAAAAAAACGGGCAGGAAAACAAAGACGAAGGAATCGCTGACAAAGACCATGTTTGAATCGGCCTACTGCTCGCGATAGGGCTCGGTTTCGTCGAATTGACCCGACAGCACCATTGTGCCGTTCAGCTTGCGTAGAAACAGGCTGTAGTGATCGCCGGACTTCAGCTGGGGCAGCTCAATCTGGGCGGTGCCAGCATTGCAATCGGCTTGCAGCTTGGCCTGGACCGGATTGATGGCGCGGGATTTGAAATCTCCAAAATCGGTGCCGTCAAAAACCGCGGGACCCTCGGCAATCCGCAGCACTGCCTTGCAGTCCGGTGTCAGGTTGAAAAATCGAAGTTGTGCCTTCAAATCGTTCGAGTCGCCCGATCCTTCATCGATCACCTTGGCCGCCAAGGTTTGGCCGGCTTGTTCGATCGCGATGGTGTAGAATTTCCCTGGGAGGGGAACGAGACTTGTCTCGGTCGGAGTCTTGCCGACGAGGATCGACACTGGTCTGTTTGCGACCACCGCGACATATCGGCTTGCCGTGTCACTGCCTTCAAGAGCTGACGGCGTGGTGTTGACCAGCATTTTCGTGTTCGGCGCCAAGCCTGTGGTGGCGGCAATGCGCACAAATGCCGATCCGGGCGGTGGTCTGGAAACATAGAGCCGGCCGATTTCCTGCGCGGCAGCACCGTGGATCATCACGCAAGCTAGCGCAGCAAGGATTGCGACAGACGCGCCCCTCGGCCGAACCGCGATCTCAGCTCTGGATTGGCTTGGCACGTTCACCCTCCGGCCGGTCCTTGGCCGTGCATGACAGTCATTCTGTACATGATGCAACTATTATCATCTCGGGGCTGAGCCAGATATTTCAGGCGGCTTGCAGCTCGCGATGTAGTAAATGCCCGGCAAAATCGAGCCAATGTTAGGGTAAACGGACCTTTCTTCCGGCGGCTAATGGCGTCAAATGTGGAGCGCGCCCGGAAAAAGCGATAATCAGTGGTCGCATAGTATCGACTACCTGATGCGATGATGCCTTCTTCCACGTAATGCGCGACCACAGTGACAGAGTTTGAACCGAAATGGATTGCGAAACCGAGAGAGCAGTGCCTGGTCCCACCGACTACAAGATGATCTGTGACCAGTGCGGTAGTCTCACCATCACCTTGCCGACGGAAGTTTTGGCGTCACCGCAGACGCTCCTGACTTGCGGTCGCTGCGGCGCGCCCCGCGGCACCCTGCAATCTCTTCGAGATCGCTCCAACCGGGTAGGTCTGAAATGGCCGGGGCTGTGAATCGCGCCGATCCGTAGTTGAAAGGCGTCCTCACCACGATGTGAACTGCTTCAAGCCACGGTAAATGACGATAACCATCTGAATCAAAATAGAAAATCGGTTCTAGTGTCAATTGGTCCCTGGTTGAACTACTAGCCACGATTGGGGCCACGAAGTACCATCAACCCTGGACGGATTGGATGGGGGCCTCAATCGAATGCGCGCGCTACTCGACCATTGTGTTGGCGGCAGGGAAACCAGCTTTGCCGTCGGCAGCCAGGTCATCCGCGAGGGTGAAACAACCGGCCGTCTCTATGTCCTCGTCGACGGTCAGCTGGAAGTGGTCAAGGATGGCACCGTGGTTGCGAACGTCGCCGAACCCGGCGCCATCGTCGGCGAAATGTCGGTATTGCTCGGTCAGCCCCACACCGCCACGGTCCGCGCCGCGTCCAGGGCGCGCGTCTATGAGTTCGATGATGCGGCCGGGTTCCTCGCATCACAACCTGCGGTCGCCATGCTCGTTGCCAAAACGCTGGCACAGCGGCTCTACGCCTCGACCGGCTATCTGGCGGATATCAAACGCCAATACGCCAATCTTCGGACCCTGTTCCAGCGGACGCGCGACAAATAGCCGGGACGCGTCTTGGGGAGTGGCTTGCGCGCTGCCCGGTTTCGAAGCATCAATAGGGGCACTTGAGACCGCTGGGGGCCCCTGCACATGCCAAACAAGCTCGCCTTGATATCAGTCATCGGATTTGGGCTTCTGGCGCCAGCCGCAGCCGACGCGCTTCCGCTCCTCGGCCCCAAGCCGTTGGCGGCGCCGGCGACCATGATCGAAAACGTCAAAGTCATTTGCGATGAGGAAGGGCGCTGCTACCGCGCCCCGAAACGGCGGCCAGTTGCGCGGTGGGTCTATGGCGACAACAACTTTTATGGTCCGTATGCCGGGCCCGGCGCCTACGGCGATCCCCGCTACCGCTACAGGTGGTATCCCTTCTGGTGGTAGGCAAACGCCAGGATGCATGCTTGCTAATGGTTGAGCCGCCTGCCGCGATGTGCGTCGGGCGGTTTATCCGGCCGACAGCCAGTGGATGAAGGTGGCGCAGCCGCAGACTAGTTGGGACACCAGCAGTGTCACGGCCCAAGCGACAACCATGATGCGAACAACCATTTTCGCTCTCTCGCGTGCGCCCTCACCCGCCGGTAACAGCAACGCGCCAAGGCTGAACAAGTTCGCTTGCGCCACCATCAGTTCGTCAAATCTGTGGGCTCGAGGTCAATCCGACCCGATGTAGATGACAGATGGACCGATGCGATTGCTGTCGCTCCTTCCATTCCCTCTGTCGAATTGATGCGACTATTTTATCGCCCGAGAGCTTGATCTGCGGTGCTTCGCCGGGGTGACGGGGCTGCAATCAAAAGTTGTCTTTTGGTGGCAGGCAACAAGACTGACACTTTTGGGTTGTGCCGGCCCAGTTGTTGGATCGACCAAAAGCCTCACTGGCCCGTCGCCGCAGGATTCATTGTCAAACGCAATTCCCTCTTGCGGGCAGAGCGGTCGAGGTCTCGTCACGATCTTGCCACGTCAGCTGAGGTGAGCTGTCAAACATTCGCCTTGTATGACGCTATCTCTGGATGAAGTCAGTAGAATCATGATTGGGGACGGTCATGCAACGAAGCGAACTTGAGCGTATGGGCGTGGAAGATTTGTGGGGCCTGCATCTCGAAATCTCGGAGATGCTGGGTGAAAAACTTGAGAAAAAGAGGAAGGTGGTCGACGAGCGCATCAAGTTGCTCAGTCACGTCCGAAGCGACATTGCCACCCCGGCTCGCTCGGCACGTCGACCCTATCCTCCGGTTCTACCGAAATTCCGCAATCCTGATCAGCCCGCGGAAACCTGGGCAGGGCGCGGCAAGAGACCGCGTTGGCTCACCAAGCTCCTGAGAGCAGGCCGACGTCTTGACGATTTCAGGATTCGACAGGCCGGCTGATCGAAAACAACAAGCGGCGACTGAGGTTGCACAGATCGTTCGCGCCTGTTGCTGGTGCGGCCGTCGAAGGTGTTCCGCGATCTGGGGATGGCTTCCCGATAGGGGAGCCGCGCCTGCGCGGGACCGCCTATGCCGTGCGGTAGACGGCGAACGCGAGCAAGGTCATTGCGAGTGTCACTGTGATGGTCGCGTTGCTTGCGACCGGCAGGCAATTGATGCAGGTAGTAACGATTTCCATGACAAATCCCAAAGTATGCTGGTGCAGTCAGGACGAGCAATAGCACGTTCGGGGCCGTGCCGATAGGCGTGGTACGGCTGGACATGGCCGGGAATAGGTGAGGTGCTACCTCCGATATTTGCACCCCCGTCCGGCGGCTGATTTGGAAAATGCCTCGTGCGTAGAGCGCGGCGGCACGCGCCTCGCACCGCTGCGTTATCCGATTGGATTGCGAGTGGCGTACAATCGGATTCTTCGGCCACATCAACGCGGCGATGGTGATTTAACGCGGAACGTTCGCGCTCGCTGCGCTGGCGAGATCGTCGACGGATGCCGGAGCTGGTCCATTAGAGGCTTGGTGTGATGTGTTTATCGCACAGCAGGGGTCGGTTAGCTGCGCTCTGCTTCTGAACCGTTCGATCTGCCTTCTGATCAAACAAGCTGCTCCCGTAGTTGCGACGAAGAAGAGCATTTCTGCTCGCTTAGCTCCATTGACAGAAATATATCTCCGAATACACTGTGCGCATAAAGAAACTATTGTGCGATATACGCACAGGAGGTGATCGTGACGAGACCGAGTGAGATCAAGCCCCGCGAAGGCTCCGTGCGAGGAACGCTTTATGAAGAATTCGAGGAAGGCGCTCGGCTCGGGCCGGTGAGTTTCGACGTAACCCCCGCCATCGTGGAGGAGTATTTCAACGCGGTCTCTGCAGATCGTGCGCTCTACAAGGTTGATGATCGTCAGGCCGCGCCACCGAACGTGTTGCTGCCCTACATGACCGTGCCGATCTACACGAAGTATCCGCCGAACCAGGGGATCGTCATGGCGGAGCTGGATATGTCCTGGCACAACCCGATCTGGGCGGATGAGACAACGACGGTTGTCGCCACAGGTCGCGTCCTGCGGAAATTCGAAAAGCGTGGCCGCCGCTACATCAATTGGGAGGCGACATTCGCGCGCGCGAGCGGCGAGCCAATTGCAACGCTAGTCAACACCTTTCACGTGCCGGAGTGAATGTCATGAAGCGCGAGATCGATATCACCCAGGAAATGATCGACGGTTATGGCCGCATCAATGGCGATAACGACATCATTCACTATGACCATGATTATGCGTTGGCCCGCGGATTTCGCGGGACGCTCCTGCACGGTCCCCATATGACCGCTTTCGCTGCGGATCTCGGCGCAAAGCGCTACGGCAAGGAATGGCTCTATCGTGGTCATCTCAAGACCAAGTGGATCGGTCCGGTATGCCCCAAGGATCGCTTCGTGGTTGAGCTTTCCGACGACGGTACCGTGAAGGCCGAGTCGGGCGGCGACGTTGCCATGGTCGGCTTGGCCACGCTCAAGGATTGAGGGAAGCCGTGTCCGACGCGAAGGCATCCGGCGATCAGCTTGCAGCAGGCGATCTCAAGCCAGGGGAGGTCCTGGCGGAGCGCACCGTCATCCTGAGCAAGGGAACATTTGATGCCTTTGCGTCGCTGACTGGCGACAATCATCCGATTCACGACGACGTTGCATATGCGGCGGCGCGTGGATTGCGGGCTCCTATCGCTCACGGCCTGCTGCTCGTCGCAATGACGGCGCTGGGCGCCACGCCGATCTCGGATCGCTTGCACGCCAGCATGGTCGCCATGGTCGGGACGGAAGCCAAGTTTATCGGCCCCGCCTATTTGGACGATGCTGTGAAGCTTGAATTGCGCGTTGGCGAAATCGTGCCGAAGTCAAAAGGTGTCTCGCTCGTACGCTTCGACATCGAGCTGTCTTCCGAGGCTCGACAGGTATTGGCCTGCGTGAGCCACCGATTTCTCCTCAAGACAACACTTTAGCGGGCAACTTATGCATTCTTCATTGAAGCCTATCCAGGTCGCTGGCGCCAATCCTAAGGCGACCTTCTCGTCCGCCGTGCGTGCCGGCGATTTCCTTTATATCTCTGGCGTCACCGCTACCGACGACCAGCGTCGAATCGTCGGCGTTGGTGATATCGAGGCTCAGGCCAGATTCGTCTACAGCAAGATTGCAAAAGTATTGGAAGCGGCAGGCGCGGATCTGAGCCAGATCGTCGAGACGGTGGACTACGTCACGACTTTCGAGGGCTACGAGAAGACAGCGAAGGTTCGCCGCGACGTGTTCGGCGATGGTCCTTTCCCGGCGGCGACGGGCGTCAAGGTGTCCGAGCTCGTGCGGCCCGAAGCCCTTATCGAAATCCGGGCAATTGCTTATCTCGGCGGTCGCGCATGACTCCCGGCCGCAAGCCCACGCGTTCGGTGGCCACGCAGTACCTCGAGAGCCTTCGCTCCCATGGCGTCCGCTACATCTTCGGCAACGGGGGGACGGATTTCCCTCCACTTGTCGAGGCGCTCTCGCGCGATGGTGCAGGTATCGAACCGATCGTCGTCCCGCATGAGAACGTCGCCGTCGCGATGGCGTATGGATACACACTGATGACCGGCCAGCCGCAGGTCGTGATGGTGCATGTGGGCCTTGGAACCGCCAACGCCCTCCTGGGCATCTTCAATGCGGCGCGCGAGCATGTGCCGATGATCGTTTCGGCGGGCCGCACGCCTGTTCTGGAGCATGGACGGCTTGGGGCCCGCAACAACTTCATCAATTGGGCCCAGGAAATGTTCGACCAGGGCGGCATGGTGCGGGAGCTCGTGAAATGGGATTACGAGCTGCGTGATCCCGCGCAGATCTCGGCCGTTGTGGATCGAGCCTTCGCGATATCGCAATCCTCTCCAGAGGGGCCCGTCTACCTCGTCTTGCCGCGCGAAGTGCTTGCGGCAGATGCGATCGAGGTCGCCAATCGTGGTCTCGGCGTCCAAATGCCGGCGGCAGCGGGCATTCCACGCGAGAGCGATCTCGAGCTCTGCAGGAAATGGCTTTCCGATGCGCAGCGCCCGCTTATCATCACATCGGGGGCGGGGCGGACGCGTGAAGGGTTCGATGCGATAACCGAGTTTTCTCTCAGATTCGGCATACCGGTCGTTCAGTACCGGCCACGCTATCTGAGCATTCCCTGTTCTTCGCCGAACCATGCGGGATATGATGCAACGGCGCTCCTCCCGGATGCCGATCTCGTGCTCGTCGTCGAAAGCGACGTGCCGTGGTTGCCGGACGGTGTATCTCCGGCACCGGAGGCCAAGGTCGTTCATATCGGCCGCGACCCGCTTTACGCCGATTATCCCATGCGCAGCTTCCGATCGGATTTGACCTTGCAGGGAAGCGCGTCCGCGATCCTGCACGAGCTGATGGCTGCCCAGTGTTCTGCCTTGCCGCGGACGGCCTGGCTCAAGGCCGCCACGCAGTGGCGTCAGAAGATACCCTCTGTGGGACACGCGCTGACAAACCAGTACGTTTCTCGGTGCATAGCCGATGCGATGGACCGCGACAGCATCCTCGTCAACGAATACACCTTCGCCCTGGAAGAACTTCGCATTGATGCACATGATCAGTTCTTCGCGCATAGTCCGGCCGGCGGTCTTGGATGGGCCATGGGAGCCTCGCTCGGCATGCGCATGGCGCGGCCCGACGCCACCGTCTTTGCAGCAATCGGCGATGGCACGTACATGTTCGGCAATCCAACGCCGACCCATTTCGTCAGCGCGAGCCGTGATCTCCCGTTCATCACCGTGATCTACAATAACCGGCGCTGGGCGGCAGTGCATCGCGCGACGCTGTCGATGTATCCGCAGGGCGCGGCGGCCGCGCAGCCGAAACCAGTCTTCGCAACGCTCGAACCGGCGCCCGACTACGATCGCATCGTGGAGGCGAGTGGCGGGCTTGGCCTGCGGGTTGAGCAAGTCGGCGAGCTGCAGCCGGCGATCGAGCGTGCGGTACACGCCGTCCAGAAGGAACGTCGACAAGCAGTCATAAACGTTCTCACGGAGGCTGCTTACACACGCACAAGCTAGGGCGACCTCAAGCCGGCAGGAGACTCACTGCCGCAACGCAATCCTATTGTTTAAGCCTACAATCCAGGAGCTTGGTTATGATGATGCGCGCTGCCCTTCTCATCGCTGCTACACTTTGCATGTCGCAAGGTGCTGCAGCAGAGCCCTATCCGACGAGGCTTATCACCCTGGTGGTGCCATATGCGGCCGGCGGGACCAACGACATCATCGCGCGCGCGGTCGCTAACAAGATTGCGTCGAGCCTCGGCAAACCCGTTGTCGTCGAAAATCGGTCGGGAGCCGGCGGAAACGTGGGGTCGTCCTCCGTGGCGAAAGCGGAGCCTGATGGATACACGCTGTTGACCGCGCCCATCGGTATCCTCGCGATCAACAAATGGCTCTATACGAAACTCGGCTACGATCCGGAGAAGGATTTTGCGCCTATTACGCTTGCGGGTTCGGTGCCGAACGTTCTGCTCGCGAATCCCTCGGTGCCCGCGCGTGACATCAAGGAGCTGGTTGCCTACGCGCGCGCGAACCCCAAGAAGGTAACGTTTGCTTCGATGGGCACCGGGACTACGGGGCATCTCAACGGCGAGATGCTGAAAATCCTGGCAAACGTGGATATCCAGCACGTGCCCTATCGCGGCAGCGCGCCTGCGCTTCAGGATCTGCTCGGCGGACATGTCAACATCATGTTCGACAATCTGCCTACCGCTCTCCCGCTCGTGAAATCCGGGCAGCTTAGGGCGTTCGCGGTCACGAGTGCGACCCGCTCTGCCGCGCTGCCCGACGTTCCCACATTGGACGAAGCTGGCGTTCGCGGTTTCGATGCGACCGCCTGGTTCGGCTTCGTGGCGCCGGCTGGGACCCCCACGGAAATCCTCGATCTGCTTAACAGCGAAATGGTGAAAGCGCTCAAGGACCCCGATGTCGCCGAGAAACTCAAGGCGCAGGGCGTAACGATCGCCGCTAACAGCCGTGCGGAGTTTAAAGAGGTGATCGAACGGGAATCGAAGCGCTGGAAGCAAGTGGTCGAGCAGTCCGGCGCCAAGGTGGAGTAACCGTTCCATGCGGATCGAGTATCCTAACCTGACGTATGAAGCGCGGGATCGCATCGCGACTGTAACGCTCAATCGCCCGGAGCGCCTGAATGCCCAGGACTATCCCAGCAAGTGGGATCTGAAGTCGGCGCTTGTTCATGCAGCCGAAGACGAGCGCGTCCGTCTCGTTGTCTTTCGCGGCGCCGGCCGCGCCTTCTGCAGTGGCATTGACCTGAAGGAGCTTTCGAGCCGGAAGATCGACGAGCGCAATTTCGCCCTGTGGGAAGACTGTCTGCGGATCATCGAAACCATGGACAAGGTCGCGGTTGCGCTTGTCCACGGCTATGCGTTCGGCTCCGGCGTGCAACTCGCCATCGCGTGCGACCTGCGCATCTCTACCCCGACGACGCAGTTTGGCCTGCCGGCGGGCCGGGAAGGGCTTCTGCCCGGCCTTTCCGTATGGCGGCTGGCGAAATTCGTCGGCATGGGACGTGCCAAAGAGCTGGCCCTTCTTGGAGATCCGATCGACGGTCGTGAGGCGTTGCGGATCGGGCTCGCGTCCAAGCTGGTCTCCGACGAGAATCGCGAAGCGGAGTTCGATGATTGGGTCGAGAAAATTGCCGCTCTCTCCTCCGAGGGAGTGCGGGCGACCAAGCGCGCGATGAACGAGCTTGCCACCATGGATTATGACACCGCATTGACTGCCTACATGGGGTATCAGCGCAAGGGCCTCGCATCCGACGACTTTGCGGAAGCCATGCTCGCGTATCGCGAGAAGCGCGCGCCGCGGTGGAAATAGGATCGCATGATGGCTTCCGCAAAACATGCTTAGGATCCGTCCGATATCCTGCCACCGTCCGACGGATGCGTGCATGGACGCATACTCCAGGCGAATGACGGATTGGTAGACGTGGCTGTTGCTTCGACGCGGAGTGATCATCGCATTTTCCGCAAGGAGTCGGGACGGCAAGGGATCGAAGGCGTTATGCGCGCGAAGGCAATGTGGATCGATTTCAACGAGATGGCGGAACTGTCGCAGGGAGGCCGCCGGTGAGCCGAAGCGCCCGCAACGACGCGTGGATTCCGGCCGCGCTCGACCCGGCATCTGTCGCCATTATCGGCGCATCCGAGAACCCCGAGAAGATCGGCGGCCGTCCCATCAAATACATGAAGGCCCACGGCTACCGCGGTACGGTATATCCAATCAATCCGACCCGCTCCGAGATCCAGGGGCTGCGTTCCTATCCGGAAGTTTCTGCGCTTCCTGCTGTTCCGGAAATGGCCATCGTCTGCGTCCCGGGCCAGTTGGCTGTCGAGGCCGTCGAGGAGTGCGCACGCCTTGGCGTGAAGATTTGCGTGATCATATCCTCCGGCTTCGGCGAGACCGGGGCCGAAGGCCGGCGGCTTCAGGATCGCATGCTGGATGCTGCCCGCCGGCATGGGATGCGACTCGTTGGCCCCAATACCCAGGGTTTGGTGAACTTCGGATCGGGCGCAATTGCCAGTTTTGCGACCCTGATCGGTGAGCTCGGTGCCCAGGATGGGCCAGTCGCCATCGTGAGCCAGAGTGGGGCGATGAGCGTAGTGCCTTATGCCTTCCTGCGTGCCGAAGGCATCGGTGTGCGCCATGCGCATGCAACCGGCAACGAGTGCGATTTGACTGTTGCCGACTTCGCGCTCGCTGTGGCGCGCGATCCCGGCGTCCGGCTGATCCTGCTTTACATGGAATCGATATCTGATCCCGCAACCCTCAGTGAGGCAGCCCGTGTCGCCCGTGCACGGGGCGTGCCGATCGTCGCGCTTAAGGCGGGCGTGTCGAGCCGAGGGCAGGCGGCGGCCAGCTCTCACACCGGAGCCCTTGCGACAGAGGACAAGGTCGTCGACGCGTTCTTCCGCCAGGCCGGCATTTTGCGCGTCTCCGATATGCGCTCGCTCGTGCGCGCTGCGCGCGTGCTGATCGGCGATGCCAGATCAGATGGCCGGCGCGTGGCGGCGATCAGCAATTCGGGAGCATGCTGCGTTATGGCGGCGGATGCCGCAGAGCGCCATGGGCTCGATCTCGAGCCGCTAGCCCCTCATACGCGCGGCATGCTTGAGAGCGTGCTGCCTCCCTTTGCGAGTGCCGCAAACCCGATCGACCTTACGGCTGCGCTGCTCTCCAACAGCAAGCTGTTCAGCCAGGTGCTGCCGCTGCTGGCCCCGGACGACGTTGCAGATGCCTATTTCATCAGCCTGCCGATGTCCGGAAAGGGCTACGACGTTCCGCAGTTCGCACAGGATGCATCCGCTTTCGCAAGGCAGACCGGAAAGCCGACGGTGGTCGCCAGCCCTTTGGCGAGCACGCGGGAGCTGTTCGAGAGGGCTGGCGTGGCGACTTTTGAGCATGACGAGGATGCCATGCTCGCTCTCGGTCAGCTCGCTCGTGTGACTGCGCTGCAGAAAGAGGCTGACCGCCTTGCCGGCGCCTCCGTCAAAATTGTAGAAACAAGACTACCGATGTCCGGGCCGGGCTTCCTGTCCGAGAGCGACAGTCTCGCTTGCCTGGCGGACCTTGGCATCCCCACCGCGCCTTATCGGGTGTGCCGGTCCCGGCACGAAGTGACGGCCGCGCTCCGGGACGTGCCGGGCCCATGGGTTGTCAAGGCCTGCTCGGCGGAGATCCCGCACAAGACCGAGTACGGGCTCGTCAAACTCGGCATTGCGGATCAGGATGCTGCTATCGCCGCCTTCGATACGATTACGGAGGCGGTAAAAGAGCTCGGGAAGGGCCTTGACGGTGTGATCGTTGCGAGCATGTTGCGCGCTCAGCGCGAGATGATTATCGGTGCGCGCTGGGATGCCCAGTTCGGAAGCATCGTGATGGTCGGCGATGGTGGCAAGTACGTGGAGGCCATGCCCGATGTCGTCACGCTGGTCCATCCCTTTGACGTAGAGCATTGTCTCGCGCAGATGCGGGCGTTGCGCATGGCGCCTCTCTTCTCCGGCGTCCGTGGTGAGGGCCCCTTGCCTGCAAGGCAGGTCGCCGAGATTTCGGTGAGACTGGGCAACTGGATTCAATCTCATGCTGGACGTGTGAAGTCTGCCGACATAAACCCCCTTATGCTGGGACCAGCCGGAGCGATCGCAGCAGCGGACGCGCTTGTCGAGCTGGGGCGGTCATGAGGGAAACGGTGCCGATCACATGGTGACGAAGGCCAAAAAGCCTGGACGAAGCAAGGCGAAGGACCGCCGCGAGGATAGCGAGGAAGATAGTGCCCGGGGGAAGCACTTCGTCAATGGCTTGGCGAAGGGGCTTTCAATGATCCAGGCGTTCAGTGCGGAAACACCCGCTTTGACCCTTACCGAGGCGGCAGATGCGACCGGCCTCACGCGGGCATCGGCGCGCCGCATACTCATGACGCTCGAGGATCTCGGCTTTGTTGCGCGCGAAGGTGTGCGGCACTTCATTCTCACACCGAAGGTGCTGACGCTTGGATACTCCTACCTCGCATCTACGCCATTGTGGTCGTTTGCCAGCCCCATCCTGCAGGATCTTGTCGAGGAGGTGCGCGAGACGTGCGCCATCGCCGTCCAGGACGATACCGATCTCGTATATGTCCTGCGCATTCCTGTTCACCGCATTCTCAGCCAGGGCGTGATCGTCGGATCGCGACTGCCGCTTTATTGCCATTCGGCGGGCCGGGTGCTGCTCGCGGACCTAAGTCCTGCGCAACTCGACGCCTACTTCATGCGCGCACGCTTCAAGGCGTTTACACCCCGCACGGTCGTGGACCCGGCCCGTTTGCGCAAGCTGCTCAAGGATGTCACCCGCCAGCAATACGCATGGGTGAGCAGCGAGATCGAGGAGAACATCACCGGTCTGTCGGTTCCGATCCGGCAGGTCGATGGAAGGGTAATCGCCGCGCTGAACGTCAGCGTCAATCAGCCGATGGTCAAGGAAGAGGCAATGGTCAAGCGGTTGCTGCCGAGCTTGCAGGCCGCGGCGGACCGGATTCACGCTTCACTCTCGGTCGGCCAACCGATGCGCAGGGGAACTGGCCCGCAGCATCTCAAGGGACGGGGTGGATGAAGATATTTGAGCCTGCGCGTCTCGCATCCATGGAGTTACGCAATGCCGTGGCGGTAGCGCCGATGTCGCGCATGCAGGCTCAGGACGACGGGAGCATTTCATCCGATATGCCAGCCTATTATGCGCGCTATGCGCGCGACGGCGCCGGGCTCGTGATGACAGAGGCCATCTACGTCGATGAGAGATCCGGGCGCGCATATTTCAATCAACCCGGACTTGCGAAGGACGAGCAAGGCGAGGGGTGGCGCAGGGTGGTCGATGCGGTGCATGCCGCCGGTGGCCGGATTTTCGCGCAACTACAGCATGGCGGTCGGCTTGCCGAGCCGGGCTTGAACCCGCTGCATCTGGCCGCCAGTGATGGCGTTGCCGCGGGAAATACGTGGCAGACCGGACGGCCGAATGCACCGGCGCGTGCCGCCACGGTGGATGAGATCCAGGAGATCGTTACCTCCTTTGGGGCCGCCGCACGGCGCGCGCGTCAGGCTGGGTTCGACGGTGTGGAAATCCATGGTGCGCGCGGCTACCTTATCGACGATTTTCTTTCCGCCAGCACGAACCAGCGTACCGATGCGTTCGGAGGATCGTTGGGTGCTCGTCTCGAGATGCCTCTCGCAGTCGTCCGGAGCGTGCGCAGCGCAATTGGTACTTTGCCGCTGAGTTTCAACTTCTCGCTCTACAAGATGGACAACGTGGCTTACCAGCCACCAGGCGGCCGGAACGAGGTAAGGGAGATCATCCGTGCGCTGCGTGGTGCTGACGTCGACATCCTCCATGTCAGCACACGCAAGGCGCTGCGATCAGAGTCCTGGGGCGAGCCCCTTTTCCGTACAGTGGTTGAAGCCGCGTCCGGTGATGTCATCGCAAACGGCGGTTTTACCACGCTTGAGGACTGCGAAGCTGCACTTCAGGAGGGCGGTGCGACCGCAGTCTCGATCGCTCGCGCTTACCTCGCGAATCCCGACTGGTTGACCCGCACCCTTGCCAGAACGGATCTGGCGCGATATGCGCCCGGCCAAGAGCGTCTGCCGCTACTCGGCGCGGTCGGAGGCTGACATTGATCAGCCGATCGCGCTTATCCGCTTCGCTGAACTGCGGCCGATGCCTCGCGCGCCCGCGACGCGCGATGGTGGATCGGCGCCGGACCCCCTAAGCCGGGGGATCGGCGTCCAAAAATTTGGAAGCCGATTGACAGTGGAATCCGAGCCTTGAAGATCAGTGTCAGCCGGATGGGGTATCCGAGCCTGATCGCATCCGAGCTGGCGCGCTCGCTCGTTGAGCGTCTATCGCTTTTGGCGAGATCTCGGTTATCGCGGTAGGCGCACTTTCAGCCGGACTGATAGCTGATCGCTTCGGGTTCGCTGCTGCAATCTTGGCAATCGGAATTTTGACATTCGCGTCGGGCGCCATCGTCGCGGTGGTCATGAAGGAACGTCGCTGACTCGTCGGCATCCATCGGTTCAAAAATAACCAACATCTACATCGACTACAATGCCAGCCCGCCGATCGATCCCCGGGTGTCTGCGGTCAGGCGGCCCCTTCTGGGAAAGCTCTTTGGCAACCCTTCGAGCGATCACTGGGCGGCTCACCCCGGCCTCAGGAGTTCTTTTCCGAGCTCGGCGCAGGTCGCGACCATACTCGGGGCAAGTCCGGGAGAGATCGTATTCACAAGCGGGGGAAGCGAAGCGAACCACCTCGCGATAAAAGGAACGTTTTTCGCGCTCCGGGAAAAGGGCGATCACATCATCACCCAGGGTACCGAGCATCCGGCCGTGCTGAAGCCCCTCGCCTTCCTTGAGCGCCCCGGTGCCAAAGTCACGTATCTGCGCGCCGACGGGTCGGGTCGCGTGACTCCCGATCTCGTCCGACGAGCGATCAATTCGCGTACGGTCTTGATCAGCATCATGCATGCGAACAACGAGACCGGGACGATTCAGCCTATCGAAGAAATCGGCGAGATCGCGCGCCAGCTCGGTATACGCTTCCATACTGACGCGGCCCAGTCGGCCGGAAAGATCCGAACGGACGTGGATGGGTTCGGCGTCGAGAGGCCTGTAAGGTCGCCCTCGACTGGGTTGGAATGCCAACCGTACAACGACTTCGCGACGTCTTCTGGTCCAATCTGCGCGAAACTCTCGGCAATCGTGTCGCCCTCGACGGCCATCAATCGGAGCGCTTGCCCAATACGCTGAACGTATCGTTTCCGGGTCTCTCTGGCGGCGATAGCCGAGCGGCACTTTGATAGTCCGCCAGGAGTTACCTTTTGTGCGGGACGACCTCACTACATGCTTGCGCGCCGGATACCGACATTCGATAATTTCTGCTGGCAAACGAACGAGACGCGAGGCTTCGAAAAAACTCGTCGGGCGGTCTATTCAGGAGGTCGGTTACGTCGACGCCTTGATGCCAAGCGTCTCCGCCATCCTTACCAGATCGGCGACGGACTGCGCTTGCATCTTCTTCATCATAATTCCGCGGTGAATTTTGACCGTCACCTCGCTGACGTCGAGAATGCCCGCGATCTGCTTGTTCATCAGCCCCGATGTGACCAGTTTGAACAGTTCGCTCTGCCGCGGCGTGAGGGATTCGAACCGGCTGCGCAATCCGGAAAGCCTCTTCTCGGCTTCGCGTCGCTCGCGGTCCGCCGACAACGCGCGCATGACCGCATCGAGCATATCCTGATCACGGAACGGCTTCGGCAGAAAATCAACCGCGCCAGCCTTCATCGCCCGCACCGACATGGGGATATCGCCATGCCCGGTCATGAACACAATTGGAGTGCGAACGCCGTTCTTCGCCAACTGGTCCTGGAATTCAAGGCCGCTGACGCCGGGCAATCTGATGTCGAGCACCATGCAACAGGGCATATCCGGCAGCCGACTATTGAGGATTTCGGCCGCGGAACTGAACACCATCACTTCGATCTCCATGGACCGAAACAGATAGGTCAGCGCGACGCGCATGGACTCATCGTCGTCGACAACGATCACTACCTCTCGCGGTCTGGACGTTTCGCACGTCATGTTTCACGCACCGCCAAAGGAGCGACGGCCTCCAAAGGCGGCAGCTCGAACTGAAAGGTGGCCCCCGGCCGATCGGTATTCGGAATCCCCCACAAGCGACCGCCAAGGTCCTCGACGATGGAACGGCAGATCGGCAGGCCCATCCCCAGCCCGCTCGCCTTCGTGGTGAAGAAGGCATCGAACAGTTGCTCGGGATCGCGAGGGATACCCGCTCCGCTATCCTCGACAACGACGACCGCATGCCCTGTTTCCTTGCGAAACGAACGAATCACCAATATCCGCGTGCGATCCTGCACGTGCTCCATTGCCTCGGCGGAGTTGATCATCAGATTGATGATGACCTGCTGCAGTTGCGTGCGGTCGGCCAGGACCGGCGGCAGGTCGTGCAGATCGTATCTCAACTGCACCAGTTTACTGCGCAGCTGGCGCTGCAGCAGGACCGCCACTTCCTCGATGACATCGTTCAGCTGAATCGGAATTTTATCGGCATCCGCCTTCTTCATCATCCCGCGAACACGCCGGATCACATCGGCTGCGCGATTGCCGTCCTTGACGATCCATTGTACGGCGCCGCGAACGCTCTCAAGGTCAGGTGTATCGCGGTCTAGGAACCGTAGACATGCCTGTGCGTTGGCGACAATGGCGCCCAGTGGCTGGTTCACTTCGTGCGCGATCGTTACACTGATCTCGCCTAGGGTCGCCACGCGCGCGGCGTGCGCCAGCGCGGACTGCGCCACATACAAGGCTTCCTGCGATTTCCTTGCTTCCGTGATGTCCATCAGCGCCCCCACCACCTCGCGGCGGCCGGTCTCATAGACCACCCGCCGTGCAACGATATGAAGGTACTTCAGCGAATTGTCCGGCATCAGAAGACGGATTTCATAATCCCAGTCTCCGACGCCTTCCATTGCCCGGTTAAGCTCGCCGATCAACCTCATCCGATCTTCAGGATGAACACGCTGAAGGATGAGATCAGTCGACAAATCCGACGAAGACGCCAGTTGCATGATCTGATACATTTCATCTGACCAGAAGTGGGTGTCGCTATCGATATCCCAGGCGAAGCTGCCTGTGCTGCTTAGCTTCTGAGCTTCAGCCAGATAGGCCTGACTACGCTTCAGGGCTCCTTCGGCCTGCTTGCGATCCTCGATGTTGAAGCCGATCGAATACCACTTGACGATGCGTCCCTCGCTATCTCGCCACGGCGTTCGCCGAATGCTGAACCATTGATACGATCCATCGGCGGCACGGATCGGCGCTTCCGCGATGAGCGGCTCTCCGCTTTGCAGCGAGGCTCGCCATGCCGCGCGTTCGGGATCGTCAGGGTGAAATAGCCCCGCACCCTTCGCGGCAACAACATCGGCGAGCTCCATGCCCGTATAGTCGGTCCAGACCTTGTTGACGAAGCTATGCGTTCCATCGGAATGATAGGTCGATATCATCGCCGGAATAGTGTCGATGGTCAGCTGAAGTTCGCGTTGAATCTCTGCAAACTTGGCCTCGTTTGCCAGCGCTGCTGATTTGACTTCTTGCAGCGCACGCCTGCTGCGTCGCTCGGAATCGCACATCAACGATACCAGAAGTGCCCCGACGGCGAAGAAAACAAGCTGTGGGAGATCGTTAAGCCGAAACACCAGCGTGTAACGCGGTTCGAGAAAGAAAAACTCAAACGCCAAAATCGTTAGCGCCGTCGCAAGGATGGCCGAGACGATGCCTCGGCTCCACGCGACCAGCATCACCGCGCATGAGAACAGCGACGCCGACGGAGCAATGCCTGAGAGTTGATGAAATCCCTGCGCTCCGGCTACTGTCGCGGCCACCACCAAGGCAGCGATCGCGCAGTCGACGATCAGCTTCTGGAAGGGGATCCGCAAGAGAGCGAACTTCATATATTGGTTTCCGCTGCGCCGAGGATCCGCATCGACCGATGGCAGCGGATCTGGGAGCTATTGAATGATCTCGGGCGATACTAGCCGCTGGAGATATTCATGGAAGCCGGATTCTGGAGCCTAGAGCGGTTCGCCGGACAGGCCGGCCACGTTTTACCGTCACCTAGATCACATTGATCTCCACCCCGACATTGCCCCGGATAGCTTTGGAATAGGGACAAGTCTCGTGCGCGGCATCGGCGAGCCTTCGCGCCAACTCAGGCTCCATTCCAGGTAAATTCACGCTCAGCCTTGCCCGCAGAAAGTAGCTCCCATTTGCCATGCACAAATCGACCTCGGCGTCGATCGTGGTATCGGACGGAAGAGCGACCTTCATGCGGCGGGCTGCCAATCCCATGGCTCCGTGAAAACAGGCGGACCAGCCAGCGGCAAATAACTGCTCCGGGTTGGTGCCGACCCCGGAGCTGCCAGGAGGGGCCAGACGAATATCCAAACGGCCGTCCGAGCTGCGCGACACGCCGTTCTGACGATCACCGACCGTATGCGTCTTTGCAGTGTAAAGCACGTTACCAGTCTCTGTCATGATAGCATCCTTCTTATCGAGTAGAACAAGTTGTCACGGGGCGTAGCGCGTGAAGACGGTATCGTGGCCCTTCACACGAGCTTCATGGGGGGCAAAGCAGGTCTCGTGCTGAGCTTCATCGACGGGCTTGCCATTGACGAACCGGCCGACCCCGAGCCTCCGGTCGCCTGATACTTCTTCGAATCCTTGACCATGATCTGGACTGCGGCTGCCGCGCCGGGAATGGAGGCCGGCTCGAATTCGGGAGACCGCACATGTTTCCAGGCGAGCTTGGCGAGAGCGGCGCCGTCCGGAAACGGAAACGTCCGATCCCTGTACCGCATTGCCCAGCGCCGCGCGCAGCTCGTCGGGGGGCTCAGCCTGCTGTGCCGGCGCGATCAAGTGCCATTGGCGGTAGCCAGCCGGGATCCTGACGCCGTAAATCGGTGACGCTCCGCCTTCATTTGCGTTACCCGTCGTCAACGGCCAAGCCGTTAGAATTGACGCGCTCGTTCCGCCCGCAAGCCACAAGGCTGTCACGCGATTCATATCGTTTCCTCTGTCATACCGAATTGCGACCGCCATTGCGGATGTCCGGTCGCACTGCCGCCCGATCACACTGCGGCAACGTCGATGATCGCCGACGCGAATGATTGCGACGCTTCCTGCGGCAGGTTGTGACCGACGCCGCCCTTGATCAGCCGATGCTGATACTTGCCGCAGAATTTTTTGGCGTAGGCGCTGCTGGGCGGGTGTGGGGCTCCGTTGGCATCGCCTTCCAGCGTAATCGTCGGAACGCTGATAACCGGCGCAGTCGCAAGCTTCTGCTCGAGTCCGTCATACTTCGACTCGCCTTCCGCGAGGCTCAGACGCCAGCGATAATTGTGGATCGCGATGTCGACATGATCAGGATTGTCGAGAGAGGCCGCGGTTCGATCGAAGGTCGCATCGCTGAACTGCCACTTTGGTGACGCGAGCTTCCAGATCAGCCGGGCGAAGTCGTTCCGGTACTTTTCATATCCCGCGCGACCCCGCTCTGTGGCGAAGTAATACTGGTACCACCATTGCAGCTCGGCCTGCGGAGGCAAGGGCGCCTTGTTGGCCTCACGGCTACCGATCAAGTATCCGCTCACCGACACCAGTGCCGCACAACGCTCCGGCCACAGCGCAGCCACGATGCCCGCGGTTCGTGCGCCCCAGTCAAAGCCGCCAATGGTCGCTTGCCTGATCTTGAGGGCGTCCATCAGGTCAATCACATCGACGCCAAGCACAGCCTGTTGACCGTTGCGGATGGCATCGTTGGACCGGAAGCGCGTTGTGCCGTAGCCGCGAAGATGCGGAACGATGACGCGAAAGCCCTTCGCCGTCAGGAGCGGCGCCACTTCGAAGAAGGAATGGATGTCATATGGCCAGCCATGCAGGAGGATGACCACAGGCCCCGTGGCCGGGCCGACATCGACATAACCGACATTGAGGGCACCGGCATCGATCTGCTTGAGCGTATCAAACACGCTATCGTTCTTTCGCTTTTGCGCTTGAGCATTTGCTTTATCGGTCGCGGCGGCCGCCCCACCGAGTAAGCCAAATTGCGTCATCGCGAATGTCGCGGTCGCAACGCCGAGAAGACGGCGACGGTCCTTGCTGACGTCATCGATCATCAGATGCTCTCCGGATGTTGACGGCGATTCACGCCGTTTGACGCCTGGTCCGAGCCCCGAAAGGCCGCCGGTACAGCCAGGATGCACCTGTTCGCCGTCGCGAGAAATCCTCCGCGTGGACACCTGACTACGACCAAGGTGTTAGTGGCCGACCGAAGCCGGTGATAGCCGCGGACGATGCATGAAGCCGATCATACTTCGCGACGAAGGGCGCAGGCTTCATACCTGACGAGAGCTCGGCCCAGCATCGGTGATATCCGCACCGATCTCATCGTTCATCTGCCACCAGCCCGATATTCGGGTTCATTGATTTGATCATGACACAAGGAGAATACTGATGACCGAAATTTTCGAGACGCCAACACGGCGCCAACTGCTCACAGCCGCTGCCGTCGCCGGGGTCGCGAGTGCCCTTCCGTCGGTGCGGGGGGCCGCGGCGCCCAGGCCGATCGTTCGTTATTGGTCGACGGACTACAACTGGCGCAAGGCCGAAGCAAAGCTGAACGCCCTGCCGCACAACGCGACGCCGAAAAGGAGGGCATCATGAATTTCATAATCGACAAGCTGGCTCGCTCGGGACTGCTCAGGCGAGACCTCGACTACCATCTGCTGCGGGCCGCAATGGTCATCATCTTCGCCTGGTTCGGCTACGATAAGTGGTTCGAGTCTGAAATTCGGGCGCTGGTCCCGCTGATCGAGAACGGCCCCTTCATCTTCTGGACGATCCCTGTCCTGGGCATCGGGGGCACGGCCATTTTACTCGGGGCGGCCGAATGGACCTTTGGCTCGCTGATCCTGCTCGGCTTCTGGAACAAGAAGCTGGGCGTGTTGGGCGCACTCGGGTCCACGGCCACCTTTGTCTCGACGCTGACGATCCTGCCGTTCGTCCCCGATGGTTGGGACGCTGGCGCTGGCGGCTTTCCGGCGATGACGATCAACTCGGCGTTCCTTCTGAAGGATCTCGTCCTGCTGGTCGTTTCCGTCTACTTGCTGAGGCAGGACGTGGCCCGGGTTGTCGCGGCTCGCGACGCTGGGGGCGAGCATGGGGCCCTCCCCTTCCGCAGGGCCGCCTAGTGACCTAAGCAAGCGGCGCTCCCGATCCGATTGCCGCGCTCGGGGGCGCCGTCAGTCTTGCACGGTGCAAGACTTCACTTCGGATCGGCGAACCGCGCCGGCCTGCGCCTCGGCGCTCTTTTGCGTCTGGCCTCGGCTACGGTCGCCGCGGCGTCCACGCGCCTCGGTCATCGTCACGACGAATCTTGCAGTTCGGCGAGTGGCCCAGCGTCTTTGGCGACGCCAAGATGACCACTGCGCTGCTCGACCGGCTGACCCATCACTGCGACATCGTTGAGACCAGCATTGACAGCTGGCGATTCAAAAGCCGTGACGACGATCACGCAACCCGCGCTCGTCTCGTCTCCGCTATCCCGGCCAGCTCCGACGAGACGAGCGCTACCAGCAAACCACGCCGCGCGAAGGGGTCAAAATATTGACCCCACACATGCGAAATCAATCAAGCACTTGGGACGCCGATCGCCGTCCGAACCCCACTCCGGTTAACATCTAAGCACTCCTCTTCCCATACAGCCTCTCATACTCCTCCTCATATGGGACATAGGACTGCTTGATGCTCGCAAGGTTCAGCAGCATCGTGGCCACGGGCACGCCATCACTGCCGAACGACGTCGTGCGCACCCACATGCTTTCCGTCCGCCGGCTGCCGCTCAAGGCAACGACCTCGCGTTCGAGCGAGTAGGTTTCGCCGACGAACAGCGGGCCGCGCAGCAGACGAATTTCCTGGTCGGCGAACAGGCCGACCGCGGGTCCACGCACGGGCAGGCGATCTTCGCGTGCGCGATACTGGAACAGCACGCTCAGCATCTCGAACGGCACGATCGGCCGGCCCCAGGGATTGTCGCTGCCGGCGTACCAGGGCGACGGCTCCGTGATGACCTTCAGCTTCTCGGCAAGCGAAAACGGATAGAGATCGCCCATATGCTGGTCGGCATCCATCTTCACCGTCTGGCGCGCCGTCTTCATGCCGGCCTTGATGTCGCGCAGGATCACGGGGTCGGTCAGGGGCTTCAATTCCTTCAGCCGCTGCGACAGCGCGGTCCCGGTCACGTCGCTGCCGACGGACGCCGTGCCGCGCAAAATCTCCGTGCCGTCCTTGCGCGTCATGCCGATCGCGCAGATCTCTTGACCGGGCTTTGGCCGCTCGATGCTCGCCTGCACTTCCTCGCCCTCGAAGACGGGATTGCGGTAGTGCGCGGAGAGGCAGCCGGTCTCGAACCATTGATTGCCCCAGATGCGCTCGCACAGCGGCGCGAACTGGCTGAAATGCGTGGGGCCTTCGATGGTGCCGCCCTGGAAGCCGAGCTTTTGCGCGGTGGCATCGTCATGGATCGAGGCGTGCGAGTCGTAGGTCTGCGCGTGCAGCATCTGCTTCGGCTTGCGCCACGGCCCGGTCAGCGCGCCATTGTTCTCGGCGATTTCGCTGTCGAAGGCTTTGGTCATCTGCGTCTCCCTCAGATCGGCTCGTACGCTGTTCCTGTGGCAGGTATAGGCCCCGAATCAAGCAAAATGCACGCCTGATATGCCGCGGCGCGGCAAATAGGGGGCTGTGCATACAGGCCAAAACCAGTGCATGCTGCGCGCCAACGAAATCAGGCCCGGGCAAGGGCTGCAGGGAGCGCGGGCAAGGTTCATCATGGCATTGCTGGAAGTTGGGCTGGACGACAAGTACCGGCTGGATGCGAAGCGTATCTTTCTTTCGGGAACGCAGGCCCTGGTCCGGCTGCCGATGCTGCAGCGAGAGCGCGATCGCGCGGCGGGGCTGAACACCGCAGGCTTCATCTCCGGCTATCGCGGCTCGCCGCTCGGCATGTACGACCACGCGCTGTGGCGCGCAAAATCCTTCCTGCAGCAGCACGACATCGCCTTCGTCCCCGGCCTCAACGAGGACCTCGCCGCGACCGCGGTGTGGGGCAGCCAGCAGGTCGGCATGTTTCCGGGCGCCAAGGTCGATGGCGTGTTCGGCATCTGGTATGGCAAGGGCCCGGGCGTCGACCGCTCGCTCGATGCACTCAAGCACGCGAACTCGGCAGGCTCTTCGAAGAACGGCGGTGTGATTGCGCTCGCCGGCGACGACCATGGCTGCCAGTCCTCGACGCTGGCGCATCAGAGCGAGCAGGTGTTTGCCGCGGCCCTGATGCCGGTGATCAATCCGGCGACGCTGCAGGATTACCTCGATCTCGGCATTTTGGGTTTTGCCCTGTCGCGCTTCTCCGGCTGCTGGGTCGGGTTCAAGGCGATCTCCGAGACGGTCGAAAGCTCGGCCTCGATCATCAGCGACATCGATCGCATCCGGATCGTTACGCCGGATGATTTCGAGATGCCGCCGGGCGGCCTCTCCATCC
>Ga0187815_10000150_pt1 | contig 35459 bp, 35 predicted proteins | sample NC_S_5_FD_132962 | JGI IMG/M metagenome (GOLD analysis project Ga0187815, IMG submission 132962) | Wetland sediment microbial communities from Neuse River Estuary, North Carolina, USA - ASW-S_5 | ecosystem: Environmental > Aquatic > Freshwater > Wetlands > Sediment | place: USA: North Carolina... | reverse complement strand
CTCACGGTGTAGAACGCGAAGCGCTCCCAGAACTCGGTCATGAACAGCATCCACAGCGGGCGCGGATGGCCGAACAGCTGCGGGTAATCCGGCGCGGCGCCGGCCTCGATGGTCTGGCTCATGATGTTCCCCCGTGGTCCGTGGCGCGTGAGTGGATGGTGTGGAAAGTGCGGCCATGGATGGCCGCCCGTTTGATCTTCGCCATCAGGGATGATCGCAGGAATCTCGAAGAGTGCGGCCATGGAAGGCCGCCTGTCTGATCCACTCGATCAGGGATGATCGCAAAGATCATGCCCTCAGGTGCCCAGCACCGTGCGCACGTCGAGCAGTTCGGGGAAGAAGCTCAGGTCCAGCGCCTTCTTGAGAAAGCCCACGCCGGACGAACCGCCGGTGCCGCGGCGATGGCCGATGATGCGCTCCACCGCCTTCATGTGGCGGAAGCGCCAGAGCTGGAAGCTCTCCTCGATGTCCACCAGGGTCTCGCACAGGTGGAACTCGGCCCAATGGCTTTCCGGCGCCTCGTAGATGCCGCGGAACACCGGCAGCAGCGCCTCGCGGAACTGCCACGGCCGGGTCACGTCGCGTTCGAGCAATTCACCCGGCACCGCGTGGCCGCGCCGCGCCAGCCAGCGCAGCACTTCGTCGTACAGGCCCGGCGCCTCCAGCGTGGCGCGCAGGGCCGCCTGGATCGCCGGGTCGTGTGCGAACACGGCCAGCATGTCGGCGTTCTTGTTGCCGAGCAGGAACTCCACCGTGCGGTACTGCGCCGACTGGAAGCCCGACGAGGGCCCCAGTGCGTCGCGGAAGGCCAGGTACTCGTGCGGAGTCATCGTCTCCAGCACCGCCCACTGCTCGAACAGCTGGCGCTGGATCTGCTTTACCCGCGCCAGCACCTTGAGACAGAGATCGATGCGGTCGTCGCGCAGGAACCCCAGCGCCGCACGCAGTTCGTGGATCACGAGCTTCAGCCACAGCTCGGCCACGTGGTGCTGCACGATGAACAGCATCTCGTCGTGGTACGGCGGATCGGATACCAGCTTCTGCGCGGACAGCAAGGTATCCAGGTGCAGGTAGCCGGCGTAAGTCATGCGCCCCGAGAGGTCACGCTCGATACCCGCCTCGAGCTCGCGCTGATTGTCCGTCATGGTTGATCGCGGCCGTCGAAAGCATGCATGTTAACCGCTGATGACGTGCGGCCTACAGGCGCAGCGGCGGCGCCATTTTTTGCGGACCGCCGTACCCTGCCGCATGCTGCGGCGTACCTTGCGACGCAACATGCCTGCCTGCTATCTATGTACGGCTTTTCCCGGCCGTTTTGGTCGCCACGGCGGTCATGCGGCAAGGGATCTTCGCGCGTCAGGCCCCACTGGATGGGCCGCCGCCCCCACTTCCCCATTCGTCCAATCGGGAGCGAGTCGTGTCCATCGCCGCCAAGTTCGAAATCGAATACTTGCAATACCTCGATGCCGACGGCAAGCAGGTCCGCAAGGATCTGCCCGCCTTCGCCAAGGACCTCGACCACATGGTCGAGCTCTACAAGCTGATGATGTCGACGCGGGTGTTCGACGCGAAGTCGGTGGCGCTGCAGCGCACCGGCAAGCTGGGCACCTACGCCAGCTGCCTCGGCCACGAGGCCGCCCATGTCGGCATCGGCAGCGCGATGAAGCCGGAAGACGTGCTGGCACCCAGCTACCGCGAGTACGGCGCCCAGCTGTACCGCGGCGTGCAGCCGCGCGAGGTGTACATGTACTGGGGCGGCGACGAGCGCGGCAACGACTACCAGAAGGAACCGGCGCGCCACGACTTCGCCTGGTCGGTGCCGATCGCCACGCAGTGCCTGCACGCCGCCGGTTCCGCGCTGGCGTTCAAGATCCGCGGCGAGAAGCGCGTGGCCGTCTGCACCATCGGCGACGGCGGCTCCTCCAAGGGCGACTTCTACGGCGCCATCAACATCGCAGGCGCGCAGAACCTGCCGCTGGTGGCGGTGATCGTGAACAACCAGTGGGCGATTTCGGTGCCGCGCAAGATCCAGTCCGGCGCGCCCACGCTGGCGCAGAAGGGCATCGCCGCGGGCCTGTACTGCATCCAGGTGGACGGCAACGACATCATCGCCGTGCGCAAGGCGATGGAGGACGCGCTGGAGCGCGCCCGCAACGGCGAAGGCGGCAGCGTGATCGAGGCGGTCACCTACCGCCTGGGCGACCACACCACCGCCGACGACGCCCGCCGCTACCGCGGCGAGCAGGAAGTGAAGGACGCCTGGGCAAAGGAGCCGATGAAGCGCCTGCGCGCCTGGCTGGTGGCCAAGGGCGTGTGGGACGACGCCAAGGAAGAGGCCTGGAAGGCCGAGTGCGACGAGTGGATGGACAACGAGGTGAACGCCTACCTCGAGACCAAGACGCAGCCGGTGACGGCGATGTTCGACTACACCTTCGCCGAAGTCCCCGCCGATCTCGCCAAGCAGCGCGATTACGTCCTTTCGCTCGAAAACTCGTCCAATCAAAGCCGGGGTCACTGAGTCATGGCACAGATCACTCTCATCGAAGCCGTCACCCAGGCGCTCGCCTACGAGATGAAGCACGACGACAGCGTCGTGGTGCTGGGCGAGGACGTCGGCGTCAACGGCGGCGTGTTCCGCGCCACCCAGGGCCTGCAGGAAAAGTTCGGCGAGCTGCGCGTGCTCGACACGCCGCTGGACGAAACCACCATCGCCGGCGTCACCGTGGGCATGGCCGTGCAAGGCATGAAGCCGGTGGCCGAGGCGCAGTTCGAGGGCTTCATCTACCCGATGATGGAGCAGATCGCCTGCCATGCCGCGCGCATGCGCAACCGCACCCGCGGCCGCCTCACCGTGCCGGCCGTGTGGCGCGCGCCGTGGGGCGGCGGCATCCGCGCGCCGGAGCACCACTCCGAGGCGAACGAGCACCTGTTCACCAACATCCCCGGCCTGCGCGTGGTGCTGCCCTCCTCGCCCGCGCGCGCCTACGGCCTGCTGCTGGCCGCCATCCGCGATCCCGATCCGGTGATCTTCCTCGAACCCAAGCGCATCTACCGCCAGTACAAGGAAGAAGTGCCCGACGACGGCGAGGCGCTGCCGCTGGACGTGTGCTTCGTGCTGCGCGACGGCACCGACGTCACCCTGGTGACCTGGGGCGCCCAGGTGAAGGAAACGCTGGAAGCTGCCGACGAGCTCGCCAGGCAGGGCATCAGCGCCGAAGTGATCGACGTCGCCACGCTCACCCCGCTGGACTTCGACACCATCGCCGAGTCGGTGCAGAAGACCGGCCGCTGCGTGATCGTGCACGAAGCCCCGAAGACCGCCGGCTTCGGCGCCGAGATCGCCGCGCGGGTGGCCGAGGAATGCCTGTACGAGCTGCTCGCCCCGGTCGAGCGGGTCACCGCGCCCGACACGCACATCCCGCTGTTCCGCCTGGAAATGAAGTACCTGCCCAGCGTGGAGCGCATCGTCGATGCCGCCAAGCGCACGCTTGCCGCCAGCTAACCCTTGCACGGAAACCGACCCATGGCCGACATCAAGACATTCCACCTGCCCGACCTCGGCGAAGGCCTGCCCGACGCCACCATCGTCGAATGGCACGTGAAGGAAGGCGACTACATCAAGCTCGACGCGCCGCTGTGCTCGATGGAAACCGCCAAGGCGGTGGTCGATGTGCCCTCGCCGTACACCGGCACGGTGAAGAAGCTCCACGGCGCTCCCGGCGACATCATCGAGACCGGTGCCGCGCTGGCCGACTTCGAGCCCGATCCCAACGCCAAGCAGCGCGCCGAGGCCGAGGCCACCGGCCACCACCACGGCCCGAAGAAGGCCGAGGCGCCCGCTCCGGCATCGGCCCCCGCGCCTGCGGCCAAGGCCGCCACCGCCGACCGCGAGGACGAAGGCACCGTGGTGGGCGCGATGGTCAGCGGCAACACCGTACACGTCGAACAGGCCGCCAGCATCGGCGGCGTGAAGGCGGTGCCTGCGGTGCGCGCGCTGGCGAAGAAGCTCAAGGTGGACCTCACCCGCGTGCGGCCCACCGGCGCGGACGGCGTGGTCACCATGCAGGATGTGAAGAGCGCCGCCGCCAACGGCAGCGCCCCGCTGGGCGCCGCCCCGGCCCGTGCCGTGCCCGCCTCCGCCGGCCGCCACCTGGCGCCGGAGCTGCCGGGACCCGGCCCGGCGCCTTCGCGCACGCCGGTGTCGCAGGCCGGCAAGCCGGTGCGCACCGCGCCGCCCAGCGTGCAGGCCAGCGGCCAGCCCGAGCAGCTCAAGGGCGTGCGCCGCAACATGGCCCGCGTGATGGCCGAGGCCCACGCCAACGTGGTGCCCACCACCCTGGTGGACGATGCCGACCTGCACGCCTGGATCGGCAAGCAGGACATCACCGCCCGCCTGATCCGCGCCATCGTCGCCGCCTGCAAGGCGGTGCCTGCGCTGAACGCCTGGTTCGACGGCAAGAACCTCACCCGCACGCTGCACCCGCACGTGGACATCGGCATCGCCGTGGACACCGAGGACGGCCTGTTCGTGCCGGCCCTGCGCAACGCCGACGTGCTCGACGGCGCCGGCATCCGCGCCGCGATCAAGCGCCTGCGCGCGCAGGTGGAGGACCGCAGCATCCCGGCCTCGGAACTGAGCGGGTACACCATCAGCCTGTCCAACTTCGGCATGTTCGCCGGCCGCTACGCCACGCCGGTAGTGGTGCCGCCCACCGTCGCCATCATCGGCGCCGGCAAGCTGTGCCACGACGTGGTGGCCGTGATGGGCGGCATCGAGGTGCATCGCCGCATGCCGATCTCGCTGACCTTCGACCACCGCGCCGCCACCGGCGGCGAGGCGGCGCGCTTCCTCAAGGCGCTGCTGGATGATTTGGCGTTGCCGAACTGACGCGGCTTGAATGATGGGGCGCCTGCGGGCGCCCCTTTTTTTGCGCAACCGCTAGCGCATGTCGCCTGCCGCTAACGACAGAGCGGTTTCGGCCGCCTGCCGGCGCCCGAGTCACTTTCTCTCGCTTGCCGAGAGAAAGTAACCAAAGAGAGGGGCACCCCGACGGCGCGCCCTCCAGGCATCCTGCCTTCCGGGTGCGCGGGTGGGTGGCGGGGCTTTTTCGACGGGACTCCTGTCCCGGCGAAAAGCTGGCTCGCATCCCTGCGAGCTGCTGTTGCTGTTGCTTCTGGCGCGCACGATGCGCGCCCGCTCTTCCGAGGCCCCTGGGCGGGGTGAGGCGGGGACGAGAAGGCCGCGCAGCGGGCGAGACCAGGGATGGGCTCGCCTTTTCGCGCGGGCAGGAGCCCGCTCGAAAAGCCCGGCCCCGCCTCACGGACTTGCCGGGCACGACGCCCGGCAAGCGCCAACCGGGGTGGCCTTCTCTTTGGGTTGCTTTTCTCTTGGCCACGCAAGAGAAAAGTAACTCGGCCACCGACAGGTGGACGAAACCGCTTTGAATCTTACGAACACGTAGAAGCAAAAGCCCCTCTACCGCTAGCGGGTGGAAGAGCAAGGACCACCACTTGATGCAAACGGTGCTCACAGCCGCCCGATAGAATGCCCCCATGATCAACAACGACGTACTGCGCAGCGTGCGCTACATGCTCGATCTGCCCGACGGCAAGCTCGCGGGCATCACCGCACTGGCCGGGCTCACGGTGCCGCAGGCCGAGTTCGACGCGTTCCTGAAGAAGGACGACGAGGCCGGCTACCGCGACTGCCCCGACAAGGTGATGGCGCATTTCCTCGATGGCCTGGTGGTGCACCTGCGCGGCCGCGACGAGAGCCGCCCGCCACTGCCGGTGGCTAAGCGCGTCAGCAACAACCTGGTGCTGAAGAAGCTTCGCGTGGCGTTCGAGCTGCGCGATGAAGACCTGCACGCGATCCTTGCCGCCGCAGGTTTCCCGCTGTCGAAATCCGAACTGACCGCACTGTTCCGCAAGCCAGAGCACCCCAACTACCGCCCCTGCGGCGACCAGCTGCTGCGCCACTTCCTGCGCGGCCTCACCCAGCGCCTGCGCAGTTGAAGAGTGCGGCCATGGATGGCTGCCCGTTTGATCCCGCGATCAGGGACGATCGCAGGGACAAAATTGAAGAGTGCGGCCATGGACGGCCGCCCGTGTGACTCTCGCGATCAGGGATGATCGCAGGGATAAAGACTGAGCGCGGCCACGGAGAGCCGCCCATGTGATTCCGCGATCAGGAACAGTCGCAAAGACCAAGGGCCACGCATGCTGTTCGACACCGTGTTCTACACCCTGGGCGCGCTGCTGATCGTGGGCGGCCTGGTCGGCGCGATCCTGCCCTCGCTGCCCGGCATCCCGATGGTGTTCGGCGGCATCTGGCTGGTCGCCGCGGTCGACGACTACCGCCACCTCGGCCTGTGGTGGCTGCTGCTGATCGGCGCGCTGGGCGCGGCGGGTGTGCTGGTGGACTTCGTCGCCGGCACGCTTGGCGCGAAACGCGTCGGCGCCAGCAAGCGTGCGTTGTGGGGGGCCTCGCTGGGCACCCTGGTCGGCATGTTCTTCGGCATCCCAGGCATCCTGCTCGGTCCGTTCATCGGCGCGCTGCTCGGCGAACTGTCGTCCGGTACCAGCGTGCTGCGCTCGGCCCACGTCGGCATCGGCACGTGGCTCGGCCTCCTGCTGGGCGCGCTGGTGAAACTGGTGATCTCGCTGGTGATGGTGGGGCTGTTCGGCTTCGCGATGCTGGTCGGCTAGGCCGCCGCCGGCAGCACGTACAGCAGCACCGCGAAGTAGTGCAGCACGCTGCCGGCAAGCACAAAGGCGTGCCACAGCGTGTGCTGGTACGGCAACCTGCGCCACAGGTAGAACGGCACGCCCAGCGTGTAGGCCACGCCGCCGCCGATCAGCAACGCCATGCCGCCTGCCTGCAGGTGCGCGGCCAGCGGCTTGAACGCCAGCATGCCGATCCAGCCCATTCCCACGTACAGCAGCACGGCGAGCTTGCGGTAGCTGCGGAACCAGCCCAGCTCCAGCACGCTGCCCACCAGGGCCAGCGCCCATACCGCAGCGAACAGGCTCCAGCCCCAGGCTCCCGGCAGCGCGATCAGGGTGAACGGCGTGTAGGTGCCGGCGATCAGCAGGTAGATCGCGATGTGGTCCAGCGTGCGCAGCAGCGGCTTGGCCGCGGGCACGGGTACCGCGTGGTACAGCGTGGAGGCGGTGTACAGCAGGATCAGGGTGACACCGTACACCGCGCTCGCCGTCACCGCACACGCATCGCCGCGCAGGGCCGCAAAAGCGACCAGGGTGGCGAGCCCGACGATGCTCAGCACGATGCCGAAGCCGTGCAACAGGCTGCTGGCGAGTTCGTCGCCGCGGCGGTAGCGCGGCAGGGCGGCGAGTGCGGCGGTCATGGCGATTCCAGCGGGAGCATCGGTCTCGCACCATAGCCGCAGCGCCCGCGCTTGCCTACCGTGGTTCGTACGCCCGCGCGTTTGATACGCGCCGCAGCGGCGTGAATCCTGCCTTCACCGCGCCTGCACGCCGCTTCCATGCCGGCGCGCGCACGCTGCGCGGGCGGATGCACCCCCCGCCATCCGCATTCCGCCCCGCCTCCCCGCGGGGTCTTTTTTTGGGTGAACGTTTGGCCGTCTACTTGCGCGGCTACAAGCACAGGCATACGCTCAGGCCGCGCTTGCGACATTCCCCTCTGCACTGCGTGCAGCGTCGCCGGCGCCACAACCCGAAAACCGTCAGGAGGTCGCCCATGTCGTCCGCTAGCCTGGCTGTTGCTGTTCGCCCCCGCCCCGAGCCCGCGCGCGTCGCCGCGCTCAGCGCGACCATCGCGCTGAACCTTGCCGCGTTGCTGGTCCTCACCCGCCCGCTGGCGCCACAGGTGCTGGCCCTGGCGCACTCGCTGACCACCGTGCCGAGGGTGGTGCTGATCGAGCCGCCGCCCAAGGTGCCGCCGCCCCCGGCGATCGAACTGAAGCCGTTGCCGCATTCGCCGGCGACGCCGGTGCACGTGCCGCCACGCCCCAGCGCCGCGCCGCCGGCCGTGGCACCCATCGTCGAAGGCGCGCAGCCGATGACGACGGTGGCGCCGCCCAGTGCGGCGCCCGCGCAAACCGGCACCCCGGTCGAGGCCACCCTGGCCTACCGCTCGGCACCGCTGCGCTTCCCCGCGCAGGCGCTGCGGCAGCATCTGCAGGGCACCGTGCTGCTGCGCGTGCTGGTGGACGAGAACGGCGCACCGGTGCGGGTCGAGGTCGAGCACGGCAGCGGCTACGCCGTGCTCGACCGCAGCGCGCGCGAGCAGGTGCTGGCACACTGGCGCTTCCAGCCGGCGATGGTGGACGGCCACGCGGTACGCGCGTGGGCGCGCGTGCCGGTGAGCTTCGTACTGCACGATCTGTGACCGGGCGCAGGCCCGGCGGCAGGTGCTGTCGACCGGGCCCTTCGCCGCCATCGCCGGTGGCCCGGCACGCCGGCAGCATGCGCGTCGCGAAGCTCGCGCGCACCCATGCCGCGACGCCACAGGCTCTTACGGCCGTTTAACGAGGCGCATGCTCCACTTGGCCGCCTTGGCAACGCCGGGTTCCGCATGGGCAAGTACACGCACAGCTTGAAAACCTTGCGCGACATCGCGCTCGAATACGGCCGCGTTGAGCTTCCCGACCTGGCTGCGATGGCACGCGAGCTCGGCAGCGTGGTGCACCGGGATGCCCCCGCGCTGTCCGCGCGATTGGCCTCGTTGCGGCGGCGCAGGCGCCGGGACGGCCGCTGGCTGCTGGCGGAGCGCGGGCACCCGGCGCTGCGCGTGCTGGTGACGGCCTGCGCCCCGGGCCAGTGGATGCCCCTGCTCGACCATGCCGACCGCTGGGGGCTGGAACTCACCCTGCACGGCGCGCTGGAATGGCAGTCGTACCGCCGCGACCCGCACAACGGCGAACTGAGTGCGCTGGGCCGCAACTGGCTGGGCCCGGGCGACGCCAGCTGGTTCGAGCGCGACGCCGGCCTCGCGCACCGCTGCCGCAACCTGTCGCGGCACGACATCGCATACACATTGCACGTCTACGGCGGCGAACTGCCCGACCACCATGCCGGCGAAGCATGCGAGGATGTGTCCGCATGGATCGTGCAGGTGCAGCGCGGCGTACTCGCCGGCCAGCTCACGCCCTGACCCTCCCGCTTCGGAGCAACGCATGTATCGACGTGTCGCCCTCATCGGCGGCGGCGCCGCATCCGCCGCGCTGCTCGGCGAGCTGCTGGAACGCCAGCCGCCGCAGCCGCTGCACCTGGACTGGTACGCCGGCAGCGGCACGCCGGCGCGCGGCGTGGCCTACGCCACCCGTTCCGACCGCCACCTGCTGAACGTGCGTGCGGCCTCGATGGGCATGTTCGCCGGCAAGCCGCAGGGCTTCCTCGACTACGTGCAACGCGAGGATCCGTCCGTCGCCGGCACCGACTTCCTGCCGCGCCGCCGCTATGGCGACTACCTCGAGGCGGAAGTGGCGCGCGCGCTGGCACTGGGCAAGGTGCACGGCCACGACGTGCAGATCGTGCCGTTCGACGCCGACGCGGTGGTGCCCGAGGCCGACGGCGTCACCGTGTTCCGCGGCGAGGAAGGTCGCCGGGTGGACGCCGCGGTGCTGGCGATCGGCGCGTTGCCGCCGCAGCCGCTGGCCGGCGTCGCCGCCGACGCGCTGGCCAGCGGCCGCTATGCGGTGGATCCCTGGACGCTGCTGGCCGCGCCGCCCGCCGGATCACCCGGCCACGTGGCGGTGATCGGCCTGGGCCTCACGGCCGCCGACGTGCTGCTGGAGCTGGCCGCGCACTGGCCCGCCACCCGCTTCACCGCGATCTCGCGCCACGGACTGCTGCCCGAGCCGCACCTGCGCAGCACCGCGCTGCCCAGCGGCGACAGCGGGGAACTGATCGAGGCCATGCAGGATGCGCCGGAGGTGCGCCGCTGGCTGCACCTGCTGCGCGAGGCGATCGCGCAGGAAGAAGACTGGCGCAGCGTAATCGACAGCCTGCGCCCGCACACGCCCGCGTTGTGGGCCACGCTGACGCCGGAGCAGCGCCGACGCTTCCAGCGCCACGCCCGCTGGGCCTGGGAACGTGCGCGCCACCGCATGCCGCCGGCGGTGGCCGAGGGCCTCGCCGCGCTGGAGCGCGCGGGTCGCCTGCGCCGCGGCCGCGGCCATGTGCATCGGGTCGAGCCCGACGGCGACGGCCTGCGCCTGGAGCTGCGCCCGCACGGCGGCGGCGCGCACGAGTCGCTGCATGCGGACTGGGTGGTGCAGTCGACCGGCATGGATTCCGACGTGGCGCGCACGCCGCATCCGCTGATGCGCCAGCTGGTGGTCAACCGGCACGTGCTGCCCGACCCGCTGGGGCTGGGCTGCCAGGCCACGCCGCAGGGCCGGCTGCTGCACGCGGGTGGCGCCTGGCCGCGGCTGTTCGCCATCGGCAGCCTGTTGCGCGGTACGCTGTGGGAGTCCACCGCGATGCCGGAAATCCGCCAGCAGGCGCGCGCCGTGGCCGACCAGTTGCTGGCGGATTAGGGCGGGAGTGGTGGAAACATCCGGGGCGGAACGACTGCCATGCACGGGTAGATTTTCGGCGCTTCGCCGCCGCATGATGGTTCCGTGGGGCAGGAAGCCGCGGAAACATGCAGTGCATGGCGGGCTTTGCAGCCCGGATGATTTCTGCCGCCCACGCTCCTGACACGCACCCGGGATCGCATGACCCTCAGCCTGATCGGCGCCATCGTCCTGCTGCTTCACGCGCTCGGCATCCTGGCCGCCGCGCACGCATTGATGCACACGCGCACGCCGCAGGGCACGATCGCCTGGGTGCTCGGCCTGCTGCTGCTGCCCGAGCTCACCCTGGTGCCCTACCTGTTCCTGGGCGCGAGCCGCTTCCACGGCTACCTGCGCAGCCACCACAGCGCCGCGCCGCGCGCCCGTCCGGTGCCCGCGGATGACGGCGCCGGGCGCTACGCCGCGATGGTGGCGATGCAGGGACGGCCGTTCCGCGACGGGCACCGGCTGCAGCTGCTGGTCGACGGCGACGCCACCTTCGACGCCATCCTCGGCGCCATCGCCGGGGCGCAACACTCCGTGCTGGTGCAGTTCTTCGTGTTCCACGACGACGGCCTCGGCCGGCGCATGCAGCAGGCGCTGCTGGAACGCGCCGCCGCCGGAGTGCAGGTGTGCGTGCTGTACGACGGCGTGGGCAGCCACGACCTGCCGCGCCGCTACGTGGAGACGCTGCGCGCGGGCGGCGTGGCGATCCACCCTTTCGCCACCCACCGCTGGCGCAACCGCTTCCAGCTCAACTTCCGCAACCACCGCAAGATCGTGGTGGTGGACGGCGAGCGCGCCTACGTCGGCGGCCTCAACGTGGGCGACGAATACCTTGGCCTGAAGCCGCCGCTGGCGCCGTGGCGTGACACGCACCTGGAAATCCGCGGCCCCGCCGTGGCCGACCTGCAGCAGCTGTTCGCCGACGACTGGCAGTGGATCACCGGCGCGCCGCCGCCGCTGCATCCGGCGCCGGCCGCGGACGGCGACGCGCGCGTGCTGGTGGTGGCGAGCGGCCCGGCCGACCCGCAGGAAACCGGCTCGCTGTACTTTGCCGCCGCGATCAACGCGGCGCGCCGTCGGGCCTGGCTCACCACGCCCTACTTCGTGCCCGACAGCGCGGTGCGCGCCGCGCTGCGGCTGGCCGTGCTGCGCGGCGTGGACGTGCGCGTGCTGATCCCGGCGCGACCCGACCACCGCACCGTGTTCCTCGCCTCCACCCTGCATGCGCACCATGCGCTGCGCGGCGGCGTGCGCGTGTTCCGCTACCAGCCCGGCTTCCTGCACCAGAAGGTGCTGCTGGTCGACGACGACTGCGCCGCGGTGGGCAGCATCAACCTCGACAGCCGCTCGTTCCGGCTCAACTTCGAAGCCAGCGCACTGGTGCTGGATCGCGGCTTCGCCGCGCAAGTCGAGGCCATGCTCGAAGCCGATTTCGCCAAGGCCCGCGCAGTCGACGAGCGCGAATACCTGGACGCGCCCTACCTGCGCCGGGTGGCGATGCACGTGGCGCGGCTGTTCGACCCGATCCTGTGATTCAGCGCCGGCGCCAGTGCCCGCCGCAGACCACCCAGGCCGCGAACACGCCGGCCGCGGCGCCGAGCAGTTCGCACAGCACGCGGGTGCCCATGCCGTCGGGGTCGTGCACCTCGGCCAGCTTGGCCTGCAGCAGCTGCAGCGACTGCAGCCGGGCGTAATTGAAATAGAACAGGTTCCAGGCGTCGACACGGGCGCTGAGCACCAGCGCGAGGAAATACGCCCAGCCGATCCGGCGCGCATCGCTCCAGCCGTTGCGGCGCCCCAGCCAGTGGAACAACACGTACAGCACGGCGCCGGCCACGAGGCTGATCGCGCCGGCCTCGATGCCACCGGTCCAGCCATAGCCCATCCACGATTGGTCGAAGTTCATCGTGCCCTGTTCCCGCCTGCACCGATCTGCATCAGACTGCATTATGCCTGCACGCTAGACTGCCGCCTTCCGTCCCGCGCAGGCTCGCCATGTCGTCCGCCACCCGTGAACGCACCGCCCTGATCGTGGTCGACCTGCAGCCGGACTTCATGCCCGGCGGGGCGCTGGCCTGCCACGAGGGCGACGCGATCGTGCCGGGCATAGCCCGCCTGCTGCGCACGCGGCGCTACCGCCACGTGGTGGCGACGCAGGACTGGCACCCGGCTGCCCACGCATCGTTCGCCAGCGCCCATCCCGGCGCGCAGCCGTTCCAGCAGATCGCGCTGCACGGCCAGCCACAGACGCTGTGGCCGGACCACTGCGTGCAGGGCACGCCGGGCGCGGCGCTGCATCCCGGCGTCGACTGGACGGCGGCGGACCTGATCCTGCGCAAGGGCAGCGACCCGCAAGTGGATTCCTACAGCGCCTTCCGCGAGAACCACGGCCCCGGCGGCACCCGTCCCGCCACCGGCCTCGCCGGCTGGCTGCGCGAACGCGGCGTGGAGGAGGTGCTGGTGTGCGGCCTGGCGCGCGACGTCTGCGTGCTGTGGACCGCGCAGGACGCGGTGGCCGCGGGTTTCCGCGCCGGCCTGCTGTGGGCGCTCAGCCGGCCGGTCACGCCGGCGGGCGACGCAGCCACCCGGATTGCGCTGGCGGCGCAAGGCATCGCGCTGGTCGATCCCGGCGACTGAGCGCCATCAGACCTCGTCCTCCCGTGCCGCCTGCACCCGCGGCACGCCGTCCGCGTCGAAGGCCACCGCCAGCGCGATGGGCCTGCAACACACGGCGCAGTCCTCGATGTAGCACTGGTCGTCCACCGAATCGTCCAGCCGCAGTTCGATGATCTCGCCGCAGTACGGGCAGTCGATGCGGTACGGCACGGTCATGGCAGGCTCCAGCAATCGCGACACGCGCAAACTGCCATACCCCGCGTCGACGCAGCGCGTACACTGTCTGCCCCGCTCCCCCGCAACCGCCCGGATCACCACGATGGCCGAACGCGAATTTCCGGATTACACCGTGCGCTCCGGCGCCAGCCTGGAGGGTTCGCGCTACACCGCGTGGCTGGCGGTGGTGCCGCATGGCCACGGATTCCCCGTGTACTACGCGATCTGCGAGAACCGCAGCTTCCGCCAGCAGGACGTGGCCGAACGCGCCGCCGACGGGGCGCTGGCCGCGGTACTGGCACTGGAGGAGGACGGCACGCCGGTATTCCCCGAGGACTACACCGGTTTCGCCGACGCCGAGAACTAGCGGAAGGTCGGGAAAGTGCGTCCTGCACTTTCTCGACTCGCCGAGTCCGGCGCATGTCGGGACCCGGCTCCGCCCCGGGACGCGCTCGCGGCGCTGCCGCTAAGCCACCTGCCAAACCCCCGCCCAGGCCTGCGGCGAGAGGACGTCGAAGCCCTGGTCGCGGCGCGTGCGCCGCGCCAGCTTCAGCAGTTCGCGGTCGCGGCTGAGCAGCCACCGTGCACCGCAGGCTTGCGCCAGTTCGAGGAACTTCTGGTCATCGGGGTCGGCGCAGCGCGGCAGCCTGGGCGCATCCACAAGGTCGTGGCGCCCCGTGTCCGGCAGCCGGCGCAGCAATGCATCGAACGCAGCCACCGCTGCCGCCTGCCGAGCTTCGTCCAGCGCCAGCTGCGGGTAAGCCAGCACGGCCAGCCATTCGGCGCGGCAGGCCTCGTCGCTCACCGCTTCCAACGCGCCGGTGCGCAGCGCTTCGCGCAACGCCGCGCACCCCGCATCGCCGAACACGAACAGGTCGAGGCAGACGTTGGTGTCCAGCACCACGCGCGGCGGCGTCGCCATCAGGCCGCCGCCAGCGCGTCCAGTTGCGCCAATGCCGCGGGGATCTCCGCCGCATCCGCCACGGCGCGCATGCGCGGCGCGGCGGCGGCGTCCACGCCGTGCTCCAGCTCGTGCGCCCAGGTCACGTGGTAAGGCATGTGCACGCCCCAGCCGCCGAGGCACAGCACCGGCTCGATGTCCGAGCGCAGCGAGTTGCCCACCATCGCGAACTCCTGTGCGGCGACGCCGAACTCGTCGAGCAGTCGGCGGTAGGTGGCGGCATCCTTTTCCGAGACGATCTCGATGCGGCGGAACAGTCCGGCCAGCCCCGATTCGGCCACCTTCTTCTCCTGGTGGAACAGATCGCCCTTGGTGATCAGCACCACCGCATGGCTCGCGGCCACCGCCGCCACCGCCTCGCGTATGCCGGGCAGCAGTTCCACCGGGTGCTGCAGCACGCGCTTGCCGATCGCCACGATGCGATGGATGTCCCGCGCGCCGATGCGTCCCTCGCTGAGCGCGATCGCGGTTTCCACCATCGACAGCGTCATGCCCTTGGCGCCATAGCCGAACAACGCCAGGTTCTGCCGCTCGGTAGCCAGCATGCGCGCATGCACCGCCTCGTCGGCAAGGTCGGCGTAGGCACCCACGATGGCGGCGAACTCGGCATTCGCATCGCGGTAATAGTCCTCGCTGCGCCACAGCGTGTCGTCGCCGTCGAAACCGACCATCTTCAGCATGGTTGCCTCGCTGCGCCTGAACATCAGAGAAGTACCGCATTATCCGCGACATGACCACGACACGGGGCATGGCATAAGCTCGCGACGTTGCGCCCTCACGGAGAGAACCCCATGCGCGTCCATCCGTTGCTGCTGTCGCTGGCCCTCGCCGCCTGCGCTGCCATGCCGGTCGCCAACGGCGCCCAGGCGACGGCGCCGGGCAGCGCGGCACCCGGAGGCGCGGCCGGAACCACGTCGGGCGCCACCGTACCGGATGCCGCGCTGCTCGGCGGTTACCACTGGCAGCTGACCCAGGCGGCCAATCGCTACGGCCAGCGCATCGCCGCGCTGTTCGTGCGTCCGCTCAAGCCGCTGCAACTGGACTTCGGCGGCGACCGCATCAGCGTGCGCAACGGTTGCAACGGCATGGGCGGCAACTATCGCATCGTGAACGGGCAACTCGTGGTCGGGCCGATGACGCACACCATGATGGCCTGCGCCGATTTCGCGCTGAACCGGCTGGACGGCCTGATCGGCGTACGCCTGAGCGTCAGGCCCGCGATCACCGTCACGCGCAGCGGCGGCACCCCGCTGCTGCATCTGCACACCGCCGCCGGCGATACCCTGGTCTTCACCGGCCTGCCCACGCCCGAGACCCGCTACGGCGGCCCCGGCGTCACCGAGTTCCTGGAGGTGTCACCGCAGAGCGTGCCGTGCAACCACCCGCCGATGTCGAGCCCGCAATGCCTCGACGTGCGCGAAGTGCATTACGACGCGAACGGCCTGAAGACCGGCACGCCCGGCAACTGGCATGTGCTGCTGCACGGGATCGAGGGCTACACGCACCAGCCCGGCGTGCGCAACGTGCTGCGCGTGCAGCGCTACACGGTGCAGCATCCGCCCGCTGGCACCCCGACCAACGCCTACGTGTTGGACATGGTGGTCGAGTCGGAGCTCGTCCGGCACTGAGCGTCCGCTCACGACCCCCGCATGGCTGGCACGGCGTTGCCGCGGCAGTCAGGCGCCCACGCGCCGCCGCACCGCGTCGAAATCGCGCACCGGCCGCACCTCGATGCAGCCGGTCTGCGCCCACGGCAGCTCGGCGGCCATGCGGATCGCCTCTTCCTCGGTCTCCGCCTCGACCAGGTTGAAACCGGCGAGGTATTCCTTGGTCTCCGCGAACGGGCCGTCCAGCACGAAGGTCTTGCCCGCGCGGATGCGCACCGATTTCGCGGTGGCCGGCGCTTCCAGCTGCTGCGCATCGAGCAGCTTGCCCCGCCCCCGCAGTTCGTCGGCATGCGTGATGCAGGCGTGCATGCGCGTGTCGAATTCGCCCGACGGGAGCGCCTCGAGCAGGCTGTCGTCGCTGTAGACCATCAACAGGTATTTCATGGCGGGCAGGTATCGCAGCGAAGGGGAATCCGATGCTCGCACAGATCGGGCGGCAGCGTCCCGACGCCTGCTACCTCCCCGTGCAGGTCGCGCGCGGAGGAACCCGGCAGCAAGCCTACCTGCCCTGCCCGAGGGCCTTTGCCCACGCCACGGCTTTTTCCAGCGCGTCGCGCCCTGCATCCGACCCGAGATCGAACTGGTATTCATGGCCCAGCGGCGGCCGATGATCCGCGGGGAAGAACAACTCGGCGACCGGCACGCCGCGTTTCCTCAACGCCGCCGCCAGCGCCACCGACTGGCTTTGCAGCGGGTCGGCATTGCCCGCCGTGATGAAGGCGGGCGGAAACTGCGCCGTGACGTTGGGGGCGACCGACATCGTCGCGAAGCCGGCGGCATCCCTGGCGTCGCGCCTGCCGCTGTACGCCCATTTGGCGGCGCCGACGAACCAGCCCAGGATGCCGCCGCCCTGGCCCATCCGCGAGATGTCGTAGACACCGCAGAACAGCAGCGCACCCGCCAGGCGATCGGCCGCAATGTCGGGCGCGACGCCCACCGCTTTGGCGTACCCGGGGTTGGTCGTCACGGCGGCGGTCTGCGCGGCGATCTGGGCGCCTGCGCTGTCGCCGGCCAGCACGAACCGGCCCGCACCGAGGCCGAGGCGCCGCGCGTTGGCGGCCAGGAAGGCCAGCGCCCGCGAGGCTTGCCTGACCGGGGTCGGATAGGTGGCCTCGGGTGCGATGGTGTAGTCGACATTGACCACCGCGAAACCGCGGCCGGCGAGGATCTTGAGGTAATTCGCCACGTCCCCGCGGCGGCCGGAAACGAACCCGCCGCCGTGGAACCAGACAATGGTCGGCCGGCCCGCCGGGACCGACGCGGGCTTGTAGATGTCCAGCAGCGCATCCTTGTCCGCCGGGTCGTACGCGATCGACGCCTGCACGATCAGGCCGCCCGGGACGCGCGGAGCCAGGGCCGCCGACGCCTGGTCCGCGCCATGGTCGAAGACGGCGCGGATCAGCAGCACGCCCGGCCAGGGGGAGATCCAGGTGGCCAGGGCCAAAAGCGCTCCGGACAGAAGGACGGCCGCACCGATCCGCTTGATCCATTTCATGGCCGGCTGCCGCTCTCCATGCGCCGGAATTCGTATGCGCCCGCGTCCGCTTCGAGCGCCAGATACAGGCGACCGCCGCGGAGGGTGAACGAGCGCACCCGATCCAGGTCGCGCGCAATCTGCGTATCCATGGCGCCCGGGCCGCACATGGCGCGCGTCATCGCACCGCCCTTCAATTCCAGCGAACCTCCGCTGGCCGACGCCGCGTACACCCGCCAGCTTCCGCTGGCGCGGTTGCAATCCAGCTGCATCAGCAACCTGCCGTCCGGTTCGAACTGCAACACGTAGCGCTCCGGATGCGGCGGAACGACGGTGCCGACGGCATCGTCGGAAGACCGGAAGTCCACCAATACCCAGGCGCTTCCAGCAGGCGTTGGCACCGTCGGCTGGATGGGGGGCGGCGGTACCGGCCACGCCTCGTCGCGGCACGCCACCGCCGTGCCGTCCGCCCGGGTCCAGGTCAGGTCGCCGCCCTTGCCGCGAATGCCCTGGTCTTTCGACGCGTAAGAAAACCCCGATCCGACCGGCTGCTCCTGCATGACAACGCTCGCGCCGCGGCTCGTCTCGACCCGCGCGCTGCGTCCGTCGAACGTGATCGCAAGCCGCTCGCCGCCGTTGCAGTTGAACTGCACCAGCCGCCCCGCGGGCGGGTCCACTGGCCTGCTCTGCGCGCGCCCCGGCACAACGGTGCCTAGCGAAAAGCACAGAGCGGCGATAGACGCAACATGCCGGCGATTCATCATGGCCACCTCATCGCACAGGCGAAACGGCTGGGCTGCGACGGACTTTAAACCCTCCCGCCGGTCAATGCAGAGAGGGATGGGCCAGCGCATAGTCGATCGATCCGCACACCGCCGCCGCCTGTGCGTCGTTGCACTGCGCCGGCGTGGCGCGCGGGCTGTCGGGATAGACCTCGGTGGTGGTGCGGTAATGCGCGTCGGTGATGCCCGCGCACAGGCCCAGCTTGCGGCAGTCGTACTCGATCACGCCATGCGCCACCACCGGCGAGCCGATGATGGTGCCGTCCGGGTCGGCCGGCGCGATATGGGTGACCTTGGCCACCGCCGCGATCACCGCCTGCTGGAACGCGGGCTCCGGCCGCGCGCTGTCCGCGCACAGGTAGAAGCCGTCGGGAATGGTGCCCGGCTCGAACGGCTTGCCGTCGCGCGCCGCCAGCGCGGGGCGGAACTCGCTCTCGTCGCTGTCGGTGGTCTCGTGCAGGTCGATGTGCATGCGCGCCTGGTCGCGCAGCGGCGCCAGCAGCTCCCACAGCGCCGCCGACTCCTGCGCGGGGCTGTGTTCGCGGAAATTGCGGTTGGGATCCAGCGCATCAGGGTTCCAGCGGTGGATGCGCTCGTAACCCCAGGGGCTCACGCAAGGCACGCACAGCAGGTTGATGCGGCCCGCGTAGCGCGCCGCGTCGCGCTCCAGGAACTGCAGCGCGCCGTGCACGCCGCTGGTCTCGTAGCCGTGCACGCCACCGGTGACCAGCATCACGGGCAGGGCCGCGTTCCAGTCGCGGTTGCGCACGGCGTAGAGCGGGTAGTGCTCGGGTGCGTAGTCGAGCCGGCCGTATTCGCTGACGTCGAAGTGCGCACGCAGCGCCTCGATGCGGCCCACCACCTCGTCCGCGTAGCTGCGCTTGCGGTCCTGCCGCGCGCGCCACGCGGCGACCTCGGCCGGGCCCCAGGGCGTGCCGGGGATGCCGATGGGGTAGGCGGTAGCGCTGCGGGTCATGGAGACTGGCCTCAAGGGACGGGGCGGAAACTTTAGCACCCGTCTCGCCGGGTGCTTGCCCGGCGCACCGCCATGGTCCCTCTCCCGCCGGGACAGGCAAACGGCTGCCGCGCGCGGAACGGCAGCCGTCTGGAATTTGCCGCGACGCTTCTGGGAATTACTTCGCAGGGGCTGCCGGCGCAGGCTCCAGGTTGAAGTTGAGGCTGGTGATCCTGCCGTCCAGGCCGCGCACCACGTCGCCGGTGAGGTCGTTGGTGGCGTTGCCGCCCAGCACCGCGTCGCGGTTCAGCAGCAGACCGCAGTGGTGGCTGGCGTAGCTGCTGGCGACGATGGGCTGGGCCTGCTCGCCGATCTGCTGCATCACCTTGCTGCGGGTGAGCTGGATGCGCTGGTCGAGCTCGTTCGCCTGCGCCTGGAAACTCTGCATGCGCTGCTGCAGCGCCTGGCCCTGCTGCTGGCGCTGCGCCTCGGTCAGCGTGGACGATTTCTGCTGGAAGGCCTGGATGTCGGCGTCCAGCGGCTTGCGCTGGTTTTCCAGCAGCGACTGCTGCTGCGTCGCCAGCTGCCTCAGCCGTTCGCTCGCCGCCTGCCCCACCTTGGACTGCGCGAACACCGCCTCGCGCGACAGCATGCACACGCCGGGCACCGGGTTGCCTTCGAGCTGGTTGGCGTTGGCGGTGGGCGTGGTGGCGGCCCGGGCCGGCCCCACGGGGGCAAGGGAAAGACCAGCGGCGGCGGCCAGTGCAGCGACAAGCAGGGGACGATGCATGTTCATGTGGGATATCCGTGGCTAGGCGTGGGGGTTCCGTGGGTCGGCATGACTCACGGCAGTGCAGCAGCATACTCGCAGGCGCTGGCTGACTGATGGCTGGCGCGGGTGTCGCGGGGCCGCCCGTCCCGCGTTGCGCCGGCGACCGGACCGGTCCGCTGTCCGACGGTTCGAGGTTCCTATCCCCGCACCGGTGTGCCTTAATCCCCCTTCCCTGTCGCCCCGAGCGGAGTGGCCCATGGCCTTGCGCTGGATCGCCTGCCTGCTGCTCCTGCTGAGCGCCGACGCCTGGGCCGGCGGCCCCGTCGCCACGGTGCGGGTCGCCTTCGACCGCCATGGCATCACCGCCATCCGCGTGCACGGTTATGCCGACGAGGCCACCGGCCGCGAGGTCACGGCGGACGACCCGGTGCGCATCGCCTCGATCTCCAAGCTGGTCACCACGCTGGGCGTGATGCGGCTGGTGGAGGCGGGCAAGCTCGACCTGGATGCGGACGCGTCCACCCTGCTCGGCTTCCGGCTGCGCAACCCGGCGTTCCCGCAGGTGCCGATCACCCTGCGCCTGCTGCTCTCGCACCGCTCCAGCCTCACCGACGCCGCCGGCTACTGGCAGACGCCGCTGGGCGGCGAATTGCGCGACATCCTCCGGGATCCGCGCGCCTGGGACACCCGGCATGCCCCGGGCAGCTACTTCCACTACACCAACCTCAACTTCCCGCTGGTGGCGCAGATCATGGAGCGCGCCACCGGCGAACGCTTCGACCAGTTGATGGCGCGCCTGGTGCTGCGTCCGCTGGGCATCGCCGGCTGCTTCAACTGGGCGCTGTGCAGCAATGCCACCGCCGCCCGCGCGGTGGTGCTGTACGACGCCGGCGGCAAGCCGGTGAAGGACGACAACCACGGCCGCAAGCCCGCCTGCCCGGTGACGCCCGCCGGCGACGGCAGCTGCGACCTGTCGCGCTGGCGCGCCGGCACCAACGGCGCGCTGTTCTCGCCGCAGGGCGGCCTGCGCATTTCCGCCAGGGGCCTGGCGCGCATCGGCGAGCTGCTGCTCGGCGACGGCAGCATCGACGGCAAGCGCCTGCTCACGCCGGGTTCCATCCAGGCGATGATCACCCCCGAATGGCAGTACCGCCCCGGCGACGGCCTGACCTGGGAAGAAGACGGCGGCGACGTCGACCCGGGTTTCTTCTGCCGCTACGGCCTCGCCGTGCAGACACTGGCCACGCCGGTGCAGGGCTGCCGCGACGACCCGTTCGGCGACGGCGTGGCGCGCGTGGGCCACTCCGGCTCCGCGTACGGGTTACAGGCCGGGCTGTGGGTGGATCGCAAGCGCGGCACCGGCGTGGCCTGGTTCGCCACGGGCATGCCGGAGCGGCGGCTGGGCGGGAAATCGGCGTTCAGTGCAGTGGAAGAGCGCCTGGCGCATTAGCTGCCGGCCCTTCGGCCAGCCTTGCCGCAGCCACCCGGCCCCGGCCCGCTCCCGGCCGTATGGACGGCTAAACAAAAGCTGAAAAAGGGGCCTTGAAAAGTGTTTTCCAGTGCATAGAATGCTGCGCGCCGGACGCTGCGGGTCCGGCTGGCCGCGACCGTTCGCGGCGCGGCGAATAGTCCTTTTCCATGTTGCTCTCATGAGGATATGGCCATGCGCACTGTTCTTGATTTTTCGCCCCTCCATCGCTCCAGCATCGGTTTCGAGCGCATTTTCGGCTTGCTCGAAGCGGCCCAGTCACAACCGTCCGACAACTGGCCGCCCTTCGACACCATGAAGCTCTCCGAGGATCGCTACCGCATCAGCATGGCGGTGGCCGGCTTCAGGCGCGACGAGATCGACATCTCCGTGCAGGAGAACCTGCTCGTCATCAAGGGCGAACGCAAAAACGACGCCGAGGGCGAATACCTGCACCGCGGCATCGCCTCGCGCCCGTTCGTCCGCCGCTTCGAGCTGGCCGAACACGTCCGGGTCACGGATGCCCATCTCGCCGACGGCCTGCTGAACATCAGCCTCAAGCGCGAATTGCCCGAGGCCATGAAGCCGCGCCGGATCCAGATCAACACCGACGAGGCGACGCTGGCCAAGGTCCGGCAGATCGAGCAGCAGGCGGTGGCCTGATTCTCCGCGCCGTTCCGCATCGCACGACGCGGAACGGCGTCGGTTGCACCTTTCGCCTGCGTGCCCCTGTCACTGTGCGCAGGCTTTTTTTCAGCGCCCGCACGCTGCCCGGCAGCGAGGTGCCGGCAGCAGCCGGCATCGACCGCCGGTCTCGTGAAACATCATCAGGCGGCCACCGTTGCCGCACGGCAACCGCCTGCCGCGGAGGTTTCTGCCATGAACAGCAAATCCATACGTACGCCCGATTGGCCGGGCCACTCGCCGGTACAGGACCCCATCAAGCAACTGTTCGACAGGGTCTTCGAGGGCGGGCTTTTCCAGAGTGCCTCGTCCGACGATTCCTCGGTCGTCACCAGCCAATGGGTTCCCCGCGTCGACATCAAGGAAGAGGCGCACCGGTTCGTACTCTATGCGGACATCCCCGGCGTCGAACCGGATGCGATCGAGGTGCAGATGGACAAGGGGATGCTCACCATCAAGGGCGAGCGCAAGGCCGAGATCGAGCAGAGCACCGAGCAATTCACCCGCGTCGAGCGCCGCTACGGGGCGTTTCACCGGCGCTTCGCCCTGCCCGACAGCGCGGATCCGGACGGCATCACCGCCTCGGGGCGCAACGGCGTGCTGCAGATCGTGATACCGAAGCGCCCCGAAACCACGCCGCGCCGCATCCGGGTGGGCAAGGCGGGGACCGACGCGCCTTGATGCGCCGAACGGCCCCTGGGCCGGTCCCCGGGGATGGGCGCATGGATGCCGCGCCCATCCCGCCGGGCCCGGAGTGGCCCGGGCCTCGTGCATCCGGCCTGCCTCCCTCGAAGTGAATCCGCTGCGCGCACCGCCCGCGCCCCCGGATGCCCCCGACAAGGCTCGACACGGGGCCGAGGCGCAGGCCCGGCACGCGTGCGTTGCCGGGATTCCCGCGAGCCGGCGGATCGGCCCGCGCGCAAGCCTCACCCGGCAACCGCCGCGCGAAGGCGGCCCCGTCCGATTCGACGGCGACGGCGGACGCCACCGGCCCGCGCCGGCCGCCATGCACCGATGCCGGCGCCTGCAATAATGCGCACCGCTCCCGGAAAACGGTACCGCCGGCCGTGCCATCGATCGACGCGACACAACGCAAGCTGATCGTCGGCATCGTCACGGCGGCGCTGCTGGCCCTGGCCGTCGTGATCGCCGACCTGGCGAGCGGCGGCCGCCCCGATCCGCAGCCGCTGCGCGCCGCCGCCACCCTGCTCGACGGCGCATGGCGCTTCCATGTCGGCGACGACCCGCGCTGGGCGAACGCCGACATGGACGACAGCGGCTGGGAGACGGTCGACCTGACCGCCCCGCCGGGCAGCCACGACGGCGACGTGGGCCTGCCCGACTACGTGGGCGGGTGGATGGCGCACGGCCATCCCGGCTACCACGGCTACGCCTGGTACCGGCGCACGGTGACGGTGCCGGCCGGGCACGCGTCGTGGGACATCCTCGGGCCGACCCTGGTCGAGGACGGCTACGCGCTGTACTGGAACGGCCAGCTGCTGGGCGGCTCGGGCCGGCTCGGTGCCCACCCGCGCGTCGTCGGCACGCGGCCGCTGCAGTTCGCCCTGCCTGCCGATGCCGCAGGCACGCGCGGCGTGCTCGCCGTGCGCACCTACATGGACCCCAGCTCGGCCAGCAGCGCCGACGGCGGCGGCATGCACACCGCCCCCATCCTGGCGCCGCGACCGATCGCCGATGCGCTGCATCGCGTGCAATGGCAGCGGACCATCGCCGGCTACATCGTCGAGGTGGTCGAGCCGCTCGCCATGCTGGGGCTCATCGGCCTGGCGCTCGCCTACCGCTCCCGCAGCAGCCGCAAAGGCTTCCTGGCTTTTGCCTGCCTCGCGCTGCTGCTGATGGCGGCCTCGCGCCTCAACAATGCGATCGTCGCGTGGACCGACCTGGAAGGCCTGGCGACCTATGCGTGGCTGGCCTCGGTGCTGTGGATACCGACGGTGGCCGCCTGGACATGGGCATGGAACCGCTGGTGCCGGCGGCCGTGGCGCAGCATCGATGCGGCGGCACTGGCGCTGGCGGTTGCCGGGATCGTCGGCGCGGCGATCCATTCGTTCAGCTGGACCCGCGCCAGCCGGCTCGGATCGATCGCGCTGTTCGTCGTGATCGGCGTGCGCATGCTCCGCGGCGACCCGCTGCGCGTCCTGGCGCTGATCACGCTGGCCGCGGTCGCAGCCGCGCTGTTCGGCGGCGAGCTGCTCGACCCCATCGGCGTGCCTGGGATCTGGTTTCCGTTCGGCATCGGCGTGTCGCGCACGCAATACATCTACGCCATCGCCATCCCGCTGCTGGCCTTTCTGGTCGTGCGCACCGTGCTGCCAAGGCAGACACGGCGATAGGCCGTGCAGCGTTGCCGCACCGGCGCGGCCTGCCTTGCGCACGCCTCCGGCCTGCAAGCGCAGGCACGCAAGACCGCGCCCGCTGCGGGCGGTTCCAGCGCGCCGAGGCCGCCTGCTCGATAGCCGGGTGTGCCGGCAGAAGATGGCCTTCCGCCGCACCAGCCGCTACCTTTCCGCCTTTCCACGTGCGGCGAAACTCCATGTCCCTCAAGGCCGATTTCGAACTGATGGCCCGCTACAACCAGTGGATGAACGCGCGCCTCTACGCGCAGGCCGCGACGCTGGACGAGGCGGAGCTGCGCGCGGACCGGGGGGCGTTCTTCGGCTCCATCCTGGCGACGCTGGCGCACATCCTCGCCGCCGACACGCACTGGCTGAAGCGTTTTGCCGCCGCGATGCCTGGGATGGCCTCGCTGGACCCCGTGCGCGCGCTGCCGCTGCCTGCGCTGGTCCGCGGCAACGCGTCTCCCGACTTTGCCAGGCTGCAGGCGGACCGCACGGCGCTGGACGCGGCGATCATCGCGTTCACCCTCGAAGCCGACGACGCGCTGTATGCGCGGCCGTTGCGCTACACCAACAGCGCCGGCGAGCCGCACACCAAGCCGGCCGGGCTGGTGCTGCGGCACGTGTTCAACCACCAGACCCACCATCGCGGGCAGGTCACCACCTTGTTCAGCCAGTTGGGCATCGACGTCGGCGTCACCGATCTGTCGGCCTTGATCCCGGAGTGCGATGGCTGAGTGGACGGTGCGCCGGGGTCTTCCCTCTGGCAATCCGCAAGCCGTTTCCTAAGGGCAAAGCAGCTGCCCGCACCCGATTTCGTGACCCAGTTTTGGGATCCGGGTCCCTTTTTGCGTAAAAACATACGATGATCGGCAAGTTCTTGTAGCTTCCGGTGCAGGAGTCAACCATCCGCCGGCAGGGAGTCCCGCTATGGATGCGACCCACTCCAAGAGTGCCTTCGTGTACGGACAGGTCAGGCGCGCCCTGCGGGCCGGGCGCTACACACCCGGGCAGCGGATCGATCCGGCCACGCTTGCCGCCGAGTTCAACACCAGCCCCACGCCGGTCCGGTTCGCCCTGTATCGCCTGGTCGGCGAAGCCCTGGTGGCGGACCACGCCCGCGCCGGACTGCACGTGCCGTTGCTCACCGAAGTCGCGCTGCGCGACCTCTACGACTGGATGGAACGCCTGCTGCTGATGGCATGCGATATCGGCGTGACGCCCGCCGCACAGGAAACCGGAGCGCTGGAGATCGCCTCCGCAAACAGTGACCTGGTCAGGCCGACCTGGCAGCTGTTCGACGCGATCGCCCGCGCGACCGCCCACCGATCCCTGCACCATGCCGTGAAGCAGGCCAACGACCGGCTGGCGCCGATACGCTGGGCCAAGCAAGGATTGCTCGAGGGCGGCGTCGAAGAGCTTTCGCAACTGGGCCGGCACTGGCAGGCACGCGACATTCCGGCCCTGAAGTCCGCGCTGCGCAGCTACCACGAGCGCCGCAAGCAACTCGTGCCGAGCATCGTGGCCCTGTTGAACGACCGCAGCGACTACGTGCGTTAGCGCGCCGGCGGCGGATCCTGGCAGGGTCCGACCACCGATCCGGCAGGCTTCAACCCGCACGCCGTTGCCCACTGAGGCGCCTGTCTGCGGCGCCGGGTCCTGCCCTGCACGCCGGCATCGAGCCCCAGAGAGCCCATCGGCCGGAGCCAAGCGTGGGCCTAAGGCAACTGCTCGCCAAACGCGGTCATGGCGCTGACCACTTGCGCGGGGTTCGACAGGAACAGGAAGTGGTGGCCGTAGGGTATTCGCACGATCTTCGCCGACGGCTGTTGGTGCAGGAGCGTGGCGATCTCCTGCTCCTGCATGCGCGTGTGCATCTCGTCATCCGCCCGGCGCTTCGCCGCGTCGCTGCCGGCAGGCAGATCCGACACGCGTGGGACGGGAACGATGGCGAGTATGGGTACGCTGGGCGCGCGGAAGCGCCTTTCGCCTTCAAGCATGGCGTTGTAGACGAACGCCGGGGCCTTCTGGTCCCCGACGCCGCCGGTGGCGGTCGTCGCAAAGGTCTGGCGTATCTCGTCCTCGGGTATGACGCCGCCGAGCTGCGCGGAAACGAAGCAGCGAAACGCCGGGAAACTGGCCAGGTCCCTGGGCGTCGGGCCGGACGACGCCGCGCCAGCGGCGCTTGCGTCATCGGCGGCTATGGCGGCCAGTTCGCTGCGAAGACTGCGATGCAGCACGGAAACATCGCCCAGCAGCGCAGTCATCGGCGACTTGTCCGCCGGGTTGTCGCGCATGCGCGCGATCTGCGAGGCCAGCTGGTGCAGGTCGGGAAGATAAGCCCCCCGATCCGCATCGTAGACCGCATAGCCGTGTGCGGCATCAAGGTAGATCAAGCCGGCGATCGTGCGGGGGTAGCGCGTTCCGATCGCACTCAATTCCTCGCCGGCGATCGAATGGCCGGCGAGGATGGGGCGACGGATGCCGAGCGCCTTGACGACGGCCATGACGTCGTCGGCCAACCGATCCGCACCGTAGCCGCTCTTGGGTACCGACGATGCGCCGAAGCCACGCCCGGTAATACCGTAGACGTGGAAATGGCGCGCCAATTCCGGGGCGATCGCATCGAACACGTGCGCCGTATTGCCCAGCCCCGGCAAGAGCACGAGCGGTCGCCCGCTTCCGCCCCAGTCGAGCACCTCCAGCCGCACTCCCTTCGCCACGGAAACAAACCGCCGGTGGTAGCCGGCGCTTTCCGCCCGGAGAGTCGACGCGGTCGCCGAGCAAGCGATGGCCGCTGAAGCCGTATGCATGAAGGCCATGCCCAGGATGGCCACCACCCACGCCCTGCGGATTGCCGGCATCTCGCACTCCTTGACTACACGTGTAGCCACACTACCGTTTAGCTACACGTGTAGTCAACCTGCCCGGGTTATGCCCGCACGCCAGACCGGACGCGCCTGGAAACGGTACACCGGGCGTCTCCAGCCAACACCCGCCAGGTATGCAGCGTCCGCCGGAATCGATGTTCGGCCCCGGCGCGATCCGCAAGTCGGTCGAGCACCGTGGATCAGGCAGGCCCGCATGACGGGAGACGCATCACGCCGGGGAAGAATTATCGGCTGACAACGCAGTAATCATTTGAAAATCAAAAAATCCGGCTCCTACGCTGGCTTTGTCATGGGTCTGCCATGACGCAACCGCAGGAGACTGAGATGAACACGAACGAGAACATCCGCAACCAGCAGGATGATGTCATCGAGCTCGGCGTCGCCAGTGTCGAGACGCTAGGAGGCGGCGGCACGCCCAACGAAGCTCAAGGCTTCATCGTGTTGACTGGACTGTCCGACAGCTGAGTGGAACAAGGAGGCGCGCCAGTTGGCGCGCCTCCTCTTTCACGGCAGGCTCTTATGTACATGAGCTATCGACTGCGTGACGGGCTGTCTTACTGTCGAATAGACGACCAAGTGATCTTTCTCGACATTCAAGGCGATCGCTACTTTCGCTTATCCGACAGCATGGCGGCCGCCTTTATCACCTTTGCGGACGGCGGCCGAAATTCGGAAGCCGAATTCACGTTGCTTGCAAAGAACAACATCCTGTCGATGGAACCTCAAGTCGAGTACAACCAAACAAACGCCGCTTTTGTGCCGCTTCCGACTCGCAGTGCCATCGAGCTATCCGCCCCGCCAAGCTCGATCAACCTTGCGTTACTGCTAGAGGTAACAACGTTGGTTCTCGCGGCCTGGTGGATGCTGAAAGCGCGGAGCCTGGCAAACGTCATAGATTGCCTCGTCAGCCATCGCCGAAAGCACGCGGAAATGCCGTCATCACCGGCTGCAAAATTGCCTATCCCGCTCATTTGCAGCGCCGCAAATTCATTCAGCCGCGCACGACTCTACGTGCCGATCCCAACGTCATGCATCCTCGACTCGATAGCCATGACCAGATTCCTATCCCGTCGGCATGTCAAAACGAGTCTTGTGTTCGGTGTCACAAGCAATCCATTTTCCGCCCATTGCTGGGTGCAGTTCGGAGACATCGTTTTGAATGACACGGCGGGAAACGCGTCTTCATACACGGTAATACGGATCGTCTGATGAGTTACCGATTCTTCGCATTCATCGGCATACCCGACCTCGGGCAACCCGCCCTGCCATCTGACAGGCAAGGACTCGTCCTTCGCGAACTTGGGCTACAACGCCGCGCGGATCTTCCCCCGATACGCCTGTTTGCTTCAGAGGCCACGCCCGTACTTACCTTGCCGAATCGGCGCGTACTCATCGGCCATCTCTTCGACAGGAGCGGTAGGATCGTTCAAGACGGATTGACCCTTCCAGCGCCTCGAAGCGACACGCGCCTCTTTCAAGAAATCCTTCAGAACTACTGGGGAGAGTACGTCGTTATCTGCCTCGCCGAAGCTCACCAGCTGACGATCCTCCGTGAGCCCTCAGGCGGTATGCCCGCGTTCTACGCTCCTTGCGATGGCGGCAGCTTTGTCACCTCCGACATCTCAATTGCGGCGAAGCTTGGCTTGTACAAGCGGCGGATCAACTGGACTTACATAAGCAATTTTCTTGCGTTTCCCAACCTGAAGACAGCAACCACCGCCTTGGAAGATGTCCACGAACTTCTACCGGGATGCTCAATGCAACTACGGGGCAACCATGTCACCACGCGCGTCGAATGGTCGCCATGGAACTACGTCGCTTCGCACAGGCGTTTCTCCACCCCAGAAGATGCTGTGAATACCACCCGTTCGACCGTTCTGTCTGTCGTCCAGGCATGGGCCCATGTTGATCGCGTCATCCTGCTTGAACTCTCCGGTGGGCTCGATTCGTCGATCATGGCAGCATGCTTGGAAGGTGCGGATGCAAATGTGAGGTGCTGCACGCTGACCACAACCGTGCCCGGTGCCGATGAACGTCAATATGCCGGACTCATGGCAGACCAGTTGGGCGCGGAACTTCAACTGCGGGTCCTCGACTTTGAGGATGCGCGCTTCGATTTCCCACCACCACCATCCGCCGTGGTGCCGGGTATGGCGCTTCTCCAATACGCGGTCGACATGGCCATGAAAGACGCAGGCACCTCCTACGACACCGTAAGTCACTTTACGGGTGGCGGCGGAGATACCGTCTTCTGCTACCTGAGGACAGCTGCCCCCGCGGTGGATGCCTTTCGGGAAGTTGGCATCGGCGCAGGCTTCGGTGCAATCAACCACCTCTCCCTGTTGCACGGCTGCACCTTCTGGAAGGCCGCATGCGTTACGGCCAAGAAGTTGATGCGGAGACCAAAATCTCCGTGCGTCGCAGATCTCACCTTTCTTTCTCCATCCATCGCCGCCTGCCTCCCTGCCGATGCCCATCCATGGCTGAACCAGCCCGAAGGCGCCTTGCCCGGCGACTGCGAGCGAATCGCCGATCTGGTCGGCACCATGATGTTCAGGGCCTCCTCGCCACGAGGTCAGGAGACATGGCTCCGCATGCCGTTCCTGTCACAACCGGTCCTGGAAGTTTGCCTCAGGACGCCGTCCTGGATGGCCATCGCTGGCGGCGTGAACCGCGCGGTCGCCCGCGCCGCATTCGCCGATCTGCTTCCGCCAGAGGTGCTGAACCGTCGCAGCAAAGGCACCTTCGTGAACTACTCAGGCGCGGCCTACCAGCGAAGCAAGGCCGAACTTCGGCAGTTTCTTCTCTTTGGAGTACTGCGCGAACGGAAATTGGTGGATGCCGCCGCCTTGGAACGGTTCTTCGATCGGGAACCGGCACCGCGCGACACCTCGTTCATGCGCCTGTTCGAGCTAGCGATGATCGAAAACTGGCTGCGTCACCAGCCCTAAGACGTGCCGTCCCACCTGAACCTCGCAGGTCGTCCTTCATGACTTGCCAGTGCTTGTATTGCTCAAGCTTGTCCTGCGAGGGATCCTCGTGCCCCTGTAGCCAGAATCGGAACCAGTCGAGATTGCGCTCGTAGGCGGCCAGCTTGTGCCTCGGCTGGAATTTCTGGTGCGGCTCGTTGGGAAAGACATACATGTCCGCACGATGATCGAGCAGCAGCGGTGCGGCATAATCGAGCGCATAGAAATACTCCTGCTCGGGCATCTGCAGCAGCAGCGGGGCGCGGAACTTGTCCAGGTCGTACGCCGGTGAAAGGAGGCGCCAGCGCGCTGGCGTCTGTGCCGGCGAACCCAAGTCCCAGATCTTCTTCAATCCGTCCGTGAAGGTGTCGCGCTTCAGGCTGTTGAAGAGGTAGTAAGTCGGGGTGACGGCGGGCGACGTGACCGACACTGCGGCCAGGAGATTCGAGTGCGTGGCGACCCACAGTGCGATCTCGCTGCCGAAACTCAGGCCGCCCATGCCTACCCGCCTGCGATCGACCTCACCCTGCGATGCAAGCAAGTTCACCGCGCTTTTGACCGCCGAAAGACCGAGATCGCTGCGCTCAACTACGTCGTCCGGCATCGGCCTGACATAGTTGATGCATAGGGCGCCGATCCCGTCCTCTGCCAGCGATGCGAAGGGCCACTCGTCGCCCACGCCGCCACGCAGGAACCCCGCACAGCTGTAGTAATTCACCACCAGGGGTGAAGGCCCCTGCGACTGGCGGCGCGCCGGAAAGTACTGACCCGTGAAATGGTGTCCCGAACCATCCGACCAGCGAAGAAGCCGAGGCCGGACCGTGCGCGCGAAGTCTTCGGCAAGAGCGGCGTTGGGATCGAATAGCACTTGCCGCTCCCCGCCGTTCAGGGCAATGCGCTCGAGCCGCGGCGGCTGGTTCGCCGACGCAGTGACACACACGAGGACGGCGCTGGAAAGGCCGCACGGGCTGGACGCGTCGCGCCCTCCGTTGACCAGCCCGCTCCCATGGATCACGCGTTGCACGGCACCGGTCTGCACGTTCCAGCGGTAGATCGACTGAGCCAGGCCCTCGTCCGGGTCGGTCGCGGTGAACACCACCTCCTGCCCGCCCGGTCGCCATTGGATGCCGGTGATCTGCTGCCCCGTACAAAGGGCCGCAGTGCATGGAACGGCCTTGCCCGCTTTCCTGCTCGGCAGCATGGCGAGTTGGACGTCCGGCTTGTACTGAAAACCCTCGCCGTTGCCGACGCGAGTCAGCAGAGCGACACGCCCGGTATCACGGTCGATCGCCAGCTTGAACGGCTCGGCCACCCGACCAGCGAGATCGGACGGGACGAGCGGAGCCGGCGGGCGATCGGGGTATGCCAGGTCCCGGACCACCCGCGTCTTCAGGTCGAGCGCCTTCCACCGGGCCGGCTCTGCCGCCAGCAGGCCTGCGCGGTCGAACCAGACACCCGTATAGCGTTGCGTCGCCAGCCGTCCCTCCACGTTGCCGGAGCGGAACAGGCCTTGGCCGACCGGCACCGTCTTGTCTATGCGTATGCCGCGGTCGTACTCCGCTTGTTCTGCGCGAGCGATGCGCTCGCGCGACGCGCCAATGCTGTACTTGAGCGTCCTGCCGTTGTCGGCCAGAACGAAATCGCGCACATCGGCCGGATCGCGTGTCATCGGCTCGGCGCCGGAACCGTCCGCGGCGGCGCGCCATACATCGATGCGACCGTCGATCCTGGCCCGGTAATAGATCCAGCGCCCATCGGGCGACCACACGACGTCCGCGGCCAACGATACCCCGGCGGTATCGCGCAGAGGCGCGCCACCGTCGGCCACCCGCCGTGGCGAGCCCCCGTCATCGAGGCGCTGCACGTACCAAAACGAGTCATAAGTGTTGCGCCCGACGGACGCCTGCTCGGTTCGGAACGCCACGAGGCTCCCGTCCGGCGATATGACGGGGCTGCCGAAATCGACCACCTCGAGCAATCGCCGCGGAGAAATGTCCTCCGCGCGGGAGAGTGCGGGAAATACGGTCAGCAGCACGCCGACCACAAGCATGCAGTGCACGGATAGTTTCACGATAGACACCAGATCTGGGGCTGGAGGTGGCGTCGACGCAAGCGCGTCGACGCCCCGAAGTAGCAGTGTCACCAGTGCTTGGTGACGCTAAGGCTGAGAAGCCGGCCGACTGCCGAATAGTTGGTGGAGTCGTACGGAAACGACTGCCGATTGCCGGCGCCGAGATTAATCAAGGCATTCAGCGGCGGCCCGCGGTCGAAGAGGTTCTGCGCCGACAGTGCAAACTCCAGCCCCGACCATGCCCCTGCCCGGTTGCCCGTGCGGTAGCGCACGTCGCCATCGACGGTGGTGAACGACGCCGTCTTTCGCCCATCCAGCGTGTTGGTGACGCCGGCCACGTAGTTGGCGAACGCAGCGGCACTAAATCCGCCGGAAGACCAAACCGCCCCGAATCGCCCCTTGAGCTTGGCGGGGTTGTAGATCGTCCCGGCAAGGTCGTACGCCACCAGTGTTCCCTGTGTCCGTTGCGAGCTTTCCAGCCAACTCGCCGATCCACGCATGGTCAGATCGCCCTCACCCAGGTCCCAGCGATACGAGCCTGAAAGATCGAGGCCTTTCACGCGCTGCCGGTTTGCGTTGACGTACCGGGCATCGATGATCGCGACGACCTTGCTGGGGTCGTACGGCACGCCTGCAAAGTTGTAAAAGTTGCCGGCGCCGCTGAGCACTGCCGTCTGCTGCTGCGCCGTCGGCCTGCGGTCGACGAACTCGGCATAGATGGGGTTGGACAACGCCTCGCCGTAATTCGTGATCGGCTCGATCACCCGGTCCCGATAGTCGATGTCGAACCATGTCAGCGCCGTCTCCAGCTGCGGCATCGCCTCCGGATGAAACTTCAGCGAGGCCGTCCACGTGCTTGCGCGTTCCGGATCGAGCGCCGGATTGCCCCCGCTCCGGAAAAGGATGGTGGCATCGGCGGGGTAACCGGTGCCGCCGTAGTTCTGCGGCCGGTCCAGCCACCGGTAGCTGGCCGAGTAGCGCTGGTAGAGCGTGGGTTCCTTGAAGGATTTGCCCCAGGTGGCCGCCAGGGTGAAGTCGGCGGACGGCCCATAGATCAGACCGAGTTTCGGCGTACTGATCGACCCGAAGCGGCCATGGTTCTCGGCACGAATCGCGGCCGTGGCCGTGAGCCGGTCGACGCCGGGGATATGCGCGTCGGGTCCCACAAAAGGCTGGTCAATTTCCGCATAGGCAAACCGATTGCTTTCGCTGCCCTTCACCGTGTCGACGCCGGTGATGCGATTGGCCTGGGTATAGCTGTTCTGACGATAGCCGACACCGGCCGCGAGGCGCGCGTCGCCCCCGCCCAGCGGGAACAACGGACCTTCCACGCCCACTTCCGCGGCACGGCTCTCGTTGCAATAGCAGTCGTCCACCAGCAGCGCCGAACTGCCGGAGGCTGGGTCTGTCCTTTGCTGGTTCTGGATATGTTCGTCCCTGCCCCACGCCGCGCTCACCGTCACGGTCCAGTCGTTCGGCGCCAGGATGTCGATGCTGGGCGCCACGAAGGTGGTGGTGGTCTTTGGCCGCAGGCGGTTGTTTCCGCCCCATACGTACTCGATCTGCTGGTCGCGCTGCGTCCTTAATGCATCCATGTGCAGCTCAACGCTGTCGCCGAGCATCTGGTGCGCGCTTATCAAGCCACTGTGCAGGTCGCTGCCGGGATAGACCGTGGTGGGCGAAGCCATGTAGCCGGTGTAGTCGCGCTGGCTCGTATAGATGGGATCGACCGAGTCGCTCTTGTACGCCGCCATGACGCCACCACCCGTCCAGGTAGTGCCGGCCACCGCGGTGTACTCCCGCGTCGCCATGCCCCCTTCAGTCGCGGTGCCATAACGCGCCCCCACCGAGGCACCATCGACATCGCGCTTGAGAATCACGTTGCCCACGCCGCCGACGGCGTCGGAGCCGTAGATGGCTGAGGCGCCATCCGTGACGATTTCCAGGCGATCGATGGCCTCGACCGGGATCGCGCTGATATCCACCGCCTGCACGAACCCGCCGTACGACAGACGGCGGCCATTAAGCAGGGTGAGCGTCGCATCGGGCCCCAGGCCGCGCAGGTTCAGCGACGAACCGCCGGTGATGTTCTGGTTAGCTAGCCCGGCGGCGCCCGTGTTGGCCCCCGCGGCCACGCCCGGATTCTGCCCGCCCGAGAAGTTCTGCGGCACGCTGCGGATCACTTCGCCGAGGTCGGTGAAACCTTCCTGCTGGATCTGCTCGCTGCCGATGGTGATGACTGGCGATGGCGTGCTGCCACCGCGGATGCGGGTGCCGGTGACCGTTACGGCTTGCAGGTCGGTGGCCGCTGGCGTTGTGGATGTGCCGTCCGCTTTCTTGGCGTGTTTCTTGGCCGGTGCGTCGGTCACCGGCACCCTGCCCTGCTCCGTTGTGTCCTTCGTGACGTCCTGGGCCGCGGCCCAATCGCTCGCACCGGGAGCGGCGACGAGCAAGGCGATGGAAATGGCGTTGCGTAGCGTGCTTGTCTTCATGCTGCGTCCCTCTCCTTGGTTAACCCTGTCCGCACGCGGATTTGTCTGCGTGTCAGACTGGAAAAATCTTTCGGCGCGATCGGTCGCGCGTATGGCAGGCATCGGCGGCAGAATGTCGCCGGCCAAGGGCCAACATCGCCGCGGCAACTCTTGGCGCGGACCACCAACATTCGTTACCGCGAACCATGGCCTCTCGCATCAGGCCGATGAATAAGGCGCGCAAACACGCCTGCCGCGACCAGGCGGCCTCTTCGATTGCCTTGCCATGTTTTCCCCCTGCGCAAACCGCGATTGGACGGCTCGCCGATGGCGCCCCACCCTCAGGCAGGGAAGCTTCCCGTACCGGTTGGCGTTGGCGTAACCGCACCAACGCCGTTCATTCGCGTGCGAACCAAGAGCAACTCCGGCTTTGCCGGAGCAGCATCACGCTAGGCTCATAAAATAGCAACTCAATTTTGCATTTGCAAGTGTAACTTGTCAAACGCGATTGGCCGGCTTGCAAGAATGGCCCGGGTCTCCGCAGTACTTCCTGGTTCG
>Ga0187815_10000149_pt1 | contig 35558 bp, 38 predicted proteins | sample NC_S_5_FD_132962 | JGI IMG/M metagenome (GOLD analysis project Ga0187815, IMG submission 132962) | Wetland sediment microbial communities from Neuse River Estuary, North Carolina, USA - ASW-S_5 | ecosystem: Environmental > Aquatic > Freshwater > Wetlands > Sediment | place: USA: North Carolina... | reverse complement strand
GTGCTACGCCGAGTTCGCCACGCTCATCCCGATGTCGGGCAGCTCGTATTCCTACGCCTACGCCACACTGGGCGAACTGGTGGCCTGGTTCATCGGCTGGAACATGGTGCTGGAATACGGCGTTTCCGCCTCGGCGGTGGCGGTAAGCTGGACCGGCTACTTCACCAGCCTGCTCGACAACATGGGACTGCACCTGCCCGCGGTGCTGACCAATGCGCCGCTGGCCTACCAGGACGGTCACCTCGTCGCCACCGGCGCACTGTTCAACTTCCCGGCGGTCGCGATCACCCTGCTGCTGACCTGGCTGTGCTACGTGGGCATCCGTGAATCCAGCGGCGCGAACCTGGCGATGGTGCTGCTCAAGGTCGGCCTGATCGTGATCGTGATCGTGGCCGGCTGGCAGTACGTGAACCCGGACCTGTGGCATCCGTTCATCCCGCCGCAGCAGGGCCCGGAGAAATACGGCTGGGCAGGCATCATGCGGGCCTCGACCCTGGTGTTCTTCGCTTACATCGGCTTCGAGGCCACCTCCACCGCGGCGCAGGAAGCGAAGAACCCGCAGCGCGACCTGCCGATCAGCACCCTCGTCTCGCTGGCGGTGTGCACCGTGCTGTACATCGGCATGGCGGCCGTCATTACCGGCCTGCTGCCGTTCGACCAGCTGGGCACCAGCGAACCGGTAGTCACCGCGGTGAGGGCGCACCCGCAGCTGAACTGGTTGCGCTGGGTGGTGGAGATCGGCGCACTGATCGGCCTGTCCTCGGTGATCCTAGTGATGGTCATCGCGCAGCCGCGCATCTTCATGATCATGGGCAACGACGGCCTGCTGCCGCCGGTGTTCGCGAAGATCCACCCGCGCTACAAAACGCCACACATCAACACCGTGATCACCGGCCTCGGCATCGCGGCGCTGGCTGCCGTGTTCCCGCTGGACATACTCGGCGACCTCGTCTCGATGGGCACGCTGATCGCCTTCGTCGCGGTCTGCGCCGGCGTGCTGATCCTGCGCTACACGCATCCCCATCTGCCGCGCACCTTCCGCGTGCCGTGGGCACCGGTGATCTGCATCCTGGGCGTGGTCAGTTGCCTCGGCCTGCTGTACTGGGAGAACTGGTACCAGTGGCTGTTGATGGGCATCTGGACCGTAATCGGCCTGGCGATCTACTTCGGCTACGGGTACCGGCACAGTCAGTTGCGCCGCTCGCGGGCAAATGCTCAACAGGCGTGACTCTTTAACGTCGCCGATTTTTACATAAAATCGCTAATTTTCGGCAAAAAACAGCCATCTTGACCAAATGAATCCGCGATATAATCTTCGTCTGGATCGGGCGAAAAAACAAAAACAAGCTGTTGTTTTTGAATAACTTAACGGAATATTTCCGAAAGAATCTCGACTCCCGACCGCCCATTTGGCCCGGCCAGGGGTATCATCCCCAGTCCGAGGGTTGATCACTTGGCAGTGGGCCCCGGATCGCCGCCCGGCGCGTCAGGTGGGTAGCTCCTCAGCTTGACGCGTCGGGCAGCATTTTTCCCGCGGCACTCCCCTCTCTCCGGTATCGTCCGCGACTCCATGGTGCGGTTGATGCATACCTGCATGACGTCGCATGCAAAAAGGCCGGCACATATGCCGGCCTTTTGCTGTCCCCCCCCCCCTGGGGAGACGTACTGCGCGATCAGCCCGCCTTCGGTGAATACGACACGCACCAGCCCTTCGCATTGACGGACTTGCCCGGGAACAACGCGCAGGGGCCGTAGCCGGTCGGACCGCCGGAGTAGAACTGGCAGCTGGAGCAGTCAGTGCCGGCCTTGTGCTTGGGGCTGGTGGTCTTGCTGGCGTCCTCCACGTAACCCAGCGCCTTGGCGGTCGGATCCGCATCGGTCACGTGCGGCAGGTCGGCGGCGCGCGCGAAACGCGGCAGCCCACCCATCACCACCGCGGCCGCCGTGGTGCCGGCAGCCACCTTCAGGAAACGGCGACGCGATTCGAGATCTTTTTCGTTCGACATGGGCAAAACCTCCGTCTGTGAAAAATCCGGCGCAGCATGCGGCGGGATGGGTGAGGCGCAATGCGGCGATCTTAGCGCGTTTGCTCGCGACGACTGCTGACTTGCGAGAATGGATCGCATTACTGCATGGCGTCCTTGCCGCGCATGTTATAGTCGGCCTCCGTTTGGACGTCCATTCGTCATGCACCAGAAACTCCCGGACACGATCCCAGCCACCCTTTTCGCCGCGCGCGCCGACGCCATCGCCGACGCCGCGCGCGAGCTGGCGCTCGCCGGCTGGACGCCCGCAACCAGCAGCAACTTCTCGATGCGCGTCGATGCGGAACACGCCGCGATCACCGTTTCCGGCCGCGACAAGGGCAAACTGGGCCGCGCGGACATCATGCTGGTGGATATGCAGGGCCAGGCCGTGGGCACAGACGCGCGCCCCAGCGCGGAAACCGCCCTGCACACCCAGGTCTACCGCCGCTGGCCGGAAGCGCAGGCCGTGCTGCACACCCATTCGCGCACGCAGAGCGTGGCCTCGCGGCTGTTCGCGCCGGCCGGCATGGTGCGCCTGCAAGGCTGGGAACTGCAGAAGGCCATCGCCGGCCACAGCACGCACGAGGGCGTGCTGGAGATCCCGGTGTTTCCCAACACCCAGCACATGCCCGAGCTGGTGGCGCGCGTCGATGCCTGGCTGGATGCCGGCAAGCCGCTGGCCGCATACCTGATCGACGGGCACGGCATCTATACCTGGGGCCGCGACATGGCCGAGGCGCGACGCCACCTGGAGGCGCTGGAATTCCTGCTGGGCTGCGAACTGGATCTTAGGAGGCTTTCCGCATGAGCCGTCTGCGCATCTTCGACGAGAACCATCCCGAAGCACCGCTCGCCACGCATGCCGAGCATGCGGCCATCGCTCACGAACTGAGCCTGGTCGGCGTGCGCTTCGAGCAATGGGCCGCGAACCAGCCGATCGCCCCCGGCGCCAGCCAGGACGAGGTGATCGCCGCCTACCGCGGCGACATCGACCGGCTGATGCGCGAGGAAGGCTACCAGTCGGTGGACGTGGTCAGCCTGACGCCCGGCCATCCCGAGCGCGCCGCGTTGCGCCAGAAGTTCCTCAGCGAGCACACCCACAGCGAGGACGAGGTGCGCTTCTTCGTGGCCGGCGCCGGCCAGTTCACCCTGCACCTCGCCGGCAAGGTCTACGACGTGTTGTGCGAAGCAGGCGACCTGATCGGCGTGCCCGACGGCACCCGCCACTGGTTCGACATGAGCGAGGCGCCCTACTTCGTGGCGATCCGCCTGTTCACCAACAAGGAAGGCTGGGTGGCCAACTTCACCGGCAGCGACATCGCGCAGGGCTTCCCGCGCATGGTGCCCATCGTTACCGCAGGCTGAGCTTTTCTCCCCTCTCCCGCCCTTCGGGCCCCCTCTCCCAAAGGGAGAGGGGATGAATTCCAAGCCGGGGTAAACTGGCCGCTCCGTCACCCGTTCCCATGGCCATGCCCGAAATCCGCGCCATCGTCACCGACATCGAAGGCACCACCAGCTCGATCAGCTTCGTCAAGGACGTGCTGTTCCCCTACGCGCGCGAACGCCTGCCGGCTTTCATCGAAACCCATGCCGATCGACCCGAGCTGCAACACTGGTTGCACGAGGCCGCGAAGGAGGCCGGCTACATCGAGGCCAGCCGGCAGGAGGTGATCGAACTGCTGCTGCGCTGGATCGACGAGGATCGCAAGTCCACCGCGTTGAAGGCGCTGCAAGGCATGATCTGGCGGGAAGGCTACGAAGCCGGCGACTTCCGCGCCCATGTCTACCCCGAGGTGTCGGCGCGGCTGCGCGCCTGGCGCGCCGAAGGCCTGCGGCTGTACGTGTATTCCTCCGGCTCGGTGCCGGCGCAGCGGCTGTTCTTCAGATACAGCGAGGCGGGCGACCTCACGCCGCTGTTCGCCGGCTACTTCGACACTGAGACCGGTCCCAAGCGCGAGCAGGCTTCCTACGAGAAGATCGCCGCGGCGATCGGCGAGCAGCCCGCACACATCCTGTTCCTGTCCGACATCGTCGAGGAGCTGGACGCCGCGCAGGCCGCGGGTTTCCGCACCGGCTGGCTGCTGCGCCCGCCGCAGGCGCTGCCCGCCCAGCCACGCCACCCGGCTTACGCCGATTTCGACGCAGTCACGCCCTGATCTACGAACCGAGCCTCCGCATGCGCACCGCCTTCACCGCCCTGCTCGCCTTCGCCGCCGGCGTGCTGCTGATGCTGTGGCTGCCCGGCCACGCCCCTGCGCCAGCCACCACCACGGGCCAGACAACAGTAACGACGGGCAGCGCCGCAACAGCCAGCTCCGCGGCAGACAGCGACAGCAGCTACGACGATGACGGCAGTGCCAACTGGCCGGACCAGGGCCCCACGCCCGAACAGGTGCTCTACGCCCAGCCGCAGATGCTGCACGACGCTCTGGCGAAGCTCGGCCCGCGGGTGCCCCGCAAACCGAACCTCTACCTGGTCGCTTTCGCGGGCGACGGCAGCGAGAACGTGTTCCGCAACGAGGCCGAATACGCGGCCCGGATGTTCCGCCAGCGCTTCGGCGCCAGTGCCCACGCCCTGGTGCTGGAGAACAACCCTGCCTCGCTCTCTGCGCGCCCGCTGGCCAGCTGGAGCAACCTGGAAGGCGCGCTGGACGGCCTCGCCAAGGTGATGCAGCCCGACGACATCCTGATGCTCTACATGGCCACCCATGGCAGCGAGGATCATGAGCTGCTGGTGGACATGGATCCGCTGCCGCTGGACCAGATCGGCGCACAGGACCTCGCCGACATCCTCAAGGAGCACCCGTTCAAGTGGAAGGTGGTGGTGGTCAACGCCTGCTACTCCGGCGGCTTCATCCCGCCGCTTGCCGGCGACGGCACCCTGGTGCTCACCGCCGCGCGCAGCGACCACAGCTCATTCGGCTGCGGCAGCGAATCGGAGCTCACCTATTTCGGCCACGCCTGGCTGGTCGACGCGCTGAACCGCACCGACAACTTCGTCGATGCCTTCGCCCAGGCCAAGACCGAGATTGCGCAATGGGAGCAGCGCGACAAGCTCACGCCCTCGCAGCCGCAAAGCTACATCGGCAAGGGCATCGAGGCGCAGCTCGATGCGTGGCGCAAGGGCATCGCACCAGGACCGGCGGTATCGTTTGCGCCGGCAGCGCCCGCGCCCGCTGCCAGTGCCGCCGCCGCGACATACTAGGAGCCTGGGCGGCAGAAGCGTTCGAGATGAAGAGCCTCACAACAGCGAAGCTGGTCAAAGTCCACTGCGTGAGGACAGATTTTCGACGATTCGCCGGCCCATAGCTGTCGCCATGAGCCAAGAAACGGCGGATAGTGGACCGCGCAGAGGGCCTTGCAGTCCGGACGGCTTCTGCCGCTCAGGCTCCTAGGGCCCGCGATCAGCGTCCGGCGTGCCGCTGCGCCAGCACGGCCACCGCATCGGCCAGCGACAGTCCGCGGGCGCGCAGCAGCACGGTGAGGTGGAACACCAGATCCGCCGCCTCGCCCAGCAGTTCCTCGTCGCCCTGCGCCACGGCGGCCAGCGCGCTCTCCACACCTTCCTCGCCCACCTTTTGCGCGATGCGGCGGATGCCTTTGTCGAACAGCTTGGTGGTGTAGCTGCCTTCGGGGCGCTCCGCATGGCGCTGCGCCACCAGCGCATCGAGTTCGGCGAGAAAACCCAGCGGCGGACGGGCGTCCGCGCCGAAGCAGCTGGAGGTGCCTAGGTGGCAGGTGGGCCCGTGCGGCTCGGCCTGCACCAGCAAGGTGTCGGCATCGCAGTCGACGCGGATGGATTTCAGCGCCAGCACATGGCCGGAGCTTTCGCCCTTCGTCCACAGCCGCTGCTTGCTGCGGCTCCAGAACGTGACCTTGCCGCTGGCCTGCGTGGCGGCCAGCGCCTCGGCATTCATGTAGCCCAGCATCAGCACCTCGCCCGTCAGCCAGTGCTGCACGACGGCGGGCAAGAGGCCGTCGCCCTTGGCCCAGTCGAGACGGGAGAGGTCGGAGGAATTCGCGCCAGTCATCGGGATACCTGCTGTCGGCATGCACCAAGGCATGCGGAAAGAGTGGGGTCTCCCGCCATTCCAGCGCAAGCTGGAATCCAGCGCCTCTGAAGTCTCACAGCTGCACGAAAGACACTGGATTCCGGCTTGCGCCGGAATGACGGGCTAAAGGATACGTACCGGCACGCCCTGGCTGTGCAGGTAACGCTTGAGTTCGGGTATGGCAATCGCGCCGGAGTGGAACACGCTGGCCGCCAGCGCGCCATCCACATCGGCTTCGGCGAAGGCGTCGCGGAAATGCACCGGCTCGCCCGCGCCACCCGAGGCGATCAATGGCACACGGCAGAGCGCGCGCACCGCTTTGAGCTGTTCGATATCGTAGCCCTGCCGCACGCCGTCGCTGCCCATGCAGTTGAGCACGATCTCGCCGGCGCCGCGTCGCTGCGCCTCGACCACCCAGTCGAGCGTGCGGCGCGCCAGGGCACGCGTCTTCGATGGATCGCCGGTGTACTGGCGCACGCGCCATTCGCCATCGGCGTCGCACAGCGAATCCACGCCCACCACCACGCATTGCACGCCGAACGCGGCGGCCAGCTCGTCGATCAGCTCCGGCCGTTCCAGCGCCGGCGAGTTCACCGACACCTTGTCCGCGCCGGCGTACAGCACCGCGCGCGCCTCGTCCACCGAACGGATGCCGCCCGCCACGCAGAACGGAATGTCGATCACCCGCGCCACCTTCTCCACCCAGCCGCGGTCCACGCTGCGCCCCTCGGGGCTGGCGGTGATGTCGTAGAACACCAACTCGTCGGCACCTTCGTCGCGATAGCGCAGCGCGAGATCCACGATGCCGCCCATCGCCACGTGGTCGCGGAAGCGCACGCCCTTGACCACCTGGCCGTCGCGCACGTCGAGGCAGGGAATGATCCGTCGGCTCAGCATGCCAGCGCCTCCGCCACGTCGAAGCGCCCTTCCAGCAAGGCGCGCCCGAGGATCACGCCGCGCGCCCCCGCTTCGCGGGCCGCGCGAATGTCGTCCAGCGAACGCACGCCGCCGGAGGCCTGCACGGCCAGCAACGGCACGGTGCCGGCGAGGTGTCGGTAGAGGTCGAGGTTGAAGCCGGCCAGCATGCCGTCGCGGTCGATGTCGGTGCACAGCAGGTGACGTGCGCCCTGCGCGGCATACCACGGCGCCAGCTCGTCCAGGGTGCGTGCCTCGGCTTCCGTCCATCCTGCGCTGGGCAAGGTCCAGCGGCCGTCGATGCGGCGGGTGTCGAGTGCGAGCGTGAGGCGTTCCGCGCCGTACTCGCGCAGCCAGCCGGCCACGCGGTCGGGATCGCGGATCGCCACGCTGCCCACGACCACGCGGGCCACACCTGCGTCGAACAGCCGGCGCAGGTCGGCATCTTCGCGCACACCGCCGCCGGCCTGCACCGGCATGCCATCCTTGGCGATCGCCTCGATCACCGCCAGATTGTCCAGCTTGCCGGAGCGCGCACCGTCGAGATCGACCAGGTGGAGCCAGCGCGCGCCGGCCTCGGCGTAGCGTCGCGCCAGGGCGCGCGGATCGTCCGCATAGGTGGTCTGCTGCGCATAATCGCCCTGCTTGAGGCGCACCACGCGGCCGTCGCGCAGGTCGATGGCGGGAATGACAGCGAAAGTCATACGGCTCTCGTCATAGTTCGAGAAAATTCTTGAGGAGCTTCGCGCCGACGGCGGCGGAACGCTCAGGATGGAACTGCATGCCATGGAAGTTGCCGCAGGCAACCACGGCGGAAAACACCTCGCCATAGTCCGCCGTGGCCAGCGTCCACTCGCCCACGGGCACCGCATAGCTGTGCACGAAATACGCCTGCTCGCCCGCGTCCAGTCCAGTCAGCAGCGGGTGCTCGCGCTGCACGGACAGCCGGTTCCAGCCCATATGCGGCACGCGCAGGCCGGGACTCTCGGCGAAGCGACGCACTTCTGCCGGGATCAGGCCCAGGCACTCGGTGTCGCCCTCCTCCGAATGCGCGCACAGCAGTTGCATGCCCAGGCACACGCCCAGCACCGGCTGGGTCAGCGAACGCAGCAGTTCGACCAGACCGAGCTCGCGCAGGCGCGCCATACCCGGCCCCGCCGCGCCCACGCCGGGCAGGATCACCTTGTCGGCGGCGCGGATCGCCGCGGCATCCGAGGTCAGTGCCGCATCCGTGCCCAGACGCTGCAAGGCATAGCGCACCGAGCCGATATTGGTACCGCCCGCATCGACCAGCACGACGCTCATCACAGCGTTCCCTTGGTGCTGGGCAGCTCGTCGCCTTCGCGGCGGATCGCCTGGCGCAGGGTGCGCGCCACCACCTTGAAGCAGGCTTCGACCATGTGATGCGCGTTGTCGCCGCGCACCGACAGGTGCAAGTTCGCGCCCAGCGTCTCGCACAGCGAGCGGAAGAAATGCGGCACCAACTCGGTGGGCACCTCGCCCACGCGCTCGCGCGGGAAGCTGCCTTCGAACACGAAATACGGACGACCGGACAGATCCAGCCGCGCTTCCGCGGCGCTCTCGTCCATCGGCAGCGAGAAGCCGTAGCGGCCGATGCCGCGCTTGTCGCCCAGCGCCTGCTTCAGTGCCTGGCCCAGGGCCAGCGCGCAGTCCTCGATGGTGTGGTGCTCGTCGATGTGGGTGTCGCCATCGCAGGCCAGCTCCAGCGCGAAGCCGCCGTGCTTGCCGATCTGCTCCAGCATGTGGTCGAAGAAACCGAGGCCGGTGTGCACCTTCGGCTCGGCGACCTTGTCCAGATCCACGTTGACGGTGATGCGGGTTTCCTTCGTGTTGCGCGTGACGGACGCCGTGCGCGGCGTGTCCAGCAGCTGGTGCGCCAGCTCGTCCCAGCCGATGCCATGTACGCCGACGCGAAAACCGCGCACGCCGAGGTTCGCCGCAAACTGCAGGTCGCTCTCGCGGTCGCCCACCATCGCCGAGGCGGCACGGCTCCAGCCGTCGTCGGCGAGCCAGTGCCACAGCATGCCGATGCCCGGCTTGCGCGTATCCAGCCGCTCGTGCGGGAAGCTGCGGTCGATCAGCACCTCGCGGAAACGGATGCCCTGCGAGGACAGGATGCGCATCAACAGCTCGTGCGGCCCGGTGAAATGCGGCTCCGGAAAACTCGCGGTACCCAACCCGTCCTGGTTCGTCACCATCACCAGCTCGTAGCCGGCGGCGACGAAACGCTGCAGCGCGGCGATCACGCCGGGCAGCAGGGCCAGCTTCTCGTAGCTGTCGATCTGCTCGTCCGCCGGTTCCTCGATCAGGCAACCGTCGCGGTCGACGAAGAGGATCCTGCGGCTGCTCATGCTGCTCCCCGCGCCGCCATCGGAACCGCCAGGGCAGCCAGCAGCCGCTCGTTTTCCGCCGGCGTGCCGATCGTGATGCGCAGCGCATCGCCCAGGCCCGAGTAGCGCCGCACGTCGCGCACCACGATGCCGGCATCGAACAGTCGCCGGTACACGGCGCCGGCATCGTCGAAACGCGCGGTGAGGAAATTCGCCTGCGACGGCAGCACGGTGCGCACGCCCGGCAGGCGGGCCAAGGCCGCGCGCATGCGCGCCCGCTCGGTGCGCACCACGTCGATGTGCGCGCGTGCGTTCGCCTGCCCCCAGCCCGACAGCGCGAGCAGAGCCGCGTTCACGCTGGGCAACGGCAACGGATACGGCGGCATGATCCGGCGCAGCAGGGCCACCACGTCCGGATGCGCCAACAGGCAGCCGATGCGCGCACCGGCCAGCGCCCAGGCCTTGGACAGCGTGCGCAGCACGGCGAGGTTTTCGTAGCGGTCGAGCAGGTCGGCCACGCTACCCTCGTCGGCGAACTCCACGTAGGCCTCGTCCACCACCAGCAGCGCGCGGCCGGCCAGCGCCTGCGCCAGCCGCTCGATGTCGGCGCGCGGCACCACGCTTCCTGCGGGGTTGTTCGGCGTGCAGACGAACACCAGCTTCACCGCGCCGGTGAGCGCGGCCAGCGTGGCGTCCACGTCCAGCGTGAAGTCCTCGCGCAACGGCGCCTCGATCACGCCCGCATCCTGGATGCGGGCGCACACCGCATACATGCCGAAGGTGGGCGGCTGGATCAGGATCGCGTCACGCCCGGCGCGGCAGAACGCGCGCACCAGCAGGTCGATCGCCTCGTCGCTGCCGCGGCCCACCAGCAGCTGTTCGCGGCGCACGCCGTACAGGCGCGTCAACGCGTCCACCAGTGTCACCGGCTGCGGCTCCGGATAACGGTTGCAGCCCATGCCGCCGTCGCCGGTGGGCTCCCACGCGGATTCGTTCGCGTTGAGCAGCAGCTGGCCGCCGCTGGCCTCCATGCGTGCCGAGGAATACGGCTGCAATGCGCGGATTTCCGCCCGCGCGAGATCGAGCACACTCATGTCATTGACTCCAGTTCGGCCAATCGCAGTGTCACCGCGCGGCGATGCGCCTCCAGTTGCTCGGCTGCCGCCAGCGTGGCAGTGCAAGGACCGATGCCGCGCAAGCCGTCGGCGCTGAGCTCCTGCACGGTGATCTGTTTCTGGTAGCTGGCCACCGACACGCCGCTGTAGCTGCGCGCATGGCCGTAGGTGGGCAGCACGTGGTTGCTGCCACTGCAGTAGTCGCCCACGGACTCCGGCGTCCACGCACCGAGGAAGACCGAGCCGGCGCTTTCGATGCCTGCGAGCAGCACGCGCGGCGCCGCCACCTGCAGGATCAGGTGCTCGGGTGCGTAGCGGTTGCTCACCTCGACCGCCTGCGCCAGCGAGGCCACCGCGATCAGGCGGCTCTGCTCCAGCGCCTGCCGCGCAATCTCCGCGCGCGGCAGTTCGGCGCATTGCTGTTCGACCTCGCGGGCGACGCGATCCAGCATGGCGGCCGAATCGCTGAGCAGGATCACCTGCGAATCCGGCCCGTGCTCGGCCTGCGACAGCAGGTCGGCGGCGACAAAGGCGGGATTCGCCGCCGCGTCGGCGATCACCAGCACCTCGGACGGTCCGGCCGGCATGTCGATCGCGGCGCCATCCGGCTCCGACGATACCTGCAGCTTGGCCTCGGTGACCCAGGCATTGCCGGGGCCGAACAGCTTGTCGCACTTCGGCACGGAAACCGTGCCGTATGCCATCGCCGCGATCGCCTGCGCGCCGCCTAGCTTGAACACCTTGTGCACGCCGGTGAGCCGGGCGGCATACAGTACCGCCGCATCGCAACGGCCGTCGGCGCGCGCGGGCGAGCACAGCACCACCTCGCGGCAGCCGGCGATGCGCGCGGGCACACCCAGCATCAGTGCAGTCGACGGCAGCGGCGCGCTGCCTGCCGGCACGTACAGGCCCACCCGCTGGATCGGCCGCAGCATGCGCTCCACCCGCACGCCGGGCGCGGTGTCCACACCCACCGGCTGCGGCGCGGCAGCGCGATGGAAGGCCTCGATGCGGGTGGCGGCCTCGCGGATCGCCGCCTTCAGGGCGGGATCGAGCGCCGCCTCGGCTGCCGTGAATTCGTCGTCATCGACTTCGAGCGCAGTCAAGGCGCAGCGGTCGTATTTCGCGCTCAGCTCGCGCAAGGCCGCATCGCCGCGCGCGCGCACCTCCGCAATGATGCGGCCGACGCCATCGCGCAATTCCGCCGCGCGCGACTGCACCGGGCGCGCCAACGCGTCGCCGCGTCCTTGCTCATCCAGCGCGTTCCAGTCGATTCGTTTCATGCAGACCAGCCCTTCATGCAAGCATCTTCTCCACCGGCAGTACGAACATCTCGCGCGCACCGGCCTTCTTGATCTCTTCCAGCTGGCGCCAGCTCACCTCGCCCGCGCACAGCGCCTGCAGCATCAACTGATCCGGCTGACCGGCCACCGGCAGCAGGGTCGGCTGCGGGCCGCCGGGCAACAGTCGGGTCACCGCTTCCAGCGCCGCACGCGGGGTCTGCAGCAGCAGCAGGCGGGATTCGCGCACCTGGATCACGCCATCCAGCCGCTTCAGCAGCAGCTCGACCAGGTCGCCGCGCTCGTCGGCCGGCAGCGCCTGCGGGCCGGCCAGCACCGCTTCGCTCTCCAGCAGCACGTCGGCCTCGCGCAGCTGGTTCGCCACCAGGGTGCCGCCGCTCTGCACCAGGTCGCAGATGGCGTCCGCGGTGCCCAACTTCGGCGCGATCTCGACCGAGCCGGCCAGGGTCACCACGCCGGCCTCGACGCCATGCTCGCGCAGCCAGGCACCGAGCAGGCCCGGATACGAGGTGGCTATGCGCTGCCCGGACAGCTGCGTGGGCTCGCGGTAATCGAATTCCTGCGGTACCGCGATGGAAAGCCGGCAGCGCCCGAAGCCCAGCGGCCGCAACTCGGCCAGCGGCTCGCTCTCGCGGCCAGCGGTGAGACGGAATTCGTCGAGCACGTTGCGGCCTACGATGCCCAGCTCGCAAACGCCCTGTGCGATCAGGCCGGGGATGTCGTCGTCGCGCACCAGCAGCAGGTCCACCGGCTCGCCCTCGCCGAAGCAGAACAGCTTGTCGCGGCTCTGCCGGAACGTGAGGCCACAGCGCTTGAGCAGCTCCAGCGCCGGCTCGGTGAGCCGACCGGATTTCTGCATCGCGATACGCAGGCGGTCGCGCGGCTTCATGCGCGTGCCCTCTTCGCGCTGGCGCGGCGGCGCGAAGCGTGCGCGGCGGCCGCCAGATAGCCACCGTTGCCCTGGTTGAGGAAGCGCGCCACACGGCCGATCGTGGTGATGCTCACCGCGGTGCGCTCGTGGATCTCTCGGTAGGACACGCCGTCGAGCAGGTACGGCACCACGCGCCAGCGGTCCACCAGTACCTCGAGTTCGGCCGGCGTGCACAGGTCGCGCAGGAAGGCACCCATCTCATCCGCCCCCTTCAGCGACAGCAGCGCCTGGCACAGGCTCAGCTCGGCCGACTCGACGGGCGTCTCGGGATCCAGCGATCGACGTTTCATAATGTATTAACGCATTAGTACAGTGGAACGGAATTGTAGGGAGCGCCGGCATCCGACGCAAGCGGCGGGTGCCGGGTCGCGTTCAGCGTACCGTCACAGCCTGCCCGTCGATCGAGGCACCCGGCTGACAGGCACGCACGGGAAATCGCCGCCAGCACCGGCCCGAGCGGCGGCCACAAGAACACCGGGCACAAAAAACCCCGCCGCAGCGGGGTCTTTCGTGATGCGTAGCTTCTACGCCTCAGGCCGACTTCTTCTTCGGCGCGGCCTTCTTCGCGGCCGCCGGCTTGGTCACGGTCGGCTTGGCGCCAACCACCGCCGGCTGCGCACCGTGCATGCGGGTGTTGCCGTAGCTGCCGCGATAGGTCTTGCCGCGGCGGGTCTTGCGATCGCCCTTGCCCATAGAAATCTCCTCAATGCGTGATGGGGGGCCATGATAACAGCGCCATCGCCGGCGCCATAGCCGGGAGCGGCGGGTTCAGCAGTGGCCGTGGCCGGCACAGCCCTGCGGCTGGTCCAGGCAGGTATCCGGATCGATCTGCACGGTAACGTGCTGCACCCCGAAACGCTCGCCCAGCACGCGGTTGATCGCGCGCATCGCCTGCGCGGCAGCGGCGGAATCGTGCAACTCGGCATGCAGGGTCGCCATGCGCGAGCCGGAGGCCAGCTGCCAAACGTGCAGGTGGTGGATGCCGCGGATCGAGGCATCCGCGCTGCGCAGCGCGGCCTCCACTTCGGCGCTATCCATGCCGTCCGGCACGCCTTCCAGCAGGATGTGGGCGGAGCGGCGCAACAGGCGCCACGCGCTGCCCAGGATCAGCACCGCCACCAGCAGCGACAGCAGCGGGTCGGCCCACAGCCAGCCGAGCCAGCGGATCGCCAGCGCCGCGAGCACCGCCGCCGCCGAGCCAAGCAGATCACCCAGCACGTGCAGGCTGGCGCCGGCCAGGTTCACGTCGTCGTGCGCATGCCCGTGCAGGCTGCGCAGTACCAGCAGGTTCACCAGCAGGCCGACGACGGCCACGATCAGCATCATGCCCGACAGGATCGCGCCGGGATGCAGCAGGCGCTGGATCGCCTCCCACGCCACCCAGGCCACCAGCACGAACTGGCTGAGCGCATTGACGAAGCCGACCAGCACCTCCATCCGCCCGTAGCCGTAGCTGCGCCGGGCATCGGCCGGCCGCAGCGCCATGCGCGCACCGACGAAGGCCATCAACAGGGCCAGCGAGTCCACCATCATGTGGCCGCCATCGGTGAGCAGGGCCAGCGAACCCGACCACAGGCCACCGACCACTTCGGTCAGCATGGTCAGCGTGGTCAGTATGAAGGCCAGCAGCAGTTTGCGGCCGCGCACGCCGGCATGCGGCGCATGATCGTGGTCGTGCGCTTCCGCCGGATGCGGATGCTCGTGATCGTGGGTGTGCGTGACGCTCATGCACGCATGCTAGGAAGCACGGGCGGCGTTACACAATCACCGCGGGCTTCCGGCACTCGCTCACCAGGGCACGGTCTGGCCGAAACGATCGAGAAACTGCAGGCCGGGCACGCCACGCTTCGAAATCAGCACGTCGACCAGCAGCGGCACGCTCTCCTCGATCGTAAAAGGTGCTTCCGGGCCACCCAGGTCGGTGCGGATCCATCCCGGAGCGAGCATCACCATGGCCCGCGGATGCGCCGCTTCGCGCGCGGCGAAGCTGCGCATGAACATGTTCAGCGCAGCCTTGCTGCCGCGATAGACCTCGCGCATCCCGGTTTCGTTGTTTGCGATGCTGCCCTGGCCGGACGACATCGCACCGATCAATCCGTCCGCCGGCACGAGATCCTGAAGCGACTCGATGACGCGCATCGGACCGAGCGCGTTCGTCACCATCACGCGGACGAACTCTTCCGTCGCCACCTCGCCGACATGCAGGTGCTGGTCATGCGTAGTCGTTCCCGCGTTCACGAACAGGATGTCGAGTGCCTTGCCGGCAAGGCGTTCGCGCAAGGCGGCGATCTGGTCCGGCTCGTCGATGTCGAGCGTTTCGATCTCGACGCGGCCCGGGTGCTTCTCCGCCAGATCATGCAGTGCGGTCCGAGAGCCCGCCCTGACTGTGCCGACGACATTCCAACCGCAGCCGAGGAATCCGGCGGCCACGGCGGCGCCAAGCCCGCGCGACGCGCCGACGATCAGGATCGTGGGAGCGGAGGACATGGACCCGGCCTCAATGCGCGCACTGCGCTCCATGCACATGCGCCGCGGCATGGCCATGCCGGCGATCGATGTAGAGGTTCACGAAATGCGCCGAGGCCACCAGCAGGCCGCCGCAGGTCACCATCACGCTGTGCACGGCGATCGGATAGGCCAATCCCACGGTGACGCCCAGCAGCAGCAGCGCCAGCCCCGGCACCGCCAGCAGCAACGGCAGCGGCCGGCGATGCCGGCGATAGCCGCCGACCAGGGCGAACAGCGCGAGTGTGGCGGCAAACATCACGAAGTCGCGCTCGAAGCGATGTCCGGCCAGGAAGCCGAGGCCCAGCAGCGGCAGCAGGGTCAGCACGAACGGCAGCAGCGCGCAGTGGATCGCACACAGGAACGAGGCCGTGGCGCCCAGGCGATCGGCCAGATGCCACCAGCGCGCGGGTTTCGGCGCATCGCCCGCGGCGACGGATCCCATCGACATGGGATCCAGCAGCAGGCTGTCGCCTTCGGCGGAGTTTTCGAACCGATCCATGTCATAAATGTTACTTTATAACAATCACGCCGCGCAAGCAGCCCGCCCGGTCAGGACACGACGCGGCATCAGGACTTGCGGCAGCGCTTGCAGACGCCATGCACTTCCAGTGTCTGCGCCTGGGCGCGGAAGCCCAGCGCCCTGGCCTGGGCATCGATCAGCTCAGCAACGCGCTCGTCGCAGACTTCCTCGGCACCGGAGCAGACGTCGCAGATCAGGAACGGCACCTGGTGCGCCTCGGCCGGGTGATGGCAGGAGACGAAGGCGTTGATCGACTCCAGCTTGTGGATGAAGCCTTGCTCCAGCAGGAAATCCAGCGCACGGTACACCGTGGGCGGCGCCGCGTTGCCGTGCTTCTCGCGCAGCCGGTCGAGCAGGTCGTAGGCCTTCACCGGCTTGGCCGCGGCGGCCACCAGCTCCAGCACCTCCATGCGCAACGGAGTCAGGCGCAGGCCGCGCTGCTCGCTGACGTGCGCCACCTCGCGCACGAAACCCTTCGCATCATGATGATGCGAATGATGAGCGTGCGGCTTGCCGGCGGCGTCGTGGACCAAGGGTCTCTCCTCGCGGACGATCATACATGCAGGTCCGCAGGCAGGAAGATGTGGTCGTTGGCCGTCAAGTCAACGCGGCAGCGGCGGCGGCACGGCGCGCGGCCTGCCGCGCGGGCGCAGCAGCAGCACGAGCCAGCCGATCGGCCCCAGCACCCAGGCCCAGGCGACGCCTTCCCACAGCCGTCCGCGCCACCAGCCCAGCAGCGCACCCACCGCCACGAACAGCAGGTTCCACCAGAACAGCGCGGCCCAAGGCACCATCGCCCACAGGTTCAGGAACACGTGCCAGAGCGCACCCGGCGCGTCGGGATCGACGCCCTGCATGACGCGGGCGAGCAGCTCATGCATGGCGCGCCTGCCCTGCCCGCCGGCTCAGGCGCGGGCCAGCGCCAGCGCGTGGTCGATGCGCTGCAGCGCCTCGTCGCGTCCGGCGAGGTAAATGGTATGGTCGATGGACGGCGACACCTGAGTGCCGGTCATCGCCACGCGCAGCGGCTGGGCGACCTTGCCCATGCCCAGCTCCAACCTGGCGGCCACCTGCTCGATCACGCCGTGGATCGGCTCCGGCTTCCATTCGACGGCGGCCAGCAGACTCCTGGACGCCTCCAGCACGGCGACCGCGCTGTCGTTCTTCAGGTGCTTGGCGACGGCCTTGTCGTCCCATTCGGTGATCGGTCCGTACCAGATCTTCGCGCGCTCGGCCATTTCCTTCAGCGTCTGCACGCGGTCGCGCAACGCCACGATCACGTCGGCGGGCGCGGGGCCGTTCGCCGTGTCGACGCCGGCGCGCGCCAGGTGCCATGCGAACTCGGGCGCCAGCGCAGCGGGATCGTCGGTCTTCAGATAATGCTGGTTCAGCCAGTTGAGTTTCTCGGTGTCGAAGCGCGATGCGGCCTTGTTGACGTCGGCGACGTCGAACAACCGGATCATCTCCTCGCGCGAGAAGATCTCCTGGTCGCCATGCGACCAGCCGAGGCGCACCAGATAGTTGAGGATCGCGTGCGGCAGGTAGCCTTCCTCGCGGTACTCCATCACGCTGACCGAATTGGTGCGCTTGGAGAGCTTCTTGCCCTCCTTGTCCAGGATCATCGGCAGGTGCGCGAACTCCGGCACCGGCGCGCCGAGCGCGCGGTAGATGTTGATCTGGCGCGGCGTGTTGTTGACGTGGTCGTCGCCGCGGATCACCTCGGTGATGCCCATGTCGATGTCGTCCACCACCACGGCGAAGTTGTAGGTGGGCCAGCCGTCGGAGCGGAAGATCACCAGATCGTCGAGCTCGGCGTTGGCCCACTCCACCCGCCCCTTCACCTTGTCCTCGAACACCACCGAGCCCTCCAGCGGGTTCTTGAAGCGGATCACCCGGTTCGGATCGTCGCGGCGGGGTTCGTTGCGGTCGCGGTAATGGCCGTTGTAGCGGGGCTTCTCGCCCCTGGCCATCGCAGCCTCGCGCATCGCCTCGATCTCCTCTTTGCTCTCGTAGGCGTAGTACGCCTTGCCCTCGGCGAGCAGGCGCTCGGCCACTTCACTGTAGCGGTCGAGGCGATGAGTCTGGTAAATCGGAGCTTCGTCGGCGGAGAGATCGAGCCACGCCATCGCGTCGAGGATCGCCTGCACGGCCTCGTCGGTGGAACGCTCGCGGTCGGTATCCTCGATGCGCAACAGGAACTCGCCGCCGCGCCGGCGCGCTTCCAGCCAGCAGTACAGCGCGGTGCGCGCGCCACCGATGTGCAGGAAACCGGTGGGGCTGGGGGCGAAACGGGTGCGGACGGTCATGGGGCTGCTTTGAGTGCGCAAGTAAACGTCGCATTTTAGCCGATCCCGGGCGCCGCGCCGATCCGCGCCAGGCCGTCATCGCCGCGTCACACATTCGCCACCCGCACGCAAACGTGCTGCACGAAGCTGCACACAGGTCAAGCGAGGGCAGCCATCATGCGCGTAGGCATCGTCAGCGAAACCTGGCCGCCGGAAATCAATGGTGTCGCGCTCACCGTGCACGGGCTCGCCGCCGGGCTCGCCGCACGTGGCCACGCCGTCGACGTGGTGCGGCCGCGCCAGACGCAGCAGAGCGTGGCCGACCCGCACTTCGAGACCCTGCTTACCCGCGGCGTGGCCCTGCCGCGCTATCCCGGCCTGCGCTTCGGCCTGCCGGCCGGACAGGCCTTGCGCGAACGCTGGACGCAGGAGCGTCCCGACGCGATCTACGTCGCCACCGAAGGCCCGCTGGGCTGGTCGGCGCTGCGCGCGGCTTGCGCCCTGCGCATCCCGGTGGCGACCGGTTTCCACACGCGCTTCGACAGCTACGCCAGCCACTACGGGCTGCGCTGGCTCACACCGCTGGTGCGCAGCCATCTGCGCCGCTTCCACCGCCGCGCCGTCGCCACCCTCGTACCCACCGAAGCGCTGGCGCAGGAACTCGCCGCGCTCGGCGTGGACAACGCACGCCTGCTGCGTCGCGCGGTAGACACACAACTGTTCCACCCCGAACGGCGCGACCCGGCGCTGCGCGAGCAATGGGGCGTCGATGCCGGCACGCCGGTCGTACTGTATGTGGGCCGCATCGCGCCGGAGAAGAATCTCGAACTGGCGGTGCAGGCCTTCCGCGCCGCGCAACGCAAGCAGCCGGCGCTGCGCTACGTGTGGGTGGGCGACGGCCCCGCGCGCACCGCGCTGCAGGCGGCGCACCCGGACTTCATCTTCGCCGGCATGCAGCGCGGCGAGGCGCTGGCGCGGCACATCGCCAGCACGGACCTGTTCCCCTTCCCCAGCCTCAGCGAAACCTTCGGCAACGTGATCCTGGAAGCCATGGCCTGCGGCCTGCCAGTCGTGGCCTACCACGAGGGTGCGGCGCGCGAGCATCTGCGCGACGGCTACAACGGCTACCGCATCGCTTCCGGCAACGCAGCCGAATTCATCGAGGCCACGGCCAGGCTGGCGAGCAATCCCGGCCTGATCCGCCACATGGGGCGCCGCGCGCACGAGGGCATGGTGCGCCTGTCGCCGGAACGGGTGATCCGCGAATTCGAAACCCTGCTGCGCGAACTGGCCGAGGAGCGCGACCATGGGCACCACACCGCTGCCGTCCACGCCTGAACTGCCACGCCTCGCGTTCGACCGCCGCGTCTGCGTGGCGGCGAACCGCTGGGGCACGCGCCGCGCGGTAGGCGTCTACTTTGGCGCGATCAGCCGGCTCGGCGACGGCATGTTCTGGTACACGCTGATGCTGTCCCTGGCCGTACTGGGCGGCTGGCGCGGCATGCATGCCGCCGCGCACATGGCCGCCACCGGGCTGGTCGCCCTGCTGCTCTACCGCCTGCTGAAGCGGCACACGCGCCGGCCACGCCCGTTCCGCGCCTGCCCGGGCGTGATCGCGCACGTGCCGCCGCTGGACGAGTTCAGCTTCCCCTCCGGGCACACCTTGCAGGCGGTGAGCTTCACCGTGGTAGCGCTGGCTTGGTATCCGCTGCTGGCGCCGCTGCTGGTGACGTTCACCGCACTGGTCGCCGCCTCGCGGGTGATCCTCGGCCTGCACTATCCCAGCGACGTGCTGGCCGCGATCGGCATCGGCGGCGCGCTCGGCACGCTGTCGCTGTGGCTGGCGCACTGCGCAACCACGCTCGCCTGAGCAATTCCTGCGCAACGCGTCGCGCAAGGTTTCCGCATCAGGCACTTGGCCTATCTATCCACAGGCTTTGCCCACGCGCTTCCACAATCGCTGTGGACAACACGTTCCGGCGCTGCGCAAATTTTCGGCAGGACGTGCCAAGTGCCTGTCGGCAAAGCGTGGAAACGGGCTTGTCCACAGCTTTGTTCGGCAGGCATCCACAACGCCTGTGGAAAACCGTCGCGCGGCACCCGGCGGCAGAAACGACGATGCCGCCCAAGGGCGGCATCGTGTAGTGCGGCTTCAGCAGCGCGTCACGCGGCGCGCGGCGCCTTCATCAGTACGCCCAGCAGGTCGGCCAGCTTGTCGCGCATCTCGCGGCGGTCGACGATCATGTCGATCGCGCCGTGCTCCAGCAGGAACTCGGCACGCTGGAAGCCCTCGGGCAAGGTCTCGCGCACGGTCTGCTCGATCACGCGCGGACCGGCGAAGCCGATCAGCGCCTTCGGCTCGCCAATGTTGATGTCGCCCAGCATGCCAAGGCTGGCGGAGACGCCGCCGGTGGAGGGGTTGGTCAGCACGCTGATGTAGGGCACGCCGGCGTCGCGCAGCTTCGCCAGCACGGCCGAGGCCTTGGCCATCTGCATCAGCGAGTACAGGCCTTCCTGCATGCGCATGCCGCCGCTGGCGGAGAAGCACACCAGTGCGCTGCGCTCGGCCAGCGCGCGCTCGCCGGCGCGGGCGAACTTCTCGCCGCCCACCGAACCCATCGAGCCGCCGACGAAGCCGAACTCGAACGCGGTGGCGACCAGCGGCCGCCCCTTCAGGCATCCGCTCATCGCGACCAGGGAGTCCTTCTCGCCGCTGGACTTCTGCGAGGCCACGATGCGGTCGCGGTATTTCTTGGAGTCGCGGAACTTCAGCGGGTCGGTGGCCTCCATCGCCGGCCACAGCTCCTGTGTCGACCCTTCGTCGAAAAGCGCGAGCAGCCGGGTGCGCGCACGGATGCCGTGATGGTGCCCGCACTTGGGGCAGACCATCAGGCTGCGCTCCAGCTCCGGCTTGTACAGCACCGAACCGCAGCCGGCGCACTTCTCCCACACACCCTCGGGCACCTTGCCCTTGCCCGCGGCGGGGCCTTGCGTGCGGGCACGCGGGGTCATGATTTTCTGCAGCCAGTTCATAGCGAGGCCTCTGGTGAAGCGTGCATTCTAGCCGAGATCGCCGCAGGCACCGGACGCGGGCGTGTGGTGCGGCCGGTCAGTGGAGTCCTAAGTGCTGCGCAAGGTCTTCCATCAGCCCGGCGCCGGTGGGAGCCCAATCCAAGCGCGCCCTGGTCTGTGCGCTGGACGCCGCCATGTCGAGTCCGGCGAACATCGCCAGCCAGCCGAAATGCGCCGCGGCCTCCTCCGGCGGCAGCGAGACCAGCGGCACATTCAGCCCGCGGCCGATGGCTGCGGCAATGTCCCAGAACGGCACGCCTTCCTCGGCAACCGCGTGGTAGCGGGCGCCAGGCTCGTTCTTTTCGAGGGCGAGCCGGTAAAGGCGTGCCACGTCGAGGACGTGTGCGGCCGGAAAGCGGTTGAGGCCGTCGCCCACGTAGGCCGAGACGCCTTTCTCGCGAGCCACCGCGATGGCGTAGCTGACGAGCCCTTGCCTGGCCGTATCGTGGACCTGCGGCAAGCGCATCACCGACACCTTGATTCCATCCGCCGCCAGCGCGCTTGCGGCGATTTCCGAAGCCTTGCGGGCATTCGGATGCTCGACGTTGAAGACGTCCTCGGTGGCCGCTTGCCCATGCCCGGCGCTGCCCATGCCGGTACCGGAGGTGATCACGAGGGGGCGGTCCGTGCCGGCGAGCGCGGCGCCCAAAGCCGTGATGGCGCGGCTGTCCTTCTCGCAATTGGCGACGAAGTTCGAGAAGTCGTGATCGAAGGCGCAATGGATCACGCCGTCCGATGAGGCCGCTCCGCGTCGCAGGCTGTCCAGGTCCTCCAGGTTGCCCCGATGCACCTCGGCGCCGGCGGCGGCCAATGCCTGCGCGCCGGCATCCGACCTGGCCAGCCCAAGCACCTGGTGGCCGGCGCGGAGAAGCTCCGCAACGATGGCCGAGCCGATGAAGCCGGTGGCGCCGGTAAGGAATACACGCATGGGTCTGCCCTCTGCCGCCAATGGAATGGCCGCTACTATCGATGCCTTGCCGCTACCGATGAAGCCGTGACGTCATACGGGTATGAGCACTAACAGGAAACCGCCGTCGGGCATGGAACCCCATCCGCTGGGGACCTATCTCAAGGCCCGGCGCGCGAAGCTCGATCCCGCGGCGCTGGGCCTGCCGCTGGAACGGCGCCGCACGCCCGGGCTGCGGCGCGAAGAGGTGGCGCAGCGCGCCCACGTCAGCGTGACCTGGTACACCTGGCTGGAACAAGGACGCGGCGGCGCGCCCTCGCCCGACGCGCTCGGGCGTATCGCCGGCGCCCTGCAGCTCGACCGGGTCGAACGCGAACACCTGTTCCTGCTCGCCCTGGGCCACCTGCCGGAAGTCCGCTTCCAGCCGGCCGGCGACGTCACGCCGCGGTTGCAGCGCGTACTGGACGCGCTGGAATCCAGCCCGGCGATGATCAAGACCACCACCTGGGACGTGGTGGCATGGAACCGCGCCGCTGCCGCGGTGCTTACCGACTACGGCGCGCTAGCGCCCGAACAGCGCAACGTGCTGCGCCTGATGTTCCGCGACCCGCGCGTGCGCGCGGCGCAGCACGACTGGGAAAGCGTGGCGCGCGCGGTGGTGGCGGTGTTCCGCGCCGACGTGGCGCGCGCCGGCGCAGGTGCGTCGGAAAGCGTGCAGGCCCTGGTCGACGAACTCGAACGGCAGAGCCCCGAGTTCGCGGCGATGTGGCGCGACAGCGACGTGCGCCACTTCGGCGAAGGGCGCAAGCTGCTGATCCATCCGCAGGCAGGCGAAATCGCGTTGGAATACTCGTCCTTCGCGGTCGACGGCCGGCCCGACCTCGGCATGATGGTGTACAACCCGGCCACGCCGGCGGACGCGGCCAGGGTTCTCGAACTGATCCGTGCGCGGGAAAGCCGCTGACGAACGCAACTCAGCGCGCGTCGAGCACCTCCCGCACAGGCCGCAGGAACGCACTCGCGCGTCCGGCGATGTCCTCCGCCGAGGCCGCGCCCGCCAACCGCTCCACCAGCGCGCTGCCGATCACCACCGCGTCGGCGAAACCGGCGATAGCCTTCGCACTCTGCGCGTCGCGCACGCCGAAGCCCACCGCCACCGGCGCCGCCGCGTGCGCGCGCAGGTCGGCCACGCGCGCGGCGATGTCCGCCGTGCTCAGCCGCGCGGCGCCGGTGATGCCGGCGAACGACACGTAGTAGAGGAAGCCCTCGGCCGCCGCGCATAGTTTCGCCAGGCGTTCCGGCGCCGTGGTGGGCGCGGCGAGCAGGATCCGCCTGAGGCCCGCCTCGCGCAGCGGCGCCAGCACCGCCGATTCCTCCAGCGGGCAATCCACCAGCAGCACGCCGTCCACGCCGGCCTGCACGGCCTCCGCCGCGAAGCGCGCGTAGCCGTGGATCTCGATGGGGTTGAGGTAACCCATCAGCACCACCGGCGTGTCCTTGTCGCGCTGGCGAAACTGCGCCACCCAGCCGAGCACGTCGGCCAGCCCCACGCCTTTGGCAAGGGCACGCTCGCTGGCGTGCTGGATCACCGGGCCGTCGGCCATCGGATCGGAGAACGGCACGCCCAGCTCGATCAGGTCGGCGCCGGACTCGACCAGCGCGTGCATCAGCGCCACGGTGTGCTCCGGCGCGGGATCGCCGGCAGTGACGAAGGGAATCAAGCCGGTGCGGCCGGCAGCCTTCAACGCGGCGAAACGATGGTCGATGCGGCTCATACCTGGACTCCTTCGCGCGCCGCGATGGTGTGCACATCCTTGTCGCCGCGGCCGGAGAGATTGCACAGCACGATGCCGTCCGGCGGATACTCGCGCGCCAGCTTGATCGCCTGCGCCACCGCGTGGCTGGATTCCAGCGCGGCGAGGATGCCCTCGGTGCGGGCCAGCAGGTGGAACGCGGCCAGCGCCTCGTCGTCGGTGACGCCCACGTACTCGGCGCGGCCGGCGTCCTTCAGGAAGGCGTGCTCGGGGCCGACGCCGGGATAGTCCAGGCCGGCCGAGACCGAGTGCGTCTCGGTGATCTGGCCGTCGTCGTCGCACAGCACGTAGGTGCGGTTGCCGTGCAACACGCCGGGCCGTCCCGCCGCCAGCGAAGCCGCGTGATGGCCGGTGGCGATGCCCTCGCCCGCCGCTTCGGCGCCCACGATGCGCACGTCGCGGTCGTTGAGGAAGGCGTGGAACAGGCCGATCGCGTTGGAGCCGCCGCCCACGCAGGCGGTCAGCACGTCGGGCAGCCGGCCGTACTGCTCCAGCAGCTGCGCACGGGCCTCGCGGCCGACGATGGCGTTGAAGTCGCGCACCATCAGCGGATACGGATGCGGGCCGGCCACCGTGCCGATGATGTAGAAGGTGTCGGCCACGTTGGTGACCCAGTCGCGCATCGCCTCGTTCAGCGCATCCTTCAGCGTCTTCGAGCCGGACGTCACCGGCACCACCTCGGCCCCGAGCAGCTTCATGCGGTAGACGTTGATCTTCTGCCGCTCGATGTCGGTGGCGCCCATGTAGACCACGCACTGCAGGCCCAGCCGCGCCGCCACCGTGGCGCTGGCCACGCCGTGCTGGCCGGCGCCGGTCTCGGCGATGATGCGGGTCTTGCCCATGTGCCGCGCCACCAGCGCCTGGCCCACGGTGTTGTTGATCTTGTGCGCACCGGTATGGTTGAGGTCCTCGCGCTTGAGCAGGATGCGCGCGCCGCCCACACGCTTCGTCAAACGCTCGGCGAAATACACCGGGCTGGGCCGGCCCACGTAATGGGTGAGGTCGCGGTCCAGTTCGGCGATGAAGGCCGGATCCCGGCGCAGGCGCAGGTAGGCCTCGGTCAGCTCGGCCAGCGGCGCCATCAGGGTCTCGGCGACGTAGCTGCCCCCGTAGTTGCCGAAGCGGCCCTGGGCATCGGGCCAAGCGTGGAAATCCCGGATCTCGGGCATGGCGACTCCCTCGGAAAAACTGCGGCAAGGCCGCAACAGACTCACACCTTAGCGCCGGCATGACCTGTGAAAAAGCGAAAAGATCGCCACGAAACTTGAGCTAGACTCACAGCATGTCGGAACGCAACCTGCCCTCGCTGAATGCCCTGCGTGCCTTCGAAGCCGCCGCGCGGCTGGGCAGCATGAGCCTGGCCGCGCAGGAACTGCACGTGACCCACGGCGCGGTGAGCCGCCAGATGCGCGCGCTGGAGGAGGCGCTGGGCCGGCCGCTGTTCACCCGCCAGGGACGCGGCGTCGCGCTCACCGCCGTCGGCCAGCAACTGCGCGAGCAGTGCGGCGCCGCATTCGGACAGCTGCGCGAGGCCTGGCTGCAACTGAAGCAGCAGCGCAGCGCCGCGGCCTTCGTGCTCGGCTGTTCCGGCAGCGTGCTGGCGCGCTGGGTGATTCCGCGACTGGAGCGCCTGCGCCACGAGTTGCCCGCACTGACCCTGCACCTGGCCGTGCAGGAGGAACCGGTCGCCGCCCACCTGGCCGAGGTCGATGCCGCACTGTTGCTGGCTGCACCACCCTGGCCGGCCGGCTGGCAGGTGCACGAGCTGGCACCGGAACGCATCGGCCCGGTGCTGAGTCCGCGCTATCCGGGCGCCGAACGCCTGCGCGAACTGCCTGCTTCGGCCTTGTGCGAGGAACCGCTGCTGCACACCGCCTCGCGCCCGCAGGCCTGGCCGGAATGGGCACGCGCGATGGGCCTGCCGGCCAAATCGTTGCAGCAGACGCAGGCCCTGCCCCACCTCTACTTCCTGCTGGAAGCCGCTGCGGCAGGGCTGGGCGTGGCCATCGCGCCGCAACCGCTGGTGGCCGACGACATTGCCAGCGGCCGCCTGCTCGCACCCTGGGGCTTCTGCGAAACCACCGCCCGATGGGTGCTGGCCTCCACCCGCAGCGGCGACGCCCGCATCGAGGCACTGGCCACCTGGCTGCATGCCGAGCTGGCAGCCGACTGATTTAGAGATACTTGCGCGCCAGTTCGCGCAATCGCTCCAGCACTTGCGGTGTGCGTGCTCCCAATGCGCCACGGCGATCCTCGGGCAGGTGCGCCAGGGGATCGGTTTCGGCGAACACGTAGTGGTCCAGCAGTTGCCGCCAGCCGGCGCGCTGTTCCGGCGGCAGGGCGCGGAAGGCCAGGGCGGCGTGGAACAGCGCGGCCTGGGCATGCCCGGTGGTGTAATCCGGCTCGTCCAGCGGGCTCCACCAGTAGTTCACCAGGGCATTGAGCCGCTCCAGCGACTCGACGTGATGCCACCACAGGGGCGGAATGTAGATGGCATCGCCGGGTTCCAGCACGGCCGCCTGCGCGGCGGCCAGCGCCAGCTTCAGGCGCGGGTAGCGGGGATCGTCCGGCCGGTCCAGCCGTGCCACGCCGATGGCCGCCCCGGTCGGCGCGAGGTCCGGCGGCCCGATGTAGAGGTTGGGCAACTGCTCGGGCGGGAACAGCGTGAAGCGGCGGCGCCCGCAGGCCACGCAGGCGATGTTGTGCGAGGCGTCGAAATGCACCGGCGTGGTGACCTGGTTGCCGATCCACAACCGCGGCGGCGCAGTCACGCCCGACAGGGGCGCGGGATGGTCGTCGAGCAGGCCCGGTACGCAGGCGGCGACCGGCGCACTCTGGATCGCCAGCCCCGGCGGCCGCTCGCGCCGGCTGTACCCTGCCAACCGCTGCAGACCAAGGGTCAGCGGCACACGGAAGTGTTCGTAATTGAAGCCGTCCAGCGCGGGCTTATAGCCCACGATGCCGTCGGCCTCGGGCGGCAGCAGCAAGGTGTCCACCGGGGTGCCGTTGTCGAGCGCGGCGATACGTTCGGCGAAGCAGGTGTCCGACTGCCGCGCCCACTGCACCAACGGCCAGTCGCGCAGCAGGCCGCGGATCACCAAGGGGCGTGCGCGGTCCACGATCCCGGCGAGATCGGGCGCACGGCCATCATCGCGCCATTCCTCGATGGCTGCCGCGCTCATGCGCCCTCCCGGTCCGCCGCACGTACGGCGGCGACGAAGGCCGCCAGCTTGTCGCGATCCTTGATGCCGGGCGCCGATTCCACCCCGCTGGCAACATCCACCGCCCAGGGGCGTGCCATGCGGATCGCTTCGCCCACGTTGCCGGCGTGCAGGCCGCCGGCGAGGATCACCGGCTGCGCGAGATCGCGCGGCAGCAGCGACCAGTCGAAGGCCCTGCCGCTGCCGCCCGCCTCGCCCGCGGCGTGGCCATCCAGCAGCAGCGCGGCGGCGCCCGGGTAGTCGCGCAGGCGCGGCAAGGCTGCGGCCCCCTCACCCATCGCAATGGCCTTGAGCCAGGGGCGGTCGAACTGCATGCACCAGGCGTCGGATTCGCCACCGTGGAACTGCAGCAGATCCGGCTGCACCACCGCAATCACTTCCTCGACGAGGGTGCTGTCGTCGTCCATGAACAGCGCCACGCTGGCCACGAACGGCGGCAGCGCGCGGCGGATCGCCCGCGCCTGCTCCAGCGACACGCGCCGCCGGCTGCGTGCGGTGAACACCAGGCCGATCGCATCGGCACCGAGGCGCGCGGCCAGCAGCGCGTCCTCGACACGGGTCATGCCGCAGCACTTGATGCGCGTCATGGCAGACTCACCTCAACCGGCAGGCCCCAGCGGGCCTCGTAGCGCGGTCCGATGAAGGTCAGTCCCGACGATGGCGCGGTAGGCCCGGCCACCTTGCGGTTGCGCCCCGCCAACAGCTCGCCGACCCACGCGACGGGCTGCTCGCCACGTCCCACCGGCAGCAGCGCGCCCACGATGTTGCGCACCATATGATGCAGGAAGGCGTTCGCCTCGATCTCCACGATCACCTGCTCGCCTTCGCGCCGCACGCTCACCGCCAGCACGCAGCGCCGCGGGTGCGCGGCCTGGCAGGACACAGCGCGGAACGCGGAGAAATCGTGCTCGCCGAGCAGCGCCTGCGCGGCCTCATGCATGCGCACGGCATCCAGCGGCAGGCGTTCCCAGGTCACGTAGCGCGCATCCAGCGCCGCGCGCACCGGCCGGTTGAGGATGGTGTAGCGGTAGCGCCGGCTGCGTGCGGAAAAACGCGCGTGGAAATCCCCCGCCACCGTCTGCGCCCACAGCACGGCCACGCTGGACGGCAGGTTGGAAGTGGCGCCCAGCAACCAGCCGCGCATCGCGCGCGGCACCTCGGTATCGAAATGCACCACCTGGCAGCGGCCGTGCACGCCGGCATCGGTACGGCCCGAGCAGGTCACCTCGACCGGCTGCGCGGCTACCTTCGACAAGGCCTGTTCCAGCGCGCCCTGCACCGTGCTGCCGTGGCTCAGGCGCTGCCAGCCGAGGAAATCGGTGCCGTCGTATTCGATGCCCAGGGCGATACGCATGGATCGTGCTGTCGATTCAAAGCGGTGAGCGTAGCAGGCCACAACAAAACGGGCCGGCATGGCCGGCCCGCTTCGGGTTCAGATGCGACGGATGCCGCTCAATGCAGGTCTTCGAGCATGCGCTTGGCCACGTCGCGCTGCGTCTGGCTGCCTTCGTGTAGCGCCTCTTCGAGCATGGCGCGAGCACCCTCGGGGTCGCCCATGTCCAGATAGGCGCGGGCCAGGTCGAGCTTGGTATCCACCGGGTCGTCGCTGAAATCGCGCGGCTCGATGTCGTGCCCGGCCGGCTGGATCTGCATTTCGTGCTCATCGAACTGAAAGCTCGACGCTGCACCGCGTACCACCGTCACGTCGTCATCCGCGGCGTGATGTTCCGCGGCACGATGCGCCACCGCCGGCTCGACGTCGTCGGCCCGCTTCGGTGCCGGCGACGACTCGTGCCCCGGCGTCAGGTCGAAGTTGAAGTTGTACTCGCTCACCTTCACCGGGGCCGCTGGCAACGGCGGCGGACCGGCCGGCGCCGGAGCAGGCGTCGGTGCCGCGACAGATTCGGCGGCATAGCGGTCGATGTCAAAGCCATGATGCGCTTCGAGTTCCTCCGCCGACATGCCATCGTGCCCGGTGAACAGCGGATGGCCAGGCACCAGATCCTCGCCCATGCGCTGCACCTCCTGCCACTCTTCCTGGTGCGGGTCGCTGACGTGGGCGTGCATGGCTTCCGCGGCGGCCTCGAAGTGCTCGACGTCGCGGCGGCCGTAATACAGGCTGACCAGCTCCAGGTGCAGGCCGATGTCGTCGGGATGCTCGGCCAGCTGGTCGAGCAACAGGTTCTGGTCGACGTCATCGGCACCATCGGCCGGCGCGGCATCGCCGAAGCGATCGGCCAGCGACGGCGCCAGCTTCGGCGCCTGCGCCGTGGGCTTCGCCTTGCGGCGGCGACCGAGCAGCGCGCCCAGCAACAGCAGCACGATGACTGCGGCGCCCAGCGCCTGTGCCCAGAGCTGGGTGTACCAGGGTTCCTCGCCGGCCGGTGCCGACTTGATGGCAGTCGGCTTGAGCGGTGCGGTATGGGCCGGCGTGGCGGCTGGCACCGGCTTGCTCGCCGCGGGCGCCGTCGATGCACTGGCCGGGGTTGCCGCCGACTTGGCCGCTGTTGCCGCGGTCGTGCCGCTGGCGCTGGCCGCCGGAGCCGAGGCGGCGGCGGCCGGTTTCTCCGCCAGCATCGGCGCGTTCGCACCAGCTGCCGCTACGGCAGCAGCCGATGCTGCCGCCACCTTCCCGGCGGGCTGGCCGGCGGCTTTGCGCGCCGCGGCCAGCTTCTGCTGCAGCTCGGCGATCTCGTTGTCCTTGAGCGCCAGCAGGCGTTCGTTCTTGCTATTGATGTCGCCCAGCTGCTTCAACCGCGACTTCAGGTCGTCACTCTGCTGCTGCAGGCTGGCAAGGGTTTCCTGGCTGCGCTGCAGATCCTGGCGCAGCTTGCTGTCCTGCTCCGAACCGCCCCCGACGGCAGCGGCCTTGCCGCCCTGCTTCGCGGGCACCAGGGTCAAGTGATCGCCCTTGCTGCCGGCTGTCGCCGAGGGCGAACTGGACGTGCTCGCACGCGTGCCCGCATCGGCCACGGTCACCGGCGAACTGCTCACCGTGCCGCTGCGCCAATCGCCGTTCTGGCGGCGCACTTCCGCTGCAGCGGCAGCCACGGCGAGCGCCTCGGCCTCGGCCTTGCTGGGGATACGCAACACCGCGCCGGCCTTCAGCGCATTGATGTTGTCGTGATAGAACGCGTCGGGATTGGCCTGCTTGAGCGCCAGCAGCATCTGGTTGATGTCGACGCCGGCCGGCGCCGTCTGGTGGGCCACCGTGGACAGGGTCTGGCCACGCTGGATCGGTCCGAAGCGGCCGTTGGCCACTTGCTCCGCGGCACCGGCATGTGCGGCGCCAGCATGGGCGGCATGGGCGGCCGGTCGCTGCGCGGGGGCGGCGGCAGCGGCAGCCGGCTTCGCCGCATGCGCGGGCGCGGCAGCGTGCGAGGCCACTGGCGCAGGGCTGCTGCCGGGCGGATCGAGCAGAATGGTGTACTCGCGCACGCTCTTGCCGCTGCCGCCGTGGATCTCGACCAGCAGGTCGAGGAACGGGTCGTTGACCGCCGCCTCGCTGGTGATGCGGATGAGCTTGTAGCCGTTGCCGCCGTCGACCACATCGAAACGCAGCGGAATCGAGGGCCGCCCGCTGGTGACTCCGGCGCGTGCGAATTCGTCGCCAGAGGCCAATTGCACGCTGAGCTGCTGCAACTCGGCTGGCGTGGCCTTCTGCACCGGAATTTCCGCCAGCAGCGGCTGACCCAGTGCCGACTTGACCTGGATCTGGCCCAGGTCCAGCGCCAGGGCATGGCCGCTACCGAGGGCCAAGGCCACCAGCAACGGCAGTTTCAACGAACGATTCATCACGCGCTCCCCCGAACAAGCCTTGGCGTCTGGTAAGGCCACCACCATGGCGGCGCTTCGCCCGGACGAGGCGCCACTTTAAGTTAGATGCAGACAGATCAACAATAGCAGGATCGCAGACTTGCGACGTATTGCTGCTGCGCATTCCAGAACCGGGGAAGGAATCAGCGCCCCTTGCCGGCGCCCGCTCCGGCCTGCTGCGCGGTCTGCAACTGCCGCTGCAGTTCGGCGATTTGCGCGTCCTGCTGCTTGAGCCGCTGCGCGGCCGTGCGGCTGCTCGACTCCTGCGCGGCCACGTCATGCTGCAGGCGCAGCACCTCGGCGCGCTGCCGGGCGACCGCGGCCGCGTCCTTGCGCACGGTTTTGGGACCGTATGCAGCATCGTCCACCGGCCGCCGCGTGCCTGCCCACACCGGTGCGGCCGCCAATATGGCGGCCAGCGCCAACCCGCCCATGACCAGCTTCACTGTTGTGAAGCTCTTCACCTCGAACGTTTCTGCCGCCCGGACTCCCAGCCTCACAGGTAGTCCTCGATCAGCAGTTCGGCGATCTGCACCGCGTTCAGCGCGGCGCCCTTGCGGATGTTGTCCGAGACGATCCAAAGGTCGAGGCCGCGCTCGTGCGAGATGTCCTCGCGGATGCGGCCCACGAACACTGGGTCCTTGCCGGCCACGTCGCCCACCGGGGTGGGGTAGCCGCCGGCCTTGCGCTCGTCCATCACCACCACGCCCTCGGCCTGCTCCAGCAGCGCGCGGGCCTGCTCCGCGGTGATCTTGTCGCGGGTCTCGATGTGCACCGCCTCGGAATGCCCGTAGAACACCGGCACGCGCACCGCGGTGGGGTTCACCTGGATGGATTCGTCCTCCAGGATCTTGCGCGTCTCCCACACCATCTTCATTTCTTCCTTGGTGTAGCCGTTGGGCTGGAAGTCGTCGATGTGCGGAATCACGTTGAAAGCGATCTGCTTGGGGAACTTGCCCTTCTCCACGTCCTGGAAGCTGAGCAGCGCGGCGGTCTGCCGGCCCAGCTCCTCCATGCCCGAGCGGCCGGCGCCGGAAACCGACTGGTAGGTGGCCACGTTGATGCGCTCGATGCCCACCGCGCGATGGATCGGCGCCAGCGCCACCAGCATGCCCATGGTCGAGCAGTTCGGGTTGGCGATGATGCCGCGGGTGGTGTACTGGGCGATGGCGTGCGGGTTCACCTCGCTCACCACCAGCGGGATGTCGTCCTGGTAGCGGAACTCGGAGGTGTTGTCGATCACCACCGCGCCGGCCGCCGCCGCGCGCGGCGCATGCGCCTTGCTCACCGAACCGCCGGCAGAGAAGAAGGCGATGTCCACGCCCGCGAAGTCGTAGTCGGCGAGGTTCTTCACCGTCACCTGTTTGCCCGCGAACCCCACCTGGCCGCCGGCCGAACGCTCGCTGGCCAGTGGCACCAGCTCGCTGACCGGAAACTGGCGTTCGGCGAGGATGGCGAGCAGGGTCTCGCCCACGGCGCCGGTGGCGCCGACCATCGCAACCTTGTAACTGCTCTTCTTGCTCATCGGGTGCTGCTCTTCAGGTAAGTTTTCAGTGGGGTGGGAAAGTCACGCCGGCCGCGGCAAGCGCTTCGGGATTCAAAAGGTTCGGCGGCCGCCCGGCGTGCGGGCCGTGGCCGAAAAACGCCAGCACATTGTCCACCGCCACGGCGGTCATGGCACGGCGGGTATCGGTCGTGGCGCTGGCGATATGCGGGCTGAGCAGCACATTGTCGAGCGCGAGCAGGTCCGGATGCACGCGCGGCTCGCCCTCGAACACGTCCAGGCCCGCCGCGGCGAGCCGACCTTCGCGCAAGGCGGCGGCCAGCGCCGCGTCGTCCATGATGCCGCCGCGCGCCACGTTCACCAGCACCGCGGTGGGTTTCATCTGCGCCAGCTCGGCGGCGCCGATGGCGTGGCGGGTTTCCGGTGTCAGCGGCAGCACCAGCACGAGGCAGTCCGACTCGCGCAGCAGGGCGGCCTTGTCCACGTGGCGGGCACGGCATTCCTGCTCGATGGCCGCGGGCAGGCGCGAACGGTTGTGGTAGAGCACCGGCATGCCGAAGCCCAGCGCGCGCCGCGCGATGGCCTGGCCGATGCGGCCCATGCCGAGGATGCCAAGCGTGCGGCCGCGCACGTCCGTGCCCAGCCAGCCCTTGAATTCGGTGGCGTGCCACTGCCCCGCGCGCAGCCAGCGCTCGGCGGCGCCCATGCGTCGCGACGCGCCCAGCAGCAGCGCCCAGGCGTAGTCGGCCACGCTCTCGTTGAGCACGTCGGCGGTATTGCTGGCCGCAATGCCGGCGGCGCCGAGCGCGGCGAGATCGAGATTGTCGTAGCCCACCGCAAGGTTGGCGACGATGCGCAAGCGCTTCGCGCCGGCCAGCTCGGCCGCGCCCACGCGTTCCTTCAGGCCCACGATGGCAGCGTCGCAGCCGGCCAGCTTCGCGGCCAGCCCGGCGGAGCTGAACTTCGTCTCCTCCGGCTCGGCCGACACGCGGAAATGCGGTTCGAGCCGGGCGACCACGTCCGGGAAGGTCGGGCGCGAGATCCACACGCTGGGCCTGGCAGTCACCCCCATCCGGTCAGGCCCCGGCGGCCGGCAGGATTTCGTCGGCGATCCAGAACCACGCCAACGCCATGCCGAACAGGGTGCCGACCAGCCATAGCAGCCAGCGCCGCCGGCGCCACCCGGCCCGGAATGCCGAGAGCTGCACCGGCACATCCACCAGGTAGGCCGCGCAATAGCACACGTTCGCCAGCACGGTGAGGACGAACAGGGCCAGCAGAAGCTCGACGCCGAACAGGCCGTGCAGGCGCGACCACGCCACCGCCAGCCAACCCAGGACCACCGCGGCCAGCGCGAGGTTGTAGCCGATGCGCCGCCGCTCCCAATAGCCGATGGCGTCGCTGAGCGCCTTGCCCAGCGGCGAGTGCGAACCGATATGCGGTGCAGTTGACATGCTCATGGTCGGCAGCTCCTGTTAGGGAATGCGCGGCACCACCTCGCCCACGTCGCCGCACTGCGCGCGGTGGCGCAGCGCGTGGTCCATCAGTACCAGCGCCATCATCGCCTCGGCGATGGGCGTGGCGCGAATGCCGACGCAGGGGTCGTGGCGACCCTTGGTGACCACTTCCACCGGCTCGCCGGCCAGGTTCACGCTATGGCCGGGAATCAGGATGCTGGAGGTGGGCTTCAGCGCGATCGAGGCGATCACCGCCTGCCCCGTGCTGATGCCGCCAAGGATGCCACCGGCATGATTGGACGTAAAGCCGTCCAAACGCATCTCGTCGCGGTGCTCGCTGCCATGCTGCGCGACGGCGGCGAAGCCGTCGCCGACCTCCACGCCCTTCGCCGCGTTGATCGACATCAGCGCGCTGGCGAGGTCGCCGTCCAGCTTGCCGTAGATCGGCTCGCCCCAGCCCGGCGGCACACCATCGGCCACCACGCTGACGCGGGCGCCCACCGAGTCGCCGGACTTGCGCAGCGCATCCATGGCCTTTTCCAGCGCCGGCACCTGTTCGGCGCAGGGCCAGAAGAACGGGTTCTGCTCCACCGCGGCCCAGTCGAAGCCGTCCGGCGCGATCCCGCCGAGCTGCGCCAGGTAGCCGCGCACACGCACGCCGTAACGTTCGGCCAGCCATTTCTTGGCGATCACCGCGGCGGCCACGCGCATGGTGGTCTCGCGCGCCGACGAGCGCCCGCCGCCGCGCGGGTCGCGGATACCGTACTTCTGCCAATAGGTGTAGTCGGCATGACCCGGGCGAAAGCTCGAGGCGATGTCGCCATAGTCCTTGCTGCGCTGGTCGGTATTGCGGATCAGCAGCGCGATCGGCGTACCGGTGGTACGGCCCTCGTACACGCCGGACAGGATCTCCACCTCGTCCGCCTCGCGCCGCTGCGACGTGTGGCGCGACTTGCCGGTGGCGCGGCGATCGAGGTCGTGGCGGAACTCCTCCGCCCCGATCGACAGGCCCGGCGGACAGCCGTCGATCACGCAGCCGATCGCCGGCCCGTGGCTTTCGCCGAAGGTGGTGACCGTAAAGAGCTTGCCGAAGGAATTGCTGGACACGGGGTTTGGACGTCCATCCGGGAGAACCAGACTTCACAGCTTATACCGTGTTGGGGCTCTGTTGCTTGCGTCCGGATGCTTGCGGAGCGGCGGCGAACAGTGCAGCTGGCCCAAAGGGCGGGGGCAGGATGCCCGGAGTCAAGAGAAGGAACCAGAGAAATGGCCTGTTCGATCCGCCGACATTACAAGCAAGATGTGTCGAGGACCTGGGAACTACTCCCGCCTACACGATCTACGTGGCGGCCACACCGCACCGTATCTGGAAACTGAGGGGAGCGGAGGATTGCGGGGCTTCGCTTTGCTTGTTCTCGCTCTGCTCTGCTCTGCTTTGCTCTGGCCGTTGCTTCTGCGCGCAGGAGCGCGCTGCTGTTCCCGGGGTCCCTGGTGGCGGTGAGGCGTGGACGAAGAGGCCGCGCAGCGGGCATCGCCAGGGAGGGCGATGCCTTTTCGACCGGACAGGAGTCCGGCCGAAAAGCCCGGCCACGACTCACGGACTCGCAGGGCAGGAGGCCCGGAGAGCGCCACCGCGGGGCTGAGGTTTCCCCACGAATGATCGAGCCAGATCAAACGCTTGGCGGTCATCTGTGGTGGCAAGAGGTGCGCGCATGGCGCAGTCTTCAAGGCGACCAAACCAACGAAGGCAGCCGACCCATGC
>Ga0187815_10000147_pt1 | contig 35858 bp, 28 predicted proteins | sample NC_S_5_FD_132962 | JGI IMG/M metagenome (GOLD analysis project Ga0187815, IMG submission 132962) | Wetland sediment microbial communities from Neuse River Estuary, North Carolina, USA - ASW-S_5 | ecosystem: Environmental > Aquatic > Freshwater > Wetlands > Sediment | place: USA: North Carolina... | reverse complement strand
GTAGCTAAACTAGCCGGCGAGGTCCCTATGTCATCACCCTTCATCCTTTAGTCGGATTCGGTTTCACCAATTCGCGCAAATCCGATTGGCGGTTTGGCCGGTCTTGTCGGGCTGGGCGGCGGGGAGTTTCGTTTGTCCGTTAGACTAACGATAAATCTAACGGAAAATGAACCATGGCGAGAAAGTCAACCTGGCTCTGGCGGCAAGGAAAGCGCCGAAGCCACGATCCGCAATCAGCTGGCGCGTTCACCAAACTGGTTATCGTCGCCAGCTTCTGCCGTTTGTTATTGCTCGCCATTAAAGTGGCGCCGCAGACGGCTCTTGGTCGACGTCCAGGTCGCGCCGGTTTTCACGGCGGGGATGTAGCCATGTTGGAGCAGATAAAACGCGCGACGGAGGTCGACGCCGATGTAATCGGCGATCGCCTGAGCGCCGTGGAGAATATCCGCGGCCAGATCATCGGGGTTTGGAGTGGCGGCGGTCGTTGTATCGATGACCGGCGACGCAGGACTCCTCGGAACGGAGGCGGTCGTTGGATCGCCGATCGGGGCGGGAGGATTGTTATGACCAATTGCCGGAACGGTGGCGGTCGTTGTTCTAAGCGCTGTGGTGCGGTTGCGCATGGATCGCTCCGGTTCAAGATGAACCGAAGCACTTCAATCAATCTTAGAATCTCGGGTAAGGGCAGGTTGGCCGTTTTCCGGTAAGCAACCGTCCGGGCTGCTGACTATGCTGGCTCAATCGGGGGCGGGGCCTTAATGACGGCCTCACAGTGCTGTCGTAAATCAACATCGTCATGACCGGTCATCGCCTCGTACAGCAGGCTCGTGATGCGAAAATACGGCCCTTCGTCATAGCTGCTAATTGCCCTGTCCGAGAAGACCTTCATCAGCGCATAGCCCAGGGTCGCACAACGACGTTGGTCGCGATCAAATTCAGGACCAGATCGACCGACAAACGCCTCGTCCCAATTTCGCGCCTTTTCCTCACTTCTTTGGGCGAGCAATCGTTCGCAGTCGAGGCGCATCTGCCAGAGCGGCCCAAGCAATGCCTTCTCGTAGGCTCTCCTTTCCGCCAATGGATCATCTGCGGGAAACGCGCTGTCAGTGCGCGCCCAAGGTGGCGTGAGTAGATAGTCGTACAGCAGCGTCCGTGATGAGTCTGCGAGCTTGTTCTCCAAGCGGGCAATGAGATCGGCGATCTGCCTTGCGTCTTCGATCATCGCTGTCATGCTGGCGCGCGCAAACATGCGATCCAAGCTGCGGTGGAACCAGAACGAATCATCGATCGCGCGTTCCAGCTCGGCCCGCTTCGCTTCGGCTCCCAGCTGCCGGACTATTTCGTCGAGGATTCTCCGCTCTATAGCCATCCATGTCGCGTCCATGTCGCGCGGAGCTATTTGTAGCCTGTGATAGTCATTGAAATCACTTGGTTTTTTCTGTAACATGCGACATCAGCAAGACGATGAAAAATGCGCCCTCCCTAAAGGGCATTATCGCTTTATCCTCAGCAACTTATTTGCTGATCTTGTCAAGCGAATTAATGTGCAAAGTGGCGGACTTGCAACCCGCGCTCGGGCGGCTTTGGGCATCATCTCTCCGGCACTATGACCGGAGCGCGAGGTGCTATCGCTGGACTGGAACAGGTAGGGGCGGGTAACACCCGCTTAGCGACGATCGAGGCCGCGTCCCAGGAAGCCTGGCCTGAGGCTGAGTCCCTTGCGATGAAAGACTCCTTGGGGCGAGAACCGCGGTGGGACGCCGACAGTCGTGCGCCTGGCGCTCCAGGCGCGGCCGTGCCGAACGCACGGCAGAAGAGCCTTGCGTCTGTCGGCGTTTCGCCTCCGAATCTTTTTCGTTCTTCCGTTCTTTTCTTCGTCATGCCCGGGCATAGCCGTTCGCAGAACGGCGTCGCTTCGCTCGCCTATGCCGGGCATCCATGCAGAAGCTTCGCTGGCACAGGCGCTTCCACCGGCGTTCGGGCGCGTCGCCTCAGCATGGACCACCGGATCAAGTCCGGTGGTGACGACTTCTGAGAGTGGCGTGCCATAGCTCGGGCGCTCAGCCGCATCGCGAGAACGAGAATCTTTTCCCTCCCACCGCTTTCGCGGGGGGAGGGAAAGTGAGGCGCCGCCGCGCGAAGCGCGCTGGGGCGCCGCTCGCGGGGCGGGATGTAGAGAAAGCGCTGCTTTAATCCGTTCACCTTTCCGTCCGCTGGCGCTCCCGGACATTTGAACGAAAGTTAGACCAAAGACTTCTTATGCTGGGGATCGGAATGCATCAGGGTGTCAGTATGTTTCTCGGCAAAATGTCTGTAGGCACGGCGCCTGGCGGCGCTTGGCTACGCAGCTGCGCGCTTGCGGCCGCGTTCGCTCTGCCGCTCGCAACGCCCGCGAGCGCCAGCATCCTCGTCACCATCGACAAGAGCACGCAGCAGATGTCGGTCGCGGTCGATGGCGCGCAACGCTACGTCTGGCCGGTCTCGACCGGGCGGCCCGGCTATGACACGCCGAGCGGCACGTTCAAACCGAACCGCATGGATGCCGACCACTACTCCCAGGAATGGGACAATGCGCCGATGCCGCATACGGTTTTCTTCGATCTCGAGGGTCACGCCATCCACGGCTTTTTCGACGTGAAACATCTCGGCAGCGCGGTATCGCATGGCTGCGTGCGGCTCTCGCCCGATCATGCGCAGACGTTGTTCAACCTGATCAAGGCTGAAGGCATGAGCGAAACCAGAGTCGTGGTCGCCGGCCGCACGCCGGGTGGCGACAACGCGCCCGTGGCACGCGCGCGGCTGCCGCTTAACGAGACGGTATCGTCGGAGCCCGCGCAGCCCGGTTACGGTCAGCCCACTTATGGCCAACCCAGTTATGGCCAACCCAGTTATGGTCAACCCACTTACGGCCAACCCAGTTATGGTCAACCCACTTACGGCCAGCCCACTTACGGCCAGCCGACCTACGCGCAGCGCAATTACGCCCGGCCCTATGCTGGGCAGTCCTATTACGGCCAATCCAATTATGCCCCGCCCGGTTACGCGCAGCCGGGCAATGCGCAGCCGGGCTATGCGCAGCCTGGTTTTCCGGCACAACCGCCGCCGGTTTACCGGCAGTGGTGACGCCAAATCTGTTGATGCCAATTCGACTCACGTTTCGTCAAAGCTGACCTGCCGATTTGCACGGCGCGCAATCGAATAGTTCTGCCGCGCCGGTTGTTCTACGCAGTGCAATCTTGCTTTCCGGGAAAGGACTAATCATGCCGGACGTTTGTCGTTTCAAATTGCGTCGTTCCAGTTCGCTGCGTTTTGCTTGCATCGCTTCCGCCGCGCTCGCTTGCCTTGCTGCCGCACCAGCCGGCGCCGCGCTGATCATGCATAAGGATCTGTCATTGGACGTCGCCAAGACCATCGCCGAAGGCGCGGTGGCGGCCTGCGCCGCCAAGGGCTATCCGGTATCCGCGGTGGTTGTGAATCGCGACGGCGACACCATCGTCGCCATGCACGGCGACGAAGCCTCGCCGCATACGATGGAGAATGCGCGGCGCAAGGCCTATACCGCGATGGCCTTCAAACAGCCGACCGCAGAATATGCCAAGAAGCTGCAGGATCCGACGTCGGTCGCGCATCAGCAGGTGACGCTGCCGAACGTCATAGCAATTCCCGGCGGCCAGCCGATCAAGGTCGGCAATGCGGTGATCGGCGGCGTCGGTGTGTCGGGCTCGCCCGGTGTCGACGATGACTGCATCAACGCCGCTCTCGACAAGGTGAAGGACCAGCTGCAGTAGCGTCGCGTCTGTTCGTCACCCTGAGGTGGCCGCGAAAGCGGCCCTCGAAGGGTGGCGAGGCCGCTCATCCTTCGAGGCTCGCGGAGCTTGTCATCGGGCCGACCACTTCGGGCCGGACCCGTTGGCTCGCACCTCAGTATGACGGCCCGCAACTCACATCGGCTTCTGAAACTTCAGCACGAAATTGTCGACTGGCATATCGCGCTTGAAGCTCGGGAAGTCGTGCGAATCGGCGGCATTGCGCCAGAAATCGCCGGTGGCGATCAGTTTGAAGCCCGCGGCTTCGACTTCCTGGCGCAAGGTCGCTTCCTCGATACGATGCAGGGTCTTGCCAACCGAGACGCCTTGGCCGGGCAGCGCCGAATGATCGGCGATGACGAGAGTGCCGCCGGGCTGAAGCGCGGCGAACAATTTGCGATTCATCTGCGCGCGGTCGACCTCCATGTAGGTCGTGTCGTGGTAGTAGAACAGGAAGGTGATCAGGTCGAAGTCCGCCACACCCGCCGGAACCGGATCATCGAACGGCGCGGTATCGACGACCGTATTCTTCATCGCCGGCGTCGCCAGCCGCGCCTGGAACGCGGCCTTGGCGCGCTCGCCGAGATCGGCCGGATTTTGCGCAAACACGACCCCGTTCGGCGCTACCGCCCGCGCCATCAGTTCGCTCGAGTAGCCGCCGCCCGCGCCCATATCGAGCACCTTCATCCCAGGCCGCGGCGCGGCAAAAATAAGAAACGGCGCCGGATCGCGGCGCTTGTCGGCGTCGCGGTCAGCATCGCTGCGATCGGTGGCGGCAAGGAGAGCAGCGTAATCGGGGGCAGGTTGCGCCATGGGCGGGGGCGTGAAGACGCCGAGACAGGCGGCCGCCGCGATCGTCGCGGCGATCAAAAAACGTGAGCGCGGGCGTGGTGCAATCATTGCGAGTCCGATCATTCCAATGGCTCCGGTAAACTTTCCCATGTTGTGGAAATATAGCGGCGATGGCTGTGGAAATGTGACAAACAAAGCGTGGATCGCGCGGTGAATATTTTTGGCATTTACGGGAATAAAAAGTGTGCGCCGCCGTCCTTGTGAATCCGGTGGAGAGCTTTAAAAACGATCGATGCTGCAATGAATTACCAACCGCTTCCGCACGCAGCGGATACTGCGATCGGCACGCTGACAACCGATGAACAATCGGCGCGACGGGTCGCCGACCGCTTTGCCGAGGCGTTTTTCGCCGACGACGTCGCGGTCAGCCTTGTGGATACCGGGCAGGGCCAGTGGCGCGTGACGTTCTACTTCCGCTCCAATGTCAGCGAGGGCGCGGTGCGCGATTTGGCGATTTCGGCGGCCGGCGCCACGGCGGGCAAGGGACTGCGCTTCGCGCGCATCGCCGCCAAGGATTGGGTCGCCGAGAGTCTCCTCGGGTTAAAACCGATCGCGGCGGGACGCTTTGTAGTCCACGGCGCGCACGATCGCGGCTGCGCGGCGCCGAACCGGTTCGGCATCGAAATCGAGGCGGCGCAGGCCTTCGGCACCGGTCATCATGGCTCGACGCGCGGCTGCCTATTGGCGCTGGATCAGCTGTGTAAGTCGACCGGCAAAGATCGCCTGACCGTGGGTCGTCATCCTGAGGTGCGAGCGAAGCGAGCCTCGAAGGATGCCGGCCGGCATCCGCGACCCACCCTTCGAGGCTCGGCGCGGCGCGCCGAGCACCTCAGGGTGACGCGCGTGCCGCGCATTCTCGATCTCGGCACCGGCAGCGGCGTGCTGGCGATCGCCGCCGCCAAGAGCCTGCGCTGCCACGTGCTGGCGAGCGATATCGATGCGCTTGCGGCGCGGATCGCACGCGACAATGCAAGGCGTAATCGCAGCGCCCCCTTCGTGCGGGTCTGCCGCGCCAATGGTCTTGCGGCGGCGGATATTCGCGCAAGCGCGCCGTTCGATCTGGTCATCGCCAATATCCTGCTCGCGCCGCTGCAAAGGCTCGCTGCGCCCCTGACCGGGATTGTCGCCCGGCGCGGCCGCATCATTCTGTCAGGCCTCCTAAATGCCCAGGCCAGCGCCGCGCGCGCGGCCTATCCGGATTTCGCACTCGAGCGGCGCATCGAGGTCGACGGCTGGACCACTTTGGTTCTCAAGCGCGCCGCCGTTGTCCGCAACGGGTCGCGCCCTTAGATTGCGATCCTATGTCCGAAGCGCGATTCCAATCGTTCGAGGACCGCAGCGAGCGCGCCGCCAGCGCGCCGCGGCTCGCCGCGCTGCGCACCGAATTAAAACGCCGGGGGCTCGACGGCTTCATCGTGCCGCGCGCCGACCGTTATCAGAATGAATATGTGCCGCCCCGCGCTGAGCGTCTCGCCTGGCTGACCGGCTTTACCGGCTCGGCCGGCGTCGCCATCGTGCTCGCCGACCGCGCGGCGATTTTCGTTGACGGCCGTTACCTGGTGCAGGTCCGCGAGGAGGTCGACAGCGCGGCATTCGCGGTCGAGCATCTGGTTGAGCATCCGCCCACAGCCTGGATTGAGGAGAATCTGCCATCGGGCGCCAGGCTCGGCTATTCGCCGTGGCTGCATACGGTGGACGGCGCCGAGCGCCTCGCCAAAACGGCCGACGCGGCCGGCGGTAGCCTCGTTGCGGTCGCCGACAACCCGATCGATGCACTTTGGCAAAAGCGGCCGCAGCAGCCGCCCGGCGCCGCGGTGTTGCACGATCTGCGCTATGCCGGCGAAGACGCCGCAGCCAAGCTCGCGCGCGTGAACGAGGCGCTGGGAAGGCGCGCCGATGTGCTGATCGTCTCCGACCCGCAGGCGGTCTCTTGGCTGTTCAACATCCGTGGGCGCGACGTGCCGCATGTGCCGGTGGTGCTCGCTTTCGCCACTGTGCAACGCGGCGGCCGGACGGCGATCTATATCGAGCCCCGCAAACTGACCGGCGCAGCGAGCGAACGGCTCGAAACGCTGGCTGCTGTGCGCGCGCCAGCGGATTTTGAAAAAGATCTTGCGGCGCTGGGCAAAGCCGGGCGCGCGGTGATGCTCGATCCGGCTTTGTGCCCCGATGCCATCGCCCGGGCCGTGACCGAGAGCGGCGGCAAAATCGTGCGCGCGGCCGATCCGATCGCGCCCATGAAGGCGGTGAAGAATGCCGCCGAAATCGCCGGCGCGCGCGCCGCGCAGCTGCGTGACGGCGCCGCCGTGACGCGCTTTCTCGCCTGGTTCGATCACGAAGCGCCACGCGGCATGCTGACCGAAATCGACGCGGTCGAGGCCTTGGAGAGCTTCCGCCGCGACACCGGGCTCCTGAAGGATATTTCGTTTCCCACCATCGCCGGCGCCGGACCGGACGGTGCCATCGTGCATTACCGCGTCACCCGGCGGACCAACCGGCGTATTGCATCGGGCGAATTGTTCTTGATCGATTCCGGCGGCCAATACGAGGACGGCACCACCGACATTACCCGCACTGTCGCGATCGACACGCCGAATGCGGACATGCGCAAGAACTTCACGCTTGTGCTCAAGGGTCACATCGCGATCGCGCGCGCGGTGTTTCCCGACGGCATTACCGGCGCGCAGCTCGATCCGCTGGCGCGGCAATTTTTGTGGCGGGATGGACTCGATTTCGATCATGGCACCGGCCATGGCGTCGGCAGTTATTTGTCGGTCCACGAAGGACCGGCGCGAATTTCAAAATTGGGCACCGCGCCGCTCAAACGCGGCATGATCTTGTCGAATGAGCCCGGCTATTACCGTGCCGGCGCCTATGGCATTCGCATCGAAAATCTCGTCCTCATCACCGAAGCGACGCCGGTGGTGGATGCGGAAAAACCGCTGAACGCTTTCGAGACGTTGACGTTGGCGCCGATCGACCGTCGTCTGGTCGAGCCGTCCTTGATGACGGCAGAGGAGATCGCCTGGCTCGACGCCTACCATGTCCGCGTGCGCGATATGCTTGCGCCGCTCGTAGAGGAACCAACGCGCGCGTGGCTGCGCGGCGCCTGCGCGCCGTTAACAACAAATTAAAGCCGCCGCCGCGCACCGCGCGCGCCTTTGCGAGAGGAACTTTTGCGCCTAGCGGACGTTTGTTTGCATGCGGCTTTCCGCATCGGAAACGCGAGGCAACTCCATGTTATCGACCATTCTGATTATCGTTCTGATCCTGTTGTTGATCGGCGCCTTGCCGACTTGGCCCTACAGCGCCGAATGGGGTTATTACCCGGGCGGCGGCCTCGGGCTTATACTCGTGATCGTGCTCATTCTGGCGTTGATGGGACGACTCTGAACAGCGCTGTTTATGAGCGCTGTCGTTTTAACAAGACGGCTCAGCGAATGAGTTTCATCCATTCGTCTTCCGTCAGAACCGCAACGCCGAGCTTCTTGGCGTCGGCCAATTTTGAACCGGCGCCGGGCCCGGCCACGACATAGTCGGTCTTCTTCGACACCGAGCCGGACACTTTTGCGCCAAGCCGCTCGGCCGAGGCCTTGGCCTCGTCGCGCGTCATTCTTTCGAGCGTGCCGGTAAACACCACGGTCTTGCCGGCGACCGCGGAATCGCTGCGCGGCTTTTCTGCCTCGCGAATCTTGACCTGTTCGGCCAGCCGTTCGACGCGGCGGCGATTGTGCGCTTCGGCGAAATAGTCGCGTAGACTGTCGATCACCGTGCCGCCGATCTGATCGAGCGCGTCCATGTCCGCCCTGACCTCTTCGTCACGTTTGGCAAGCTTGAGGCAGGCGTCGTGGAAGGTCTGCCACGTGCCGTAGCCGCGCGCCAAGGCGACGGCCGTAGTCTCGCCGACATGGCGAATGCCGAGCGCGTAGATGAAGCGCTCCAGCGCGATCTCGCGCCGGGCGGAAATTGCGGCAAACAGGTTGCGCACCGAGGTGTCGCCGAAACCTTCAACCTCTTGGAGGTAAATTTTGCCGTTGCGGTCCTCGAGCGTGAAAATGTCGGCGGGCTCCTTGACCCAGCCGTTTTCGTAGAACAGCTCGATCTGCTTGTCGCCAAGTCCGTCGATGTCGAAGGCGCGGCGCGAGACGAAATGCTTGAGATGCTCTACCGCCTGATAGGGGCAGGCGAATTCGCCGGTGCAACGGGCGACGGCGCCTTCTTCTCCGGCCGCTGTCTGGTCGCGGACCACTTCGGTGTGCAGCGGGCACGGACAACGTTTCGGAAATTCGTAAGTTTTGGCGCCGCGCGGACGTCTCTCCAGGATGACGCCGAGCACCTGCGGAATGACGTCGCCAGCGCGTTGGATTTGCACGGTGTCGCCGATGCGCACGTCGAGCCGCACGATTTCGTCGGCATTGTGCAGCGTCGCGTTCTGCACGACGACGCCGCCCACCGTCACCGGCTCGAGCTTGGCGACCGGCGTGAGCGCGCCGGTACGGCCGACCTGGATCTCGATGTCCTTGAGCAGCGTGATGGCGCGCTCGGCTGGAAATTTGTGCGCAATCGCCCAGCGCGGCGAGCGCGACACGAAGCCAAGGCGCTCTTGCCAATCCAGCCGGTCGACTTTGTAGACGACGCCGTCGATGTCGTAGTCCAGCGTCCCGCGTTGCGCTTCGATCTCACGGTGAAATTTCAGCAAGGCATCGAGCCCGTGGCACGATTTGGTCAGCGGATTGGTTTTAAAGCCGCAGCGCTCGAACCATTTGATCATGCCGGACTGCGTATCGGCCGGCATTTCGCTCATCTCGCCCCAGGCATAGGCGAAAAAGCCGAGCGGCCGCGACGCGGTGATCGACGGGTCTTTCTGGCGCAGCGAGCCGGCCGCGGAATTGCGCGGATTGGCAAAGATCTGGCCGCCGGTTTCGGCCTGCCGCTTGTTCAGCGCCAGAAAGGCGTGCTTGGTCATGTAAACTTCGCCGCGCACCTCGCAGATCGCGGGAATGCCGCTGCCTTTGAGCCGCTGCGGAACGTCGGCGAGCGTTCTGATGTTGGCGGTGACGTCTTCGCCTTCATTGCCGTCGCCACGCGTCGCGCCGGTGACGAGCGTGCCGCGCTCATAGCGCAATGACATCGAGAGACCGTCGATCTTCGGCTCGGCGGAAAATGCGATCTCATCGTCGTCGGACAGCCGCAAAAACCGCCGGATGCGACCGACGAAGTCGCGCACGTCATCTTCGGCGAAAGCGTTATCGAGGGAGAGCATCGGCACCGCATGACGCACCTTGGCGAATCGCGCCGACGGCGCGGCGCCGACGCGCTGCGTCAGGCTCGTCACGGTGCGCAGCTGCGGAAAACGGGCTTCGATGGCGCTGTAGCGCTGCCGCAGCCGGTCGTATTCGGCATCGCTGACGCTCGGCGCGTCGTCCTGATAATAGCGCGTATCATGCGCGGCGATTTCGGCTTCCAGGCGCGCGTGCTCGGCCTTGGCTTGTGCGGCGGTGAGTTCATCCACCGCAATTTTGGAAGCGTCCTTGGGTGCCATTCTGGCGATAATCCGTCGTTCCGGGTCCAGCCGCGCCGGCAGCCCGGAATTGATAACCACGCGTGCCGGGATTGTGTACTACCCCGCGGCGCGGATCAGGCGTTCGGCAGCGGCCCGGGCCTCGGCGGTGATTTCCGCGCCGGCGAGCATGCGCGCGATCTCCTCGCGGCGACGCTCGCCTTCCAGTTCGGCGATCCGGGTGGCAACCCGCTTGCCGCGGGCGAAAGCGTCCTTGGTGATGAGGTAATGGCGCTCGGCCCGCGCCGCCACCTGCGGCGCATGGGTAACCGCAATCACCTGAACGCCGGCCGCCAGGCGCGCGAGCCGCACGCCGATCGAATCGGCCACCGCGCCGCCCACGCCGGTATCGATCTCGTCGAATATCAAAGTCGGCGCCGAGCCGCGGTCGGCCAGCACCACTTTGAGCGCGAGCAGAAAGCGGGCCAGTTCGCCGCCGGAGGCCACCTTCATCAAGGGGCCAGGTCGCGTCCCAGGATTGGTGCGGACCCAGAACTCGACTCGATCGATGCCGTTGGGCCCTTCGCTTTCGCTGTTGATCTCCGTCGAAAACTCCGCCCGTTCCAGCTTGAGCGGCTTGAGCTCGGCATTTACTGCTTTATCGAGGGCCTGAGCTGCGCGGCGGCGCGCGGCCGAGAGGTTTTCGGCGGCCGCCCGATATCGCGCCGAGGTCTCGCGCGCCTCGCGCTCCAGAGCGGCGAGCCGCTCGGCTCCGGCGTCGATCAATCCCAGATCGCTTTCGCAGCGCTGGGCGAGGCCTGCGAGTTCGTCGACCGGCGCATTGTATTTCCGGCCGGCGGCGCGCAGCGCAAACAAGCGCTCCTCGATCTTTTCCAGTTCCTGCGGGTCATAGTCGGCGAGTTGCAACGCGTGCTCGAGCTGCAAGCGCGCCTCGTCCAATGCGGTGAGCGCCGCATCAATGGCTTTAGTCACCGGTTCGACCAGCGTCGGCGCCTGTGCGGCCCGCCGCTCGAGACGCCGCAACGCGCTCGCAAGCGGCGATACCGGCGAGTTCGGGCCGGCCAGGCTGTCGTAAGTCGAGCGCAGATCGTCGGCGACCTTCTCCGCCTGCATCATTGCGGAGCGGCGTTCCGCAAGCGCGGATTCCTCGCCAGGCTGGGGCGCCAGGCGGCCGAGCTGTTCGACGGCATGGCGCAGCCACTCGGCCTCGCGGCTGGCCCGCTCAACGTCGGCGCGATGGCTTTGCACCGCCGCTTCGCGCTCGCGCCATTGCGCCCATAGCTCTGCGACTGCGGCGGCCTCCCCCTCGATGCCGCCATAGGCATCGAGCAGGCCGCGATGTGTGGCCGCCTCAACGAAGGCGCGTTCATCGTGCTGACCGTGGATTTCGACCAGCGCGGCGCCAAGCGCGCGCAAGACCTGCACGCTGACCGGTTGATCGTTGACAAAAGCGCGGGTGCGGCCGTCGGCAAATTGCACCCGGCGCAGAATGAGATCGTCCTCGGCGCTGAGGCCGTTGTCGGCAAGAAGCGTGCGCGCCGGATGGTCCTGGCCGATTTCAAAAGCGGCAATCACCTGACCTTGCTCGGCGCCGTCGCGCACCAAGGCCACGTCGCCGCGCGCGCCGAGCGCAAGCGCAAAAGCGTCAAGCAATATGGATTTGCCGGCGCCAGTTTCGCCGGTCAGCACGGCAAGCCCGGAGCCGAAATCGATGTCCAGCCGATCGATAAGGACGATGTCGCGGATGGAGAGCCGGGCGAGCATTCGGAGGTCGGATGTCAGAGATCAGCTATCAGAGGTCAGATGATATGAGCGATTCTCTATTCTGTCCTCTGACATCCGACATCCGGGCGTCATCCGTTCTGTGAAGTCGCCAGCCCCATTTTCTGGAAAGCGCGGCTGATCCATGAGCCCTTGTTCTCGGTGGTGGGTTCACCGCCCGCGGTCTTCACCAGCCGATAAGCATCCTTGTACCAGGCGCTATCAGGGAAATTGTGCCCGAGCACCGCGGCTGCGGTCTGCGCCTCGTCGATGATGCCCAGGGCGACATAGCATTCACTCAACCGCATCAACGCCTCTTCGACGTGCCGCGTGGTCTGAAACTGCGTCACCACCACCTTGAAGCGGTTGATGGCGCCGATGAAGTCGCGCTTGTTGAGGTAGAAGCGTCCGACATCCATTTCCTTGCCGGCCATCTGATCGCGCGCCATGCCGATTTTCTTCTGCGCACTGACCGCATATTCGCTGCTCGGATATTTGCGCACGACTTGCTGCAACGCGTCGATGGCCTTCTCGGCGCGCGCCTGATCGCGCGATACATCGAGGATCTGATCGTAATACGAGGAGCCGATCAGGTACTGTGCGTAAGCGGCGTCGGGACTGCCGGGATGCAGCGCCACGTAGCGTTTGGCCGAATTGACGCAGTCATCGTACATTTCCGCCTGGTAATAGGCGAAAGCCGACATCAACAGCGCCTTGCGCGCCCATTCCGAGTATGGATTTTCCCGATCCACCTCGTCGAATTTCTTGGCCGCTTCCTTGTAATCTTGCTTGGTGTTCAGGAGAAAGAGGCCCTGATTGTAGAGCGAGTCGGCGGGGCTTTCGGGAACGTAATCGTCGTCTTTATTGAACAGGCTGCTGCAACCCACCAGCGGCAAAGCCAGCGGAACGCAAATCAACACCGCCGCGAACCAAGAGGTCCGCGCACGCGTTCCGTTCCCGGATCTCGCCGATCCTCGTAACCGCGCCGTCATCAGCGTAATTTGAGCCCCGTCTGACAGCCGGGCCCCGCCTGATCGACGCCCGCAGCCCCTAAGAGAATACAGCAATTATGGCCGACAATCGGCCCGGATTAAGGCGCGAAATCTAAGCCCTTTAGGAGACGTCCGGCCCGTAAGCAGGGAGCGCGAAACCGATGCCAAGATCGGCATGGCCGCGCGGACGCCGTGTCTCGGGCATTTCCACATAGGTCCAGGCGCTGCGATCGGCCATCAAAGCGGTCAGCACCGCATGATTGAGCTTATGGCCACCGCGGACGGTGCGATAAACGCCAATCAGTGGCGCCCCGGACAGGGCCAAATCACCAATCGCATCGACGACCTTGTGGCGGACGAATTCGTCGGCGTAGCGCACGCCTTCGGGATTAAGAACCCGATCCTCGGCGACGACCACCGTGTTCTCGAACGAGGCGCCGAGCGCGTAACCGGCACTCCATAGCTTGGCGACATCGCGCATGAAGCCGAAGGTGCGCGCCCGCGCCAAGTCGCGACGGAATAAATCCGGCTCTACGTCGATGGCAAGCGTCTGACGGCCGATCAGCGGATGGTCAAATTGGATTTCCGTTTCGATTCTCAGACCGCGCAAATAGGGCCGCAATTCGCCGTAGCTATCGCCTTTGGCCACGCGCACCGGCTTGAGCACCTGGATGTAGCGCCGCGAAGGCGCAAGCGCGGCAATGCCGGCCTGATCGATTGCAGCAACGAATGGCGCGGCGCTGCCATCCATGATCGGAATTTCCGGACCGTCGACCTCGATCACTGCATTGTCGACGCCCAGAGCATGCAAAGCCGCCAAAACGTGTTCGGTTGTCGATATAGCGGGTCCGTTTTTGTCGCCGAGGACGGTTGCGAATTCGGTTGCGGTGACGGAGCGGAAATGGGCCCGCAGTTCACGATCGGGCTGGCCGTCGATCCCACAGCGCATGAACACGATGCCGGTATCGGCCTCGGCCGGATGCAGCGTGATGCTGGCGGGTAAACCGGAATGGACCCCGACGCCGGCAACGGTCACATGATCCCGTAGCGTCGTCTGCCTGCCGGCCGGCACGCCCCACGGCACGCCCCACGTCATGCTTTTGCCCCACACCTCACGGCCACTCCGCGAGTCAAAACACATCGCGAATAGGCCACCCCAACAGGAGGGGAACGCTTTCAGATTTCGAATTTGGGAAGGGCCGCAATGGCCGACCGACTCGAATCCCCCAAAACATCCCCTCGATGCGCAAACCCTAATGCTGCATCGCCACGAGGCCAATTCACGCTTTCTTACCGACTGTTACCTTTTTCCGGCCGCACTCCGGTCCGGACCTTGCCCAAAATTGGGCCCGGCGAAACTTTCGGGCACCCCGAAATGTGAGCCGGCGCCGCCGGCCGGATTGGGTGCTAGCGCCGCTTTCGATGGAAAATCACAGAAAAACAAGGAGTTGGATCGGTGCTCGGCGGAGAATGCCGCAGCGTAGGCCCCACGCTCATCGCAAGCGTGGGGCTGCCATTTCGTCAGTTTGCTTGCCGGCGCAGGAAGGCCGGGATATCGAGTTGATCCGCTTCAGCGGAGTTATGCACAGCGCTGGTCCGGCCATGGTGGTCCAGCCCCTGCGGCATGGTCCGCTTGGCGTATTCGGAAACCGGCTCGGGACGAGGCTCACTCGGGCGCGGCATCGGCCGGCCCGGCAGGCGGTCAGCCCCTGGCATAGGGGCAACGGCGGCAGCGCGCGGTGCCGGTGGCGGCGATTTTGCGCCTTCCTCGCGGCGGCCGAGCCCGACCGACGCCAAGCGTTGCAGCAGGGACCGATGCCTTTTTTCGGGGTGATGATCGTCGGCAAGCTCCCCGCGCCTGGCGCGAATTTCATTCTGGGCCGGCAGCGGCAGCTCATCGATTCGCGGCATGCGTGGTGCGCGCATAGGCATTCGCTCGGGCTGCGGTGGAATGAACGCCGTCTCCTCCTCGGCTTCGGGCTCGCTCGCCGCCGGATCGATAAACAGCGATGGCTTGGGCGCGAGTGGGCGGATCGTGACGTCCTCGACGGCTGCCGCGATCGCCGCCTTGGCCGCGGATTCGATCGAGGCATTGATGCTACCGGCCGCGGCATTGGCCGGACTGGCCGCCTGAGAAGGCCTTGCCGGCTCGAAGCGCTCGACGCGCTCGGCATCTCTCTGCTTTTCCGCGCGCAGCCGTGGTCCGATATCCGCGAGCCGGGACTCGCTTAGGCCGGAAAGGCCCGGACGTTGCGCCAAGGCCTGGTCAATGCCCGTTGCCACGACCGAGACCCGGATCATGCCATCGAGGCTCTCGTCGAAAGTGGCGCCGACAATGATGTTGGCGTCTTGATCGACCTCTTCACGAATCCTCGTGGCGGCTTCGTCGACTTCATAGAGCGTCAGATCGCGGCCGCCGGTGATGGAGATCAGAAGGCCCCTGGCGCCCTTCATCGACGCGTCGTCGATCAGCGGATTCGAGATTGCCGCTTCCGCAGCGGTGAGCGCTCGCTTGTCGCCTTCGGCCTCGCCGGTTCCCATCATGGCCTTGCCCATCTCGCGCATGACGGCGCGAACGTCGGCAAAGTCGAGATTGATGAGGCCTTCTTTGACCATCAGGTCGGTAATGCAGGCCACGCCGGAATAAAGGACCTGATCCGCCAGCGCGAAAGCGTCGGCGAAAGTCGTTTTCTCATTGGCGACGCGGAACAGATTCTGATTGGGAATGATCAGCAGCGTGTCGACGCATTTTTGCAGTTCGGTGATGCCGCCATCAGCGGTCCGCATCCGCCGCTGGCCTTCGAAGTGGAATGGCTTGGTCACTACCCCGACCGTGAGAATCCCGAGCTCGCGCGCGGTTTTGGCAATGACCGGAGCAGCGCCGGTGCCGGTGCCGCCACCCATTCCCGCGGTGACGAACGCCATGTGCGCTCCCGACAAGTGATCGCGGATCTCGTCGATGACCTCTTCGGCCGCGGCGCGCCCCACGTCGGGCTGTGAACCGGCGCCCAGGCCTTCGGTCACTTGGACGCCCATCTGGATGATCCGTTCGGCCTTCGACATCGTGAGCGCCTGCGCGTCGGTATTGGCGACGACAAAATCGACGCCCTGCAGGCCAGCGGTGATCATATTGTTCACCGCGTTGCCGCCCGCGCCGCCAACTCCGAATACGGTGATGCGGGGTTTAAGCTCACGAATATCCGGGATGTTCAGATTGATGGTCATGATTGCCTCTTTTTTCTCGCGCGGACGTGCTCCACGCCCGGGCCCGTCCGGTCCGCCACCGGTCGCTGAGATTTTCGAGCTTCGCTTCTGAGGGCCATCAGAAACTCTCGCGAAGCCATCGTCCGACGCGGGCGAAATACCCGCCCGTGCCGGTCATGAGTTGCCGCTTACGCCGCGCCTCGAAATGTTCGAGATGCGCCGCTTGCGGATAGACAAGCAGGCCCGCTGCAACCGCAAAGGCGGGCCCCTTAGCCGCATCCGGCGCGCCGGCAATGCCGAGCGGACGTCCGAGCCGCACCGGACGTCCGATCAGCCGGGCCGCCAATTCCGGCAGCCCGTTGAGCTGGCTGGCGCCGCCGGTCAGGACCACATGCCCCCGCCGATCGGTCGCGATCGGGCATGCGGCCAAGCGGTCGCGCACCATTTCGAGGATTTCCTCGACGCGTGGCTTGATGATGCTCACCAGAGTTGCGCGCGATACGAATTGCGCCGGTTCGCGCTCATGCTCTTCCAGCGGCGGGACCGTGATCATGTCACGTTCGTCCGATGCTCCGCTAAGCACAGTGCCATAAAGCGTTTTGATTCGCTCGGCGTCGGCAATCCGGGCGTTCAGTCCGCGCGCCAGGTCCATAGTGACGTGATGGCCGCCGAGCGCGAAACCGTCGATGTGAACGAGCCGTCCGGCCTGGAATGCGGCAATCGTGGTGGTGCCGGCGCCCATATCGACCACGGCCGCGCCCAAATCAGCCTCGTCATCGGCGAGAACCGCGAGCCCTGCGACATAGGGCGAGGCCGCCATGGCCTCGACGTCGAGATGACAACGTTCGACGGCGAGCATCAGATTGCGGGCAGCGGCGACATCGGTGGTCGCCACATGCATGTCGACCCCGAACCGGCTGCCGAGCATTCCACGCGGATCGCGGATGCTGTTTACGCCATCGATTGAATAGCCGACCGGAAGCGAATGCAGGACCGCACGGCCGTCGCGCAGCGAATGCCGACTTCCGGCCGCCAAGACCCGTGCAATATCGTTCTCCGATACCGCAGAGCCCAGGATATCAATCTCTGCCGCGAACAGTTCGCTTGTCGGCCGCCCCGACGATATCGACAGCACCACGGATTCGATTTCGACCGAAGCCATTCGTTCGGCGGCATCCACGGCGCGCCGGATCGCGTCTTCCGCCTGCACCAAGTTGACGACGGTTCCAGCCTTGGTCCCGCGCGCAAGTGTGTGGCCGAAACCGATCACCTCGACGGAATGGCTACGCCGGGTCAGAACCTGCTGCGGGCCATGGGGACGAAGCCGGCCGATCAAACAAACGACTTTGCTCGATCCGACGTCGAGCGCGGCGACCACGACGCTTCGGCGCGCCGAGATCGGCTTCATCTTCGGCGCCACGCCGTGACCGAGTGTATTCATGCGTCGCCGCCTTTTTTCTTTTTTGCATTAGCTTTGAGCGCATCATCGCGCGCCTGCGTCGCCGCATCCGACAAGCGCACCGTCACTCGGTCGGGCAGGCGCAGATCGATTTTGGCGATGTCGCGCGACAGCAGCTTTTTGTCATGGTCCAGTTTGACCAGGCGATCGAGCGCGGCTTGCAGATCGCTTTCCGGCAGGCGGACATCCATGCCGTTGGTCAGCCGCAAGTTCCAGCGCCGCTCGGCCACCAGCACCGAAGCGGTGAGCGCGGAGCGAATTTCCGGAAAGTGATCCAGGAGGCCGATAAAGTCCTTGGCGCGGCGCTCGGCCCCGCCGCCGACCACGAGCGGCAACCCGCGATAGCGGTCCTCGACAAAAGGCTGGAGTACCGTGCCGTCGTCGGCGATGACGTTGACTTGGCCATTGCGCTGCCACAGCGCGAAAGCCCGGCGTTCGGTAATCGTGATCAGCAGACGATCCGGATAGAGTTTGAGGACGGCGGCATCGGCGATCCACGGGTTTGCCAATAGCTGGGCGCGCGCAGTTTCGACATCGAAGAACAACAGCGACGACCGGCCGGTCACGCCCGCCAGCGCGAGGGCCTGCTCGCGGCTAACCTGGCTGCCGCCGCTCACCGAGACCGCGGCAATGCGAAAACCGAGTGCATTCGCGGCGTTGTCGCGTGCGCCTTTTAGCCAATCGGTGACGGCGGCCACATGCCCGCCGGCGATGGCGCCATAGAATAGCGTTGCACCGAGTAGCAGCAGCGATCCGGCGACGCCGGCGCCTTGGGGAATTTGGGCTAGTCGGGCGGCCGAACGCCGGGCACGGCGGCCGCCAGTGAAAAGGCTGAAGCTGGCGGTTGCGATGTCCTGATCGGCTTGCGCGCGCGCGCAATCCGGCTCGTCAACCGGCGCGCCGAACCATCTTGTCGCTGATTGCCTCGACCGCTTCAGCGGTTGGTCGAGGCGTCCTCCACCATCCATTGCACCAGCTCATCGAACGTGATGCCCGCATAGGCAGCCAGTTCAGGCACGAGCGAGGTTTCGGTCATGCCGGGTTGGGTATTGACCTCAAGGCAGACCAGCTTTCCCGTCCCCCGATCGTCGTAGCGAAAGTCCGCGCGGCTGACCCCACGGCAGCCGAGCGCGTCATGCGCAGCCAGAGCCAGTCTTCGGACCTCCTGGTAAACATTTGGTAAAATTGGCGCCGGTAAGAGGTGCTTTGACCCGCCGGCGGCATATTTGGCCTCGTAGTCGTAAAAGCGCGTCGTCGGAACGATTTCGATGACGTCAAGCGCCCGATCGCCGAGCACCGCACAGGTCAACTCCTTGCCGGGGATGTAGCGCTCGACCATGACCGTGTCGCCGAACGGCCAGTCGTCGCGGTACAGCTCCTGCGGTGGGTGCGGGTGCTGTTCGGTGACGATGAAGACGCCGACGCTCGAGCCTTCGGCGATCGGCTTCACCACATAAGGCGGGGGCATGACGTGCTCTTTGGCCGCCTCGAAGCGCGAGACGACACGGTCCTCCGCGACCGGAACGCCGGCCGCCTTAAACAGCGTTTTGGCGAAGTTTTTCTGCATGGCTACGGCGGACGCCAACACGCCGGAATGGCTGTAGGGAATGCCAAGAATTTCCAGGAGGCCCTGCAGCGTGCCGTCCTCGCCGGGGCGGCCATGGAGCACGTTGAGCGCCACGTCGGGCTTGGTCGCGGCCAGTGCGGCGGCGATCTCGGGCGTGACGTCGAGCGAGCTGACGCGGTAGCCGCGCCGGACCAGCGCCTCGGCGCAGGCCTTGCCGGAGCGCAGCGAAACCTCGCGCTCGGCCGACCAACCCCCCATCAAAACGGCGACGTGCTTGGCCACAGCTCCGCCTCGCTGGCTCCGCCGAGCCCCTGATTCGCACCGACACCACTAGAATCGACAATAGGCGAAAGGTCGAGAGTTTCCGCGCATAATTGAGGCCGACGAGTGTCGGCTTGGGGTTTTGCAAACGCGCTAGGCCGGGATTTCCTCCGGCGGCTTGATATGACGGAACGAGAACAGCAATGCCGCGTCGTAAAGAATTTTAAGCGCGCCGCAGATCACCAAGGGGGCGCCGAGAAACGGGCCGCCGAGCAAAACGCCGGCAAGCGCCGGGCTCAGTGACGATGCAAGGCTGCGCGGTACCGCTGTGACACTCGCCGCGGCCGGCCGCTCCGGAGGGGTCACGACCGCCATGACGTAAGAACTCCGCGTCGGCACATCCATTTGCGATAGCGCCGATCGCAAGAGCAGAAAAGCGAGCGCGGCGGTCAGGTTCGGCGACAGCGCGGCAACAATGAGAAAAATACTCGAGGGAACATGCGTGAACACCATAGTGTTCACCAAACCAATGCGCCGCGCGATCATGGCCGCCAGCGGATAAGAGAAGGCGCTGAGCACGCCCGACCAGAAAAAGAACAGGCTGGCGGCTGCGAGCGACATATCGAAGCGTTTGAACAGCCAGACCGCGAGCAGCGACTGGACGACAAATCCGCCGGCAAATGCGTCGACGCTGAACAGAGCGGCGAGCCTATAGACGACACCGCGAGAGACATTTAACGGCACTGCTGCGGATCTGTGCTCGACATTGCGGCGCGGCAAACAATAGTAGATTGCCGCACTGACAACGCCCAGAACCGCGTAGGCATAGAACATCGTCCGCAACGCGGAGAGTTCGCTCACGCCGATGCGCGTCAGTAGCTGTGGAGCGGCCGCCGCCAAGGCACCGGCGGCCATCGACAAGGCTCCGATCAGGCTATAGCGCGCGAATACCCGCGTGCGGTCATGATCGGCTGTGCCTTGCGCCAGCGCGGCGTGCTCGATCGGTATGAGCACGCCGATGTCGCCGGTCGATGGATTCACGGTGCCGAAAAAGGCCACTGCGATGAGAAGCCCGATCTCCTCGAAGGCCGGGAAGGCGACACCGGTTGCGACCATCAAGACCGCGCCGGCGATTAACAAACGACGGAGATCGTGGCGCGGCGCAACGAATCCGATGGCAAGCGTCAGGACCGCGGTGCCGAACAGGGCCGCCGCGGCAACCAGTCCGATCTGCGCGGGATCGAATCCGATCTTTGCCAAATAGACCGGAAGCACGATGGTGGCAAAGCCATCGCCAAAGCCGCGCAATGCGCGTGCGCTATAGACGAGTAAGAAGCTGGAACGTGGATTCAGCGTATTGCCTTGGTGTTGTTGATCGCTCTGCAAGGCGGCTTGCCGCCGCTAGTCCGATTGGTTTCGTAGTTTGGTTTCAGCTTTTGGCATTCGCCATTTTGTCGAGCGCGGCACGCAAACCCTTGGCGAGTTTGATTGCATCGTCATTCGCCCAAAAATGCATGAAGTAAAGGCGCGGCTGCTCGTCGAGCATGTGGCTGTGCAAGGCCGTCACCTCAATGCCATTGGCGCGCAGCGCCTTGATGACCGGATTGACCTCGTCCGCGGTCATTACAAAGTCGCCAGTGATGGCGGCTTTGCCGTTGCCGGTCGGTTGAAAACCGATTCCGGTCGCCAGGCCCAATGGCCAGGCCGGCGCGAGCGTCATTCCGTTCTCGGTGACGGCATCTCGGCGCGGCACGCCAAATTGATACACGCCGCCATTGGCCTGACCTTTGACGCCGATGATCTGGTCGAGTTGCGCAGTATCGAGGTCGATCGCCGGCGGAGCGGCTGGCGGCGACGGCGGCGTGAGCGGCGTCTTGCTTTCGGCCAAAGCCGCGCGAATGGCGGTCGCCATTTTCACCGGATCGCCGTGGCCGCCGACATGCATGTAAAACGTTGCCGGATTGGCGCGCAAAAGATGATTGTGGACCGCGGTGATATCGAGGCCACCTTCGACGAATTTGGTCATAACCGGCTTGATTTCGGTTTCGAGGAGGACGAGATCGCCCATCACCATCGCTTGACCGCTCATTGCGCCACCGCTCATTCCCTTGAACGCAACCCAGCCGCCGAGCGCCAATACCGCTTTGATGCCGACATCATCGAGCCTCACGTTGAGATCGGTACGGGGAAAACCGTAGCGATGAACATCGCCGGACACCACCGCGGGCTTTCTGCCGATTGCTTCATCGACTTTCTGCCAGTCAATTTCCTGACTTTGCGCGACACTTGCCGAAATTAAACTGGCTGCACCAAAAACAACGGCAGAATAGAAACGCATCAGCTTTCTCCATATCGGACTTTTGGCCCTTTCAGCGCCCCTTACCACTTTCAATTCGAATAGGACCGTTCCATCCAATCCCTTATTCCCTGCAAGCTTTCATGCACGTGTATTCCGTCTCATGCGGTCACTGGATAGCTCCGGTGAGATGAAGAACGATCCCGACGGCACAGCACGCCGCGAGTGTCGCGGTTCGGCGGCACGCGCCAATAGTCAATCGATCGACGCCGGCCAAAGCAGATCTCCGCGCCGCGCCAAGACACTCATAAAACTTGTCGGATGAAATCGAAGGTTATTTTCCCGTCCATGCGCAAGCTCCTCGCCAAAGCGAGTGATGCGCAGAGCTTGGACGGATCCGTCTGACGGGGAGTCTGCTTATCCCCAAGCGCGGAACCTAGATCGCGCGGATGGCGAGCGCAAGCAGGGTTTCGGTTCGGCGCGGTAGGGTTCCCGGCGTGCCGTCACGCGGCGACACCGATCCGCGCGATTTCCCATTCGAGCTTGACGCCTGAATGCTCCTCAACCTTGCGCCGCACCAACTCGCCAAGGCCTTCGATCTCGGCGGCGGTTGCATTGCCACGATTGATCAGGAAATTACAATGCATCTCTGACACCTGCGCGCCGCCATTGGTCAATCCGCGACAGCCGGCGGCGTCGATCAATTGCCAGGCCTTGCGGCCGGGCGGGTTTTTGAAAGTCGAACCGCCGGTGCGACTCTTTACCGGTTGCGTCGACTCTCGCGCTTCGGTGATTTTTTCCATTTCGGCGGCGATGAGTTTTGGATCGCCGCGTTCGCCCGCGAACAGGGCTTCGGTAAAGATATAATCGTCGGGCGCACCGCAATGACGATAGGTATAATGCATGTCTACATTGCTCAGGGCGTGCACGCGTCCGCGCCGATCGACCGCGCGTGCCTCGACCAGCGCGTCTTTGGTTTCGCGCCCATAGGCGCCGCCGTTCATGCGCAGCGCGCCGCCGATCGCGCCGGGAATGCCGCGCATGAACGACAAACCGCCGATGCCGGCTTCCTGTGCTGCGCGTGCGATCTTGACATCCGGCACGGCGGCGCCGGCGCGAATCCGCGCGCCTTCGACGGCAATGCCGTTAAAACCGCGTCCCAGTCTCACGACCGCGCCGCGGACACCGCCGTCGCGCACAATCAAATTCGAGCCAAGACCGATCACGGTCACGGCAATCTCGTCCGGCAAATGGACGAGGAAATAACCAAGGTCGGCCTCGTCCTCGGGCATGAACAGAAGCTGCGCCGGTCCGCCGACCCGAAACCATGTCAGTTCGGCAAGCGGCTGATTGGCCAAGGCACGGCCGCGCAGTTCCGGCATCATGTTTTTGAGCAAAGGCACGAGATCGGGAAACGCCATTACCGCGCCCCGAGCGCCGCAAGTTCGGCCGGCAGGGCATAGGCCCATTGCGTGATCGAGCCGGCGCCCAGGCAGACGACGTAGTCGCCCGGTTCGACCGCAGCGACGACAAGTTGCGCCAGCATCTCCGGCCCGTCGAGCGCAATAACATGGCGGTGGCCATGCGTGCGCAAGCCTTGGACCAGCGCATCGCGATCGACGCCGGCGATTGGCGCCTCGCCCGCCGGATAGACATTGGCGACGATCACCATGTCGGCGTCGTTAAAGCAGGTGCAGAACTGGTCAAACAAGGCTGCAAGCCGCGTGAAGCGATGCGGTTGTACCACGGCAAGCACGTTACCTTTGGTCGACTCCCGGGCCGCGCGCAGAACCGCGGCGATTTCCACCGGATGATGTCCGTAATCGTCGATAATAGTAACGCCGTTCCAGATCCCAGTGCGGGTGAAGCGCCGGCGCACGCCGCCGAACTTGGCGAAGGCCTGGCGGATTGTTTCGTCTGAGACGCCGAGCTCATGCGCGATGGCAATGGCGGCGGTGGCGTTTAACGCATTGTGACGGCCCGGCATTGGCAGCGCGATGTTTTTGATCTCGTGGACGGGTCGCGCGGCGGTTTCGCGGAATAATACGGTGAACAAAGACGTGCCGCCGGCATGCGACACGTCGACAAGGCGCACGTCGGCCTGCGGGTTCTCGCCGTACGTGACGATGCGGTGATCTTCAATGCGGCCCACCAGGTTTTGCACTATCGGATGATCGGTGCACATCACCGAGAAGCCGTAGAACGGCACGTTCTCGACAAAGGCCCGAAACGCGTCCTGCACCGCATCGAAGGTTTTGAAGTGATCGAGATGTTCGGCATCGACATTGGTCACGACAGCGATGTCGGCCGGAAGCTTGAGAAAGCTGCCGTCCGACTCATCCGCTTCGACCACCATCCAGTCGCCGGCGCCCAGCCGTGCATTGGTGCCGTAGGCGTTGATGATGCCGCCATTTATCACGGTCGGATCGAAACCGCCAGCATCGAGCAGCGCCGCCACCATCGAAGTCGTCGTCGTCTTGCCGTGAGTGCCGGCAATAGCGATGCTGCTTTTCAGGCGCATCAGTTCGGCCAGCATTTCGGCGCGGCGGACGACCGGCAGCCGCTGCGCGCGGGCGGCTGCAAGTTCCGGGTTATCGGACTTGATCGCCGACGAGATCACCACGACTTTGGCGCCGTCGAGATTTTCCGGCGCATGACCGATCGCAATTTTCACGCCCTTGTCGCGCAGCCGTTTGACATTGGCGCCATCGGCCTGATCTGATCCTTGGACGGTGTGGCCGAGATTCACCAGCACCTCGGCGATGCCGCTCATGCCGATGCCGCCGATGCCGATAAAATGGATCGGCCCGATATCGCGCGGCAATTTCATGCGATTCTCCGGTTTTGTTGTTCCGGCATTCCGGCCGTTGTTCCAAGCCTATCAATGCAAACCTATCAATGAATGAGCTGGATGGCAGGAACAAGTCCGCGATTCTTCGTCGACGCGCTGCCCATCAGCGCTTGGCGATCGCCGCCACGTTAAGGACGAGATCGGCCAGTCGCGCCGCCGCATCGAGTCTGCCTAACGATCGCGCCGCCGCGGCCATGGCCGTGAGGCGTTGCGGCGCCCCCGCGAGCGCCGCAATTTCAGCCGCCAGCCGCTCGGGAGTGAAAGCCTCCTGCACAAGCCGAAGTGCTCCGCCGGCATGGTCGAGCACGCCGGCATTGGCGAATTGATCCTGATCGATCGCGTGCGGCAGCGGCACGAGGATGGACGGACGGCCGATCGCGGCTAATTCGGCAACTGTCGAAGCGCCGGATCGGGCCACAACGAGATGGCTTGCGGCGATGCGCGCCGGCAGGTCGGAAAAGAACGCCGCCACCTCCGCAGCAACCGAAAGGCTTGCGTAAGCGTCGCGGACGCGGGCGAGATCCTCCTCGCGCGCCTGCTGAACAATGTGCAGCCGCGCCCGCAGTCCAGGTTCGAGCAGCGCGATTGCCGCAGGCACGATGTCGGCCATGATACGGGCGCCTTGACTGCCGCCGAATATCAGTAGGCGCAGCAGATCGGAAGGCGCGCTGTAAGCTGTTGCCGCAGCCGTGATCACCGCGGATCGGATCGGGTTGCCAGTGAGTGTCGCCTTGGCCGCCAAATCCGGCGCGTCTCGGAAGGTCTCAGGAAAGGTCGTGGCGATGGCGGTGACGCGTGGCGCCAAGAGCCGGTTGGCGCGCCCGACGACCGCGTTGGCGTCGTGGATCACGGTGGGTACTCCGCGCCATATTGCAGCGAGCACTGGCGGAACGCTCGGATAGCCGCCAAAGCCGATCACGGCCGCCGGGTGCAGCCGGCCGATCAGCCGCCAGGCCTGAAGCAAGCCTAATCCGAGTGCAGCTGCCGTTTGTGTCAGTGCGACGGGATTGCGCGACCGGATGGTCGCGCTGGCGACGACATGGACGGCTTCTTCCGCGAATGTTTCACCAAATCGTATGGCGCGACGGTCGGTCGCGAGATGGACCGCGATGCCTCGTTCGGTGAGCACGCCGGCCAGTGCCGCCGCCGGAAATAAATGGCCGCCGGTACCGCCGGCGGCGACCAGCACCGACGGCGATTGCGATTTGTCCATCAGGCCGGACTCGCAACGAATCCATGCGCGCTGGCAAGTTTGGCGCGTGGCCGTTCGCGGGTGAGCGCCACCAGCATGCCCATCCCATAAGCAAGCGAGATCAAAGATGAGCCGCCGTAGGAGATGAACGGCAGTGTCATTCCTTTCGCCGGCATCAGATGAAGGTTGACCGCCATATTGATGGCCGATTGCAACCCGAACAGCATGGCGAGCCCGGCGGTCCCGAAACGAATGAACGGATCGTCGCTGGCCATGGCCTTTGCCAGCGCACGAATCACGATAAAGGCAAACAGCGCCGCCAAAACCAGGCAAATTACCACGCCGAACTCCTCGGCCGCGACCGCAAAGACGAAATCGGTGTGACCTTCCGGGAGCACGCGCTTGATCGTGCCTTCGCCCGGGCCGCGACCAAACCAGCCGCCGCGAATAAAAGATTCCGTGGCGATATCGATGTTGAAAGTGTCACCCGATGCCGGATCGAGGAAGCGGTTGATGCGCTGCGCGACGTGCGGGACGGTGAAGAAAGCCGCGATCAGGCCCGCACCGGCCGCGCCCGCCAATCCGATCACCCAGATCAAACGCATGCCGGCGATATAAAACAGCGCCCCCCAAACCAGCGCGATGAGCATGGTCTGGCCGAAGTCGGGCTGCAGCACCAGCAGCGCGACGACGACGACGAGCAGCGCGAGTGCGATCGAGTTCGCCGGCATTTCCGGTCGCTTCGCGCTTTCCGCGAATAACCAGGCGATGAGGACGACGAAAGCGGGCTTTAGGAATTCCGAGGCCTGGATATTCACCCCGAGAATGACGAGCCAGCGCCGCGCGCCCTTGATCTCGGCGCCGAAGTAAGGCGTCAGCGCGGTCAGAACCAAACTTACGGCGAACACGACGAGCGCTACTTTGCGGATTTCGCGCGGGGAGAGGAACGAGGCCGCGATCAGCACCAGCGCCGCGGGGATAAGAAACAGGACTTGGCGGTTTACGAAATGAAACGGATCAAGCCCGATCCGCGCCGCGACCGGCGGGCTTGCGGCGAGGCACAGCACAATGCCGCCGAGCATCAGCGCCCCGAGCGCTGCCAGTGTCAGCCGATCGACGGTTCGCCACCACTCACTGAACAAGGTCGGTTGCGCGCGGGAAGTCATCGTACAGCCAGGTCCCCAAAAATTCCCCGCCTAAGGCATGATCCCGAAAAGTGGAGACCGGTTTTCGGAAAAGATCATGCCTAAACAAAAAACTAGAGCGGGATGATGATTCGACGGATCTCATCCCGCTCTAGTCCTGCATCGGACATGGTTTCCAGGCGATTAAGATCGCTGTCCGGCCGGGGATCGTGACCGGCGCCTCATTTCTTCAGTAGCCCGGGCAGCGCCTGGACCAGCGCCCGAAAGGCATCGCCCCGCACCTCGAAATTCCGATACTGATCGAACGAGGCGCAGGCGGGCGACAGCAGCACCACGGGTTCCCGGGCTGACGACGTAGCGGCATCCCGCGCCGCGGCGGCAAGCGCCTTGTCGAGCGTCCCGCTGGTCTCGTGGGACACCATATCGGCCAGAGTGGCGGCAAACTGATCGGCCGCCTCGCCGATCAGATAGGCTTTGCGGATACGCGGGAAAAAAGACCGCAGGCTTTCGATTCCTCCGGTCTTGGGTCGCCCTCCGGCGATCCAAAAAATGTCGTGGAAACAGGCCAGTGCCTGAGCGGCCGAATCGGCGTTGGTGGCCTTGGAGTCATTGACGAAGAGGACGGTGCCCCGCCGTCCGACTTCCTCCATCCGGTGCGCCAATCCGGGAAACGATCGCAGCCCCGCCTGGATCGCCGCCGGCTCGAGGCCGAGCGCGAGCGCAGCGGCTGCTGCGCAGGCGGCGTTCTGTGCGTTGTGCAACCCGCGCAAAGAGCCGATGCCGCTGAGCTCGGCAATGAGCGAGGACTGCCCACCGTGTACGCGCAGGATCCGGCCGCTCTCGACGTAGAGACCGTCCTTTAGTTTGCGCCGCACCGAAATCTGCACCACACGTTTTCCCGCTTGCGCGAGGCACGCCGCGATCTTCTCGCACCATTCGTCGTCAACACCGATAATCGCGGTGCCGTCATCAGGCACGCCGCTGAGCAGACGCTCCTTCACCGCCGCGTAGTTTTCCATCGTGCCATGGCGATCGAGATGGTCTTCACTGAGATTGATCAGGATCCCGACCGATGGGTCGAGCGACGGAGCGAGATTGATCTGATAGGACGAGCATTCGATCACATGCACGCGGCCAGGCCGCGGCGGCGCCAAAGAGAGGATGGCGGTGCCGATATTGCCGCCAAGCTGCGCGTCCATGCCGGCCGAGGCCGTCAGATGCGCGATCAGCGCGGTCGTGGTCGATTTGCCGTTGGTGCCGGTAATGGCGACAAACGGAGCGCCTGGCGCGTGGTGCCGGCGCTCGCGGCAGAATAGTTCGACGTCTCCGATCACCTCGACATTCGCTTTGCGGGCGAGCTGTACAACCCAATGCGGTGTCGGATGAGTGAGCGGAACGCCGGGCGCGAGCACAAGCGCGGCAATCTTCGACAAATCGGCCTGGCGCAGGTCAGCCGTGGGAATTCCGCCCGCACTCGCCTTGGCGATGCTTGCCGTATCGTCATCAAACGCGATGACGTCGGCGCCGCCGGCCAACAGCGCACCGGCGCTGACGAGGCCCGAAGCGCCGAGCCCAAACACCGCGATCTTTTTGCCGGCAAAGGTCGTGATCGGAATCACGCCGCCTATCTCAACTTCAAGGTGGAAAGTCCGGCGAGGGCGAGCACGACCGCGACAATCCAAAAGCGAATCACGATCTGCGGCTCGGTCCAGCCGAGCTGCTCGAAATGATGATGGATCGGCGCCATCTTGAATACGCGCTTTCCGGTCAATTTATATGACACCACTTGCACGATCACCGAGACCGCTTCCAGCACGAACAAACCGCCGATCACCGCAAGCACGATCTCATGTTTGGTCGCGACGGCGACAGCGCCGAGCATGCCGCCAAGCGCCAGCGAGCCAGTATCGCCCATGAAAATCGACGCGGGCGGCGCGTTGAACCAGAGAAAGCCGAGGCTAGCGCCGAGCACGGCTCCGCACAGGACCGACAGCTCACCGGTGCCGGCGACGTAATGAATTTGTAGATAATCGGCGAAAACGGTGTTGCCCGAGAGGTACGAGATCATCCCGAAGCTTGCTGAGGCAATCATCACCGGGACAATGGCGAGGCCATCGAGCCCGTCCGTGAGATTCACCGCGTTACCCGCCCCGACGATGATGAACATGGCAAACAGCACGAAAAACCAGCCGAGATTGAGCACCAGTTCCTTGAAAAAAGGAAATACCAGCGAGGTCGAAAACGGCGCATGACCGAGCCGCACCAGTGCAAAGCAGGCGAGGCCGGCAATGCCGGCCTCGATAATGAGCCGGGTGCGGCCGCGAAAGCCCTCATGCGACTGCTTCGTGACCTTCAGATAATCGTCGTAGAAACCCACCAAACCGAAGCCGAGCATCACCCATAACACTACCCACACGTAAGGATTGGTCGGGTTTGCCCACAACAGCGTCGAAACCAGCATCCCGGACAGGATCATCAATCCACCCATCGTCGGTGTTCCGGCCTTGGCGACAATGTGCGTTTTTGGACCATCGGTGCGGATCGGTTGCCCTTTACCTTGCAGGAGCCGCAGCCGGTCGATGATGTTTTGGCCGAACAGGAATACAAACAATAATGCCGTTATGACCGCCCCGCCGGTGCGAAACGTGATGTAGCGAAAGACATTGAGCACCGACAGCTTGTCCGACAGATCGACCAGCCAATACAGCATTGCCATCAACCTTGTACGGAAGCGTCTGCCATCGTCTCGCGGCGCGGATAGGCGCGCTGCAGAGCTTTGACGATCGGCGCCATGCGCGAACCCAGCGAGCCCTTCACCATCACGACGTCGCCGGCCCGGATTGCCGGCAGCACTTGCGCTTCGAGCGCCGCGGAGTTCTCTGCATAGCCGCCGCGGCAGTTTGCGGGAAGAGCTTGCCAGAGCGCGTGCATCAACGGACCACAGCAAAAGACCAGATCAATGTCATTCGCAACGACTGCATCGGCCAGCCCGCGATGTAAATCCAAACCCGTCGGGCCAAGTTCCAACATGTCGCCGAGTACGGCAATGCGCCGGCCCTGTGGCCCAATGACTGCTCGACCAAGCACCGCCAAAGCTGCTTCGACCGAGGCAGGATTGGCGTTGTAGCTCTCATCGACGAGTAGCGCCGAACCGCCGGAAAGCTCGATCGTGATCGGCGCGCCACGACCCGGCGCCGCTTCCAGCTCGGCAAGCGCCAAAGCGGCAAGCGCAATATCGGCGCCGACCAGTTCGGCGGCGGCCAAGACCGCAAGCGAGTTGATGACGAGGTGCCGTCCTGGTGCGCCGATCTTGTAGCTGAATCGGGTGCCGAGGATTTCCGCTTCGACCGTCGAGCAGCGCGCGTGCAGTGCGCATTTGATCAGACGCGCGTCGGCTTGCGCATGTTCGCCGAACGATATCACGCGCTCGATGCCGGCTTCATGCACACGCTCTTTAAGCCGTGCGAATTGGCCGATGTCGCGGTTGATCACGGCGGCGCCGTCCGGCGGTACGCCGAGGAATATTTCAGCCTTGGCGTCGGCAATGTTGGCGAGCGAACCAAGAAACTCGAGATGCACGGGCGCAATCGTGGTGACGATTGCGACATGCGGCCGAACCAGGCGCGACAGTGGCGCGATTTCGCCCGGGTGATTCATGCCCATTTCGAATACCGCATACTGGGCGCTCGACGGGCAGCGGGCCAGCGACAACGGTACTCCCCATTGATTGTTGTAGGACGCGACCGACGCGTGGGTTTCGCCGTCTTTGGACAACGCAAGCCGCAATGCTTCCTTGGTTCCGGTTTTGCCGACCGAGCCGGTGACGCCGATCACTTTGCCCCGCATGCGGGTTCGGGCGGCGGCGGCAAGCTCCCGCAAGGCGATGAGCACCTCGGGCACAACCAGCAATGGCGCGTCGTCAGGAAATTGCGCGCGCCGCTCGGTCGTCACCACTGCCAAGGCCGCTTTGGCCGCCAAGGCGTCGACAACAAAGTCATGGCCGTCTCGGCGATCGCCGCGGATGGCGAAGAAAGCTTCTCCGGGCGCAGCACTGCGGCTGTCGATCGAAAGGCCGGCGACTGACGCCGGAAGTTGGCCAAAGCGCTCCGCGCCCATCGCGCTCGCCATCGCTTCGACGGTCCACAGCACGCGCACGGTCATGCGGCAAGTTCCTTAAGAGCGGTAGCGACCGCTTCGTGATCGCTGAAAGGCATGATCCGGTCGCCGATGATTTGGCCGGTTTCATGGCCCTTGCCGGCGATGAGCAAGATATCGCCGGCCCGTAACTCAGCGATGGCGCGGCGGATCGCCTCGCGCCGGTCGCCGACCTCAGCAGCGCCCGGTGCCGCAGCCATGATTGCGGCGCGGATCGCCGCGGCGTCCTCGCTGCGGGGGTTATCGTCGGTGACGATCACGCGGTCGGCTTTAGCTGCAGCGACCGCGCCCATCAACGGCCGCTTGCCGGCATCGCGATCGCCGCCGGCGCCGAACACGACGAGCAAACGTCCGGCGGCGTATGGACGCAATGCTTCGAGCGCCTTTGCCAGCGCATACGGCTTGTGCGCGTAATCGACAAAGATTTGCGCGCCGCGGCTCTCACCGACGCGTTCGAGTCGTCCTTTGGCGCCATCGAGGCGTTCGAGCGCGGCGAATACCGCGCTGGCATCGTCACCGGTCGCGATGGCGAGACCGGCCGCGACCAGCGCATTCTCCGCTTGGAACTCGCCGACCAGCGGCAAACGGATCCGATAAAGTTTGCGCTCGTGTTCAAGCTGCAGTTTTTGGCCAAAGCCGTCGCGCACTGAATCGAGAAGCCGAATTCCGTTTCCTTTCCGACCGACCGTCGTGATCGCAAGACCGCGTGCTTGCGCCGTGCTTTTCACTGCGTCCGCGTGTTCGTGATCGACGTTGATGATCGCGGCTGCGCCGGGCGGCAGCAATTCTTCAAACAGTCGCAGCTTGGCGGAAAGGTACGACGCGAAGTTCTGATGATAGTCGAGATGATCGCGCGTGATGTTGGTGAACCCCGCCGCTGCGATGCGCAAACCATCAAGTCGGTACTGGTCGAGGCCATGCGACGAAGCTTCGATCGCGAGATGGCTGACGCCATCGCCGGCCAGCGCGTCGAGCAAGCGATGCAGCTCGACCGGGTCGGGTGTCGTTAGTGCGCCGTAACTTTCGCCGCGCGGTGATACGATTCCAACCGTGCCAATGCTCGCGGCGCGATGATGGTTCGCCACCCAGATCTGTCGCGTGAACGCCGCTACCGAAGTTTTGCCGCTCGTTCCAGTGACGGCGGCGATCGTAGGCGGTTGGTGCGGGAAGAACTTAGACGCGATCGACGCGAGGGCGCGCCGCGCATTGGCGACGCGCATAAACGCAATCCCGGACGGCAGCGGCGTTGTCGGCGCGCGCTCAGCGACGATCGCGACCGCGCCCGCGGCGATTGCCGGATCGATGAAACGCGCGCCGTCAGCCTTGCCGCCGGCGATGGCGACGAACACATCGCCACGTTTTACGGTGCGGCTATCCGCGGCCACTCCGCTCACTTTGATATCGGCATGACGCGCATCGAATTCTGCGTCAGCGGGCGCAATCTCGCGAAGCTTCATGTCGAGCTTCTGATCAGTTTGTCGGCGGCTCGGTTGACGATGCTGCCTTACCTGCTTTCCTTCACTGAGGCCAGTATCAGCTGGTCGGCGCCTGGCAGGCCCGGACGCGGCTCGATCCCGAGCAGCGGCGCGATGCGCGCGACCACAGCGCCACCGGTCGGAACGGCGTTCCAGCCGGACGTAGTGAAACCATGCGTTTCAGGCGTCGCGTGCGGCTCGTCCAGCATGATCAAGAGCAAATAACGCGGTTGATCGGCCGGCAGCACCGCCATGAAATCGGTCAGCACTTTGGCTTTCGAGTAGCGGCCATTGACCACTTTGTCCGCGGTGCCGGTCTTGCCGCCGATATAGTAACCGGGCACGTCGGCTTTGGCGGCGGTTCCCTTTTCCACGTTCAGCCGCATTAGGTAGCGCATGATGGCGCTGGTTTCCGGTTTGATCACGCGTTTGCCGAGCGCCTGTGCATCCGCTTCCGAGCGTTTGAGAAATGTCGGTGGAATGAGAGTGCCGCCGTTCATCAGCGCGGCGATGCCCATCGCGGCTTGCAGCGGCGCGACCGAGAGACCGTGGCCAAAGGCGATAGTGGCCGTATTCAGGTTCACCCAGCGCTTGGGCACGATCGGTTCGGCGCTTTCCGGCAGTTCGGTGCGCAAGCGGTCGAGCTGGCCCATTTTTTTCAGGAACGCTTTATGGCCGTCGATTCCAATCGCAAGCGCCATGCGCGCCGCGCCGATATTCGAGGAATAGGTGAAAATCTCCGGCACCGAGAGGATGCGATGCTGCGCTTCGAAATCGTGGATGTCGAACCGCCCCATGTGCAAGGGCATGCGCGCGTCGAAGGTCGACTTGAGCGTCGCCTTGCCGGAATCGAGCGCCATAGCGACGGTGAACGCCTTGAACGTCGAACCCATTTCAAACACGCCGGTGGTCAGCCGATTGATGCGTGATGGATCGAGCGCCTGGCGTGGATTGTTCGGGTCGTAATCAGGCTCCGAGACCATCGCCAGCACTTCACCGGTGCGGACGTTGAGCACGAGGCCGGCCGCCGCCAAGGCGCCGAACTTTCCGCGCGCTGCGGCGAGTTCCTCATGCAGAACGTGCTGGACGCGCAAATCGACGGCAAGTTCGATGGGATTTTGCAGGCGATCGGTCGCAAAACCCGCCATGTGCAAGGCAGCCAATCCCTGGCCGTCGAGCCATTTCTCCATCCCGGCGATGCCCTGATTGTCGATATTGACGTGGCCGATCAGGTGCGAAATCTCGGCGCCGTCCGGATAATCGCGTTTGTTCTCGTTGAGAAAACCGATGCCGGGCAGACCTTGGCGATAAATCTCGCGCTGCTGTTCCGGGGTGATATCGCGCCGCAGCCAGACAAATCCGCGCTTGGACGAGAGCCGCTCCCGCAGCTCGGTGGTATCAACATCGGGAAGATCCGCCGTGAGCAATTCGACCGCTTCGTCGACGTCGATCAGACGACGCGGTTCGGCATAGAGCGACGGCACGCGCACATCGGTCGCGAGCACTGTGCCGTTGCGGTCGAGAATATCGGGCCGCGCGGTCGCGATCGCATCGCTCGATACGACACGATGGGCGGCATGGTTGTTGGAGGCCAGCGCGAACAGCACCAGCCGCGCAGCGATGATCGAATAGACGGCAGCGAAAGCAATAATAGCCAAACCGATGCGCGCCCGTGCCTTGGCATGGCGATCCACTGCGGTGCCATAAAGAATCTTACCGATCAGCCAGTGCCGCCACGGCGGACGCGTTCCGCCCGCGATCGGCGCGGCGAGAAGCGATTCAGCGGCTGCGCTCATTTGGCGATGCTCCGGTTGCGATGCCGCCGGCTGGACGATCGGCCGTCGCGCGGTTCGAATTTGTCGCTGGGACAGTCCCGGTCACCTCGATCTTGCTCGGCTGCTCGAGGTTCTCGATCATTCCGCCGATCGGGTCGGCGCGCGTCGCGAGGTCTTGGGCCGGACGTTCGGGCAGGCGATCGAGCGCGTCGAATTGCGTCGGCGCGATCGGGCGCAGCGGCAAGTACCGCTTCGCGAGCGTTTCGATCCGCGCCGGACTGTCGAGCTGCTCCCATTCCGCGCGCAGCGCTGCAATCTTGTCGCGCTCGTGGCGCAGTTCGCCGCGCAACCTGGCAAGGCGCTCGGCCTGTACTGTGGCATCTAACTTGATGCGATAAACGTAAGCGGCGGCAAGAATCAGGATGCCGATCACAACAAGGTTCAGGATGCGCAGAATCACGCCGCACCTCGCATGATGTCGGCGAGCCGCGGCAGCCGTGGCAGGAGATCGTCGAGGTCGTCCCCGCGCGCCGGCGCCTCGGTTCGCTCGGCGGCACGCAGCTTCGCTGAGCGCGCGCGCGGATTAGTGGACAATTCGGATTCATCCGGAGTTTCCGGCCGTCGTGTCAGAACGCGGAATGTTGGAGGCGCCGCCGCGGCTTCCGGCCGGTGCCGCGAACCGGCCGGCCCTCGGCTATGTCTGGTCAGAAAATTTTTGACGATCCGGTCCTCGAGAGAGTGAAACGCGACCGCCACCAGCCGGCCCGAAGCTTTAAGCGCCTGCTCCGCGGCGGCGAGGCCGAGGGCGAGTTCGGAAAGTTCACCGTTAACGAAGATGCGCAGCGCCTGGAAGGTTCGGGTCGCCGGATGGATCGCTCGATCGCGCGCCGGCATCACCGCGCTGACGATCTCGGCGAGCGCGCGGGTCGAGTCGATAGCACTCTTGTTCCGCGCTCGGACGATCGCTCGCGCGACTGCGCGAGCGCGCTTTTCTTCTCCCAATTCGGCGATGATGGCGGCGAGTTCACGCTCGCCTGCGCGCGCAATGACATCGGCCGCACTCGGCCCCGTGCCCGACATGCGCATATCCAATGGTCCATCGAGGCGGAATGAAAATCCGCGCGCCGCTTCATCGAGCTGCATCGACGAAACGCCGAGATCGAACACGATTCCGTCTACCCGGTTCGCGCCCCCTACGATCGACTCCAGATTGGAGAACCGGTCCGCGAAGAGCTCAAGGCGGCCCCCCGCCGCTGCGACCAAGGATGCGCCTTGCGCTATTGCGACCGGATCGCAGTCGATGCCGATCACGCGCGCATGCGCGGTTTGCAAGATGCCGCGCGCATAGCCGCCACCGCCGAACGTGGCGTCGACATAAATGCCACCGGGCCTGACCGCGAGCCAATCGATCGCGGGGCGGGCGAGCACGGGAATGTGACGAGCCGGTCCGCCAGCGACAGCACCGCTGCCGCTGCCCGTTGTGATTCCCGTGCTCCGAGCGGTTTTGTCGCCGCCATCCGGGCGCCCAGCTCCTGCTTGCAAGCGC
>Ga0187815_10000146_pt1 | contig 35961 bp, 28 predicted proteins | sample NC_S_5_FD_132962 | JGI IMG/M metagenome (GOLD analysis project Ga0187815, IMG submission 132962) | Wetland sediment microbial communities from Neuse River Estuary, North Carolina, USA - ASW-S_5 | ecosystem: Environmental > Aquatic > Freshwater > Wetlands > Sediment | place: USA: North Carolina... | reverse complement strand
TGCGATGAGGCCCGCCACCGAAGGGTGGCGCCGAAGGTGGGGATCGCGTTAGCGATCCCGATTCAGCCGCTTTGAGCGGCTCACACAACTAAAGCCCCCGGCTTTGCCGGGGGATACTTACGTATGCTTGTCCGATGCATATGCGGAAATCGGCATAATTGTGGTTGTCGTCTCGAAATCCTGTCAGGGTTCGCTCCGGCATGCGGCAATCAGTGGGGGCTGATGTGGACGTGAAGCTTTCGGCGGAGGACATGCAGACGCTGTTCGATGCGCTGCCGGACGTAGTGTTCTTCGTGAAGGATCGCGCCGGCCGCTATACGCACGCCAATCTCACTCTGGTGCGCCGCTTGCGATTGAAGCGGCGCGATGAGGTGATCGGCCACAGCGTCGCCGAGCTGTTCCCCAGCACCCTTGGCAGCTCCTACGCGGCGCAGGATCGGCGCGTGCTGGCCGGTGAGGCCATCGTCAACCAGCTCGAAGTGCATCTGCTGCCCAATCGCGCGCCGGGCTGGTGCATCACCTGCAAATACCTGCAACACCAGCGTGGCGAGGTGCTCGGCGTGCTCGGCATTTCGCGCGACCTGCGCCATCCCGGCGGACATCATCCGACCTATTCACGCCTCGCGCGCCATAGAGTACCTGCAGGAGCACTATGCCGAAGGCGTGCGCGTGGCTGAGCTGGCGGCGCTCGCCGAAGTGTCGGTGACGCAACTGGAGCGCCATTTCCGCAATGTGTTCCAGCTGACGCCGCAACAGGCACTGACCAAGCTGCGCATCGATGCGGCGATGTGCCTGCTCCGCGGCGCGGGCAGCGTGGCCGACATCGGCCTGGCTTGCGGTTTCACCGACCAGAGCGCCTTCGCCCGCCAGTTCAAGGTCGCCGTGGGCATGACGCCGCGCGCACGTGGCCGCCCGGCCATCAGTTGAATGGCCGCATCCTGTAATCATCCGGCGGCTGCTCGTGCAGCAGGTTCTCCACGAAGAAGTCCCAGCGGCGACGCTGGTAGTAGGGGACGTTGTCCAGGAAATGGTCGGCGTTTGGCACGACCAGCATCTGGAAATTCTTGTTCGCCTTCATCAACGCGTTCACCAGCCGAAGCGATTCGGACGGCGGCACGTTGTTGTCCAGTTCGCCGAAGGCGATCATCAGCCGACCCGTGATCTTGTCCACCCAGCGGATGTTGGAATTGGCCACGTAGTTGTCGTCCAGCGTGCTGCCCATCCACTGTTCGTTCCAGTCCGCCTTGTCGATGCGGTTGTCGTGGTTGCCGGAAGCCGCGACGCCAATCTTGTAGAAGTCCGGGTAGTCCTCCAGTGCGCGCACCACGTCGTAGCCGCCCGCGGAGAAACCGTAGATGCCGACGCGGCTGTCGTCGATCCACGGGTGCCTGGCCGACAGTTCGCGGATGCCGGCGATGTGGTCGTCTAGTCCCACGGCGTGCAGGTTGCGGTAGGCCGGCTGCTGGAAGGCGCGCGAGCGGCCGGCCGTGCCGCGTCCGTCGATCATCAACGCGACGACGCCGAGCTGCGCCATCGCCTCGTCGTTGCGCGCGGTCAGCGCCGCTTCGAAGGACTTGGGCGTCATCACGTAATGCGGACCGGTGTACACGTCCTCGAGCACCGGGTAGCGCCTGGCCGGATCGAAATCCGCCGGCAGGTAGTACGCACCGTAGATGCGCGTCCTGCCGTCCGCCGCCGTCGCCTCGAACGGCTGTGGGAAACGGTAGCCCGCGGCGAGGAAGGCGCTTGCATCGGCGCGGTCCAAGCGCATCACGATCTTGCCGTCGCGAGTGCTGCGCAGCACGGAGCGCGTGGGCAGGTCGATCAGCGACATGTTGTCCACGAAGTAGCGACCATCCGGCGAGACCGAGACGTCGTGGTCCAGCGGCTCCGGCGTGAGCAGGCGCAGGTGGCTGCCGTCCATCGCCGTCGAATAGAGGTGGCGCAGGTAGGGGTCCTGCCCCGGTTCGCGACCGCTGCCGACGATCAGGAGGCGGCCATCCGCATGGTTGATGCTTGCCACGCCTTGCGCGCGCCACTTGCCGGTGGTGATGGGCCGGCGCGGGCCGCCCTTGTCGTCGATGGCGTAAAGCTGCTTCCAGCCGGTGTCGTCGTCACTCCAGTAGTGCGTGCCGGTCTTGTCGTCGTAGTACCAGAAGTGGCCGTAGGTATCGACGTAGGTGTCCGAGTGGTTTTCCGCGATGACGCTGGCGGCGCCGGTGGCGGCGTCGATGCGATACAGGTCGAGCGCCTTGTCGCCGCGCATGGCTACGCGCCCGAATATCGTCGTGCCGTCGCTGCTCCACACGAAGCCCGGGCCGCCGTAATACAGCACGGGCTCCGGCGGCAGCTGCATCTCGACGCGCTTGCCGGAAGCCACGTCGAAGATCAGGCCCTGCGCGCGCGGGACGGTTCTGTCGCCGGCCATCGGGTACACGTAGTCGAACACACGTGGCGCACCGCCGCCGGGCGGCGTGGACTGCATCAGCGCCAGTCGTCGCGCGCCTTGAAGATCGAGCCGGTAAGTGGCTATGCGCCGGGAATCTGGCGACCATGTCACGTCCGCCGGCAGCCTGGGGTGCTCGCTGTCCGCCGCGATCATCAGGCTCGGGTCGATCACCGGAGTGGCATACGGCGCGTCGAGCGTTCCGTCGGTGGTCAGCGCTTTGATGGTGCCATCCTTGGTGTCGAGCACGAGCAGGTTGCCGTTGCGAACCACGGCGCGCCAACGGCCGTCGAGCGATGTCACGCCCTGTTCGTCCGCGACACGGGTCAACGCATTGGCCGCCGGAACGTAGCACCAGTGCTTGCCGCCATAGCCGAAGCGCAGGTCGCCGGTGCGGGCGTCCACCTGCAGGCCGTCCAGGCGGAAACCCCGCTGTGAAACTGGCTTGCCCGTGGCCTTGCCCAACGCATCCGATAGCTTCGCGCGATCGAACAAGGGGCGCATTTCGCCATGCGCCGGATCGACATAGACGTATTCACGGCCGCCGGGTGCGTGTTTCACGAACCAGAAGTGGTCGCCATCGCCTATCCACACGGGATGCACGCTGATGTCGAAGACGAGTTCGCCGACGTGCTGCGGCAGCACGGCTTCGGCCCTGGCGTAGGTGGCTGCGGGCATCGCGCCGGCCGGGTTTCCCGCAGCCGTGTCGGCCGTTGCTGCGGCGGTCGCCGACCATATGGCCAGCACGGGAAGGATCGCGAAAATCTTGCGCATCGTCGTTTCCTGTATCGGTAAAGCAGACCCTGCCTTCGACCGCAATGGTGACCGAATGCCCACCGCGTCCCGTTCTCAGGTTGGGAAACGCACCGCTGTGGCGCTTTGAAGGCTTTGCTTGCCGGGCGTGCGTAATTTTTCACAATGGAAACTATCCGCCGCCCGCCGCCCGCCGCCCGTCGCCGCGCCCGCCGGCTCGGTCAGGGGGGGGGGGCTGCCCGTTTGTCTTTTGCGTGCAAGGACGAACGCACAAACGCGCCCGGCAAAAAAGCCACCCGTGACGGGTGGCGAATGGGGAAAGTGGCGTCATGCGGCGGAAGTTCCGTTTCCGCCTGCCTGCACGTATTGCGTTTGCAGCTATCAGTAGTCGTAGGTCACGCCCAGTTGTACCCAGCGCGGGGCTTCGATCCTGTAAGGCATGAGGTACCACGGGTTGGGCACGCCTGGTCCCCAGTTGACTGTGGACTGGTTCATGACGGACTTCTGCTCGTTGAACACGTTGTGTACCTGCAACTGGAAATCCAGCTTGTGGTCGGCGAAGGCCGGGCGGTAATCCATTTGCAAGTTCAGCTGGTGGGTCCACGGTGTGTTGCCATTGGCGCCCGGCGGTGAAGGGACGCCGTTACACCAGTGATAGCTGCTGCCGTAGCCACCCGGATCGTCGGCGGCGGTGCCGTAACCGGAGAGCGGGCCGTAGTAGCCGAGGCAGGTCAGCGGCGTGCCGGAGGCAATGTCGTAGGTGCCGCCCACGCTCCATTCCGGCGTGATCTGGTACGAGCCGTAGATGCGCAAGTGATGGCGCTGGCTGTTGGCCTGGTTACCGTTGGCGTACTGCATGATCTGCGAAAAATCCCATGCAGCGCTGGCCGATTGCGACTGGCCACCTCTGAAAGTCGTGGTCGATGTCGGGCCCTCGTAGTTGCCGTAGCTGCGTGCAAAGGTGTAGTCGATCTTGCCCCACCACTTGCCGTCGAACGGATGCTCCAGATACATGTCCAGCGCGTAGTAGCGGCGCTTGAGCTGCGGCATATGGAAATCAGCCCACGGAATCCTCACCTGGCTGTAGCCGCCGCTGCCGTTCGGCACGATGATCGTGTTGGCAACGCCCGGGTTGATCAGGACGGTGCCGACGTAGTCACCCGGGTTGCTGCTGGCGGTAACGCCTTGTGCCGCAGCCGCCTGCTGCACGATGGGCATATCTTGCACGTTCTGGCCGCTGTCCCAGTCGTCGATGGCGCGGCCCATGCGATTGACCGTACCGCTCACGCCATACACCCAGCTCTGGTCGAACATGTGGAACTGCTGCTGCATTCCCAGCACGAACTGGTCCACGTACTCGGCCTTGAGGCTCTGCGCATCGGCCGTTCTGGGGTTGGCCATCTGGCCGTTCCAGCCGTTGACGTAATAGGTGCCGTTGGGGAGAGTATTGGGGGTGATTTGCTGGGTGGTCGGCGCGCCGTTCCACAGTGGTACGCCGGTGGGGCTGATGCCGTTGTAGAGGTAGTACTGGTTCGTATCCAGCGGAGCGCTGCCCATGGTCAGCGCCACCGACGTGGGCATGGCGAGGTAGTAGCGGCCGGCATTGCCGAACACCTTCATGGTGGAATCGCCGAACACGTCCCAACTGACGCCGATGCGCGGCGCCCACTGCGGCTTGGTCAGGCGCAAGAACGCCGCGCCAGTGGGGTTGTAGTTGGTGAACTGGTCATTGCGCAGGCCAAGGTTCAGTAACAGGTTGGGCGTGACCTGCCAGTTGTCCTGAATGTACTGCGCACGCTGCTTCACGGTTACGGTGGAATTCTGCGAGTACACCCCCTTGACCACGAAGCAGCTACGGGCCAGGCCTTGGATGGTGCAAGGCGCGCCCGGTCCCACATAGTAGCCATTGGCGTTCAGGGCATTCGCGCCAAGCTGATATGCTTGGTAGTCCCACGTGTAACCGGGGCCGCCCGTGATGGAACCGTCATTCTTGTCGGCATCGTCGTCGTTGTCGATGCCGAAGAGGAGGTCGTGGTTGCCCAGCTTCCAGTCGAGGTCGATGCGCAGGTTGCGCACTTCGGAACTGTGCTTGGGGTTGCTCAGGCTGCCGGTGCCGTAAAGGTTCTGATAAGGCGTGCCGTCGGGCGGCAGGTAGGCCGGGTTTTCATTGTTGATGTCGTAGACCGACGGCAAGGTCATGCCGTACGCCGCCTCCGGCGAAGCCGCTGGAATCTGGTAGTAATACTCGCCAGTCATCTTGCCGAACATGGCGTTCAGCGTCAGGTTGTCGGTGATGTACGAGGTGTACTTCAGGATGCCGATGTCGAACGTGGTCTTGTAGCGCCAGCCCTGGTTCAGGAATGCGCCATTGGTGTGCGTAGAGTAATTGTAGACATAGGTCTGCGACGGAAGGTTGGAAGTCTGATTGCGAACGCCCGTGAACGACAGGATGTTGTTGGAGTTGATGTTCCAGTCCAGCTTGCCGTAGAGTTTCGGGTCGCTGTCCTTCCAGTAGCTCACGGTACTCGGGGTGCCCGGGTAGCTGAGTGCGCCGACGCTGTGGCCTTGTGACTTGTTCGCCTCGTACGACACGAACATGAACAGCTTGTCCTTGATCAGCGGGCCACTGATGTAGGCGTCGTACACCGTGTTCCAGCTGCTGTTACGGCGATAGTACCCGTAGATCTGCCCTGGCTTCTGGTAGGGGTAGATGTTGCTCGGGTTGGCGTAATAGAGGTTGTCCTTGGAGCCTTGAAGGAACGCCGGCTGCCACAGCACCTGTGCGCCGAAGTGCAAATCGTTGGTGCCGCTCTTGCCGATCTGGCTGACCACGCCGCCGGCTGAGCGACCGTACATCGCGCCGTAGCCGCTGGTCAGGGTCTGCTGCTGGTCGATGGAGCCGTAGGGCAGCGTGATGCCGCCGGTGTTGCTGAGCGGGTCGGATGTGTTGAAGCCGTTGATGTAGTACGCGTTCTCGACGATGGACGCGCCGTTGACCGATATCACCGGCTCACCCGTGGGACCGCTCCAATACTCCGAGCCGGCGATGGTGCCCGGCGCCAGCAGGGCGATGGCCGCGGAGTTGCGCGCCACCGGCAGTTCGGTCAACTGCTTGGCCGTGATGGTGGTGTTCTGTGTGGTGGAGGTCACGTCGATCGCGGGCAGTGTGTTCGCCGTCACTGTCACCGAACTCAACGTGCTGGTGTCCTTGCTGCTTGTCGTGAAGTCGGCCTCGGATGCTCCGCCGGCAGCGGGACTGACCTTGTTGTGAGACTGCACCACGGCGCCATCCTGCAGCAGGCTGACCTTGTAGGTACCCACCGGCACGACCACCGAGTAGTGGCCTGAGCTGTCGACAGGGACGGTGCGGTTGAAACCGGCGCCACCGACGACCTGCACGGTCTCGCCGGCCGATATCGGTGCAGTACCGAAAATCGTGCCCGTAGTGGCCTGTGCCATGACCTGGCCGGTCATGCCGATACCGGCAACGATGGCGGCGGCCATTGCGGTGCGACGCAATGCGGAAACGCGCAATCCCCTGTTGAATTTCGTGGTATTCATGAGATCTGAAAACTCCCCCGCTGGAAATGTTGGTTTCTTCGAAATGCACGGAAGTACGGCATCCCCAATGCCGTCGCGACAACGGTCGCGGCATTCGAAAGAAAAGGATTATCTGGAGCAAAGCAAGGCGAACTTGCAGACGATGTGCCTTTGCGCTTGACGTCACTGGTCGCTGGCTCCAGTCATTCCTGCGAAGCCAGGCCGATAATCGACAAATTCCATTTCGCCGCGTCGGGCACGATAAATCACGATTAATTGATTTGTCGCGACGCAATGCTGCATTGGAAGTGCGGAAAACGGCACACATGGATTAATGCATCGATTTTGTGCGCAAGTCGGCATAATCATCGACAGGTTGAGGCATGCGTTGCATGCGGCATCCCCGTGGCTTGAAACGCCGGCACCTGCGTACCATCACGCCGTCGAGCGCCAGCCCGGTTTCGATATGAGCCGAAGCACGTGCGCTGCATTGGGCTACATGATTCGACCTGGTACAGGCGTGGATGTAGCCGGTCAGCGCCTCGATGCCGGACGGGAAGCGCGTGGGGTCGGACCGTGTGTTGCCTTGCGCATCGCGCTGTCCCTGCCAGCAATCGTCGATCACCACGTACCGGGTAGCCGGCCTGCTGCATGCCCGAATCACCATGGCGTCGGCCGCTGGTCGGATCACTTTTGAATGGTCACGCAACACTGCGGATACCGGCAAGGGCCGCAGTGGGCGCGGCTATACTCGCGTGCTGTTGCCCGCGCGATGCGGGCTGATCGCCGGGCGCTGCATGGGTCGCAAGCCGCACATTCCGTCATTGCATGGCCGCGTGGTGGTGATTACCCGCCCGGCCGGCACTGCCGCCGCATTGGCGCGGCGGGTGCGCGCATGCGGCGGCGTGCCGCTGCTGCTGCCGGGACTGTCGCTGCGCGGCGCGGCTGGTGAGATGGGCCTGCGCACGCAGATGCGCATCGCGCTGAACGATCAGCTTTTGGTGTTCACCAGCCCCGCCGCGGTGCGTTTCGCCGCCGCGCTGCTGCCCTTGCGCACGCACGCCACTGTGCTGGCGGTGGGGCAGGGTACGGCACAGGCGCTGCGCCGGCATGGCGTGCACGCGTTGGCGCCTTCGCGGCAAGACAGCGAAGGCCTGCTCGACCTGCCCGCCGCGCAGGTCCTGCGCGGCAAGCGCGTGGCGCAGATCGGCGCGCCCGGCGGCCGCGGCATGCTGCGCGAGCAGCTCGCCGCACGCGGTGCACGGCTGCGCGAGCTGCAGGTGTATCGGCGTATGCCGCCGCGGCTGGACCGCAGGCATGTCGAGGCCGTGTCGGCGCTGCCGCGTTCGGCGCGGGTGCTGCTCTCCAGCGCCGAGGCGCTACAGAATCTGGTGGACCTGTTGCCGCCGCCGGTGCTGGCGCGCCTGCGTGCGGCGGTGGCCGTGGCCAGCAGCGCGCGGCTGGCGCAAGCGGCGCACGAGGCAGGATTCGCGCGCATCGTGCAGGCCGAGTCCGCAGTGGCCGCCGATCTGCTCGAGGCAGCCGCCCGGCGATAAGAGCCTGGGTCAGGCTCTCGGCGTTTCACGGCCTTGCAACGAACGCCCAGGGCCTGCCTGCTAGCATGCCGGGCATGAACGAACACGAGCCCGCACCGTCCGCCACGCCAGCCGCCGCGCCGCGTGCCGCGAAACCCGCATCACGCGATGCCGCGCCACGCGGCGGCAGCGTCGCGCTGGCCCTCTTGCTGGCGCTGCTGGCCTTGCTGGCGGCCGGTTATGTGGGTTGGCGCCAGTGGCAGCAGCGGCAGGGGCATGCCGCCGATGCGCAGGCGCTGGACGCCTTGCAGCAGCGCGTGGCTACGCTGGAGACCACCCTGGCCAGCGTCAGCGGCGGCCGTGCCGACCTCGCGCAGCGACTCGACGCCGCCGACCGGCTCGATCGCACGCTGCAGGCCGCGCAGCAGTCGCAGGGCGATCGCCTGCGTCTGCTGGAGGAGGCGGTGAGCAAGCTCTCCGAGAACACGCTCTCCGCGCATGACGCCACCCTGCTCGACCAGACCGAGTCGCTGCTGCGCATGGCCAAGGAGCGCTACGAGCTGTTCCGCGACGCGCAGGGCGCGGCCGCCGCTTATGCGCTGGCCGGGCAGACGCTGGCTGCAGTGAACGACAGCGCATTTGCGGGGACGCGCCAGGTCATCGAGGCCGAGCGCCGCGCGCTGCTTGCCAGCCAGCCGGCCAGCCAGACCGAGGCGCTGGACGAGCTCACCGCGTTGCGCGGCGCTCTGCCTACGCTGCCGTTGAAACCGCTGGACGTGCCGGCGGGCGCGCCGTCGAGCGCGTGGTCGCGCATCGGCCGCGCGCTGGCCGGCGTGATCAGCGTGCAGCGCGACAACGGCGCGCCGCTGGCGGTGGCCGATGCGCGCTTCGCGCGCGAACTGACGGCGCTGGACTTCGCGCAGGCGCAGGCCGCGTTGCTCGCGCACGATCCCAAGGCCTGGGCCGCGGCCTTGCAGCGCGCCGACGCCGGGCTCGCCGGCCAGTTCGACGACCGTGCCGAATCCGTGCAGCAGGCGCGCGCCACGCTGAAGCAGCTGGCCGATGCCTTGCCGAACAACACGCCGGTGCAGCTCGGCACAGCGCTGGCCGAGCTGCGCAACCTGCGCGCGGTGCATACGCTGTCGAACAGCCCCGCGCCGGCAGCCAGCACGGCGGCGCCGGCACATGGAGCGGGGGCCGCGCGATGAGCCTGTGGCGCTGGATCCTGCTGCTGGTGGTCGTCGCCGCGCTGGCTGCATTCGGCTGGCACTGGGTGGCGGTCGATCCCGGCTACGTGCTGGTGCGCATGCACGGCTGGCGCGTGGAGACCACGGTGGTCGCCGCCCTGCTCGTCCTGCTGGTGGCCTGGGCCGCGCTCATGGCGGCATGGCGGCTGCTGCGCTGGCCGTTCGGCGCACTGTCGCGACGGCATCGCCGGCTCAGCCGCAAGCGGCTGGCGGAGGGCCTGATCGCGCTGATGGAAGGCCGCCACGGCGATGCCGAACGCGACCTCAACCGCGCCTCGCGGCTGGACGCGCTGCGCGGCGTGGCCTTGCTGGCTTCCGCCGAGGCCGCCTCGCGTCGCGGCGAACACGGCCGTGCGCTGGAAATTCTCGCCGAAGCCTCGCAAGCCGCGCCGCAGGCCGCACGCGTGCTGCGCGCGCGCATGCTGCGTCGCGACGGCAAGGCGGCCGAGGCGCTGGCCCTGCTCGCGCCCGACGCCGACAAGGCCGCGCTGCCGCCTGGCGGCTGGCGCGAGCTGGCGCTCTCCGCGCTGGCCGTCGGCGACACCCGTCGAGCGATCTCCGCGCTGGAACCGCTGCAGAAGAGCGGCGCGCTCGGCACGCGCGGCTACACCGTACTCGAGGCAAAGGTATTGGCCGCTGCCATCGACGCCGCACCCGACGGCGCGGTGCTCAACACGCTGTGGTCGCAGCTGCCCAGGACCCAGCGCCGCGCTCCCGCCGCCATCGACGCCTACGCACGGCGCGCCGCCGGCTTCGGCCTGGTGCTGCCCGCGATGGACGAACTCGAATCCGCGCTGCGCCGCGAATGGGCGCCGGAGCTGGTGGAAGCCTACGGCGTGCTCGCCGGCGGCGACCTCGACGCCCGCCTGCGCCGCGCCGAAGGCTGGCTCGACCAGCATCCCAACGACCCCGTACTGCTGCTCGCCCTGGGCCGCATCTGCGTGCGCTGCCAGCTCTGGGGCAAGGCACGCCAGCACCTCGAACGTTCGTTGGCGCTGGAGCCCAGCGTCGGCGCGTGGGAAGCGCTGGGCGACGCCTGGCAAGGCCAGGGTGACGCGAGCCAGGCGCAACGCTGCTACCGCAACGCCCTCGCCATGGCCCGCGGCGAAGCCGTGAGCCAACCCAGCAGCCAGACCAGCGGCGTGATCGACACCAGCGCCATCGTGGTGGAGGAGCGCGACGAGCACGGGGTGCCGCGGTTGCGGGGTTAGGTTTTAGAGCCTGTCCGGCGGAGAACGCGTGCCGCGCAACGGGTGTCCGCGGCGACCGTTGCGCGACCGGATCAGCCGCCGCCCTTCGGTAGCTTTCGGGACTGGTTTTTTCCTTGCACTTCAGACCGTTTGGGTGCATAGAGGCCACTGGGCCTCTCTCGGCGTACCTTTCGTGCCCCGCCGGCCATGGCCCGGGCTGGCATCAACCGTCTGGAGCGACCATGGCTACCGCGATCCTGGAGAAGCTTGCTTCTGTTCCACGTTACCCCACCCTGCGTGTCACCGAGAGTGCGGATGCCTCCGTGCACTGGTGCCACATGCACGCAGACCTGGCCGCCTCGCCCGGTCGCGCCTGCTTCAAGCCGGCACTGGTTGCCGACATCCTTCAGTACCAGAACGTCCTGGGCGACAGGTTGCGCCGGGAGCGCATGCATGGCGAAGACGGACTGAGGCATGTGGTGCTCGCTTCCGACTGTGATGCGTTCAACCTCGGCGGTGATCTCGAATACTTTTGCGATGCGATCCGCCGGCAGAACCGTCCCGCCCTGTTGACCTACGCCCGGCAGTGCGTGCGCGGCGTGCATGCTTTCCATGCCGGGCTCGATGCCGACGCACACAGCATCGCGCTGGTGCAGGGCGATGCCCTGGGCGGCGGCTTCGAAGCAGCGCTGAGCTGCCACACCATTGTTGCGGAAGAAGGCGTCGGCATGGGACTGCCGGAGGTGCTGTTCGACCTGTTCCCGGGGATGGGGGCCTACTCCTTCCTGTGCAAGCGCATCCCGCCACAGCAGGCCGAGCGGCTGATGCTTGGTGGCGATGTCCTGTCCAGCGAGGAGCTTTACAAGATGGGGCTGGTGGACGTTTTGGCCCCGCGCGGGCAAGGCGTGCAGGCGGTCGAGGAGGTCATCCGCAGCAACCGCCGCATCCCGCACGCGCGCATGGCCATGCACCGGGTCCGGGCGCTGGCGCAGCCGGTGACGCTGGAGGAGATGATGGCGATTACCGAGATCTGGGTGGATACGGCGCTGCAGCTCGGCGGGAAGTCGCTGCGAACCATGGAGCGACTGGTGCGCGCGCAATATCGCCGACACGGCGAACCTGCCGCTGTGCAGGCCTGATCATGGCGACAGCGGGTTGTCCTCGCGCGCGGGTATCCAGCTCCCGCGCGTTTGCAGCGCCTGTTCGCCGTCGCGCAGGCGTTGCGTCAGGCTTTCACAATGGCGCTGCCAGTCGCGCTCCAGCTCGAAGGAGGTCATCCGCATCATGCCGCCGCTCAGGCCGGCGCACTGCACCAGGCCAAGGTTGCCGGCGATCCCCTTCATGGCATGTGCCTGGTCGCGGAACCGTTCCCAGTCGCCCTCCGCTCCGGCCTGGCGCATCCTTGCCAGCGCCACCCGCGCGTCGGCCATGCACTGGCCGATGAAGTCGGCTTCGAAGGCCTGCCCCATCCCAAGCGAGGCGAACTCGTCCAGTACCGACGCGTCCAGCACTTGCCCGGCGGAGGCGTGCGTGCCCGGAGCGGGGCTGTCCAGTTCCTCGCCGTCCCCACCTGTCAGGATCGCCGCGATGGCGTCGAGCAGCCTTCCGGCGGCAAAAGGTTTGGTGATGAACGCGCGCGCGCCGGCTTCGCGGCATATCCGTGCCGACTCGGGGGTGGCATCGGCGCTGATGACCACCACCGGGGTACGGGTGCGCGTGCCTGCTTCCATCACGCGCAGCTGGCGCAAAAGGTCGATGCCGCTCAGTGACGGCATGTGCAGGTCCACCAGCGCCAGTTCAAAGCCGCCGCCCGCCAACGCATCCAGTGCGTCTTCGCCGTCCTCCACGGTCATTACCCGGTGCCCGGCCTTCTGCAGCACGCCCTGCAGGAGCAGGCGGTTGGCGGCATGGTCGTCGGCGACCAGGACACGCGCGGACTTGATCCGGGCGCGGTGGCGCGAGAACGGATCAGCGAATGCAATGACGTTCTGCGCCGGCGATGGTGAAGGTGGTAGGCGCAGGCCCGAAGTCTGCAATTTGCCCTCGGCGGATGCGCGCGCGGATTCGATGGCCGGATCGAACGGCAGCTCGACCCAGAACCGGCTGCCGACGTTCTCGTGGCTTTCGAACCCGATCGATCCACCCATGGCCTCGGTCAGGCCCTTGGCGATCGTGGTCCCCAGCCCGCTGCCCTGGTGCTTTCGGGCGAGGCTGTTGTCGGCCTGCTCGAAGGCTTCGAACAGGCGCGCACGCGCCGATGCGGGTATGCCGATGCCGGTATCCGAAACCGTGAAGCGCAGGCGCACCTGCCCGGTGCCACCCCCGGCCGATTTCGCCACGGTCATGCGGACTTCGCCCGACGCGGTGAACTTGATCGCGTTGCTCAGCAGGTTCACCAGCACCTGCTGCAGGTGGTGGGCGTCGCCGCGCAGTTGCACGGGCACGTCCGGCGATACTGTCACCGTGTAGTCCAGCCGCTTCGAACGCGCCTCGGGGCGCAGCATCAGATTGATCTGCTCCAGCAAGGCGTTCAGGTTGAAGGACTCCTGCTTCAGCCGCAGCTTGCCGGCTTCGATCGCCGAGATGTCCAGCACATCCTCAACCAGTGCCAGCAGCGAGCGGCTGGCTGCCTGGATGGTTTCCAGGTAGCCGCGCTGCTCCGCATCCAGCCGGGTGCTCGCCAACAGCTCCGACATGCCCGACAGCCCGTTCAGCGGTGTGCGGAACTCGTGGCTCATGTTGGCGAGGAAGCGGCTCTTGGCCAGGTTGGCGCGGTGGGCTTCCTCGATCGCGGCGGTCAATGCCTTGAGCAGGGAGGCGAAGTACAGCGGCACGGCGACCAGGCCCAGCAGCAATCCCCAGGACAGGTACCGGTTCTGCAGCCAGTAGGGAGTGAATGTCATCATCGCCGCGAACGACAGCGCGGCCAGCGTGGTGGAGGCATACAGGTAGGGCGGCCCGTAGCGCATGCCGTTGCCGATCGAAACCCACAGGTACACCGCGTACAGGGGAGAGGCCGATTCCCCCTGCAGGTACATGACCCCGCCGATCGCCGCGTAGTCGGCCAGCATCCCGAGCCAGCGCCGCACTTGCGACGGCTGCGGCGCTACGAAAATGGCGGCGAGCAGGCCGATCGACAACGCCAGTTCGCCGAGCAGGATCAGCCAGGTCGAGAACAGCGCCGGGTTGTTGTCGCCCCAGCCGACTTTCCAGCCGAGGTAGACGGAGAACAGCAGGGTGATCGCGATGCGCACGAACACTTGCGCGTGCTCGCTGTCCGCGCGTCCACGCAGCCTCAGTCGCATCCAGGCCAATGCCGGGCGCATGCAGTCAACGCCAGTCGCGATGGCGCGGAACATGGGAGTAGCGCTCGCAAATGCCGTACAGCCGCGGCAGATTGTCCATCAGCGCGCGGACACAGGCCGGATCCAGCATGACGCCGCTTTGCGTGCCGATGAATTCGAGCGAACGCCCGATGCTCCAGGCTTCCTTGTACGGGCGCGGCGACAGCAAGGCGTCCAGCACGTCGGCCACCGTCGTCACCCGCGCCTCGAGCGGGATCTCCTCGCCTGCCAGCCCGTCCGGGTACCCCTTGCCATTCCAATGCTCGTGGTGGCGCAACGCGATCTGCGCTCCCGCCTGGATGAGGCGGTTCTGGCTGTCCCGCAATAGTTGATAGCCAATGTGCGGGTGCTGCTGCATGCGCAGACGCTCTTCCGGGTTCAACGGACCCGGCTTCATCAGGATCGCGTCAGGGATGGCGATCTTGCCGATGTCGTGCAGCGGTGCGGCCAGCTCGATGGTACGTATCTGCTCTTCCGGCAGCCCCAGGCCCTCCGCAATCAGAGCGGCCATGTGCGCCATACGCTCGAGGTAGGCGCTGGTGCCGGCATCGCGGAGTTCGATGGCCCGCGCAAGCCGCGACAGCGTCTCGCGCTCACGCTCCTCGACTTCGTGCATGCTGGCCAGGAGCCGCTGCTCCAGCGACAGCGAACGTTGCTTGATCGATTCCGACTGCTGGCGCAACTGCAGCAGGTTGCGGCAACGCGCGCGCAGCTCGCGCGGGTGGACCGGCTTGACCAGGAAATCGATCACCCCGGCATCCAGCGCGGCCTGCCGCACCGGCTCGTCACCCACCACCGTAACCAGCACGATGGGCACGTCCCGATTCCGCAGCGGCTCGCGGAAGGCCTTGGCCAACTCCAGCCCATCCATGCCCGGCATCCGATAGTCCAGCAGCAGCAGGTCGGGCCGGTTGTTCTGGCACCAGTCCAACGCTTCCTGGGGGACGCCGAAATCATGCACGACGAGCTGCGGCCCGATGCCCTGTACGATATGTCGCAGCATCGTGCGTGCCGAAGATTGGTCGTCGACGATCACGACATCCATGCAAGCCTCCTCTCGGCCAGAATGCAGGAAGGCGCGATTGCCCGCATCGTCCCTGCAATCCGGCGCCTTGGCAAGGGGCAGCAGATGGGTTTGGCCTCCCAAAAAGCGGGGCTGGAAACGGCGGAAACAGGGTTTGCTCTTCATGGCCTGCATCGGCCTGCCGATCGCCGCGTCCGCAGCGGCTGCGCCATCGGTGCCGGCAAAGACACCGGACAGCTTGCCAAGCCGGGCGAGCTCGTTGCCATCGGCCAGGGGGCAGCCTTGATCTGCGCTGCAGCGGCAGTGGGGCGACGACGGTCCTGCTGGAGTCCGGCTCGCATGTCGACTCGGCGAGCTGGTTCCGCGTGCAGCCGATACTGGCGGCGCATGCGCGTTTGCTCCTATGACCGTGCGGGCTATGGTTTCAGCGACGCGGGGCCGCTGCCGCGCGGACTCGGCGCCGACGTGTCCGACCTGCATGCGCTGTTCTTGCAGCCGGCCTGCACCGGCCGCTGGTGCTGGTGGGGCATTCGCTGGGCAGCGACATCGTGCGGCGCTACGCCAGCGAGCGTCCCGGCGACGTCGCCGCGCCGGTGCTGCTCGATCCACCAGCGCAGGACCTGGGCCGCTTCATGTCCGCGCAGTGGATGAAGGACGATGCGACGCTGAACAAGCAGCGCGATGCGTTCATCGCGGGCTGCGAACGGGGCGCCGCGCGCGGCAAGCTGACCAAGCCGCCACACGCGCTGGCGCAGTGCCTCGGTGCACGGAGCCGTCGGAGAGTGCAGCCGTGGCCGCGGCTGATCGCGCACGCGCAAGAAGCTGGAGGTGCTTGCGCAACACGTGACGCTGGCGTGAATCCGCAGGGCGCGGGTCACGAACGGGTCGTCCGGAGCTGGAAACGGGTACCGGTCTGCAGGATGATGCATCGGCTTGGGCAGCCTGCGATGGCAGCCTGGCCCGGACCGACTCGCCGGACAGCAGGACGGTTGCGCCGTTCCTTGCAGAGTTAGCGAATCAGGCGCCCGAGGCGTTCGGTTCGCGGCGGGCCGCACGGCCTGCATGACGGGCTGGTCATCCGCAGCCCGCCGCGTCACCGCCCAGGGGGGCGCACGCGAGGGCATACAGGTCTCCGCATGCGTCTGGCATGGAACCACGAAAGCAGCACGGTAATTCGAACCTTTCGTTACCTAGTTACAACTGCTGAGGGGAACAACATGTCCAATCGCAACATGAAGAGGCTCGGCCTTGGGCTGAGCGTGGCCGTGGGCCTGGTGTGCGTCCTGCCGGCGCATGCGGGCAATGGCGTCAAGGTCGCCAGCGAGGTCAAGCACGACACCTTGCCGTCCCTGCGCGGAGCGGTGCCGAGCATGAGCTCGGATCAGTTCATGCGGGGCATGGCGCATCCGGCGCGCGCCTTGCCGTTGACACCGAACAATGCGGTCGACGGCGCCGTGCAGAGCAGCACCAGCGGCTTGCAGGCGCCGACGTTCGGCGTAGGCTTCGACGGTATCGGCAACGGCTTCAGCGGGCCGCAGGGCACGTTCACCGTCAATAGCGCACCACCGGATACCAACGGCGCGGCTGGCGCCACCCAGTTCGTGCAAATCGTCAACACCGCTTTTGGCGTATGGAGCAAGTCCACGGGCGCGATCGTCTATGGGCCGGTGTCCACCAACGCGTTGTGGAAGGGCTTCGGCGGCGGCTGCGAAACGAACAACGATGGCGACGCGGTGGTGGTCTACGACAAGGCCGCCGGCCGCTGGGTGGTTTCGCAGTTTTCGGTGAGCACCACGCCCTACCTGCAGTGCGTGGCGGTCTCGGCCACCAGCGATGCCACCGGCGCCTGGTACCGCTACGCGTTCACCTACAGCAACTTCCCCGACTATCCCAAGATGGGCGTCTGGCCGGACGCGTACTATGAAACCTTCAACATGTTCAGCGGCAACAGCTTCGTGGGGGCTGATCTATGCGCCTACGATCGCAGCGCGATGCTGAACGGCCAGGCCGCCACCCAGCAATGCTTCCAGCTGTCGTCCAGCTACGGCGGCGTGCTGCCGGCCGATCTGGACGGCGCTACCGCGCCACCGGCGGGTTCGCCGAACTACCTGATGAACTTCGGCAGCAACTCGCTCAACCTGTGGAAGTTCCACGTGGACTGGAGCAATCCGGCGAACACCACCCTGACCGGACCGGCCAATATCCCGGTGGCGTCCTTCGCCGAGGCTTGCGGTGGCGGTACCTGCGTGCCGCAGTACGGCACCCGCCAGAAGCTCGACTCGCTGGGCGACCGCCTGATGTTCCGGCTGGCCTACCGCAATTTCAGCAGCTACGAGTCGCTGGTGGTGAGCCACTCGGTGCAGGTCGGCACCTCGCGGAAAAATCCCTACACCGGTGTGCGCTGGTACGAGATCCGCAATCCCGGCGCCGGCACGCCCACGGTGTATCAGCAGTCGACCTACGCGCCGGACAGCAACTACCGCTGGATGGGTTCGGTGGCGATGGACAAGCTGGGCGATATGGCATTGGGCTACAGCGTGTCCAGCAGTTCGATCCATCCGGCGATCCGCTACACCGGCCGCCTGGTATCCGATCCGCTGAACACCATGGAGGCCGAGAGCAGCATCATCGCGGGCACCGGTTCCCAGAGCGGCCAGAACCTCTCGCGCTGGGGCGACTACAGCTCGATGAGCATCGACCCGGTCGACGACTGCACTTTCTGGTACACCAACGAGTACCTGAAGAGCACCGGGGCATTCAACTGGAACACGCGGATCGCCTCGTTCAAGTTCTCCACCTGCCAGTAGGCATTACGCGCGGGCGACGCGGCGGGAAAGCTCGCCCAGGCAAGGCCGGAACCACCGGCCTTGCCTTTTGGGGAGTGCGGCGACGGATGGCCGCCCGTATGACGCTCGCGATCAGGGACGATCGCAAGGATCGAGGGGCGAGTGCTCGGGATCGGAGCCCAGTGCCCGTTTCGTCTAGCGTCCCGGCGCCGGCAACGGGTTACAGCGGCGTGAGGTTCGCGTAGGCCGCCACCAGCCACTTGTTGCCCGCAGCTTCGAAGTTCACCTGCAGCCGCGTGTGCGCGCCGCTGCCTTCGGCGCTGACCACCACGCCTTCGCCGAAGCTGGGATGGCTGACGCGCTGGCCGAGTTTCACCGGCAGATCTTCCTGCAGCGAGGTGTTTTCGGCATAGCGGCTGGCGCCGGCGTAGAGCGGTCGGCTCACCTGCACGCGCGGGCGCACTTCGTCGATCAGCTCGGCGGGCATTTCGGCAAGGAAGCGCGAGGGGCGGGCCAGCATCTCGGTGCCGTGCATGCGGCGCGATTCGGCGTAGCTGATCACGAGGCGTTCGCGGGCGCGGGTGATGCCCACGTAGGCGAGGCGGCGCTCCTCTTCCAGCCGGCCTTCATCCTCGGTGGAGCGCTGGCTGGGGAACAGGCCTTCTTCCAGCCCCACCAGGAACACCAGTGGAAACTCCAGGCCCTTGGCGGAGTGCAGCGTCATCAGCTGCACGCAGTCGTCCCAGTCCGCGCCCTGGCCCTCGCCGGCTTCCAGCGCGGCGTGCGAGAGGAAGGCCGCGAGTTCGTCGAGGCCGGCGTCGATATCTTCCTGGGTGCGCTCGAAGCGGCTGGCCACGTTGACCAGTTCGTCGAGGTTCTCGATACGCGCCTCGCCGTTGCCGCGGCTGTCCCTCTCGTAGTGGTCGCGCAGCCCGGTATGGGTGAGCACGTGGTCGATCCGTTCGGCGAGGGGCAAGGCTTGGTTTCCCTCTCCCTGCGGCGGAGCGGGCTTGAAATCGCGGGCCATGCCGTCGATCAGCGCGAGGAAGCCCTTCACCGCGTTCTTCGCGCGGCCGGCCAGCTCGTTGCCGGCGAGTTCGGCGAGCGCGGCTTCCCACAGCGAGCTGCCATCGTGGCGGGCGCGGCGGCGCAGCACGTCGAGCGTGCGTTCGCCGATGCCGCGCGGCGGGGTGTTCACCGCGCGCTCGAACGAGGCGTCGTCGTGCCGGTTGGCGGTGAGGCGCAGGTAGGCCAGCGCGTCCTTGATCTCGGCGCGCTCGAAGAAGCGCTGGCCGCCGTAGACGCGGTAGGGGATGTTGCGCTGGGTGAGCTGTTCCTCGAAGTTGCGCGACTGCGCGTTCGACCGGTAGAGGATGGCGCAGTCTTTTGCGCTGCCGTGCTCGGCGATGTATTCGCGGATGCGCTCGATGACGAAGCGCGCCTCATCCTGCTCGTTGTAGGCGGCGTACAGCGCGATGCGTTCGCCTTCGCCGCCGGCGGTCCACAGCTGCTTGCCGAGGCGGCTGCCGTTGCGCGCGATCACCTGGTTGGCGGCTTTCAGGATGGTGGCGGTGGAGCGGTAGTTCTGCTCCAGCTTGATCGTGCGCGCGCCGGGGAAGTCCTTGAGGAACTGCTGCATGTTCTCCACCCGGGCGCCGCGCCAGCCGTAGATCGACTGGTCGTCGTCGCCCACCGCGAAGACCTTGCCGGTGCCGCCGGCGAGCACGCGGATCCATGCGTACTGCAGCGCGTTGGTGTCCTGGAACTCGTCGATCAGCAGGTGCCGCCAGCGATTCTGGTAGTGCTCCAGCACAGCGGGATGCTGCAGCCACAGCTCGTGGGCGCGCAGCAGCAGTTCGGCGAAGTCGACCAGGCCGGCGCGGCGGCAGGCATCCTCGTACGCCTGGTAGATGCGCACCAGGGTGTGCGTGACGGGGTGGTCGCGGTGTTCGATGGCGTCAGGACGCCTGCCCTCGTCCTTCCAGCCGTTGATGGTCCAGGTGGCCTGGCGCGGCGGGAACTTCGCCTCGTCCAGGCCGAGCCCCGCGATCACGCGCTTTACCAGCCGCTGCTGGTCGTCGGCGTCGAGGATCTGGAAACCTTCCGGCAGGCCGGCCTCGCGCCAGTGCCGCCGCAGCAGGCGATGGGCGATGCCGTGGAAGGTGCCCACGGTGAGGCCCTGGGTACCGCCGGGGATCAGGCTGTCCAGCCGCCCGCGCATCTCGCCTGCAGCCTTGTTGGTGAAGGTGACGGCGAGGATCGCCCACGGCGGCACGTGCTCCACTTGCATCAGCCAGCCGATGCGGTGGGTGAGCACGCGGGTCTTGCCGGAGCCGGCGCCGGCGAGGACGAGGTAGTGGCCAGGCGGTGCGCAGACGGCTTCGCGCTGCGCGTCGTTGAGCGAATCGATCAGGTGCGAGACATCCATCGCACCCATTGTAGCGGGTGGGGCGCTCAGCCCTTCCTGAAGAAGCCACCCAGCATCAGCAGCGCACCCACCACGATGCCGGCAATGCCCAGCCATTGCGGCAAGGCCTTGTCGTGCGTGGCGGTGATCTTGGCCGAGCCGAGTTGCACCAGGGTCTCGGTCTGCTGGTAGCTGCCGTGGCCGAAGACCACCCACAGGCCCGCGACGAGCAGGACGAGGCCGATGACGATCAGTGCGAAGCGCATGGGTTCTTCCTTTGCAGGATCTGCCCCGAAGTATGCCGATGATGTTTACCGCAGGCAAAGGAGCGCCGAGAGGAGGGCCAGGAGCGTGGGCGCCCGTTTGATCTTTGCGTTCAAGGAAGAACGTACAAATAAACTTCAAAAAAATGGCCCCGAAGGCCAGGGGGTGCCTTCGGGGCCGGGGGAGGCGGAAACCCAGGGGAGAGGTTCCGCGTCCGGGTGGCTGTCCAGGGAGGTGATCAGCCATGGATGCCGTTGCGTGCATCCGATGATTGAGAACGCACAAGTCCGCAAAAGTTCTACAGCCGGGGCAAAAAAAGTCAGGTCCGATTCATTTCACGGAAACCCAACAAACGACGCCAGGCTCAGTGCGCCTCGTCCCAATTCGCACCCACGCCCACATCGACCAGCAGCGGCACGGCCAGTTCCGCTGCACCCTGCATGCGTTCGCGCACCGCGTCGCGCACCTGGTCAACTGCGTCGGCGCGCACTTCGAATACCAGTTCGTCATGCACCTGCATCAGCATGTGGGCGTCGTCGCGGTGCTTCAGCCAGGCGGCCACGGCGATCATCGCGCGCTTGATGATGTCGGCGGCGCTGCCCTGCATCGGTGCGTTCACCGCGGCGCGCTCGGCGCCGGCGCGGTGGGCCTGGTTGCGGGATTGCAGGTTTTCCAGGTACAGGCGGCGGCCGAAGATCGTCTCCACGTAGCCATCGCGGTGCGCCTGCGCGCGGGTGGTCTCCATGAAGGCGTGCACGCCGGGGTAGCGGGCGAAGTAGCACGCCATGTAGTCGCCGGCTTCGCCGCGGTCGATGCCGAGCTGGCGGGCGAGGCCGAACGCGCTCATGCCGTACATCAGGCCGAAGTTGATCGCCTTGGCGGCGCGGCGCTGGTTGGCGGTCACGTCCTCGGGCTTGAGGCCGAACACCTCGGCGGCGGTGGCGCGGTGCACGTCGCCGCCTTCGTGGAAAGCCTTCAGCAGGCCCTCGTCGCCGGAGAGGTGGGCCATGATGCGCAGCTCGATCTGCGAGTAGTCCGCCGCCATCACCTTCCAGCCGGGCGGTGCGATGAAGGCCTGGCGGATGCGACGGCCCTCCTCGGTGCGCACCGGGATGTTCTGCAGGTTCGGATCGGTGGAGGAAATGCGCCCGGTGGCGACCGCACCCTGGTGGTAGCTGGTGTGCACGCGGCCGGTGCGCGGGTTGACGGTACCGGCCAGCTTGTCGGTATAGGTGGAGCGCAGCTTGGCCAGGCCGCGATAGTCGAGGATCAGCCGCGGCAGCGCATGTGCATCGGCGATCGCCTCCAGCGCTTCCTCGTTCGTCGAGGGCTGGCCGGTGGGCGTCTTGAGCCGGGCGGGCAGCCCCAGCTCGTCGAACAGGATCGCCTGCAGCTGCTTGGGCGAATCGAGATTGAACTCGCGGCCGGCTTCCTTCCACGCCTGTTGCTGCAGTTCCAGCATGCGTTTGCCGAGCTGCTGGCTCTGCCGGCGCAGTTCGTCCACGTCGATCAGCACGCCGCGCTGCTCCATGCCGGCCAGCACCGGCACCAGCGGGATCTCGATCTCTTCGTACACCTTGCGCAGGCTGGGCACGCTCTTCAGCCGGGGCCACAGTGCATGGTGCAGGCGCAGGGTGATGTCGGCGTCCTCGGCGGCATAGCGGCAGGCGGTGTCCAGGTCCACTTGCGAGAACGAGATCTGCTTCGCGCCCTTGCCGGCCACTTCTTCGTACTTCACGGTGTCGTAGCCGAGGTATTTCTTCGCCAGCGAGTCCATGTCGTGGCGCGTGGCGGTGGCGTTCCACACGTAGGATTCCAGCATGGTGTCGTGGCGCACGCCCGCCACGGCGATGCCGTAGTGCGACAGGATGTTGATGTCGTACTTGGCGTGCTGGCCCAGCTTGGGGCGGTTCGTGTCCTCGAACACGGGCTTCAGCGCGGCGAGCACCACGTCGCGTGGCAATTGCGCGGGCGCGCCAGGGTAGTCGTGGGCCAGCGGGATGTAGCAGGCGTGGCCGGGTTCCACCGCCAGCGACAGGCCGACGATGTCGGCCTGCATCGGGTCGATGCTGGTGGTCTCGGTGTCGAAGGCGATCAGCGGCGCGTCACGCAGCTTGTCCAGCCAGGCGTCGAGTTGCGCCTGCGTGGTGACGAGTTCATATGTGCCGGGGGCGGCGAGATCGGAGCCGCTCCCCGCTTGGGAGATAGGTTGGGAAGTGGGTTCGGTGGTGCTGCGCGCTTCGGTCGCACCCTCACCCTCGGCCCCTCTCCCGGCGAGAGAGGGGGGCGAAGCGTTTGCGCCGGCGTCGAGCTCCTTCAGCGCCGCCTTGAACTCGTAGCGCGTGTACAGCTCGCGCAGCGCCACCGCATCGGCTTCGCGCAGCGCGAGATCGGCGGGGCCTTGCTCCAGCGCCACGTCGGTCTTGATCGTCACCAGTTCACGCGACAGCGGCAGTTGCGGCAGCGCGGCGCGCAGGCTCTCGCCGATCTTGCCACCCACCTGGTCGGCGTTGGCGATCACGCTGTCCAGCGAGCCGTACTCAGCCAGCCATTTCGCGGCGGTCTTGGGGCCACACTTGGGCACGCCGGGCACGTTGTCCACCGTGTCGCCGGTGAGCGCGAGGAAGTCGATGATGCGCTCGGGCGGCACGCCGAACTTCTCCAGCACCCCGGCGCGGTCCATCGTGGTGTTGGTCATGGTGTTGACCAGGGTGACGCCGGGGCCGACCAGCTGGGCCATGTCCTTGTCGCCGGTGGAGATCTCCACCTCGATGCCGGCGCGCTGCGCCTGTACGGTGAGCGTGCCGATCACGTCGTCGGCCTCCACGCCGGGCACGCGCAGGATCGGAAAGCCCAGTGCGCCCACGATTGCCAGCATCGGCTCGATCTGCGTGCGCAGCTCGTCCGGCATCGGCGGGCGGTTCGCCTTGTAGTGCTCGTACATCGAGTCGCGGAAGGTGGGGCCGGAGGCATCGCAGACGAAGGCGACGTAATCGGGCCTGGCCTTCAGCGTGGCGCGCAGCATGTTGACCACGCCGAACAGCGCGCCGGTGGGCTCGCCGCGCGCGTTGCTGAGCGGCGGCAGCGCGTGGAAGGCGCGGAACAGGTAGGAGGAACCGTCGATCAGGATGAGCTTGGGCATGGTGCATTCTGGCATGCGGCGCGCGAGGGCGCGGTTCACGGGCAGGCAGCAGGCGCGCTGTTATGCTTCGGCTCCCCAACGAGGTCGCCGTCATGAAACCTGCCGCCTGCCTGCTTGCCCTCACTGCCTTCGTCGCGCTGCCGGTCTGCGCGCAATCCACCAGCCAGCAGCCGCCGAAGTTCGCGCCGGTGCCGCCGCCGCCGGGCATGAACGATCCGGGCACGAAGGCGGTGGCGCCGTCCGACCGGCCGGCGTCCGCCAGCACCAGCGGCAGCACGCCCGCCGAGGTCGCCGCGACACCCCTGCCGGGCAAGCCGATCCCGCTGCCCGCGCTGCCGGGCGACAAGGGTGCGCCGCAGACCGTCCAGCACGGTTCGCCGGCCGACGATGTCACCGTGCACACCGAGGGCGATGCGGTGTACCAGGAGTACCGCCGCGGCGGCCGTGTCTACATGGTGGTGGTGACCCAGAAGAACGGCCTGTCCTACACCTACATGGTGGACAGCAACGGCGTGATGCGCGCCACCAACGGTGCGCCGCCCGTGCGGCCGGTGATGTACAAGATCCTGGAATGGGGCGGCAGCAAGCCGGCCGCGTCGGACAACGGCTCGCAGGGCGACAACAGCCACTGAGCCTCGTTGGCGCGGCGGCGAGGGCTGGCGTGACAGGAGCGCGCAAGTCGCGGGATTGATTTGCCGCGGCGACGTCGCTGCAATACGCGCTCCCCGCTGCCGGTGCCTCGCATGTTCCGCCGCTTCCTGCCCGACCGCTTCACCTGCGCGCTGCTGCTGACCGTGCTGCTGGCCAGCGTGCTGCCCTGCCGCGGCAGCTGGGCCACGGTGTTCGGCTGGCTCACCGATGCGGCGATCGCGCTGCTGTTCTTCCTGCACGGCGTCAAGCTGTCGCGGCAGGCGGTGCTGGCGGGTGCCACCCACTGGCGCCTGCACCTGGTGGTGCTGGCCAGCACCTTCGTGCTGTTCCCGCTGCTGGGCTGGGCGCTGCGCCCGTTGCTGGCACCACTGGTGACGCCGGGGCTGTACCTCGGCGTGCTGTTCCTGTGCGCGCTGCCGTCCACGGTGCAGTCGTCGATCGCGTTCACCTCGATCGCGCGCGGCAATGTCTCCGCGGCGGTGTGCGCGGCTTCGGCGTCCAGCCTGCTGGGCATCTTCGTCACGCCGCTGCTGGTGGGCGCGCTGCTGGAAGCGCATGGCGGGGGCGGCATGTCGTGGCATGCGGTGGGCGAGATCGTGCTGCAGCTGCTGGTGCCGTTCGTGGCAGGACAGGTGGCACAGCACTGGATCGGCGGCTGGGTGCAGCGGCACCGCCCGCTGGTCGGCGTGGTCGACCAGGGATCGATCCTGCTGGTGGTGTACACCGCGTTCAGCGCCTCGGTGCTGCAGGGGCTGTGGCGGCAGGTGCCGCTGGCGGTGCTGGGCGGATTGCTGGCGGTGAACGCGGTGCTGCTGATGCTGGCGCTGCTGGCGACGCGCTATGGTGCGCGCGCGCTGGGCTTCGGCAAGGAGGACGAGATCACCATCGTGTTCTGCGGCTCCAAGAAGAGCCTGGCCAGCGGCGTGCCGATGGCCAAGGTGCTGTTCGCCGGCCACCCGCTGGGCATGATCGTGCTGCCGATCATGCTGTTCCACCAGATGCAGCTGATGGTGTGCGCGGTGCTGGCGCGGCAGTACGCGCGGCGGGATGCCGCGCCGGTGGCGGTGGACGGGGACGTTGCGCCGGCGGATTGAGGTGATGCCTCGGCATCACCGTGCTCGCGTGTAGGAGCGCACCCTGTGCGCGAATGCTTTCGGCTTCGATCGAGCGCCAGAGCATTCGCGCACAGGGTGCGCTCCTACGCCTATCAATGACGAAAGTGGCGCATTCCGGTGAACACCATCGCCATGCCGTGTTCGTCGGCGGCGGCGATCACCTCGGCGTCGCGCATCGAGCCACCGGGCTGGATCACCGCGCTGATGCCGGCGGCGGCTGCCGCGTCGATGCCGTCACGGAACGGGAAGAACGCGTCGCTCGCCATCACCGAACCGCGCACTTCCAGCTTCTCGTCGGCGGCTTTGATGCCGGCGATCTTCGCGCTGTACACGCGGCTCATCTGGCCGGCGCCGATGCCGATGGTCTGGCGGTTCTTCGCATAGACGATGGCGTTGGACTTCACGAACTTCGCCACCTTCCACGCGAAGATCAGGTCGTCGATCTGCGCGGGCGTGGGCGCCACCTTGGTCACGATTTTCAGGTCGGCGGCCTTGATCATGCCGGTGTCGGCGGTCTGGATCAGCAGGCCGGAGCCGACGCGCTTGGACTGGTTGCCCGGATGCGCGGCAACGAGGTCGGTACCCGGCGGCATCGGGATCTCCAGCACGCGCACGTTGCCCTTCTTCGAGAACGCCTTCAGCGCCTCATCGGCGTAGCCCGGTGCCAGCACCACTTCGACGAACTGGCGCGACACGATCGCCTGCGCAGTGGCGCCGTCCACCTCACGGTTGAACGCGATGATGCCGCCGAAGGCCGAGGTGGGGTCGGTCTGGTAGGCGAGGTCGTAGGCCTTGCCGATGCCGTCCAGGCTCACTGCCACGCCGCAGGGGTTGGCGTGTTTCACGATCACGCAGGCGGGCTTGACGAAGCTGCGCACGCATTCCCATGCCGCATCGGCGTCGCCGATGTTGTTGAACGACAGCTCCTTGCCCTGCAGCTGGCGGAATGTGGCCAGCGTGCCCGGCGCCGGGTACAGGTCGCGGTAGAACGCGGCCTGCTGGTGCGGGTTCTCGCCGTAGCGCAGGTCCATCAGCTTCACGAAGCGGCTGTTGACCTGGGCGGGGAAAGCCTCGTGGCCGAGGATCGCCGCGTGCGCCTCGTCGAGCTTGAGGCCGCTGAGGTAGTCGCTGATCGCGCCGTCGTAGTTCGACACGTTGTTGAACGCCGCGACCGCGAGCTTGAAGCGCGTGGCGCGGCTGAGGCCACCGTGCTGCTCGATCTCGGCCAGCGCAGCTTCGTACTGGTCGGGCGAGGTGAGCACGCCCACGTCGTTCCAGTTCTTCGCCGCCGAGCGCAGCATCGCGGGGCCGCCGATGTCGATGTTCTCGATGGCCTGCTCCAGCGTGCAGTCCGGCTTGGCGACGGTGGCCTCGAACGGATAGAGGTTGAGCACCAGCAGGTCGATCGGCTGGATGCCCAGCTCGGCCATCACCGCGTCATCGGTGCCGCGGCGGCCGAGCAGGCCGCCGTGCACTTTCGGGTGCAGGGTTTTCACGCGGCCGTCCATGATCTCGGGGAAGCTGGTCAGCTCGCTGACATCCTTCACCGCGATGCCGGCCTCGCGCAGTGCCTTGGCGCTGCCGCCGGTGGAGAGCAGCTCCACGCCCTTGGCGGCAAGGCGGCTGCCCAGTTCGATCAGTCCGGTCTTGTCGGAAACGCTGAGCAGGGCGCGGCGGACGGGAACGAGAGCGGGGGCGGACATGGCGGCTTCCAGGCGGGAAAGCTGCCGATTATAGCCGAGTCCGGGGCGCGGCCGTCGTTTGGACGGCCAAATGCAAGAAGCGCGAGGTTACAGCAGGCCGTGCGCGGCCAGCTTCTTGCGCAGCGTGGCGCGATTGATGCCCAGCGCCACCGCAGCGCGGCTCTGGTTGCCGTCGTGGAACGCCAGCACTTCGCGCAGCAGCGGACCTTCCACCTCGCGGATCACCAGCGCGTGCAGGCCTTCGCCGCAATCCGCGTCGCCCAGGTCGGCGAGATAACGGCGCACGGTACGGCTGACGCATTCGCCCAGCGCACTCTGCGAAGCGACCGGACGGGCGGCCTCGGTGGCTGGCAATCTCACGGCATTCACTGACATTTCCCTCTGTGTGTCTTGCGCGGCTGCTTGGGCCGCTGCTTTTGATTGTCTTCCGCGACTGCTTCGGCAGTCCGTCCGTGCAAGCCGGTAACGATGCGCGGAGGGGTGGAGTCTACCCGTGCGGGACGCGAATTTTAAGTGCTGCGCGCGTGCAAAAAGCGCGGCAAGGTACTTGCATTTCCCGAGGCACGCGGCCCTGCGCAGGTTGCGGGGTTTCGGCGTGCCCTATTCGAAGCCGAACTCGTAGGCGACCGCCTGGTCGCCGGGATCCTGCACTTCCAGCAGCAAGGCCGTGGTGGCGCCCGGGGCGAGGCCGCGGCGCAGGACGGCAGGGTCGTCCAGGTAGTCGGTGGGCAGCAGGCGGCGCATCGTCAGCCGGTGACCCTGTGCGTTTGACAGGGTGACCACCACCACCGGCCAGGGCTGCGCGAAAGCGGCCTCGTTGCGCAGGCTGAGGCTGATCATCAGGGCATGCGCGGCATTGGGGTGGGTCTCGACGTTGCTGGCAAGCAGGCGCAGTTGTTCCGGTGCGGCGACCAGCGGCAGGCGGCAGTCGAACGTAGCGCAGGTGCCGCGCAGCCAGCCGCCAAGCAGGGGCGCGCGGATCAGGCTGTCACGGCCGATCCAGGCCAGTTGCGCCGCGAGCGCCAGCGCTAGCGTGGCGCATACCAGCACCCATGGCCAGCGTCGCGGCTGCATGGTGTCGCGGCGCGGCCGGCGTTTGCGTTCCACTCGCGGCGGCTTGTGTTGGCGCAGGTTCTTCGCGAAGCGTGGCGCGAACACCAGTTGCGAAAAATCCTCGTCTGCCGCAGCGGGTGACGTCGCCGGTTCCGCCACCCCGGCGGGCTCGGGTGCCGGTGGCCGCGGGCGATACACCACCAGCTCGATGCGCGGGGGCACCAGCGCCTGATCGTTGACCGGCATTTCCTGGAACGGCTCCGGCGGCAGCTGTTCGCTGAGCGTGGCGAGGCTATCGAAGCCGGCACCGCAATGCCCGCACATCACGTAGCCGTGCGCCTGCACCAGCGCTTGCGCGCCGAGTGAGAAAACGGACAGGCATTCGGGGCATTGCGTGTACATGCGGGCCGTTGCGGTGAACGAGCCGCAAGCTTAGCAGGGCGATGCCCCGTGCTCAGCCGCGACGGCGCCCGCTGATGCGTACCCAGCCGTCGTGCACGTCCACGCGCAGCGCGTCGAACCATTCCGCGTAGCGCGTCAGCAGTTCGTCTTGCTGGCCGTCGAGGATGCCGGAGATCGCGAACGGCGCACCGGGTTTCGCGGCCGCGGCGAAGACCGGCGCCAGCTCGGCCAGCGGGCCGGCGAGGATGTTCGCCACGAAGATGTCGGCGGGGTCGTTTTCGTGGTCTTCGGGCAGGAACAGTGCAAGGCGTTCGGCCACGCCGTTGCGCTCGGCGTTGTCGCGCGAGGCGATCAGCGCCTGCGGATCGTTGTCCACGCCGGTCGCGCTGGCGGCGCCGAGCTTGAGTGCGGCGATGGCGAGGATGCCCGAACCGCAGCCGTAGTCGACTACCGATTTGCCGGCGAGCTCGAGCCCGTCCAGCCACTCCAGGCACAGCGCCGTGGTGGGATGGGTGCCGCTGCCGAAGGCGAGGCCGGGATCGAGTCGCACCACCACGCGCTCGCCGTCTGCGGGCGGCTCGATGTTCCACGGATAGATCCACAGCCGCCGGCCGAACGCCATCGGCTGGTACTGGTCCATCCACACGCGTTCCCAGTCCTGGTCTTCCACCACGCGGAAGTCCAGTTGCTCCGGTTCCAGCCACGGCAGCAGTTCGCCCAGCGCGGCGGCGAGGCCGCGCCGGTCGGTAAGTTCGTCGAACAGCGCATTCAGCGTGATGGTGGGCCACAGCGGCAGCTCGCCCACGCCCGGCTCGAAGATCGCCTGCTCGTCCGGCGTCTCGGCGTCGGCGTCACGCAGCGTGATCGATAGCGCGCCGAGATCTTCCAGCGCTTCCTCTACGCGAGGCTGCTGTTCGAGGCGGGCGGTGAGGGAGAGTTCGAGGAAGGGCATGGGAGGAGTTCACTCCCTCTCCCCGCGGGGGAGAGGGTTGAGGCGAGGGGTGTTCTGGCGATGAAGTGTGATCGAGCGGGCCTTGATCGGAGCTTGTCGCGAGCCCCGTCCCTTCATATCCATCCTCTCCCCCAAGGGGAGAGGAGGTTTGAGTCTCAGTGATTCGCGCCCTTTTCCTTCTGCTCCGCCATCCGCTTCTCGAGGTAGTGGATGTTCTGGCCGCCGTGCTGGAAGCCCACGTCGGCCATGATGCGCTGCTGCAGCGGGATGTTGCACTTCACGCCCTCGATCACCGTTTCGGCCAGCGCGAGGCGCATGCGCGCGATCGCGGTGGCGCGGTCGGGGCCGTACACGATCAGCTTGCCGATCATCGAGTCGTAGTTCGGCGGGATGCGGTAGCCGTCGTACAGGTGGGTGTCCACGCGCACGCCGGGGCCGCCCGGCGCCTCGAAGCGCTTCACCGTGCCGGGGCAGGGCAGGAAGCTGTCCGGGTCCTCGGCGTTGATGCGGCACTCGATGGCGTGGCCGGCGAAATGGATGTCTTCCTGCCGGATCGACAGCTTCTCGCCGCCGGCGATCAAGAGCTGCTCGCGCACCAGGTCCACGCCGGTGATGAACTCGGTCACCGGGTGCTCGACCTGGATGCGCGTGTTCATCTCGATGAAGTAGAAGTGGCCGTTCTCGAACAGGAACTCGAACGTGCCGGCGCCGCGATAGCCGATGCGGATGCAGGCGTCCACGCAGACCTTGCCGATCTCGGCGCGCAGTTCGGGCGTGATGCCTGGCGCGGGCGCTTCCTCCACCACCTTCTGGTGGCGGCGCTGCATCGAGCAGTCGCGCTCGCCCAGGTGGATGGCGTTGCCCTGGCCGTCGGCCAGCACCTGGATCTCCACGTGGCGCGGGTTCTCCAGGAACTTCTCCATGTACACCTGATCGTTGCCGAAGGCCGCCTTGGCCTCCTGCTTGGTCATCACGATGGAGTTGCCCAGGTGCGCCTCGGTGCGCACCACGCGCATGCCGCGGCCGCCGCCGCCGCCGGCCGCCTTGATGATGACGGGGTAGCCGATCTCACGCGCGATGCGCAGGTTTTCCTCGATGTCCTCGCCCAGCGGGCCGCCGGAGCCGGGCACGCAGGGCACGCCCGCGGCCTTCATCGCGCGGATCGCCTCCACCTTGTCGCCCATCAGGCGGATCACCTCCGCGGTGGGGCCGATGAAGACGAAGCCCGACTGCTCCACCTGTTCGGCGAAATCGGCACGCTCGGACAGGAAGCCGTAGCCCGGGTGGATCGCCTGGGCGTCGGAGATTTCCGCCGCGGCGATGATGCGCGGGATGTTGAGGTAGCTCTCCGCCGACGGCGCCGGGCCGATGCAGATGGATTCGTCGGCGAGACCGACGTGCTTGAGGTTGCGGTCCGCGGTGGAGTGCACCGCCACGGTCTTGATACCGAGGCTGTGGCATGCGCGCAGCACGCGCAGCGCGATTTCGCCGCGGTTGGCGATAAGGACTTTTTCTAGCATGGGATGGCGTCCTGCCCGGTCAGGCAATCACGAACATCGGCTGGTCGAATTCGACCGGCTGGCTGTTCTCGACCAGGATCGCCTGGATGATGCCGGAAACGTCGGCCTCGATCTGGTTGAACATCTTCATCGCCTCGATGATGCCCAGCGTCTCGCCGGCCTTCACCTGCTGGCCCACCTTGACGAAGGCGGGCGCGCCCGGCGTGGCCGATGCGTAGAAGGTGCCGACCATCGGCGCCTTCACCACGTGGCCGGCCGGCAGGGCGTCGGCGGCGGGTGCCGCCTCGGCCGCTGCGGCGGGCGTGGGCGCAGCGACAGCAGCGGCCACCGGGGCAGGCGCCATGGCGACCGGCGCGGCGACGGCCACGCCACCCTTGGGCACGCGCGACAGGCGCACCACTTCCTCGCCTTCCTTGATTTCCAGTTCGGCGAGATTGGACTCTTCGAGCAGGTCGATCAGCTTCTTGATCTTGCGCAGATCCATGGGGTGGCCTTCATGTCATAGGCCGCCCTTGGGCGGCCGGGAAAGGAAAAGGGGCAACTCAGCGTGGTGCCAGCCGGGCGATCGCCGCTTCCAGCGCCAGCCGGTAGCTGTCGGCGCCGAAGCCGCAAATCACACCGGCCGCGATGTCGGAAAGGTACGAGTGGTGCCGGAACGGCTCGCGGGCGTACACGTTGGACAGGTGCACCTCGATGAACGGGATCGCCACCGCGGCGAATGCGTCGCGCAGCGCGATGCTGGTATGGGTGAACGCGCCGGCATTGCACAGGATCATCGCCACCTGCTCGTCGCGCGCCTGCTGCACGCGACCGGTCAGCTCGTGCTCGGCGTTGGACTGGAACCAGGCGAGCTCGTGCCCGGCAGCCTGGGCCTGCGCGGCCAGCCGGCCGTTGATGTCGGCCAGCGTGTCACGGCCGTAGATCGCCGGTTCGCGCGCGCCCAGCAGGTTGAGGTTGGGCCCATGCAGGACCAGGATCTTCGCCACACCATACCTTCGACGGCGTCCGGATGGCCCGGAACGCGCGCAGTGTGCGCGCTGTTGCGGATGTTGTCCAGTTCGGCGCAGATCGGCGATGTTCCAGGGAGAAGTGTGTCACTCTCCGTGCGCCGACGTACGCATGGCTCAGCCGGCGTGCGGATCCAGCCAGCGTTCGAGCCAGGCGGCATCCAGCGGGCCACGATGGGTGGCGATCACGCGCCCATCGGCGCCGATCAGCACGCTATAAGGCAGCACTTCGTTGCGATCGCCCCACAACAGCGAGGTGCTGGGCGCCTCCACCCGGCCCAGCAAGATCGGGAAACGCACGGGATGATCGGCAAGAAAAGCGCCAACGCGCGCGGGCTCGTCCATCGCAATACCGAGCACGATCGCCCCCTGATCGCCGAACTTGGACTGGGCCTTGTCCAGTGCCGGCAGTTCGTCCAGGCACGGCCCGCACCAGCTGGCCCAGAAATTCAGCAGCACGCGGCGTCCGCGATAATCGGCCAGCCGGTGTACGCTTCCTTGCAGATCCGGCAGCTCCAGCGCGGGAGCGGCCTCGCTGACCTGGGCAACCGCGATGCCCGCGGGCACCTGCGTCAGCCGGCTCTCATGCTGCAGCCAGCCGCCTAGCGCCGCGGCCAGCACGGCCATGCCCAGAATGACGAGGTTGTCGCGGCTCAGCATGGGCGTGCACGCCCCGGGCCGGCGGGCCGGCACGCGGTTGCGGCTTGGCGGGCATGCGCCTGGCTCACTGCGCCGCCGCTTCCAGCGCCTGCGTCACCATCGCCGTGGTGAGCACGGTCGGCAGCTGCCGACCCGCGCCGCCGCCCTTCGGAAACACCACGTACAGCGGCACGCCCGGCGAGTGGTACCGCTGCAGGAAGGCAGTGATCGCCGGGTTCTCGTTGGTCCAGTCGCCCTTCATGTAGACCGCGCCGGTGCGCTCGAGCGCGGCGTGGAAGGCCGCGCCGTCCAGCACGGCGTGCTCGTTGGCCTTGCAGGTGATGCACCAGTCGGCCGTCATGTCCACGAATACCGGCGTGTTGGCGGCGCGCAGTTGGGCCAGCTTCGCGGCGCTGTAGGGCACGGTACCTTCCTGCGCCGCCGCGGCGTTCGCCGTGGCCGGCACCTGCGCCAGCAGGTACAGCGGCGCCAGCACGGCCAGCGCCAGCACCGCGCTCAGCGCGTGGCGCAGCGGGCCGCGTCCGCGGCTGCGCTCGAACCACCACAGCGCCAGCGCCAGCAGCACCATCGCCACCAGCAGCAGGCCCACCGCGTCGGCGCCGCGCTGGTTGGCCAGCACCCAGGCCAGCCAGGCCGCGGTGAGGTACATCGGGAAGGCCAGCACCTGCTTCAGCGTCTCCATCCAGCGTCCCGGCCGCGGCAGCCAGCGCGCCAGCGCGGGGACGTAGGCAATGGCGAGGAAGGGCAGGGCCAGGCCCACGCCCAGCGCTAGGAACACCAGCAGCGCGTGGAGTGCCGGCGCGGCGAAGGCATAGGCCAGCGCGCCGCCCATGTACGGCGCGGTGCAGGGGCTGGCTACCACCACGGCGAGCACGCCGGTGAAGAAGTCGCCGGCCGCGCCGCCGCGATTCGCCAGCGTGCTGCCGACATTGCCCAACGCGGCGCCGAACTGCACCACGCCGGACATCGACAGGCCCAGCGCGAAGATCACGCAGGCCAGCGCGGCCACCAGTAGCGGCTGCTGCAGCTGCGTGCCCCAGCCCAGCGCGTGGCCGGCCGCGCGCAGCGCGAGGATGCCAAGCCCCAGCGCCGCGAAACTCGCCAGCACGCCGGCGGTGTAGGCCAGCGCATGCCGGCGCCGGCGCGCGGGGCTCTCGCCGCTTTCCAAGAGGCTCACGGCCTTGATCGACAGCACCGGCAGCACGCAGGGCATCAGGTTGAGGATCAGGCCGCCGCCCAGCGCCAGCAGCAACGCGGCGAACAGGCCGGTCTGCAGCGGGCCGGCGGGTGGGGCTGCAGCCGCATTCGGGGTGCCGCCGGCTGCCGTCGGTGCCCCGGGCGCGGCGACGCCATTCGCCATGGCGCCGCTTTGCAGGTCCACGGCTACGTCGCGCGTCATCAGCGGATAGCACACGCCGCCGTCCTGGCAGCCGAGGAAGCTCGCTTCCAGCGTCAGCTTTCGCCGGCCCGCCGTATCGCCGTCGATTGCCACCGGCAGTTCGAGCTCGCCGAAGTACACCGTCACCGCGCCGAGCTGCGCATCCTGGTGTGCCACGCCGCCGCTGGGCCAGGTGGGAGCGTCGAGTTTCAGGCCATCGGCGTCCTTGAGGCGCAGGGCGATGTGGTCGCGGTAGACGTAGTAGTCCTTCGGCATCGTCCAGCGCAGCAGCAGGTGCTGTGGGTCTTGCGCCAGCGCGGTGAACTGGAAGGCCTGCTCTGGCGGTAGCGGGGCGGACTGCGAACCGGCCGAGGCGCCGCCGCCGAGTTGCTGCAGCGCGGCGCCCAGCGCGTTGCCTGCCACGGGCAGTGGCGCGGCGGTCGGCAGTGGCAGGTCGAGGTGTTCGGTATGCGGCGGGTAGCAGATCTTCGGCTCCACCTCGTGGCAGCCCTGGTACTGCACGCTCAGCTGCAGGCGCGCGGTACCCGGCGCCACGGTGTAGGGAATGCTGGCGTCGACGGCGTGGTGGTAGGTCTCCACGGGGCCGAGGTAAGGGTCGACATGCTTCTCGCCGGACGGCAGTCGCGCCGCGCCCAGCGTCACGCCGGGGCCGGCGGTGAATTTCATGCGGCCGCGGTAGAGGTAGTAGTCCGGCGCGATCGTCCAATGCAGCTTGAGCGTGCCGGGCGTGCTTGCATCCGCAGTGAGCTTGTACGCCTCGGTCACCGGCAGGATGTTGTCGTCCTGCGTCTGTGCGAACGCCGCGGGCGCCAGCGCCGCCAGCAAGCCAAGCAGTAGGCCCGTCAGCAGGGCTAGGTGGAAGGTCTTCGACATCACGACTCCGGCAATACGACAGCCCAATACGGTGGCCACGAACGACGCTTCATTATGACGAGGGATGCGCGCGGGGTTCAGTCCGCGACGTTGGCCCGCACCCAGTCCATATACGCGGCGTGGCCGAGTTCCATCGGCAGCGCGACCAGCTCGGGCAACTCGTAGGGGTGCAGTTCCAGCACGCGCGCCTTCAGCGCCTCGAAGCGCGGGGCGGTGGTCTTGATCAGCAGCAGTTCCTCGCCGCCGGTGCTCACTTCACCCCGCCAGCGGTAGGTCGAGAGCACACCCGGCAGGCGGTTGACGCAGGCGGCCAGCCGTTCGCCCACCAGTGTTTCGGCAAGCTTCTGCGCGCTGGCCGCGTCGGGGCAGGTGCACAGGCAAAGCAGAATGGCGGGATCGGGCATGGTGGCAATTGTGGTGCTGTGGGGCAGTCCACGGTAGCAGAGCGGGCGGCCGCCTCTTGAAACCCGGCCGCGGCCGCCCCATTCGCTGTCTCAAGGGTCGAAACGCGCGGGATCGGGTTCACCGCCTCTTGCGGTGGGGGCTTGCATCGCTAGAATTGGCACTCATCTATGATGAGTGCTAACAACGGTCCCCCGGGCCGGCCTGTCAGTCCTCAAACCACATCCACCACCTAGCTTGGGAGCCACCCATGAGCAAACTGCGTCCGCTGCACGATCGCGTCATCGTCAAGCGCCTGGAAGAGGAGCGCGTCTCCGCTGGCGGCATCGTCATCCCCGACAGCGCCACCGAGAAGCCGACCCGCGGCAAGGTGATCGCCGCCGGTACCGGCCGCATCCTGGAAGACGGCAACGTCCGCCCGATGAGCCTGAAGGAAGGCGACGTGGTGCTGTTCGGCAAGTACGCCGGCCAGGAAATCAAGATCGACGGCGAAGAGCTGGTCTTCCTGAAGGAAGACGACATCGTGGCGGTGATCGAGGGCTGAGC